>OFRC01000220.1_pt1 | contig 16893 bp, 13 predicted proteins | sample 1543051 | NCBI WGS metagenome assembly OFRC01 (sample SAMN07774231, study PRJEB24372) | wastewater metagenome
GTTCTTTCATTTCGCGACTGCCACCGGGCCTGTTGTGCAGTGCCTCCGCAGCGGCCTTTGCAGCCTCGGTTCGCCATTTCTGAGAGTCGTCGGCGGTCGTGCCTAGCAGCCCGCTCGTGTCTACCCGCCATCCGCCGCTGCCGAACGTCACCACCTGCGCCAATGGCACCGATACATCGGCCAGGGTCAGCGTGCCGCCATGCTCGATCGAAAGCGCGATCGCGCCCTTGCTCTCCACCCGTGGCATCGGCCCGAGCAACCAGCGCCGCGCGTCGCCGTCCATCGTCGGCGGCGTCGGAATTTTCAGCAGTTGCGAAATGGCATCGGCGAAGATGGCGCCGGTCGTTCGCCATTGCTCGAGATCGGGCAGGGGAATCTCGATGCGGCCCAGATCCTCGGGTTCGTCGCAGATGATGTAGGCCCGTGCAGGTCTTGCCCCCTCGGCCGGGAATACCTCCACGCCCTTGGCGCACTGTTGCTCGCAGCCCGGGCAGACCAGATGCGACGCCGGCCGGGCACGGACCACAAGACGCGCCGCCTGCAACGCGCCCAACACCTCCGGCGTCCACTCGCGCAGCTCGGCATCGCCGATCAACACCTCGGCGCCTCGGCAGGCATCAAGCCTTTGTAGCAGTTCGGAAAGCGCCGCCTCAGGGGTCATGCGGCGGCGCTATGTACGAGGTCTGTGGGCTCGATCCCTGAGGCAGCGAGCATCGCGCGCAGTCGGGTGCCCAGTGCGTCGTACTTGAGTGAGCAGGAGTTCGGCGACGTCAGGCGGATGGGCACCTTCTTCGCCTTGTCACCCGTCTTCATCACGACCGACGCGGTCAGCTCCACCTGACTCACGTAGTACCCATGCAACGGCAGCGCCATCTGCGCGAGCAGTTCGTACACGGCATCGGGGTTGTGATCCGGGTTTGCCTCCACCGTGATGCGGTCGCTCTTGTTCAGTTTCGAGGTCAGACGAATCATCCGGACGGCCACGTATTCGATGCCGCTGCCCGCGTCGTATCGAAACTCGAAGCCACCGCGCATGAAGCGGCCCAACTCGTAGATGGACTCGTCCTTCAGCCCCGGTGGTAGTGCGGGCAGTTTCAGAATCGTGCGAGCGAACAGTTCCTGGAGCTTCGGCGCGATGGCGCGATCGCCGCGAAAGTTCAGATCCAATCGTCCCTCGGCTTCGATCCAGATGTAGACGACCTCGAATGCCGGGTTGTGCGGGCGCGGCCGGTACACTGGGCCATCCCACTCGGGCGACTGTCGGGAGTAGTCCTCCAGGTAGCAGAAGTAGTAGTCCTTGCCGTCGCGGCGCACCTGTTCAATGAGTACATGCCGCGCGCGACCCTGCGTCTCGAAGAAGTAGGTCCGCAGTTGCTCGCTGAGCATCTGGACGCTGGCGTCGTCCTTCGCGGACGGAATGCACGGAAACCCCTTGCGCTTGCGCCACCACGAAAGCGAATCGGCGTGGTAGAGCCGAGTGGCGTTCGGCCAGCAGGCCGGGAAGTCCAGAAACAGCGTCATGGCTCGGGCGTGGTGATTGGGCAGCGCAGCGAACATGTCCACGAATGCCTCATACGCGCCGGGCGTCGCCTGTAAGTGCCATCTCGGCTCGTCCTTCATGGCGGGGATGGCGGCGTCCCGGCAGAGCGCGAAGATGTCCTGAAAGTCGCCCTCCATGTTCTTACGGGCGTCCTCCGGCAGTGCCAGCCAGGCAGCGATCAGCGTGTCCACCTCGCCCTTGTCCAGCGGCGAAAAATCGAATTCCTGAAAGTGCCCGTGCCGGTGAAAGTATCGAGCAAGCAAGGGTGCCGGCATGGTGCGGAAGAACGATCTGAGCGAGTAGTGCACTGCCATGCGTGACCTCCGAAGGTGAGGGGGGAGGCGCCATTGGACGCGGCGGGACCTTACTGTAAATTGCCGCGCGGTCGCATTGCATTGCCCTCATAGAAGGCCGATCGCGGTGGTGCAAACGATTCGTGCGCGGGTCGTTCGCACCGATTCTCCGGTGGACGTGCATTGCGCACCGCTTCCGGTCGAAGGCGTCGCCTCGTCGCCGCTACGGCGGGAGTCCTGATCACGGACTGGTGCGGACGGAACGACGTGACGATTTCCGAGCAGGCACTATCCGAGATCGATGCCAGTAGGAAGGGCAATCATGACCGTCGACAATGCGACCTTCGCCGCCTCGGCCCGTCGCGCGCGTGTCGCAGCCGTTCGTTCGGGAGCACGTCGCCAGGAACAGCGGAAGTGCCGCGCGTCCACGCCCGCAGAGCACAGGTGCGCCAGAGAGGGAATGACAGTTGAACGCAGTTGAGATTGAGCAGGCCATCACCGACCTCGCGGAGCAAGCGTACGACTCCGCGAACTTCCCCTATGCCTTCCTTGAAGCCTTCGGCAACAAGGAGACGACGATCAAGCGTCTGCGCGCGGGGGCGTCGAACAAGTCCGACCTCGGCGGTGTGCTCCAGACCAGCAACATCCACATCCTCACCTGCGAGGCAGGCCAGGTCACGACGGCGCTCTCGGCGCTCAAGAACAGCCCCGCCACCGCGAAGGCGAAGGCGAGATTCATTCTCGCAACGGACGGCTCGGATTTCGAGGCCGAGGACCTGACCAGTGGCGAGACGGTCGCCTGCGCCTTCAAGGACTTCCCCGACCACTTCGGCTTCTTCCTGCCGCTGGCGGGCATCAGTACCGTCCAGCAGATCACCGAAAACGCCTTCGACATCCGTGCGACCAGCCGCCTCAATCGCCTCTACGTCGAACTCCTTAAGGACAACCCGGATTGGGGCACGGCCGAGCGTCGCCACGACATGAATCACTTCATGGCGCGGCTGATCTTCTGCTTCTTCGCCGAGGACACCGGCATCTTCATCGGCAGGGGCCGGTTCACCGAAATGGTTGCGCAGATGAGCGCGAAGGACTCGTCCAACACCCATGAAGTGATCGGCACCTTGTTCCTTGCCATGAACACCAAGCCGGGTGTCGACCGGGCAGCCGCCAAGATTCCGCGCTGGGCCGACGACTTCCCCTACGTCAACGGCGGGCTCTTCTCCGGCAGCTTGGAGGTGCCGACGTTCAGCAAGATTGCCCGGTCCTATCTGCTGCACGTTGGCGGCCTCGACTGGACCAAGATCAACCCTGACATCTTCGGGTCGATGATCCAGGCCGTCGCCGAGGACGAGGAGCGTGGCGAACTCGGGATGCACTACACCAGCGTGCCGAACATCCTCAAGGTCCTCAATCCGCTTTTCCTCGACGACCTGCGCGCGCGGCTCGATGAAGCGGGCGACAACGCTCGTACTTTGCTCAACCTGCGCAAGCGCATCGCGCGAATCAGGGTCTTCGACCCGGCATGCGGCTCCGGCAACTTCCTCGTGATTGCCTACAAGGCGATGCGCGAGATCGAGGCTGAGATCAACCGGCGGCGGGGCGAGCCGGATCGCGCTTCCGAGATTCCGCTCACGAACTTCCGTGGTATCGAACTGCGCGACTTCCCGGCGGAGATCGCGCGCCTCGCGCTGGTCATCGCCGAGTATCAGTGCGACGTCCTCTATCGTGGTCAGAAGCTGGCGTTAGCCGAGTTCTTGCCGCTGAATGCCGAGAACTGGATCACCTGCGGCAACGCGCTGCGGCTTGACTGGCTGAGCGTCTGCCCACCGGTCGGCACGGGCGTGAAGCTGGTAGGCGATGATCTTTTTCAAACGCCGCTAGATCAGGCGCAGATCGACTTCGAAAATGAGGGGGGGGAGACCTATATCTGTGGAAATCCTCCTTATCTTGGATTCACATGGCAATCTGATGATCAAAAATCTGATCTCAGGTCAGTCTTCGAGGGGCGCACAAAGGCTTGGAAGTCTTTAGATTATGTGGCTGGTTGGTTCATGAAGGCCGCTGACTATGGGGCGGTGACTCGTGCGACTACTGCTTTTGTCGCAACGAACTCCATCTCTCAAGGAGAGCAAGTATCAATAATTTGGCCGCTTGTCTTTGCCACTGGCCATGAAATTAGCTTTGCGCACTCATCTTTCAAATGGGCGAATCTTGCCAGTAATAGGGCGGGCGTCACTGTTGTCGTTGTCGGAATTTCAACTAACGCAGGCAGATCGCGCCGGTTGTTTTCAGTAGGCGATGATGGTGTTGTAACAGCGAAAGATGTGGAGCACATCAATGCCTACTTAGCCGCTGGCCGAGACATTATCGTCAAAGGCACCTCCTCTCCTATCGGCCCGCAGTCAAGGATGTATTGGGGTAATAAACCGACTGATGGCGGAAATCTAATACTCCAAACGGACGAGAGGGATGGGTTGCTGTCCGGTAATCCGGATGCGTCTAGATTCATCAGGACGTTCCTTGGTTCGAAGGAAATGATCCATGGCCTATATCGCTACTGTCTATGGATTGAGGATCACGAGCGTGAAGAGGCGGAGCGTATTCGTCCAATAGCTGAGCGCCTTGCAAAGGTCGCTGCGTTTCGCCTCTCAAGTAAGGCCGCTGAAACACGGCCGGCAGCGGAATATCCGCATCGGTTTCGGCAGATCCAAGCTACTGCCGCGCGATATGCAATCGCGCTGCCAGCCGTCTCCTCGGAGAATCGTGCTTATTTTGCCGTTGGTTTCACCGACGCACATACGATTCATTCAAATCGAAATTTCGCGATGTATGACGTGCCATTGTGGAATTTCGCGGTAGCTTCGTCTCGGATGCACCTTGCTTGGCTTGCAACGGTCTGCGCTAGGTTTGAACTTCGATACTCTTATTCGAACACGATGGGGTGGAATGCTTTCCCACTGCCGGCGCTCACTGAAAAGAACAAGGCCGACCTCACGCGCTGCGCCGAAGACATCCTTCTGGCGCGGGAACATCACTTCCCCGCAACCATTGCCGACCTCTACGATTCCGAGAACATGCCCGCAGACCTGCGAGCCGCGCATGAGCGTAATGACGAGGTGCTGGAGCGCATCTACATTGGGCGCCGCTTCAAGAACGACACCGAGCGGCTCGAAAAGCTGTTCGATCTCTACACGAAGATGACCGCCACCCAAGGCAAGGCACCCAAGGGTAGGAAGGCAGCGACGGCATGAGTGACTACGTCGTGTTCCAGATGTGGGGGTCGTTTCGGCAGTCGTTGATCAGAGGACATTTGTTCTATGTCGAGCAAGCGCGGAAGCGTTTGCTTTCGCAGTTCGACGATATCGAAGCCGAAGCCGACCGAGCATCCGAGGAGTGGCTGGAGGAAAGGGGCCAACACTTCGACCCGGATCGACATGACCCTGGTGCCTTCTATGAGGCTGCCCACGACGTCGGCATCGAGTTTTACGGGCTCTTGAGTGATATGCGCGAGCGCACTCGCTTGAGCGTCGTCGCGGGGATGTTTCACGAATGGGACAAGCAGCTACGCGATTGGCTGTTGCGCGAGATTCAGCACTGGCATCAGGGTGAGAGCGCGCGGTCGAAAATCTGGTCGGCGGACTTTGGCCAGATCGCGGACTTGCTGGTCAGCTTCGGTTGGGATGTCCGCAGCGCGAATTACTTCCGCACGCTTGATGCGTGTCGCCTCGTGGTGAACGTCTACAAGCACGGGGACGGGAAGTCGCTCGACGAGTTGCGACGTGCGTTTCCCGAGTACCTTGCGAATCCGCTCGACGGGGTTGGCGGCGAATTCTCAGACGCGATGGATCGTGACCATTCGCACCTCAAGGTGACCGACGAGCAGTTGCAGGCGTTCTCGGACGCGATCGTGTCGTTCTGGCAGGACGTTCCGGAGAATGTCCGCGAATCGCAAGTGATCGAGGTGCCAGATTGGTTTGGCAAAGCACTCCAGAAGGACCGCTGTGAACCGCAACAGGCGAACAAGAAATGACTCAAAGAGCCGACAAGTCCATTCCGTCCGTCTCCGTTACCTACGCTCGCAATGGCGCCTCCACGAAGGCTAACGCCCTCGGGATGCGTCCCATGCAGGAGCGTGTCTACGAGAAGCGCGGGGAGCAGTACTTGCTCATCAAGTCACCGCCTGCGTCTGGCAAGAGCCGTGCGCTCATGTTCGTCGCGCTCGACAAGCTCAAAAATCAAGGCCTGAAGCAGGCCATCATCGTTGTGCCGGAGAAGTCCATCGGTGCCAGCTTCAACGACGAGCCGTTGTCCGAGTTCGGTTTCTGGTCTGACTGGCATGTCGAGCCGAAGTGGAACCTCTGCAATGCACCCGGCAACGACAACGGTGGCAAGGTCAATTCGCTCGGCGCGTTTCTCGACTGCGACGACAAGGTGCTCGTCTGCACCCATGCGACGTTCCGCTTCGCGGTCGATGCCTACGGGGTGGAGGCGTTCGACGACCGCCTGATCGCCGTCGATGAGTTCCACCATGTTTCGGCGAACCCCGACAACAAGCTCGGCGTGCACCTGGGGCAGTTCATCGCGCGGGGGCGCACGCACATCGTCGCGATGACGGGCTCCTATTTTCGGGGTGACGCTGAAGCCGTGCTGGGGCCGTCGGACGAAGCCAAGTTCGAGTCGGTCACCTACACGTACTACGAACAGCTCAACGGCTACGAGTACCTCAAGCAGCTCGACATCGGCTATTTCTTCTACAGCGGGCCTTACGTCGATGACATCCTCGATGTTCTCGACCCTGACGAGAAGACCATCATCCACATTCCCAATGTCAATTCGCGTGAGAGCACGAAGGACAAGATGCGGGAGGTGGAGCACATCATCGAGGTGCTGGGCACGTGGGACGGCGTTGATCCCGCAACCGGCTTCCAGCTCGTCAAGCGGCCCGACGGCCGTGTCTTGCGGATCGCCGATCTCGTCGATGACGACACCGCGAAGCGCGACCGTGTGTCCGCTGCGCTCAAGGACCCGGCGCAGAAGAACAACCGGGACTATGTGGACATCATCATCGCGCTCGGCATGGCGAAGGAAGGCTTCGACTGGATCTGGTGCGAGCACGCCCTGACTGTTGGCTACCGCGCCAGCTTGACCGAGATCGTGCAGATCATCGGTCGCGCGACCCGTGACGCGCCGGGCAAGACGCGCGCGAGGTTCACGAACCTGATCGCCGAGCCGGATGCCTCCGAGGAAGCCGTGACCGAGGCCGTCAACGACACCTTGAAGGCCATCGCGGCGAGCCTCTTGATGGAGCAGGTCCTCGCGCCGCGCTTCGAGTTCAAGCCCAAGAATGCGGACAGTGGCCCGACGCCTGGATTCGACTACGGCGAGGGCGGCTACGACCCCGACAAGTCCAACGTGGGCATCAACCACCAGACCGGGCAGGTGCAGATCGAGATCAAGGGTCTCGCCGAACCCCGGACCAAAGAGGCCGCGCGGATTTGTCAGGAGGACTTGAACGAGGTGATCGCCACCTTCATTCAGGACAAGACCGCCATCGAGCGCGGCTTGTTCGATGAAGAGCTGGTGCCGGAAGAACTGACGCAGGTCCGCATGGGCAAGATCATCAAGGACAAGTACCCCGACCTTGATGCGGAAGATCAGGAGGCCGTTCGTCAGCACGCCGTCGCCGCCCTCACGCTGACCCAGCAGGCGAAGCAACTCGCGACGAGTGGCGAAACCGACGAGGCATCTCCCAACACGGCCCTGATCGACGGGGTACGTCGGTTCGCGATGGATGTGCGCGATCTGGACATCGACCTCATCGACCGCATCAACCCTTTCGGTGAAGCCTACGCGATCCTCGCGAAGACCATGAGCGAGGAAAGCTTGAAGCAGGTCGCAGCGGCAATCGCTGCCAAGCGCGCGAACCTCTCGCCAGACGAGGCGAAGGACCTTGCCATCCGCGCCGTCCAGTTCAAGAAGGAGCGGGGACGGGTGCCCGCGCTCGATTCGCAGGATGCTTGGGAGCGTCGCATGGCCGAAGGCGCCGCTGCCTTCATGCGCTACAAGAAGGAGGGGCGCTATGAGTGACCCCGATCTCGACGAACTGGCGGCAGAGCTATCGGAGTTCGCCGCGCCAGAGTCGAAGGGCGGGCGCCCGCCGCGCGAGGAGCGCGTCATTGCCGGGTTCGAGGAAATCCAGCGGTTTGTAGAGAAGCACGGTCGCGCGCCGCAACACGGGGAAGATCGCGACATCTTCGAGCGGCTGTACGCCGTGCGCCTTGACCGCTTGCGCGCACTTCCGGACTGTCGTGCCGTGCTCGAGCCGCTGGACCATCAGGGGCTGCTTGCTGAAGCAACGGGCGTCGCCGAGCCCTCGGCCAACTACGACGTGGATCAACTTGCGGCCGAACTCGGGGATATGACCAGCGCCGACGACATCACCGTCCTGCGCCATGTCCGCACCAGCGCCGACAAGCGTGCCGCCGAAGAGATCGCCGACCGAACGCGGTGCGAGGACTTCGAGACGTTCAAACCCCTGTTCGAGCGTGTGGATGCCGACGTCAAGACAGGCCTGCGCCAAGCACAACCCATCGAGGCGGGTCGCCGCGCGATCGAGGCTGGTGATTTCTTCGTCCTCGACGGCATCACCCTCTACATCGCCGAGGTGGGCGAGCCGTTGAAGACGACTGCCGGGGAGGTGGATTGTCGTCTGCGGGTTATCTTCGCCAACGGCACCGAAAGCAATCTGCTGCTGCGCTCACTTCAACGCGCGTTCTACAACGACCCTGCCGCGCGGCGACTGGTCTCGCCGGAGAGCGGGCAGTTGTCTTTCGGCGGTGAGTTGGAAGCGGACGACGTTGAGAGCGGCACGATCTATGTTCTGCGCTCGCAGTCCGATCATCCCTACGTCGCTCAGCACCGTGACTTGATCCACAAGATCGGCGTGACCGGCGGCAAGGTGGAGACCCGCATTGCGGAGGCCGAGCATGACGCCACGTACCTTCTCGCCAAGGTCGAGGTGGTCGCCACCTACAAGCTCGCGGGCATCAACCGCACTCGGATGGAGAAACTGTTTCACAGGCTGTTTGCGGCGGCCCGGTTGAACATCACCATCAACGACCGCTTCGGTCATCCAGTGCAGCCGCAGGAATGGTTCCTCGTCCCCGTGTTCGTCATCGACGAAGTGGTCGACCGCATCAGGGACGGGACAATCACCAGCTACGTATACGACCCGAAGAAGGCGCAACTGGTGAAGGCAGTTGCGGCGTCGCGCGCGCGGGATGAGAAGTGATCGCCAAGAGCACGAAAGGACCGTCCGCTAGCGTTCACGCGGTTTCCACTTGCGCGCCTTGGCCTGCGCGGCAGCACGTTGTCCTGGAGTAATGCGGGACTCGATCCAGTCTCGTTGCTTGATCGACTTGGCGTCTCCACGGACGCTCGCCAGGAGCCACCAGAAATAGGCTTCCTGATCGTCCTTGGGTACTCCTCGCCCTGCGGCGTACATGAAGCCGAGGTTGTATTGGGCCCAGGCATAGCCCTGTTCAGCCGCCTTGCGCCACCAAGATATTGCTTGCTGATTGTCCTTGGGTACCCCTCGGCCTGCGTAGTACATGAGGCCGAGGTTGTGCTGGGCACGGGCATAGCCCTGTTTAGCCGCCTTCTGATACCAGATTAGTGCTTGCTGATTGTCCTTGGGCACCCCTCGGCCAGTTTCGTACATGAAGCCGAGATTGTTCTGGGCATTTGCATAGCCCTGTTCAACCGCCTTCCGATACCAGAACAGTGCTTGCTGATCGTCCTTGGGTACCCCTTGGCCGTTGGCGTACATGACGCCAAGTTTGTTCTGGGCAGGGGCAACGCCCTGTGTGGCCAGCGGTCGAAACAGCTTCAGCGCAGTCTCGTAGTCCCGCCGCTCGTGAGCCGCCATGCCCTCATCAAGCGGCTCTGCGAACGCGGGTGCTGCTGTGACCACCAGGGCCACGATCAACATTCTCAGGCCGCGCATCCCTCGCCTCGTCTTGTTCCGATTGACTTATCAGTGTCTGCCGGCTGCCCGGTAGCGCCTCGACCAGGTGCCCCAGCAGGTTGGTCCATAAGCGGAGATAGCGTCACCAGACCACGGGCGGTCTCGACCTCGAAATTCAATAGCTTCAACAACTCGTGCTGTATGAACATGTGGCCGTTCACCTACCTCGCGAATCTCGGACTATCTAAAGCTCCCGAACGGCGCCTAGGGTGGATTCGGTTTGATACTGCTGATGGATCTCGGTTGAGGTCAAGTAGCCGAGAGTCGAATGCGACCGGATGAAGCTGTTGTTCGGACTTCGCAAATGACTTTAGTCAGGGAGGAGCGCTTGATCGGCGCACGCAGCCTTGGCTGCCCGCCCGCTTCGGAGCGCTCCAGTTGTCGTCACGCTTCACGTGAGCTAGGAACGCGTCACGGTGCGAGCGACCTTGGGCAGAATCGCGCCATGTGCGTGAACTACCGCCCCGCCAACCGCGAAGTCATCCGGACCCACTTCGGTCTGGAGCCACCTGCATTCGACTACGCGGCCGAGGTCTTCGCCGGGCAGTTCGCGCCGGTACTGATGGCGGCGCCGTCGCCTTCGGGACATGGCGGCGCACTGATCTGGCAGTCGGCCCTGTTCGGCCTCGTTCCCCATTGGGCCAAGGACACGACGATCGCGCGGCAAACGTACAACGCGCGGTCGGAGACGGTGGCCGAGAAGCCCAGCTTCCGCACGCCGTGGCGCCGAAGGCAGTTCTGCCTCGTGCCGATGGAGTGCTTCTTCGAGCCGAGCTACGAGAGCGGGCGTGCCGTCCGGTGGTCGATCGGACGACGCGATGCGCAGCCGTTCGCGCCTGGAGCCATCTGGGACGCGTGGCGGTCGCCGTCGGGCGAGGTACTGTACTCATTCTCGATGCTGACATTGAACGCAGACGCGCATCCGCTGATGGCGCGTTTCCACAAGCCGGACGACGAAAAACGGTCGCTGGTTATCGTGCCTCCGGAGTCTTGGGCCGACTGGCTGAATTCCGACGAATCAACGGCGCGGGGCCTGCTCACGGGGCCTGCGCCAGGCGTGTTTGTCGGCGAAGCGACGCCTATACCGACGCCGATGGCGCGGACAACATCGCCGGATCTCTTCAGCGGGCTCCGGCTTGGCGAGTAAGTGTTTCCTGCCGAGCAATCGGCCGATCCCGTTGTTCGGTGCGGGGCGCCGAGACGCATGGTTGCGAGAGGGTCGTCTACGGAATGATCATCTGCGGCCGTCCTGCGACGGCTTTCGGATTGATCGGAATCGTGGATTCCCCCGCGAGCAGTCAATGGTTCGCAGATGGTGCGCATCCCTCCATGCCGCGTCCGGCCTCGCCCATCGGACGGATTCGCTGAGGCACGCGGAAGGCTAGCGGGTTCGGAGGCGGGTATCTGAGCGGGTAACTTCGCCGATGTTTCTTCTATGAGTGTAAGTAAATCAATGTGATGCTGAATTATTGGCGCTTCAACGTCTAAAGCGATAATGATGTCCTTGGGCGTCCGTTCATGTCCTATAAGTTTCGTAATTGCATGAAAAATAGGAAGTATGGCGTCCGTTGTGGTTCAAGGTTGTTCATTGCGAGCTGCGGGTATTGCGGGTAACGTATCGGGTATCAATTGGGTACTTACCCGCAGGAGCCGCGATGCGAACCAAGCTCACCGATACGGACATCCGGGGCGCGAAGGCGCAAGACAAGCCAGTCAAGCTGACTGATGGTGGTGGTCTGTACCTGGAGGTCCGTCCTTCCGGGGCGAAGGTCTGGCGCTACCGCTATCGCATCGGCGGGAAGGAAAACCTCTTTGCCGGCGGCGAGTACGCGGCGGCCCCGAAAGGCGAGAGCGAGGAAGCTGCGCACGCTCGCCGCAATGCGGGGCGGTTGACCCTCGCGGAAGCCCGCGCTGCTCGGCTCGATTGGGAGGCTCTGGTAAAGCAGGGCATTCACCCCGCCCACAATCGCAAGCTCCAGTCACTCCGACAGGTTGCGGACAGTGCTAACACTCTCCGCGCGATCGGCGAGGAGTGGATCAAGGCTCGCGATTGGGAAGAGGACACGAAAGACGGCTGGCGGGCGATGCTGTCGCGCCACGTCTACCCGAAGCTCGGTGACATCCCGGTCAAGCAGATCGAATCCCCGCACGTTCTCGACGTCCTCAAGACCATCGAAGCCACGGCACCCGCTACAGCCGCGCAAGCGAAGCGGGCACTGACCGGCATCTTCGAGCTGGCGATCGCGACGCTGCGCGCGGACCGCGACCCCGTGTGGGCTGTCCGCAAGGCCATCAAGGCGCCCAGGACGAACCACAAGAAGCCCCTCGATACCGACCAGATCGGGCGGCTGCTGCGCCTGCTTGAGGAGTGCAGCGCGAACCTTCAGACCAAGATCGCTTTCCGCTTCCTCTGGTACACGCTCGCGCGCCCGATCGAGGTCATCGAGGCGCGGTGGTCGGAGATCGACCTGGAGGCGGGGCTTTGGAAGATACCCGCCGAGCGCATGAAGATGCGCGCCCCCGTTACCCGCCCGTTACCCGCTCAAGCCGTTGCACTGCTGCGCCAGTTGCACGTGCTCACCGGGAAACGCGAACTGCTGTTTCCGAATCGGGACGATTCCACGCGCCCGGCGTCGGACAACACCCTGCGCATGCTCGCGCGGCAGTTGGGCTTTGCGGGTATCTACAGCCCGCACGCGACCCGTGCGACCGGCTCCACGATCCTGAACGAAATGGGTTATCGGGCGGATGCGATCGAGCGGCAGTTAGCCCACGGTGACAAAGATTCGGTGCGGTCGAGCTACAACCACGCGAGTTACATCAAGGAACGTCGGGAAATGATGCAAGCGTGGGCGGACATGATCGACGGGCTGGAGAGCGGCGGGAAGGTCGTTCCGCTTCTCAAGCTGGCTTGAGCCGACGCGCACTGGATGCAGAGGCGGGCGAGCTGAATTCGCAATGCGCGGAAACACACGGTGCGTCGTGGTGATGCCCGCATGTTGCAGCAACGTTGCCCCGAGATTGCCCGGGCTGCGGTTACGGTAGCCATCGACTCGGGAGGCCGAACTTCAGCGTCGCAGCGCGCAAGGAATGCTCGACAAATCGGTCGTGTTCCTCGATCAAGCAGAGGAACGTCTCCCAGCGCATCCATTTCGGTTTGTTGCCGTGGCCGTTCAGCATTCCGGGTTCCCATCCCAGCCGTTTGCGGAGGCGGTCTGCGCGCCGGGCGAAACGGTCGGCACTGTCTTCTCGTGTGCTCGGATACGCGAGCCGGAAGCATCGGCGACAGGCGAAGATGCTGCCACCGTAAAGGATTGCCGCGCGTCGCCCGCAGCCATTGGCTGGGCAGATGAACCAAGGTCGCGAGCCGCCAAGATTGCACGGGGTCCGCGCGACGTACACGCGATAGTGCTTGTCCTGCCAGTCCCCGTCTCGTTCACGATGCCGGTACATGAGGGTCAGCCAGTCAACTTCGGCCCGCATCTGGATGGAGGACAACACCTTGCCGTCGTGGGTCCACTGCCAGCCGCCGGAATTGCCGGGTCTCAGCATTCCCTCGCGGGCCAGTCGCCGAACGTCGAGCTTTCGGTAATCGTCCGTGCAGAGCCTTGCGCCAACGCGCCAGCGGCTACCGCTTCCAGGTCCACCCATCTGTTTCTCCCGAAATCATCTGGCTAACGTGCAGTGTCGCGAGGGACTTGATCTAGTTCCCTGCAAGGCGGCGGTATCGTTTGCCACGCCATTGCCTGACCGTCAGTGCAGCAGATACAGCTTCGTGACGAGCGCCCAGGCTGCTCGCTCTGCTTCTTCTCGGTTGAGCCCACCGTCGAATTCCATGATCGCCGCGCGTTCCTCGAAGGCTTCGCGGAAGGATTCGGATTCAGACGTGCAGGCGGGTCGGGCACTGCCATTACTGCCGAAAGAAGCCCGAGACGGACCGACATTGGGCTGGGCCGGCACTGCCGTTACTGCCGTTGGAAGTCTTTCGGCTCTATTGGCAGTGGAATCTCCGGCGGTTTCCCCGATTTCGTGGCGAGCGCGCTCCAGCCAGTTCATGCGGCACCTTCCCGCCGTCCGCCGACCACAGCGGGGTTGATCCGATACCGAACCGTTCGCCTGCCGCTCCCCGGTCCGCTGCCGCCCGTCGTCTCGCCCCTGAGCCAGTCCTCGTCTTCCAGCCAGTCGATCGCGGCCTGGATGGCGTCGTCGGTGGTCAGGCTTCGCCATTGGTGGCGACGTACGTCGCGCAGCGTGAAGCCGTCCTGGAGCGCGCCTCGCCCGAGCTTGGCAGCGAGTGCCTGCGCAGCCCGGAGTCCGTCATCCTTCAGCAGTCCGTAGCAGCGGCGGGCATGCGCTTCGAGGAACTCGCACCACGCAGCGGCGCGCAGCGCAGCGTCCCGGTTCACCGGACCGCGGATGCCGTCGGTGGCGCACGCGACGAGGTGGAAGATCAGCGCGAGGGCGGGGAAAAGTTTGTCGAACTTGGCGAGGTGCTGGTGAATGATCGGCTCGTCCTCGTTCGGCATGCGAGTCCGGTGCAGGTCTTCCGACCATTCGATGAAGAGGCTCTGCGCCTCGTCATCGAAACTGAAGCAGGCGAACTTCCCGGATTCGTCCGGTGGCGCCGCGCCCCAGGCCTGCGGGTCGAGATCCGCCAGGGTCTCGAAGGCGGCGAATGCGGTATCCCGTGCGGCCTTGTCCGGAAATCGATCGCGCCATTCCCAGGGGCGAGCGTCGGGGAACACCAGCACCTGAAACCGCTGAAGCATGCCGTCGTTGGCGAGCGTGTGAGTCGCCTGTTCCAGATAGGCAGTCAGTTTGTCGGGCTGGATGCCCCCGAAGATCGAGACACACAGATTAGGAATCGAAATGTGTCCGCGTCCGATGCGGTCGGTATCGAAGCTCTGATTGCCGTTCCACGCTTCGAGGAAGAAGGCGCGGTCGCCCTCGCGTCCTTCTCGATCCCAGGTGGCGATCAACCCCACCAGTTCGTCGCGCACCACCAGCAGGCCGTTCGGGTTGTCGCGCAGCAGCTCGCCGAGCTTCTCCACCGTGCTGTCGTTGGTCTTGTATCGACGCAGCACCGGTTCCGCGGGTGCGTTCTCGCCGAGCGTGCGCAGTTCGCGCGCGATGGTTGCCGGATCCCCCTTCGTTGGCGATTTCGCGGCCTGCTTGATGCGGCCCTCGATCGCGTCCCGATGAGCCTCGAACACGGTCTTCTCGGTTTCGAAATCGGCGAGCGCCGCAAGGTGGGCTTCCTTCGCCTTGGCAATCAAACGGTCCAGCGGATTCAACGCCGCACCCCACGCCGCGGACTTCTTGGACGAGGGCTCGCCGACGATGCCGCCCCACAGGTTCGGCACGATCTGCCACGAGTCGCGCACCTTCGGCTTGATGGCACAGCGCGCGCCGATGATCGAGCCGAGCGCGACCAGCGCTGCCACGGCGATGAACTCGGGCGGGCAGGGCATGCGTTCGGCTTCGTTCATGATCCACGCGCGCAATGCGGGCGGCAGCAGCGTGTCCGGGTCGAACGCGGGCACGGGCTTCAACTCGGCGATGATCGGCTTCGGTCGCGGCCACGCCTCGGGATTCGCGCGCGTATTGGGGTCGACAGCGGCATCCACACACCGACTGACGGCTTCCGCGCCTGCAAGCCGATGGAGGTCGTTGAAGTCCGTGACGCCTTGCGGACGATCTGCGCCGAAATCGGGTGCCGCCAACAGGCCGCCGATCGCGCACGCAGCCGCGCGCGCGTTTGTGAGCCCCGGATTGCCGGGTGTGGATGCGTCGTCGTCCGCGCAGACGACGATCCGCAGGTCGGGAAATCTCGCCCGCATCGTCTGAGCAACCGGCAACAGATTTCCCGCGGTAAAGGCGACAGCCACCGCGAAGCCGGTCGCTTCGTAGATGCTGGCGCCGGTCGCGTAGCCTTCCGCAATGCAGAGCGTGCCGTTGGGTCGGCCGATGGGGAAGTAACACCCCGTCACGCGGCCGGCCGTCAGAAACCGCTTGTCGCCGTCCGCGCCGATGAATTGCAGGCTGTGCAGGACTGCGTCATCGAGCATCGGCACGACGAGCGCCCCGTCATGCACCCGCAACCCGTGAGCCTTGATTGCCTTCCTATGCAGATACGGGTGGTCATCCGACGCGGCCACGGCTGACTCCCAAAGCGACGCCGCGCTGCGCCGAGCCTCTGCCTTGCGCTTGGTGTCCGCGGCCTCGCGTTCGCGCCGCACGAATTCCATGCGCTCGCGGTGAGCGCGTTCCTCCGCGTCGGAGAGTCGGTGCCCGACCTCGGCACGCCACGTCTCGGAGGCGCCCGTCCGCCAGTCACCGAACGCTCCGGCCGGGATGCCGTCTTCGTGCAGCACGTACCAACCCGCATCGTCGCCGCGCTTGTCGTTGCTAGGGAAGCGGTGCAATTTGCCGTCCGCCTCGATCATCTCGGGCGGTTGCAGGCCGGCGTTGTGGATGGCCATGCGGAATTGCTCGATGGCGTTGTCCATGTCGACCTCACGCGCCCGGATTGCGAGTCGCTTCGATCCGCTGCTCCAGCCATTGCTGGATTTCGGATTCGATCCAGCCGACCGCGCGTCCGCCGAGGCTGACGGCGGTAGGGAAGCTGCCCTCGGCAATACGGAGGTAGATCGTGCTGCGGGACAGGCCCGTGCGGACTTTGACGGCGGGAAGCCGGAGGATCGAAGTAACCATGTGTGCGCCTCCTAGGGCGTCGTTGAACATGGCTACGGATATTTATCGCGCGGCAGTGCGTCGCGAATATGCTCTGCCGGCAGGGGCTAGCCTTTGCCGGCAGAGGCTAGGTGCGGTCAGGCTCGGGGGTGTTTCTCAGCGCCTTGCGCGCCGCGACAAAAGAGATTCCCAGCGCGGCGCATTCTTCCTCTGCGCACCGGTCTCGGCTCGTGTACTTCCCGCTTGCCCAGAGCGCCCTTATCCGTTCTTTCATTTCGCGACTGCCACCGGGCCTGTTGTGCAGTGCCTCCGCAGCGGCCTTTGCAGCCTCGGTTCGCCAT
>OFRC01000222.1_pt1 | contig 16632 bp, 27 predicted proteins | sample 1543051 | NCBI WGS metagenome assembly OFRC01 (sample SAMN07774231, study PRJEB24372) | wastewater metagenome
GCGTTGATTAACCTCAAACATAAAGTTTTCTGTAGCAGGGTCTGCGACGCTGCTTCCCTTCGCTGTAACGATTGGCAACCGGCTTGGCCCCGACTTCACAGGCTCAAGCATCTGATACAGGCCCTGGTACAGCCCATTCAGATATACCTCGCAGTAAACCTCTTTGGGGGTCCATTGGGCTGACAAGCGACGGGCCATCTCGAACGCTACGGCGTTTCGGATGCTTGTCTTGTCGAGGTAGTTAGAAATCGCGCGGAAAGACTTCTCAGCGGGTAGCCCCAGCAAGCTGACTGCCGACGAAAACTTAAGCTTCATCGGCTTTTTTGGCTGTGCCCACGTTGAGTGGCCGTGACCTGAGACTGTAAATGCGGTAGGGGACAGCGCCGGCACGTTGTGCCCGTTTGGTTCTACAGAAATCGTCGCAGGAATGTACACCCCCAAAGCTGGGTCAGGAAGCTCAGCGCCACCGTCTGTGACGATACGCACAATCGGCAGCAGTGGAGCGACCGGGGTTGACTGGCGATATTCCTCCGTATTGATGCGCCCAAAGAGGCCGTCAAGGCGGATGACATTTGTCCCGACCGGGGCGTCAAGCACGATAACTTCGTGCTGTCTGGTTACTCCGACGCGCGCCACCCCTACAGGCTTCGCCACACAAATAGCCTCTGTATCAAACACTGGCAAAAGTGCAGAAAAAAGCTTTGCGATAACCGTGTTGGTTTCAAGCGTGCCGCGCACTTCACCAGAGAACTCGTAATTGGCAGCGTTGATGCGCATCTCGGCGCGCGAGGATGTGATTCCCGTCTCAAGTATGAGCGGCATCCATGCTTGGGGCGCGGTCAGCACTGCAGCGTTCTTTACGGCGTAGGAGGTTTCGACCGCAGCGGCTGCGGCGGGGTCAAATACAACCCCCCCACCCGGACTCGTCTCCGCGAGGACCGGCACAGGCGGCGACGAAAACAGTCCAGTAGCCAACAGCGCAGATGCTTCAGACGGCGCTCTCGACTCAATCTGCCCCGGCATCCAAGCGCTTTGACGCCCGGTAATCGAAAGCTCTGGCCAACGCTGCGCGGTGCCGACGTATTTGACTTGAATCGTCTGATCGCTCATTTCGTTTCACTCACTTGGTTTTTCGTTCGACGCTTTGGCGCTGCGTCTTTGTTCTCTGGCGCGGACTCGTGCGCCTTGACGGCCCACCCCTCACGCGCAGCAATCTCTGCCGCATCGTCCGGACAGTCGTCGCCCGGCGCGTACTCGACCACGCGATAGCCGTCATGCGCGAAGGCAAACGGCTTGATGACCTTTAGCTTTTCCATAGCGGAAACGGGGGCCGAAGCCCCCTCCTCTCATTACGCCACTGCAACCTTGATCACCTTGATTGCTTCACTGTCCACTACACAGCCGCCCAGGCGTTTCCGGGTATAAAAGCCTACGTAAGGCTTCGCTGTATACGGGTCTCTCAGAATCGAGGTGCCGATGCGATCGACGATCAAATAGCCGCGCGAGAAGTCGCCAAATGCGATCGGCAGGGCGTTGGCGCCCTTGGCCGGCATGTCCTCGGCTTCGGTGATGCCATAGCCGAGCAGGGTGTCCGGCTGGCCGGCTTCGAGGCCCGGACGCCAGATGTAATTGCCGGTGGTGTCCTTCCACTTGCGCACATCGGCCAGGATGCCCTTGTTCATGACGAAGCGAGCATTCGAGCGGAACCCGGCCTTGAGCTTGTACACCAGCGTCAGCAGGATGTCCTGCGGATTCGATGCAGCCCAATCGGCGGCAACGCCAGTTGCAACGTGTTCCAGCGTGCCGAACGCGCGGGCGCTGTCGGCGGTGGCTGCCGTGGTGTAGGCCAGGAAGCCCTTCGGCTTCTTGGTGCCGTCGCCGGACACGAACGCCGCACCTTCCGCGCGGGCGAACTCGGTCGCGACTTCTTCGCCGATCCATGCTTCAGCGTTGAAGAACACGTCCTCGAGCATCTGCTGGGTGGCCTGCGGATAGGCGTAAAGCTCGCCCATGAACGGCGTCACCTGCGCGAACTGGCTGGAGTTGGTGGCGGTGCGGGCGTCGTCTTCATCGACCCAGCCCGACGCGGTGCCATGGATGTTGACCAGCTTCTTGTAGTCGCTGGTGCCGATGGTGCGCACGGTCGCGATCTGGCGGATCGGGGAGACGTCGACCAGCTTGGCGAGGATGTCGCGGTCGATCTCTTCCGGCACGGCATAGGCGCCGTCCGCGTCGGTCGTGATGTTGTACGCCTTGCGCTGGAGGTCGCCCAAGCTGCTGTCGTCGCCCTTGCGCATGAACTTCTGGAACGCGGCCTTGTGCTCGGCTTTGGCCTTGTCGGCTTCGCCGGGTGCGCCGGGGCGATTCAGACGCTTTTCGAGCGCTTCGATTTCCGACTTCAATTCGCCGAGCTTCTGGATCTCGGTCTCGACTTTGCCGAGCTTGGCTTCCAGGTCGGAAACGCCCTGACCTTTCTCGATTTTTGCGAGTCGCTGATCGTTGGTGCTCTTGAACTCTTCGAAGGCGCGGCCGATGCCGTCGATCACTTCCTTGATTTCGGTGCTCATTTTCTTGCTCCTTCGCGGATGCGGTTAAGTAGGTCCTGCGCTGCTTTGATTTCGCCCTCCGCATCCCGCGTACCGGCAAACACATCACGAAGCCGCGCAAGCAGTGACTTGGCTTCGCCGCGATCCAGCCCGCATGCATCCCGCAGCATGGCTTCTGCATCGCGCAGTGTTTTGATGTCGTCGATCTTCTTAACGCCGCTGATTCGCGCAGCATCGTTCGCCGGGAAGGTCACGAGCGACACTTCCCACAGATCGACCTTCTTGAGCGTGCGAACGCCGGCAACCTTGTCGTAGCTGTCCTCGCGTGTGACGAAGCCAATCGACAGCCCGGACAGCGCCCGCATCTTCAGCAATTCGTAGGCTTCGGCGCCGCGGGCAGTCTTCAGCGCGAGCTTTCCTTCGACGTAGAGCCCGACTGCATCCTCGCGGACAGCGGTATAGACGCCGATCGGCTCTCCCGCCCGGTGCTGCCACAACAGGGCCGGCATCCGGCCTTGCAGCGACTCGGCAAACGCCCCTGGCGCGACGATCTCTTGGTACGAGTCGAGCACGCCGAAAACGGATCCGTAGCCAGAAAAAAGGCCGTCATCAGAGACGGCCTTAACTTCAAACGGAACATCCAGGTAATCACGCATCGGGGTCTTCCTTCGGTTCTTCGCCTGCGCGCATGTTGAGCGGCGTAAGCGGCTCGTCCAGTCCGTCGAGCGGGTTCAGTTCGAGTTTTTCGCGGCCTTCGTTGCGCGTCATCACGCCCATCGTCACCATCTTGTTGATGAAGTCGGCGGTATCTTTCAGTGCGCCGCGCAGCAGGCCTGCGGTCACGAATTTGGTGTAGTAGCCCTGCGCGCGCTCTTCGTCCGTCAGAAGCTGGCAATCGGCCGATTGTTCGACGCGCTCATACCAGGGCGTGAGCGTATGCACGACGTGAGCGAGGAATTCCTGCTCCGCCGCTGCGAACGTCATGGACTGCCCAGAGTGCCCGATCATCGAGGGGCGCACTCGGAAATACCGGCAAACCTCTTCGACTTGATGGCGTCGGGTTTCGATGTGCTGCGCATCCACGCCGGTCATCTGCGTCTGCATGAACTTGGCGTTTCGATCAAGGATCATCGGCGCGCCAGCATTGGCTGCGCCCGCGTATTGCTCGGTAATCCATGCGCGCAAGGCTGTGTATTGCTCTTTCCCGAGCGCACCTTCGACTGAGTAAATCCCGCTGGTACGCACACCCTTATCGTGCAATACGGCCTGACTGGATTCCGTGGCGATCGTCAGCCCGATTGCCTCGCGCGCGATCTTCAGCGCATCCATCCCGATCACGCCATCCCACGACGGCCCGGGGATGTGCCAGATCGCTTCGGCCGGAAATTCCTTCCACGTTCCGTCCGTCGCCTTCAACTCCCAACGGGGCGCATCGCCCATCGTGGAAGCCTTGGTGCAGCGCACGGCAGACGGATCAAGCGGGATGATTTCCGACACGCGACGGTCGCGCCCGGTGCGATTCACGAACGCCACCGCGCCGCCCGCAAGCAGCGCATGGATCATCATCGTCTCGCGCAGTGCGAACGATGTCATGTAGCTGTTCGGCTTGCGGTGCAGGATGTCGTAGAGCGGGTGATCCTTCGCCGGCAGCTTGTCGCGCCCTTCGTCCCGGAACACCTTGAACGGCACCTGTGCCACGCCTTCCGAGATGACGCGCACACACGCATACACGGCCGAGACCTGAAGCGCCGTCGAAAGCGTGACGGATTGCCCCGATTTGGACGGCGTGATGCTCCAGCCCACGTCGCTCATCAAATCGACAACCGTATATCCGCCGGCATCAGCCTTCTTGCGGAACGGCAGGAAGTCAAGCCAGCTCATGTAGTCATATGTCCCAAAAGGATTTTACGGTCTCAATCTCGTTCGGCATCACGCCCACCGCCATCGCCAGCGCTACCATGCCGTCAATCCGGCCCGATGCGCGCGACTTCACAAACTTGCGGTTCTCGGCTGGGTCTTGCACGACGGTTGCGTTATTCGCGCACATCGCAAGGACCGGATGGTTGCCGTGCTTCAATTGCGAGTTCAGGATCTTCGATTCCAGCTCGCGCAATGCAGGGCTCATGGATGCGAAGCCCTGGCCGAACTCGACGAATCGCTCTAGCTCGTCTTCCGTGAAGCCGACGCGCTCAAGCCAAGGCTTGAGAAAGCGCATGTTGTAGCGGTCAAACGCCAGCGCCTGCACATCGCACGAATCGAACACCTCACGCAGATGGTGCGCGATGAACTCGTATTCGATCGATCGCCCCGGCGTCGTTTCCAGCCATCCATCGCGCGCCCACACGTCGTAAGGCACGCGGTCATTGCGCGACTTCTCGGCCAGCCCGTCGCCAGGAAGCCAGAACGTCGGATGCACATCGCCTTCGTCGGACACGAGAACAAGCGCCGTCAAGTCAGAGACCGACGACAGGTCAAGCCCGCCCCACACCCGCCTGTCTTCCAGCGGCTCGGCCAGTGCGCCGCAGCCCTCCCACACAGACCGGGTGACGAACGGGTTACGCGCCTCGACGCGCTGGTTGCAGATCAGGTTTCGGTACGCGGCCTCGCGCGATGGCATCCGCCGCGCGTCTTCCGCCTGGCGCCTGACCTCTTCCTTGTTCATGAAGATGTCAAAGGCCGGGTTCGCGGCCCGGATTGCTTCGTCGCTGAACGGGTCCGCGTCCGTCGGCGCGGTGTAGAGCCAGCATTTCTGCGTCGGATCGTTGCCGGCCAGCGCGTCATCGATCAGCACGGACAACAAGTCCGCATCGGTCGGCGCCTGCGTCGAGATGACAATCGACAGCGGCTGATCCTGCGCCGCGCTCGCGGTTTCAAGCGCCTCGTAAAGCTCGCTGCGCGGACCCTTCACCTGACCGAGCTCGTCATGGACGATGAACACAGGCGACAGGCCGTAAGCCGTCGCTGCGTCTGCACTCAGCGCCCGGTAAAGCGTGCCCAGGTCCGGGCAAAACAATTGCTTTGCCGTGTCCCGGATCGTCACCACTGCCGCCAGATCAGGCGACATTCGCACGACCTTCGCGGCCAGCGCGAACAGGATCGAAGCCTGATCACGTGACTGCGCGGCGCTGTAGAGCTGCGAGTTCGCGCGCGACTCAGGCCCGCACAGGTGTAGCAACAGCAGGAAGGCAGAAAGCGTCGTTTTCGCGTTCTTGCGGCCGAAGCTGACGATCGCGCGCCGTGTCGGCGTGTCGTAAATGCCGCGGATCACATCCTGCTGAAACTCGGCCAGCTTGACCGGCTGCCCAACAAACTTGCCTTCAGGAATCCGGCAATGCTCCTGAATCCACGCGATGTTCCGCTCGCCGCGCGTTACTCGTCGTACTCCCACGGCTTGCGCTTGGCGCCCTTGTCCGCGTTGCGCCCCGCGCTGATCGCCTGTACTCGGCTGCTTGGCGTCAGCCGAAGTTTTCCGGCGAGGCTTGCGACCTTTCCCGCCAGCCGATCCTGCATCGCTAGCAGCTTGTCCCATCGCTTCAGCCCCTCGTCATCCTTCGACCACTCAGGATCGAAGGCGTCCAACTGCGCAGCCACCTGATTCGCAGAAATCACCTGTCGGCAGTACTCGACCAGCACCGGGAAAGATTCCGGCGCAATCAGATCACCACCTCTGCTCGCCACCACCAGCCGCCACACGTCCTCCTGCTCGGGCGTCAGGTACGACGGCGGCTCGGGGAGCCTCTGTAACTCTTGAGCAGGCGCAGCGACGGCCAGCGAGGCGGCAGACTTTCGCCCTCGCGTTGCCATTTCACATCCTGAAAAACTGTACGTTTATGAAAGGAGAATTTAGGGAGCGGTTCTGAGCCGGGAATCTCTGGACTTTTACCCGGCCCCTACAGGCCAGCCATCGGCGCCGATCTGTGGCCGTCGCGCCTTGCCCTGCTCTGCTGCGGTCTTCGCCTTGTGGCACGCCGAGCAGATCGCTTGCAGGTTGCGCTCTGCGTCCGTGCCGCCCTTGTGGATTGGCGTGATGTGATCCACTTCGACTGCGAGTGTGATGTGCCCTCGTGCCTTACACGGCTGGCACAGGCTTGCATCACGCAGCAGGATGCGCTCACGCAGCTTCTGCCACCTGTGGCCGCTGATCTTGCGTAGCGCTTGCATGTCTGTATTCCATGTGCCGTCACACTGCGGCGCATCCGATAGCCCTTGTGGGCCGGTCTGCAATGTGACGGCGTAAAAGCAAAGAGCCGCGACCCTTTCGGATGGCGGCTCTCTTTGGGCGCAACTCTGCCCGCGCTGTTAAAGTATCAGCGAATCATGATGGCGTCAAGCCTAGATGCTGATCGTCACCGAAACTTCAGACACAATGTGTCTCGGCCTCGGGTCACACATTTGCTGCACGTTAATAGTGCTGACGTATATGCTCGATGGCGAAATGCCGCACTTCTCGTGAAACTTATCCACGAGCAGATACAACGCCGCAGTCATGTCCTTTTCTAGCTGCTGCTTCTCTTTCTTGATTTGCTCAATATCCATCACAGCATCACCCCGTCTTCCTCCTGAACAGCTCCCACAGGCCAGGGTGCATGCGTCTGGCGCTCGACGCCCCTTCTGCCTGCTCCCACTGCTGCCAATTGCGCAGGCTGGCATATACCAGCGAGGCGGCTTGCGCCTGGGTTAGCCCTGCCGCCTCTCGAGCGGATCTGACTTCGGCGGCAGTGGGGTTACGCGCCGGGTGGCCTGCGCTGCGGTTTGGGTGATTAGCCATAGCTGGTTTGTCTGATCGACTGCCCTGATATCAAAGGGATTAAGCCGCGTGGATCGCGCGGAAGATGTCGCGGCCGGTGCTGCTCGACTTGATCGCGGCGAAGAACGCATCCGGCAGCTCTGCACCCTTGCTGATAACGGCGTTGCACATCTGCTCGAATTTCACGACTTCGGCTTCAGGCTTGCCCGCTTGGCGGGCCAATGCCACGCCATTGACGATGGAGGACCCGGCGAGGACGAGGGCGAGTTGCTTTTCCATTTTTTGCTCCTGGCCCCTGATCCGCGAGGCGCCGGGTTTGGCTGTTTGCCGTGCTTCCTTGATTCGTATTATACGTACTATGTACGTAAGCGCAAGCACTATTTACAGCATCACCCCTTTTCGTGGCAACGCCTTGATCAGAACCTCGTGCGCCGTCAATAGGCACTGCTCGTAGTTGTCCCTCGGAAACCGGAACACGGCCGCGATCCCGTACCGCCGCATCACCGCTGCCCTCTGAGCCGGCACAAGGTCTTGCACGCACGCGTCCACGGTTGCAAACGTCTGGCTATCAACGGCATCGCACAGGCTCTCGAAGTCCTGCGAGCCCTCGCTGTAGCAGGTGAGCGAGCGTGACGGATAGCCGAGCTTAGGTGCGTATGCGCGCTGCCATTGCGCCCACTCGGTCAGCATCGCAACGAGGCTTTCGATGTGCTTGATGTGGTCGTCTCGCTTCATGCTTCGATCTCCTTGCGCTTCCTGATGTATTCGGCCTTGATCGCCTTCAGGTCTTCGATGGTGTATTTCTTCGGCTGGTGCGGTCCTTCCAACCATTCGACCTTCTCGACGCCGATCAACTCGACCAGCGCGCGACGGTAAAGAACCGCGTTGCCGGACAGGTGGTTATTGCAGGGCGCACACTGCTTCCACACGTTCAGTTCCTCGAAGCGCAGCGCAGGGCTTGATCCGACACTAAGGTAGTGCCCAGCATGATATTGCCCGTTATGGTGGCGTCCGCATGAGACGCATGGCCTCGTTGCGTCACGGGCGCGGATATAGGCGTTAAACGCCGTCTGCGCCTCTTTAAGCCACTGCCCCCTTGTTTTGATGCGTTCAAGGGCTTGGCGTGTCTCTGCGCGAGCCGCAGACGCTGCCGCGCGCTCTGCCTTGGCGTGCATCTTCTCTGCGAGCGCCAATCCGCAGCCTTCAGAGCAAACCCGCAATCCAGGGTGACGAGCCGGAGGAACGAACCGGGCTTTGCAATAACGGCATGTGCGCTCTTTCAGCCCCATGCGTCCTCCGGCGCAGACAGTCTGATTTCATTCATTGCGCAGTACGCCTCGATGTACTCCATGACGGACGCGAGACGCTTGCCGCTCATCGTTGCAGTGCTTTCGCGGATGGCGATGAACTCGCCTTCGAGTCCGGGGACGATCTCGGGGCGCTGGCCGGTGGCGATCGCCCACCCGCTCACGAACAGCCCTTTCCAGAACTCGACCGTTCGAGGTTTGCCCATGTACTGCGCTTGCCTGCTGATGTCGGTCAGCATTGCGTGAAGCCTGGCGTTCGCCTCAAGCGTCCGCGTCGGGTCTCGCACGATGACGACCTTGCCCAGCGGGGCGCGGGCGATCTCGTCAATGCAGTGCGCGCGGACTTGATCGGATACGAGCTTGTAGGTGCGCTTTTCGCTCATGCCGCCTTCTTTTCCTTGGCCTTGCAGTCGGCACACTTCCAACCCTTGAACGCCTTGGTTTTGTCGCTTGGATTGCGCTGCTTGCACGTCTCGCAAAATCGACTGTTGAATTTGATGAAAACCCCGGTGGCCCCTCCAAGATTCCTCTGTTTTTCAATCCACTCGCCAGAAAATTTGTCGTACCTCGTGCCCCACCCCTGGCTTTTGCTCATTCCGCCCCCTTGATCGCCTTGCGCTGCTCCCGCGCCTGTTGGCACTCAGCGCAGCGCCAGCCCGCAGCTGTTTTCTTGCGGCCCTTGGTTGCCCTGCTTTGTCCGCATGCGACACAGCGGAAGCTCGGGGCCATGACGCCGTTCATGTTGCTGCTTTTCACTTCGGTCTGATCGCGGTACCGGGCAAGGGCGTTGCCGGGATAGTGCATTTTCATTTCTTCCTCCCTTGTTCTTTCCATGCCTTGCGCAGATCAGCGCGAAGACGATCCGCAGCGGGCTTGCCGCGCCGACGCTCTACCGTTTCCAGGTGTGCGGCCATTGCGTTGCCGTCCGGGTAGAACTTGCGGATGCACCACTGCACCTCGCATCTGTGCAAGTCTTCTCGCGCCTTCGCTTCGGCTTCCTTGCGCTCCATGCCCCCGTCAAACTCCATCACGGCTGCGCGCTCTTCGAACAGTTCCTCGTCGTAATCGATCATGCAACCCCCTTTGTCTGCGGGTAGCGCATCACCGACCTGGCAATCTTCTGGACCTGCGCATCTGCAAGCGGCGGCTTGCAACGCATTTCGTTGTCAGCGCGAAGGGCCGCGAGAATCGCTGCATACGTCATTCCCCATCTGCGCATCGCGCCAGCGCACGCCGTCAGGAAGTTGTCACGCCCGCCCTCGCAGATCAGGCTTGACTGCCCTGGCTCGCCATGAAAAACAGCAACGTCGCGGCCAGTCTTCTCAGCGGGCGCTTTCAGCAGATCCACAAGCCACTGCGGCATGTCAGCAATCTGGACCTCAGTCGGATCGCTTGAAGCCTCCCACTCGTAGCGACCGCCGCTGATGTGGCTGGAAGGCGGGGCGAGGACATAGCCACCGTCACCGCGAACATCTATCCCTGCGCCAAATTTGTTCGCAGAGTTGCGAATCTCGACACCGGGATGTCTGAAATAGAAATGCCTTCCGCCCCCGCCCGTCATCACCTCTACTGTGTCCGGGAACCTGTCATGGCGAACGAACAGGCTATCGAGTGAATCATCCCCACCGTGCCGAGGGTCGATGTCCACCACGACCAAGCCAGACTGTTTCCCGGTAACAATCCCGACGTTCGCAAAAGGCCACTTCTTCCACCACGCATCAATCCAGTCTTTGCGGACGGTTGCGTTCTTCAGCCCTTCTCGCGTCGTCGGGTGTTTCCCAGGGGAGGCGCAAGCGGGGTTTCCGCACGTGCATTTCATCGCACCTCCGCGCCCCACCATCACGCCATGAACGGGGATCACGTACCAGCCAAAATGGATGTAATCGGCAAGCTCGTTATGCACGACGGGCCTCCTTCGACAGCCACCACATCGCGCCACAAGCATTGCAATCAGCCCTCATTGCATGCGGGCCAACGCCTGCGCTTGTCCGGTAGTCACTGCCGGCGCACTTGGGGCACTTGATCGCCTTGGAAGCCTCTTCTTTCTTTTTTCTGTTGGCATAGGCGATGTTCCGATGAGTCAGCCAGTTCTGAACCGACTCGACCATCGGACCTTCCTTCTTCTCCAGTTTCGAAGGAACGTTTGCGCCCATCATGTCGAAGTACAGGTGGAAGGCCCATCCGGGGTTCTTCCCCTTGCTCTTGACCCACCCAATCAGAGCCGAATAGATCGCCTGCTTTGCCTCCATAGGCATCGCGTCGCGGTCCTTGCGGACCATAGGCTTCAACTCGCCATCACCAACCTCTACATCCGACTTGCGCTCAGGCTTGAACCCGCAGGCGTGGCACTCATGCTCACCTGGCTGCTTCAGCACGCCGCAGCCAGAGCAAACCGAAGGCAGCTTCTCCCGCGTCTTGCCTTCCGACTTCTTTGGCTTGCCGTCGTCTAGCTCAAGCGGCAAATCGTCGGTCGGGAAACCCAGCTTTGCGCATGTGCCGGAGTGGTCAAGGATCAAGGCGGTGGCCTTCCCTTCAGCGGGGCGCAGAATCCGGCCTGCCTGCTGGATGTACCGAATCAGGGACTTCGTAGGCCGCGCGAGAATCATCACCTCAAGCTGCGGAATATCCAGCCCTTCAGCCAGCATTGCAGAGTTCGAAATGATCGTTGTCTGGCCGCTACGAACCCGATCAAGAATCGCAATGCGGTCCTCTTCGGGCGTCAGGTAGTCGATGTGCTCGGCGGCAATGCCGGCTGCCACGAACTGCGCGACGATGTGTTTCGAGTGCGCAATGTTCGTTGCGAACACGATTGTCGGCTTACCCCTGCCAAGTTTTCGCCAGTGCGAAACGATGTCACCGATCAGGCGCGGCTTATCCACCGCCTGCGCAAGCTCGGACTCTTCGTAATCGCCAGCAACGATGCGAACGCTCGAAAGATCAGGTTGGTACGCCTCCGGGGCATAGATTTCAACATCAACCAAGTTGCCAGACCCAATCAGCTCCTGAACCGTCCCGGCAATCACGAGGTCTTGAAACAGAGGCCCGCGCAACTCGTCGTAATGCTTCGACATCCCCTTGGCAAACGGCGTAGCCGTAAGCCCGACGACAGGAACCAGATTGAGCGCAAAGAGCAGGTTTCGGTAAGCGGTCGATCCTGCGACGCCGTGCGCCTCGTCGATGATGATGAGGCCGAAATCCTGGAGCCTTCTGCGGTTCAGCGTCTGGATCGAACAGATCATCACCGGGGAATGGATGCGCTGCGTGTTCTCCCCTTGCATGATCCCGTGGTCGATGCCGGCCGCGTGGAATCGCGTCGAGGTCTGACGAACCAGTTCTATTCGGTTGCAGACGAAAGCGACGCGTGTTCCCTTCGCAAGCGCCATGTCGATGATCGACTGAGCGACTACCGTTTTGCCGCCTCCAGTCGGGAGGTAGAAGCACACCCGGCGATTTCCGGCTGCGAACGAAGAGCGAACGGACTCAATGCCACGCTGCTGATACGGGCGAAGGTTAGCCACGGGACACCTCTTCAGCCTCGTACCACTTCCCGTCGATGAAAACCGGGCCAATACCTGCGCTATAAGTGACAGAAGTTCCTTCTGTCTCTTGTGTCGTTACCGGAACGTTTCTGTAACGTTTCACGGCGGGTTTTATGCGATCACGATATGCCTTAACCCTATCCGTACTCGAATCGGATTTGAATTGACGGTGATCCCAGGCAAGCGGCTGGAGGGTGCTTTGATCGACAAGTCCGACCTCTGAAAGCCGTCGCGCGACCTCTTCAAGCGAGCGAAGATCGAGGCCGAGCTTCACCGCGATTTTCCTGCGTGCGATGTCGTTGCACTCGTCTTGAATGCCTTTGCTCTTGCAGCACAGCAGGGCGATGAAATGCCATCGATCCTCAAAGGCGAGCAGTCGCAGCTTCTCATCGTCAACGGCTTCTGAGTACAGGCGGAACCAGGGTAGGTCGCGCCTGCCCTTCACATTCTTTTGACTTGCTGCTGCTTTTGGCATACGATTTCCTTGTTCTCTGTAAGGCCCGCCGAGGTGTTAGCGCACCGATGATGCGGGCCTTTGTTTGTCTGCCGTTCAGGCCGCAGACGACGCCCTTTCTTGCTCAGCCGCTCGCGCTGCTGCCTCCCTCTCCAGCCGGATGAATGTCTTCGGCCGCGCCGCGCGAAGGAATTTAGCCCACGGGTGCGGGATGCCTTTGTTTCGCCACTGCGAGACAGATCCAGGTGTGATGCCGCAAAGATTAGCGACCTTCCCCGTTCCGCCCAGCGCGTCAATGATTGTGCTTGCGTCCATGTGCGCCATCATATGACTTGCGCGGCGCATCCGCAAGGATTCTTTGCTCTCCCAAAAAACACTTGCATTCTTTTTTTTAGTGCTCTAAAGTTTAGTCATCGCAGCACAGAACACCAAGCGGCGATGCTCTTTACCAGGCCAGCGCATAGCACCGCGCCCGCTACAACCCGGAGTAGCAAGCAAAACCAGCTCGGCGCGACTAGCACGCCAATGGGGGCGGCGGACCTACCCGCAAGCCCGCGACGATCTGGCCCGCATCCACGGATGACGGGCGCGGCTTAGACCAACGCGACATATGGGCGAGCAGTACCTAGACAACAGCCGACGGCATCAGGCCGGCATCGGACATCGGACGCTGTAACCGATAGATCAAGTCGAGCCGCTTCGAGAGAGGCGGTTCCGCTGGATCAACCGCAACACCACAATGGAGCACATAGCATGATCGACATCAACAACCTCACCATCGGACAGGCCAAAGAGCTGGCAAGCATCTTCGGCGCGGCACAGCCGCAACAATCCAGCCTGAACAGCATGGTCGGAAAGAAGTGCGTCGTCCGCACATACAGCGCTGGCGTCTGGTTCGGAGAGATCGCAGTGCAGTCCGGCAATGAGGTTATCGTCAAAAACGCTCGCCGCATGTGGAAATGGTGGGCAGAGGAAGGCATCAGCCTGTCATCGGTCGCACTGCACGGCGTCAAGCGAGATCAAAGCAAGATTGTTGAGTCCGTCCCTGCCGTATGGCTGGAAGCTATCGAGCTGATCCCGGCGAGCGACAAGGCAGCCGCAAGCATTGAGGGCGCCCCGAATGTCAAGGCTGAATAAACCAATCGGCTTCGGCGACGGCTACGGCTACGGCGACGGCGACGGCGACGGCGACGGCGACGGCTACGGCAACGGCAACGGCTCCGGCGACGGCTCCGGCGACGGCTCCGGCTACGGCAACGGCAACGGCTACGGCGACGGCGACGGCTACGGCGACGGCGACGGCTAAACCGCTTTTCCGCTTGGCGACAGGCGGCACAAGCGAGCGCGCTGGCGGACGTAATTCGTCGGGCACCCACCGGGAAAACCGTGCGGCGCTGCCACCGGGCGTCAGCGCGCCCCCTTGTATCTCCCCCATGAACCACGGCGCCTGCACCGTGCCAGCCAGGGGCAAGTGGCTGGACCTCCCTCCGGTAGCTGACACCGGTCAATGCAGGACATCAGCGAAACCCGCCGCAGCACACTGGAGAGCGCGATAGCCGCGCCGGCCCATGCGGACAGCGAAACCCAATACCAGGAGCAAAACCATGTACGAGCCTTGCCTTTGCGGCGCGCTGGATTGTCGTGCGTGCCGTGGATCGGACGCATACGACCCGGACGCCGAAGACGACGACGAGCGGCGCGACGACTACGCCATGCGCGCGATTGTGGATGAAGTGTTCAACGAAGTGGTTTGCGGGCGCATGACCCCCGAGGAAGCGAGCGACCAGCTCGACGCGGCGGGCGTGCCGTTTGATGTGCAGTGCCGTGTTTTGTGCGGCGCACCGAAGGAGATTGCAGCATGAACATGAACAACTTCCCCCGTGGTTTCGAGCACGCTACCGAACGCAATCCGATCCCACGCTGGCTTCGGTGGCTCGCCGTCGTGCTGATCTTGGTCGGCTACGGGCTACTTGAGTACCAGGACCACATCACCGAGCAAGCGATTCAGGAGTCACGCAAATGATCAGCCGCGCGCAAGAAGGATTCGAATACGCGGCGATCACCGCGCGGAAGGCCGCTCAGTCCGGCGACATTCAAAGCATGGGGCGTCAGCTCGCAGCGGCGCACGCGCTGGCCTTATGGGCCTGTCCTGCGATGCTTGACCGCTATCAGGCGCTAGAGCCTGAGTGCTGGAAGGAGTACGAGAAATGGAAAACGACGAACGGGGCAGCAGAATGAACATCTATCAACGCATCAACGCAGTCCGCAAGGCGATCAATTACATCCAGAAGGACAAGAGCGTGAGCGCCGGTCCCGCTGGATCGTACCGGGCCGTAACGCACGATGCCGTTACCGGGATGATCCGGCAGCATCTCGTAGAGCACGGCATCATCATTGCACCGACGCTGATTGATTCCGTGTTTCACCCGAAAGAGGAAGGCGCAAAGCAGCGGCTCTATTCGGCGTCCTACGACGTGCGCTTTATAAACATGGACGCCCCGGATGAATGCGTAACGATCCGAATCGAAGCGCATGCACTGGACAACGGCGACAAGGCGCCAGGCAAGGCGATCAGCTACGCGACCAAGTACGCCATCTTGAAGCTGTTCAATATCGAGACAGGCGAGGACGAGGAAAGCCGCTACCAGCGCGAAGAGTTCGACGTAACCCCACACCTCGACAAGATCGCAGCCGCTGATAGCCTGGATTCTCTCAAGTCTGAGTACGTGACCGCATACACCGCAGCGCAAAACGCAGGCGACAAGGAAGCGTCGCGAACGATCATGGCGGCGAAGGACAACCGCAAGAAGCAACTGGAATCAGCATGAGCGCCCCGCAATGCTCGGCAGAGTGGCTAGCCGCTCGTGCAGGCTGTCTTACAGCATCGGCAATTGCCGATATGCTCGCCAAGACGAAGACAGGCGAGTCCGCATCAAGGGCAAACCTTCGCGCCCGACTTGTTGCGGAGCGTCTAACCGGCATTCCTCAAGACGGTTTCAGCAACGCAGCGATGCAATGGGGCAATGAGCAAGAGCCGTTCGCCCGCGCAGCGTATGAAATCCACTCAGGAAACCTTGTTGATCAGACCGGGCTTGTGATGCACCCGAGCATTCCCTATGCCGGCGCATCCCCGGACGGGCTGATTGATGACTGCGGACTGGTCGAAATCAAATGCCCGAACACGGCGACACACATCAAATACTTGCTCTCAGGCGACGCGCCGAAAGAGTACCAGCCGCAAATGCTCTGGCAGATGGAATGCACAGAACGGAAGTGGTGCGATTTCGTCAGCTTTGATCCGCGCATGCCGAGCCACTTGCAACTGTTCGTCGTGCGCTTCGACCGTGACGAAGGCCGGCTAAACGACGTTCGCGCCGAAGCGGTTAAATTCTTGGCTGAAGTGGATAGCATGATCAACCAACTTACCAAAAAGGCAGCATGACATGGCATCAGTAAATAAGTGGATTGGGATCGGCAATCTTGGCGCAGACCCCGAAAGCAGAGTCACCGCATCAGGCGAAGCTGTTTGCAACATCAGCATAGCCTGCACCGAGACATGGCGAGACAAGGCAACCGGCGAAAAAAAGGAAATGACGGAGTGGGTGCGCGTCGGATTTTTCGGAAAGCTGGCTGAGATTGCCGGCCAGTATCTGCGCAAGGGAAGCCAGGTCTATATCGAAGGCTCGTTGCGCACGCGCAAATGGCAGGACAAGAACGGCCAGGATCGCTACATAACCGAGATTCGCGGCGACGTGATGAAGATGCTCGGCGGGAAGCCTGAGGGCCAACAGCAGCCCGCAGCGCCTCGCCAGCAAACACAGCAACGGCAGCAATCAGCGCCGCCAGCCGGCGCCTTTGACGACATCCCGTTTATTCGGCACGCACATGGGGCGTCCTGGCGCGTGATTTGACCTCCGCCCACCGATATCCACAGCCCGCACTAGCGGGCTTTTTTAAGAGGTATGACATGGGAGCGTATGAGGATCTAGTCGCCCGCAAGTTGCGATTCCAATCAGGCAAAGGGCTGGATGTTGCGCCG
>OFRC01000223.1_pt1 | contig 16603 bp, 29 predicted proteins | sample 1543051 | NCBI WGS metagenome assembly OFRC01 (sample SAMN07774231, study PRJEB24372) | wastewater metagenome
CTCAGCGGCAGAGGAATTCCAACCTCTCCCGAAGACGGTCCCCGTGCAGCAGCCCTGGTACCTCGGCTGGTTGCAGTGGAGGAACGATCTGGCAGCGCGCAGGCAGGACGACTGGAACAACTACAGCCGGTTCGTCAAGCTGCCATGGAAAGAGGGCGTGTTCAAACGCCCACCCGCACCAGACCCGAACACCCCCGACTACGGCGTCCTGATCGACAAACTGATCGACGGCCAGTACGGCATGGAGACACTCGGTTTGCGCCCAGCGAACCAGTTCGACATCGACGCCATCAACCGGGCGGCAGGATGGAAACCCGGGGCGAACAACGTCACCGCAGCCCGCATGGGCGACTGGATCTTTGACGGATTCGGTCGCCGCACACCGGACAATGTCGGCAAGTACGAAGGCAAGGGCTGCGGCAAGGTTTCCAAACGCGCCGGGATCATCACTCCTGATGATCTTCTGTACGGGTGGACCGAAGCGAAGACGCTTGCCATGCCCAACGTCATGTGTGGCACTGGTGGCCAGGGTGGGAAACCGGCCGAGTGTGTGCCAACGTTCCGCGTCGAGCATCCCACAACGCCCAGCGCCCAGGGTTCAGATACCCGTACGGATACCAGCCGGGGATCACTATCCGACACGGGGCCAGGATCTTCAACACGCGGACCGAAGAGCAGATCCAGGAGTTCGCCGATCGGAAAGGCTACACCGGGGCCAAGCGCGTGTCGGCAGTGAACTGCTACCGCGGCGCTTGTGATTTCGGTGGCCAGGTTGGTGAGACCAGCGGTATGGCCAGCTTCGAGAGCGTCGGCTACGGCAACCCGATACACGACGCCGGGTTCCGTGTGGCCGGTGTGCCAACCGCGGCGGAACTGTGGGAAATCTTCGACGGGTTCTGGACCCCAGAGACCACCCGGGTCGCGAACGACGCGAGGATCGACATGGCGCGGTAGCGTAGCGCGATGAAGTAGCACGGGATAGGATGGACAGCACGAGACCCCGGCACCAGGGAAGGGCCGGGGTCTCGTTCGCGTTCGGGGGGCTAGTGGATCTCTTGTGCGGGCTTACGAAACACGATCACCCATTCATGGGCAACCCGTTGGTCTGCGTTCGCCCCTTCCCGATTCCGCGGCGTGTCAACCGCGACCCGCTCCAGCTCTACCAACCCCATCCGGGTCAGCACCCCGACATGCCAGTCCGTCACCGCAATCGGGTTGGCGTAATCCTTGCACAGGTAGTCGCTCACGTTAAGGATGAAGATACCGCCATCCTCCAACACGTCGACCGCGGCCCGCCATATCTGGATGTGGAGTTTGCGATACTTCGCGCCGGACGCCTTACGGTGGAACACATACTGGGCACCGTTCCGCTTTGACAGCAGGCGACCCAGCTTGAACGTGTACGTGTTGTACGTGTACTTCCGACCGGCCCCGACACCCGGGAGCATCGGATCGGCCATCCGGTTGCCGTAAGCGGGGGACACGAAGATGACCTTGAACTTAGCCCATGGATGTTCCCGCTTCCAGGCCCGCATCACCTCGATACAGTCACCATGAACAGTACGTTCATCGTGGTTCGCCCATTCCTTCTCGATCTCGATACCCGTCCACTCCAGCTCCGGGATCGCGTCTGCGATCTTGAGGGTGCCCGCGAGGGGGTCCAGGGCCTGGGTTCCGTCTACCGGGTCCGTAACCTCGAACAGCCCGTACTTCTCCAGGAGCAAACGTCCAGCGGCGAGAACCGTGTCGCTGTACTTGGCCGGATGGGGCCTGGTGTATGTCACGTCATCGTTCGTCAAAACGGTTCTTCTCCGTACTCGTACAGGCTGTCAGCTACGCTGATCACCCCGCCCTTATGGATATTGACTTCCGGCTCATACATCATGTCCCCCGGCAGCCCCGCACGTACATGCTTGCTATGCCGGTCGCACCATCCATGGAACCGTTCATCTGCCCCCACGGCCCGCGCCCCGCAGATCACACACGTTGTCCCGATCTGCCACAGAGGATCGGCTACAGCCAGCTTCCTGCCGACGTAATCGCCAACCGCCTCCCACCAGTGCTTGATCATGGCCTTGCGATCGCGACCACCGTCGCGGATGTAGTCCGGGTCCGGTACACCCATGACGAAATGCTTACCCTGGAACAGCATCCAGTGCCCGTATGCACCTGATTCGTCCTGGGGTGAGTACCGGGGCCACAGGATCCGCATCGCCGGGACGCCGATCGCCAGGACAGGACCGCGAGCTAGCGCCACCCCCTCGATCCGGTCCGTCCACGACAACGGCGCACAGCCCGTCTCAGCGGCGAGAGTCGAGATCGGCCGGTGACCATGCGGCGGGCGGCTACGAGCGGCGTCTGCCCCCCAAGCTGACGGCGAGGCGAGCAGAAGTGTGCGCTCGTTCGGCACCAGGAGCGGAACACGAGCACGAGCCTTCGCAATGTCGGGGGTTGATCGGGGTTTCGTACGGGCGGCGACGATCGTGGTCCCCGGAAAGACACGGGTGAAGCGCTGTATGGGGTCATCACTCATTGGGCCACTCATACCAGGGTAACCCGGATTCTGGATAGAAGGACTGATGCACTCCATCATGGAATTCCATGAGTGTACATGTCTGGATGCCACCCAGGAATTCCCGCTGGTTTCCACACAGGAATTGAGTTGTGGGGTTGCCAGGCCTGGAACGCCCCTGCTCGGCAGCCTTCACCATGTCGAACCCCAGCCTGACGATCCGCTCCAACATGTTCTGCCGTGCAGGGCTGGGTCGAAGGTTCTTGACTGTGATAACTACAAGGTCATGTAGGTACTGGATGCCGCGGTCGATCTCGGGGAGATCCTTGTCGGCCAGGACGGCGCGCAGGGCCTTGCGGTAATTGTCGATGACCTCGCGTTCGCGGGTCGGGGTTTCGTGGGTGCTCATTCCCCTTGTTCCTCTTTCCGTTGTAGTGCTCGAATCAGCGTTTCCGCTTTACCTTTACCGATACCGGGAACCTTCATCAGGTTCTCAACCGGGGTACTCCAGTCCAGTGGTACCCCCCCGAAGTGGTCGATGATCGCGCCGGCCAGCTTGCTGCCGATACCGGGGAACCCCATCAACAAATGCTTTGACCAGGCCCTGCTGTCGACCCTGCCCCACACCCCGCCGTCAGGACCCGGACGGTTATCCAGACTGGTGTGCTCGGGCTTACGTGCCCATGCCTCCATCATCAGGCACCACTTGATCGTGTCGTGTACGTCAGTCGTGTAGACCACATGCACGTTACGCATCATGATCGACAGAAGCAGGCTGTCGATGCTGGACTTGCTGATCTCCTGCTTCCAGGCGTTCATCATCATGCCGTCGATAGTCCAGGTAAACCGGCCCTCGATAACGATGAACGCCATCAGGCAGGACTCCAACTGCGCGATCTGCTGGACAAGGCGACCATCCATCATGGACGCGATCAGATCCTTGACCTCTTTGCGTTGGACGCCGATCCAACCCTTCCCCATGTTGGAGTGCGGTCGGATCGCGATGTCAGCCCCGAATGTCTCCGGGAGCATGGACACCTTGGTAGCTGCGGCCAGAAGGGGTTTGGGTTCCGTGGGGGAGACGATCATCAGCGTTCTGGCCCCAGGATATCCCGCGTCCGGTCAACCTCACCCGTATCGCGTCGCCGGAACTTCTCGGTCTTCCCCGGCCAGTTCTCGACCTCCAGTAGTTCTTGCATGAAGTTCTCCCCCTCAATCCGCACATACGCACGGCCATCGGGGGTCTCCTGGGTGTCGATCTCGAATGCGTCCTGGAGACCCTGTTCCTCCAAGAGCATTTCGATATAGGCCAGCTTGTCCCCGATCTGCCAGCCGGGGTAGCTGGTCTGGCCGGATGACATGCCGAACAGGTTGCCCGGGGAGGCGGTCACCTTGTCGATGTGGCCAGCGGGGAGTAGGGATACGGCGGTGATGGGGGTGTCCGTCATAGCCCTACCTCCGTCACGCCTTGGGCCTTCTCGTTCTCCCACCATTCAACCGCCGCAGCCGCCGCGTGTTTCCGCACATCCTCGATCGTGTCGGTACTTGGCAGCAACCGGTATCCCCTGCACGTGAGCGCCATCCACACCCCGACCTTGGCCATCGCGTCCAGGTGTGGCAACAAGGGCTTGAGAACCCAGGCCACCGTCTTGTCCTGGAATTCGTACGCGATATACCGGTGGTTCACGATGAGACCGGTTTCGAGGTTGATCTCCGGTTCCACCCAGACACCCGTGCCGACAACCTGATCACCCCAGATGGGGCCACCGATCGCGGCACCAACAGCGTGCATGGTGGAGACTTTCGCGGCTTTCTCGATCTGCTTATCCTGAGCGCGGCGCTGTGCCCTGTTCTTGTCGCTCATGGTTTGCTCAACCTTCCCTGTTGCGCCCAATCTGATGGCAACCCAATCTTGGGGTAGCAAATCACGTCCGCATCCGGGTCACTGATATCGTCATCATCAAAGATGACCTCGTACTCGGTCCGCGTTGCGTACACCCGAACCCGCACACCGCGGATCACTTCGTCGAATTTCGGTTGACGTTTCGCCATGCCCCTACTCCCCCGCGTCCTCATCCTGGACAACCCGCTTGGGTTTCTCGAACTTCCATCCGGCAATCGCGACCAGGTAGTCCTTCACGAACCCGTACTTGGTCATTTCCTGGGCTGACACCTTCTCGCGGGTGTACTCCAAACTCTCCCGGTCCTTGATGTTGGAGAACGCGTACTTCTCGCGTCCCTTCTGGATCATGTAGATGATCGTGTGGAACTTGTACGGCATCCCCTTCTGGCCCGCGGGCTTGCGTCCGATCCTGCCGAACACATGCATCAGCTCCGGGTCTTTCTCGTCCTGGGACCCGAGATCCTTCGCCTCCGCGATGCACAGGACGTGACCCGGGTACTTCATCAGGAGCTTGTACAGCTCGAAGTACATGGGGTTGATGACGTTCCAGTCCTTGAACCCCTCGAACAGTTGCAGGACTTTCTTCTCGTCGTCCATTTCCTTGCGGGCCTTCTGGGCGAACGCCTCGTAGGACATGCCGAACGTGATCTTGACGTAGTGTTCCTGGCAGGCCAGGAAACTGGGCGTGATCGAATCGAGCACCAGCCAGTCATCACGTGTGGCCCCCTTGCTGGCCTCGCGGATCTTGGCGAGCAGACCTGGGAAGTCGTCGTCGTCGATCTCGTGGATGCGCAGGTTCTCGGGAGCGCCGTCGGCCATGACCTCCCAGTTGTAGTCCGTGTCGATCACGTCAACCCAGGACTGCGGGCAGCCAAGGACGATGGACAGGACGGTCGCGGATTTGCCGGTGCCCTGATCGCCCATCACAAGGATGCGTTCACGGCCTCGGCGTGTCGGTACATATGGCATGAGGTTACAGATCCTTCGGGGTTGAGGAATTGATGGCGTCTTGCTGGGCTTGCGTGAGGGTGTTGATGCACCGGGTCGGATTGTGGACCGTGCAGACACCTTCGCGGGTGAAGATGTGGAGGCCAACCGGGGTGTCCGGGCTGGTGGTGGTGATCGTGGTCACCTGATCGCCTTTGGTTACCAGGATGCTCATGGTTTCGGCCTCCTGTCCGTCTGGGTGTATCCAATGGTTCGCACGTTCACCGTCCCGAGAGACTCCGTGCAACCGGCGATCGTGCGGAGAATACGGTCGCGCATTTTGTCGACATCCATGACGCGAGTCTTGTTGCGCATGTAGACGGTGACCTCGTACTTGACGACGGTCACACATTCACCCGGCCAGATGGTGGGGAGTTGGTCGATGGGTCCGGTACCGGCCATCACTTCACCTCCCGCATCGTCACAACCAGCTTGGACCCCGCGGCCTTGAACCTCGGTTCCGGGGTGTGGTCCCCCCATTCCTCGTACACCGGCACGACACTGAACCGCTTGTCCCCAATGGCAATCACCATGCCGGGACCGTTCTGCCCGCCGCCGTACTGCACCACCAGACGGTCGATGTCCGCCTTGTACTGGGCTTTGAGCCTCTTGTGCTCGGCTTCTTTCTCGTGGTGCTCGCGGTATTTCTCCAGGCTGAACCGCAACAGCTCCCCATCCTCGCCTTCCACAGTCTCGACTGGGATCAGCTCTTCGCCTACCGCAGCCTGCTTCTCCACCTTGTCGCAGATGGGGTGGAACGGGCAGGGGAACGTGGCCTTATCGCACTTCATGTCTTCCGCGAGGCCGTTGCCGTCCGCTGCGGTGATCGCCCCGAGCACACCGGCACCGCGGGCCTTGATACCAGCGAGGGTGGTCTCCGTTTCGGTTATGATCTGCACCACCACCCGGCCCAACGTCGGACGGCCCAACCCTGCACCGGGTTTGCCGTCCTTCCGGGTTCGGTACTTCGGGTACAGCTTCTCGCCGACAGCAAACAGGCCGATGATGCGCTCAGGATCCTCCAACCCCAACCGGGCAGCCACGATATACCCGTCGTGCTGGAGCGCGTACGTCTCGTTGAACGCACGACCCTTACGCAAGAACTGGTCGAACAGATCCTTGGACAGGCACTTGCCTTCGGTGATGACGATCAGCCCGTTCTCGTCGATCGGGCCGTTCGCGTGGGTCATGAACACGTCGCCGATGTCGTCCAGCGAACCAGCTGCTACACCGTCCCTGCCGATCGGGATACGGGCCTTGAACTGCATCTGGCCCTGAACACGTTTGATGCCCCGGCCCAGACCTCGCATCGCGTGGACATCGATCACTGACCGCCGCGTGTATTTGATCGTCGGCGTGGACTTCGGCATGACCTTGCCGTCCATCCACCACTCGAAATCACCGTTCGCCACCCGGGCCAACAGCTCATCCTCCAGGAGCGTGGACTCATCCATGCGGACCCGGATGTTGGACGGCACATCAGCCTGGGGCATGTCCAGCGACGCGCACACCAGGCTCTTGGTGCAGATGTTGATCCGAGACAGGCGTAGAACCCACTTCTCCAGATCGTCATCCCAGTAGGCGTCCGGGCGGTGGTCGGATGCGCCGAGGATTTCCAGGTCCGCGTCCGTGAACTCGAAACCGGTTTGTTCATCCGTCATGTCATACTCCTGGGAATGAAGTTCGGGGAGCTGGGGTGGTGCCGCTCCGCTGGTGTCTTCTCGCCTTGTGGGCAGCCGGGGCGGTGGCGGATCACTTGCGGGCCACCCTTGCCGCCGATACGGGTCGGGCTGGACGTCTCGCCGCAGTCGGCGCATCGTGCCGCGGGACTCATTTCACCTTCTCCCCGTTGACCTGGACTGTGGAGTCGGGGCCGGGTTCCCCGAGGTATCGGACGAACAGCCCGGACCCGGTGTTGGTGCCCGGGAAGTTCTTGCCGTTCACTTCCCAGATCCCGGGTGGGATCTCGCGTCTGCCTGACTCGATGTCATGCTGGGTTTCCAGCCCGGTGCGATCGCGTTTGTACTTCCTCAAGGTGTCCCATTCACCCATGGGTACGGTCACCTTCACCGAGTCCATGTCGTAATAGAACTTGGAATGACGATCCGGGTATCTGCTTTGCACGTTCATGGTTCCTCCGTGTTGGTGTCAAAGTGCGGGGCGACACACAGGGTTGTGAATCCTGTGTGCCGCCCCGCACTTACTTGACGGCGACTCAGATGGGGCTTACGAGAAGTCCCACTTGGCCGGATCGTCCACGATGGCGACCAGATCCGCGGCGTCGCCTTCGCCTTCGGGATCGTCCATGAGCTGCTGGACCGTGGTGTACACGATCTCCATGAACGTGGCGTGATCCGACACGTCGTCGCGGTCGGCGATCTCGCGGCACTCGATGAGTCCCGGGATGTCGCTGTCGCTGGCGGTGGTACCCGCTGCGGCCTCGGCCTTGAGACGTGCCGCCTTCTGCTTCGCGGTTTCGGCCGGGGCCTCCGTCGCTGCGGCAGTCGGGGGCGGGGTGGCAGCCTTCTTGGTCGCCGGTGCCTTGGCAGCCGCTTTCTTGGCGGTGGTCGGGGGCTTGGCCGGCGCGGCGGGTGTCGCATCCTCGCCGTCGTCCGGTGCGCCGTCCTTGGCCCACCACACCCGCTTGGGGACCATGCGGGTGTACTCGATGGTCTCGTTTTTCTTGTTCTTGTACGAACCGGACCATGTGGTCAGATCCATGCCGAGGCCGATCCATGACGATGCCAGGTACGGGTTGCCCATCCCCAGCTCAGCGAACCCCTCGGCGTTCTGCATGTGCTCGAACAGGATGCCGGTGCCGGAACCCTTGTTGAAGTACGTGCCCCTGCCACTGGCGGCGGCGCGGCCGTCTTCCAGCTTGCAGGTCTCGCCGTCCTCGTCCTGATCCCAGCCCTTGCCGCACGGCCAGATTTCCTCGCGGACGCCCTTGGGGTCGATCTCTTCGTCGACGGACATGACCAGCTCCAGGAGCAGAGCTTCGCCGTTCTGGTAGTTCGACCGGAACGTGTACGCGGCTTCCGTCACCTCGTCCACCCGGTACTCCGAGAACATGCCGTCCTGGAGCTGCCAAACGTTGCTCGGATCGTATTCGTTGTCGTCACTCATGAGTGTGTACTGCTTTCTGCGCCGTCAAGCGCGGTTGGGTTGGTATTACTCTTCCCCGTTGTGGGGTCGACTGTGCCACGTTTCCGAGATGGTTACATGGTCTGGGTAGATCCGTATGTCCTGTTCAACCAGGATGTACACGGGCTTTACTGCACCTCCAGCTTGGCTTTCAGCGGTCGGCTGTTGAACCGCTGATTCACCGCTTCCCTCCACCATGCCGGGATCAACCTCTTGTTCATGTCGAACAGCCTGCCGAACCCCCGGTCCAGGATATAGGTTGTGCAGTAGTCGGTCTCGGATCGCACCCCTCTTCCCGTCATCTGCACCAGATCGCGGATCGTCCGTACCGTGTACCATTGCTGGCCATCCTCCAGGTTCATGCGGGCCTTGATCTGCTTGTCACCCAGGTAGGGGTACGGGACTTTGGCGATGATCTGGACTCGGCAGTCATCGCCTTTGAAATCGACACCGCGGTCCAGACTGGGGGCCACGATCACGGCACCCTCCGTCCGGCGATACCGTGCGATCGCAGCCTCCCGCATCGCGCTACTCGTGTAGCTGATGATCTTCCGGCGTTTCACCGTGCCCTTGGCGATCTCCGCTGCGATGCCTTCGGTGATGAACTTGGTCAGCCGGTAGGACACCGCGTGGATCACGATGCGTTCCCCCGGGTGCATGTTCAACAGGTTGCAGATGCCGGTCAGGCAGATCTCCCACCCGCCCTCTTCCTCACCCGTGCGCGACATGTCAGCGATCGGAGCGAAGTTGATGATGCGGTTCTCGACCGGGAACGTCATCGGCACACTGACCGTGAGCTGGGACCAGTCGCCTGCCCCGATGTCCCGTGACATCTGCTCGGAGCTGATGATGGTCGCGGACATGTTCAGCCAGTTCTCAGCGTGCGACCACAGGTAAGGTTGTCCGAACCGGGCAACGCTGATGGGCTTGAGGACCAGTCCATCGTAGTTGTCGTCGCGTACCCAGCCACCAAGGTCCAGCTCTGCCGCCGTCTTGATACTGGCATCCTCCAGCCGGATCAGCCGGTTCCGCCGCTTGATGTTGTCGATGTTCCGGGCCATACCCGCCATGCCCTGGATCTCCATGGCCAGCATGGGGATAACATCTGATCGCAGCCACTTGGCGATCGTCACGTAGTGGCTGCCCGACTTCGGGATCGTCGTCTTGAGCTGTTCCGCCATCCGCTTGGACAGCCGGTACTCCGTGTACCCGAGCAGCTCACCCTCCAACTCATCGCACTCATCAGCGATGATGAGATCCTGCCCGCTGAAACTGGGGTTGGCGGTGTTCGCCTCGTACAGGAGATACGTGGTGTTGAGTACCGCGAGCCGCGCCCCCACCGCCTCGGACTTCGCAACCCGGTACGGGCAGCGGATTGACTCTTTGCTGTCACCCGGGCACAACATGCATGGGCCACCACCGGTCCGCATACAGGCATCCGCCGTTGTGTTCGGCATGTCGCCGGACTGAGCCATCAACGTCGGGTAGTTGGACTTCCCCTTGAGCACCTTGGCGTACTCGAAATCCCGGGCGAACTGATCCTGGAGCGTCAACCCGGAACATACGTAGGCGGCAGGTTTGCGGAGCATCCGGCGTACGCACTCACCGATAGCTGTCTTGCCGGTGCCGGTCGGACCGTCCACCCAGATCATGCCGATGCCGCGGGCGAACCCTTCCTGGATCTCATCAAGGGCTGTCCACTGGTGGTCCCGCAACTCGGTCAGCCAGGCCGGGTACGGTTCGGATTCCTGGTTCAGCTCAGGGATGTCTGCGATAGTGATAGGCACGGGTCAACCTGCCGTAGTGGAAGTAAGGCGGACCAGGAGTGAAGCGGGATCAAACTTGACCCAGCTGCGAGCAGCATCAGCAGCATAAGCAGCAGCATAAGCACGAGCAGCAGCATAAGCAGCATAAGCAGCACGAGCAGCAGTAGCAGCAGCATGAGCAGCATAAGCAGCACGAGCAGTTTTCTCGTGTAGCATTTCATTCCACGCGGAATGAGCTGATGTCGGCACCCACTTTTGCCAATCCGTCGCCAAGCATTCCCACATCCAGTCGATGATCATGGCCACTCGCGCTGCTTCCGATTTGGTGTCACGCGTTCCAGCCAGACCAACAAGCGCCTGCCTCCACCTGTCTCCATGCTCGTCACCTGCGGCCATCATTTGGACCGGCATGGAATCCTGGACGCTGATAACCCATCGTCGAATCACGGGAGACATGCATTCGGATGGATCCCGGTCTGACAGTTCACCACTCAAAGCGAGATTGATCGCGGCGACCGAACATGGTTCATCGACGGTTCCTAAACCGTGTCCAAGCTTGCATGTCGCGAGTTGGGATCTAAGAGTTTCGAGTTGATCGTCTGTGATATTCATGGTTTATCTTTCCCTGGGTTACTGGCACGGATATTGTCGATCTGCCGGAGCGCCCAAGCCAGGTCATCCGCGGCCAGTTCGTCGCGGGTCTGCTGGTGGGCGCTCAGGTGGGTTCCTTCGGCGCTCTTCGGGGGTTGCTGGTCGGCCACCGCTTTGATGCGTTCCCAAGTGCTCGGGTGCATGATCAGCGAGTTACCCGGGTAGTCCCAGAGTGTCTCACTGCCTGCCCCCCATTGCTGCCCCCACAAACCGTTAGGGCCAGTTCGGATAACCTCACCCGGCCTCACAGTCCTGGACAGGTACACGGGCATATCGGCGAACTGGTTGTAGATCGCTCCGATACCCAGGCCGATCAGATCGTCCTCTGGCATGTTGCGGAGCGGTTCAGCCTTGCTGTCCCGGACCGTCAGGACGATCGTCCATACAATGCAGATCACTACTACGCCGATGACGATCCACGCGAGGATGTCCCACCAGTTCATGCTTCACCCCTTCGCTCTTGATGTTCGCGGGCCTCTTGGTCAAGCCGTGGTCGAGCGTGGGTGCATGGAAGGTCCCGCGTCCGGGTCAACCACCCGCTGTACACCCTGCACTCCAGCACCAGAGGCGACGCGGCTTCACACATGGTGGTCGCCACATGGTACGGGGACTGGTTATGGTCGATGGCCCAGAGCAGGTGCCGCCAGCAGAGCTGCTCATCAGGGTCTGAGCATTCCTGGCTTTCACACATCCAGACCATCGACAAGGTGGACGTGGATGCGGGTCGGCCCGATTTCTCCAGGGCAGCCATATCCATGCCCATTTCAGCCAATCGTGCCTCTACACGGTCGGGGTATCCGGGGTCCGTTGTCATGGGACCTCCGTTCTGCGCTAGTGGGGAACTGGGACTTTACTTCGCCGGGGGCCTGTGCTGTCCCCGTCAGGGGGATCGAGGGGGACAGCACAGGCGGGGTGGACAGCCTGGGGAGGTGTCTGGATGTCACTCTAGATGGCGCGCCATCTCTTTGCAACGACTTCGAGAAATTAATGTGCAATCCTTAACTAGCGATCGCACTCATCCACAGCCTGTGCATGGCCCTGTGCATGAGTCGGCGTTCCTGGACGCGGCACACCCCCGACCCACTTCCCAGGAGCCGGGGGTGTGCTTCCTTGCCCGTGCCAGGCAATCTGGTGGCGGGGACGGAGGCTGCGTGCCTCTCTAACCCCACTTGACGTCATGTCCTGGTCGGCACCCTACCTACCTGAGCTGGAGCGGCGCAAGGCTCACCCGAGCGGGCGATATCTGGGTGATATGTGCCCAGACGCGACAGTGCCCCCCGGCCCAGGAGATCAATCCAGCCGGGGGGCACTATACGGGGTTGCTGATGCTGGGGTCAGCTCTTGGCGGCGGCAGCCTTCTGACGTGCCGCACGCTGCTTGGCCGTCTCGTTCGCCGGCGCGGTCTCCGTCTCGGGGGTGGCCTCGGGGGCACTCCCACCCTCGACGGCACCGGCTGCCTTGTTCTTGGCGACGCGGGCCTCGAAGTCGGCGTAGGTCTCATCGACCTTGGCGAGCAGGCGGCCGAAGCGCTTGACGGGGAGAGCGTTGCCCTCGGCGTCCTTGCCCGGGTCCACCGGGTCCAGCGTCTTGGTCACGCACTTGACGCCCGCGGCCTTGGCGGCACTGGTGAGACCGGCCTGCTGGTTCCGGGTCACGTCCTCGGCGATGAGGAAGAACTTGCCGGACCCGAAGTTGTTGACCGCCTCGACGGTGCCGTCTTCGTTCTCGACCTCGTGGGTGCCCTCGACCAGGAACTTGAGGATCGGGTCCCACTGGCCTGCGCCGCTGGACTGCGACTCGACCTCGACGATGACGGGTTCTGCGATGAGCTTCATGGCTGTGGTCCTTTCGGTTGCGCCGGGTTGTTCCGTGCGACTTGGTGATGTTGACGGTAATGCCCAGCGTACCGGGGTGTCAAACATCTTTCCGAAAGTATTTCCCAGGTGGGGCTACCGGCTGGCCCTCGCGATGATCTCGCGCATCCGTCCGGCCCACGGCTCGGGCATGATGTCGGCTTGGATGTCCAGCTCGTGCAGCACCGTCGACAGGTGCTCGGTGTCCCCGCCCTTGCGTACGAGGTCCAGCATCCGTTCAGCGTTGGCGAGTTGCTCGGTCCGCTGTGTGGTCACCAGTTCATGGGTGGCCATCATCGCGTTGGACACCTCGATCTCGCACAGTTCCCGGATCAGCGGTGTGTCTGCCCCGTGTTCACGTAGGTACTGCAATCTGTGCATCACGGCGTCCCGGATGAAGTCGCTGACGCTGTGGTAGGCGCTGAATTCTTTGCTGTGAACCATCTCCATGACTGCGGCGTTGATAGCCGGGGAGAGGTTCACGCGCATCTTTGTGCTGAACCCCTTCTCGTTCGTGCTGCGCGTGTAGAACTGGTCCGGCGCGTATCCTTTGGTGCCGCCGATCTTCATGTCCTCAAGCCGGATGTCTCCACCGGGCTTGATCTCGTTCGCCCGTTGCCGTTGCACCTGCTGGTACACAGCGTCGGCCGCTTCATCATCGTCCAACTGCCAGTAGTTGACAGTGGCGGCTGTTGCTGCGGCCGCGACAGATGTGGTGGTGCGGGTTGGGTTGCGGGGAATGATGCGGACGGCGGTCGGGGGTCGCGGTGCGGGCTTGGGTTCCTTGGCTGCGTAGTCCGTGATGTCGAAATCGCTGGACACCATGGATCGCTGGACCGCGGTGTAGTCCGTCGGGTCCACGTCGTCGCCGTCGTCGTTCGAGTTGCTGGCGTACTTGGCCATGTGCGGGTCTCCTGGGCTATGTCAGGGCCTCGCTGTGTCACGAACGGGGCCAGGTAGGTGAGGGTCTCTACCGTACTCCTGTAGGCGCTCGAACGCACGCATCACGTCGAGCTGGCTGCGGGCTGTCTGCGGCGTGGTCGGCGGTCCGTCTGCGTCCCCTTGGGGCCTCGAAATCTCATGTCATTTCATGCAGGGTGTCCGTGTAGTGAAATGTAGTGTAGGGACGTATAGGTAAGGACCAAGGGAACACGGACCATAGCTGTACAAAAAGGCCCAGTTCCCTTCGCCCCGGATTCATGTCATTTCATGCAATAAGGCTCTCGTGTCATTTCACTGTTCGCCCGGATAGCAGGCCAGTACGCTACCCAGCTTCGCGGTACCCCCCTTCGCGCGACCCGGCATGGCCAACCCGTAACCGCGTCCCTGAACGCGAACCACCCCCACCAACCATGAAAGGTCAGTGGGGGTGGGTAGAGGGGGGGTTGCCCGGTCTGGGGTGCGACTCGGGAGCTTAATCGGTCTGCGTCCCTGAGTCAACCCTTCCCGCGAGGTTTCTGGTCTGGGTCCATGTGGGGGGTATGTTCGGGGGTCTGCGTTACTCCCCTGCACCCCGGTCTCGCGTATGCGCCCACGTCACGTCGGACCCCCTGAGGCTGTCGTCCACTTCGACTGCCAGACGTGCTCCGCAGACACAGCGCATCCGCCCGGGTCGGGACATGCTCACTACCCGGTATGTGTGTTCGTGGATCGGTTCGAGGTTCTCGTGTTCGCTCATCGGCCTTCCTTCAAGATCGTGTCCAGCTCGCGGAACGTTTCGGGCATGCTGTCCGGGGTCCACGTACCGGACCCCTCAGCGAATGTGACACCTACGTACCGCGCGGTTTCGCGGATCCCGAACGTGACCTCGCACAGCTCGACGTGGCGGTCGTACGCGTCGACGCGGCACAGCGTCGCGTCGGACAGGAAGTTCTCGCCGCGCCACTTCCACGTAGACCGCTTGAACGTTCCATCCGCGGTCCTCGCGGCCTCGTACTCGGCCCACATCCGACGCCATTCGTTCCAGTCGGCCGGAAACGTGGTGTCGAGTAGTTCGTCTGTCAGCTCGGTAGGCATATTGTGATCTCCTGTATGTGGTCTGTGGGGCTGTCTCATCAGGCATAGGGGCCTAGTCCTACGCGACACCCTGCAACGGGTGTTTCGACTGTCTGCGTCCCTATTCGCTGTCGTCGTCATCCCCCATGGTGTCGAACGCTAGGGGTGCGCCGGATTGGTGCCCCTCTGCGTTCCAACATTTGGCCAGCTTGTAGCCATGGGGGAGGTCCCATATTTCCTCTGAACATTCGGGGCAGTTCATCGGTCCCCTTCCGCGTACTCCAGAACCGCGGCCAACCCGTGTTCGTGCAGTGCCTTGGCGAGCCGTCGCGCCTTGGCTGCAGTGTCGTGGTCAAGGAATCGGCCCAGTGTGTGCCATTCGATGTGGTCGAGTGTCCGGCCGTCATTAACCCGGATCGACTGGTAGGGCCGCGCCATGAATACCCGGACCGTGTAGCCGCGGATCTCTCGTTCCCACCCCGTGTAATCCGCCGTCACACCTACCCAGACGCGCCAGCCGTCATCCGTGGTGCCGATGTAGCGGGGGGTGCCGAGAAGACGCGTACCGAAGAACGCATCGTGTCTGGATCGAAGAAATGGTTACCGGCCTCGCGGTTCAGTTTCTTGAGACCGTCCCAATCCTGTGCCGGATCGATGCGTCGCAAGGGATGCGCGTTGTAGGTCTGGGGGGTGTCTTCGGGGTGGTCTGCTTCCCAAGGGCAACGTCCCGCGGGGGTGATGTCCCGCAGCCATGCTTTACCGCATGTCCCGCAGACGATCGCGGCAGGGTCATCAGCGGTGGTCTCGATTACCTCATCTTGAATGCTCATCTGTGGATCTCCTGTGTGTGGTCTGTGAGGCTGTCTCATCAGGCGTAAGGGCCTAGTCCTACGCGACACCCCTGGGGGTGTTTCGACTGTTGTGGGCTGTCAGGGGTTGCGTAGCGCTTCCTGTGTGGTGGTGGTTTCTGTTCGTGTGGTCTGGTCTGTGGTGTTGGCGCGGATGTTCCCCTGCCCGATGATGAAACAGGTGTATAGGACACCCGCGAGGATGACACCCACGGCCAACGCGGTGACCATGTCGACCCAGGTTTCGTTCCGGGTGTCGGGGTACAGGGTGCGATGGTTCATGCTGCGACGAACTTTCCGTTTGCGCCGCGCCGTTGGACAGTCGCGGGGATGTCGAACGCGCCGGCATTCTTGCCTTCGGGGTTCGGGGTAAACGTCATGGTTCCGTCAATGTCTCCCATGGTCCCCGCGACTTTGTAAATCGGTCCTGCCTTGCGCACGTTGACGGAGCAGGGGACCTCGTATCCGTTGGCTGTCATGACCGGTGTGGGGTCGTGTCGGAGTTTCGAGGTGGCGCGGACAATGCCATCCGGGCACATGACGCGTGCCCTGATGTAGAACCCCCATGGGTGTTCCTGGGTTACGGATGTTCCGTGCTCGTATTCGCGGGTGTCGATGGTGCCCATGATTATTGCACCTCTTCGCCAAGGTCGATAACCCATGCTGATCCGTCGGCCCATGAGTTGCCGCTACAGATGGTCCGTATTCCGGTCACGATTGCACCGTGTAGCGCCGGTCGGCAATCGGCTACCCCGGTCACCTCCAACGTTCCGCCGCGGTAGTGGAACGTGCGCCCGATCATGGCGGCGGCGGCAATGATGGCGGCGCGCTCAGCGTCACTTACTCCGTAGGTGGTCCATGTTGTCTGACCGGTCATCGGGTCAGTAGTGGTGTGTTCCATGGCGTGATCTCCTGTGTGGTCTGTCTCATCAGGACGCGGGGAC
>OFRC01000224.1_pt1 | contig 16511 bp, 16 predicted proteins | sample 1543051 | NCBI WGS metagenome assembly OFRC01 (sample SAMN07774231, study PRJEB24372) | wastewater metagenome
CTTCTCCCAATGCAATCATTGATGAAATTGTTGGTACCACCCTTGAAAATCGTTCTAAGGATATCGCCGACAACATCACCCAGTCCAACGCTGCTCTGAGTCAAATGAGCAAGCGCGGCAACGTCGAATTCGCCGATGGCGGTTCTGAAATTCGCGAACACTTCAACTTCCAAGAAAACGGCAACGCCAACTCGTACTCGGGTTTTGAATTGCTGTCCACTGCACAGACTCAAGACGTGTCTGGTGCTCAGTTCTCTTGGGCTCAGTACTCGGTTCAAGTTGCAATGTCTGGTGCAGACATCGCCAAGAACAGCGGCGACAACATGCTGATCTCGTTGATCAAGGCAAAGGTTGATGCTGCTGAATCTTCGATCAAGAACCGTATCAACCGTGACATGTACTTGGACGGTACTGGCAACAACGGTAAGAACCTGACTGGTCTTGCTGCCGCTGTTTCGCTGACCCCAACAACTGGCACATACGGTGGTATTGATCGCTCGGTCAACACCTTCTGGCAGAACAAGAAGTACGTCGGCTCTACTGATGGTGGTGTTGCTACTGCAACCACTCTGTTCGGTATGTGGTCCAACTTCTACACAAAGCTGGTTCGTGGCACTGACAAGCCAACAATCATCCTTTGCGGCCCAACTCTGTACAACTTGTATCAATCCACATTGGTGCAGAACGCTCGTTACACCGACACCGACACCGCTAACGCCGGTTTCGAGAACGTCACGTTCATGGGCATTCCTGTTGTGCTGGAAAACAGTGCCAACTCGATTGGCACTAACGATGCGTACTTCCTGAACAGCAAGTTCCTGAAGTGGCGTCCACACAGCGACCGTAACTTCGTGATGCTGGATGACAAGTCACCAGTTAACCAAGACGCGGTTGTTAAGACTTTGGTCTTCATGGGCAACATGACTTGTTCTGGTGCTCAGTTCCAAGGCGTTTTCCGTAACGCGTAATGAGGTGAGAACATGAGTATTGCATCCACAAGCTCTACCGCAGGCTTCACCAATGACGGTTTCGACAGCGCACCAAAGTTCGTTCAAGGAACTAAGGTTATGGCTGGTGGCACGGTTTACACCTATGCCAAAGCAGCAGCCAACATTGCCGCTGCTGGCACTGTGGCTTTGACTGGTGCCTTTGGTGCAACCACTACGACAACTGGCACAACCCACACTCACGATGTGGCTGTGACTGTTCCTAGCGGTTCGTACTTCTGGGCTAAGACGGTAGCGTCTCCGGTCTAATTAAACCTTGAAGGGGGCGGCATCGCCGCCCCCTTTTTCATTGGAGACAGCACATGTCTACAGCAAGCACAAACGTGGTGGGTGTCGACCTGTACACGTTCCAGAAAATTCCGCAGTTCAAGCCAGGTCTACGCATTGTTATCGGTCGTGTGGCATACGAGTATGTCCATACGAGCTTTAAGTTGCTGCGTTCAAACGGACAGGAAATTGGCTACGACTACAACGGTGATGGTGATCCTGAAGTGGTTGATCCGCAGTACGGCGGATCTGGATACAAGCACCACATTGAACAAGACATTCCAGCCAACTCCTACTTTTGGATTCGCGCCGTGTCTCCAGCAGACGGATACGTCGGAAGTTGAACAGTCTTTCATCTGCTCATAAATAGATGGCAGCAATGGTGCTGCCATCTATTGCTTTCAGAGTCCCGTGCATAACAAGCGGTCCACTCACTGAGGGCAGGAGCACAAAAATGGAAAAGAAAGAACTCACCGCCGATCAACTCGTAGCCATCATGAACATGAAGGACGAGTTTGAGGACCGTGAAGACAAAGCCGCACGCGACCCACGCACCGGACGCTATTTGACTGAAACAAACCTGAGCGTGTCGTTCCGCACCGTCCCCCAACTGGACAAGGGCCGCACGTACTTTGAAGGTACACCAGTCTATGTTGATCTGGACATGATCACGATCATCATCCCGGGTGATCGCAACACAGTCATTGACACGATGGTGACTGAGGATCACAAGAACCGCTTCCCCCTTGAGTACCAAGCATTCAAGGCAGGCAAGACGGCTGCGGAAACGGGCACACCATTGAACGTCTGGTTCTACTTGAAACCAGCAGAAATTAAGACGCTTGAGTCTGCGGGTATCCGCACCCTTGAACAGTTGGCAAGCCTGAACGACAACGTATCAGGTCCATTGCTAGGGTTCGTCAGCTTCAAGCGCAAAGCAGCCGAGTTCCTCGCAACGTTGAAGGACACATCTGCTGCAAACAAGTTGCAAGAGCAACTGGAAAGCAGTCAAGCAGAGGTCAACGTGCTGAAAGAACAAATGGCGCAGTTGATGAACATGATGGCTGCTCAGGCCGAAGCCCAAGAGCAAGAAGCCAAGAAAGGAAAAAAGTAAGACCCAGTGAGGAACCGCTATGGCCCAACGAAGCCTATTGTCAATCATTCAGACTGCACAAGCAGAGCTAAACCTACCGCAGTCCACAGCGGTTCTCTCTTCAAACGATCAGAACGTAGTCAAGTTGGTTGCGCTTGCACGCGCAGTCATGGACGACTTACTTGCCGAATACGACTGGCAACCGCTACAGATTCGCACATCAATTCCTTGTGATGGAGTCAGCGAAAGCTACAGCTTGCCAGCAGATTACGAGCGGATGCTTAATGCAACCGCTTTCAATCAAAGTACACGCTTCCCAATCACTGGTCCGTTGACCCCAACTGAATGGGAATGGGCGAAGAACAACACCGCAGTCGGTACGCCGTATGTGCGTTACCGCATCTACGGCAACAAGTTCTACATTTTGCCCGTTGGGACAACGGCAACGTTGAACCTTGAATACGTGTCCAGCTATTGCGTACTTGATGCATCCACTCAGACGCCGAAAGCTGATTTCACACAGGACTCAGATATCTGCATGTTCGATCACCGACCAATGGTGTACGGGATCAAGCTCAAGTGGAAGGAGTCGATTGGTGAAGACACAACCGCAACCCTGACTGATTACAAGCGTGCCTTGGAAGCAAGCAAGGGAAGTGATGAGCCTGGACGCCGTTTGTCCCTGGTGGGTAATCAAACTGGTTTTGTGCCCATCACGACAGCCAACATTCCTGACTGGATGTGATTATGGCTAGAACAGCAGTCTCATCCCGTCCAAAGCGCAAGACGTCAATGACGGCGACCACACCAGCACCAAACAAGGGGCTGAATACGGTTGATCCGTTGGCGAACATGGACCAAGGCTACGCTTTGTCCTTGGTCAACGGTGTTGCAACGCCGCAGGGTGTTTCACTGCGCCAGGGCTATCGCAAGATGGTTACCGGCTTCACGGAAGCAATCACGACCCTGATCCCCTACAACAGTGGGGGTACGTCAAGCAACAAGCTTTTCGGCATCTCGGGCACAAACCTCTATGACGTGACCACGCCCGGTGCCGTGGGTGCTGCTTTGGTTAGTGGCCTGAGCAGCCTGAACAAGTTTTGGCAGTACACCAATCAAACATACAGCACGGCAAACAAGAACTTCCTGTTCTGCGTAAACGGGTATGACAGCCCGCTCATGTATGACGGCACAAGCTGGACTAGCTGCACTCAGGTGGCTTCACCAGCGGCACCCGGCCAATTCAACACCCTCGACAACAACGGCAACGCTGTAAACATCGCAAACTTCGTTGACGCGGTACTTCACCAGCAACGTTTGTGGTTTGTCTCCAAGAACTCCACCAAGGCTTATTACTGCGACATTGCCCAAGTAGGGGGCAAGCTGTACCCGATTGAGTTCGGCCCGTTCTTCCCGCGTGGTGGTCAGTTGTACAAGCTGGCTTCGTGGTCTGTGAACATGGGCGACATTTCCGGTGTTCAACAGGTGTTGGTTGCCTTCTCTGACAAAGGCGACATTGCAATTTTCAAGGGGAACGACCCGTCAACTGCATCGACCTGGGCATTGTCAGGCACCTACTCGTTGGGTGCGCCAGTTGGTCGCCGCTGCACATTGCAGTTTGAAAGTGAACTGTTGTACTTGTCTCGTGACGGTCTGTACCCACTGTCCGTCTACCTGCAAACCAACTCGCTGAACTCAAATGAGGCGATTACTTTCAAGATCGCGAACCTGATTAGCGACTTGGCCGACACGTTTGCCACCACGCCCGGTTTTGAGCTTGTTGCTTACCCCGGCAACAACTTGCTTTTGCTGAACGTCCCACAGACGAACAACTCGAACAACTTCCAGCTTGTCTACAACACCATTCAAAAGGGATGGTCGCAGTTCAACGGCTGGGCCGCTAGTTGCTGGTGCCTGTTCAACAACACGCTGTATTTCGGCGGTCCAGACTTCGTTGGTTTGTCCTTCATTGGCTACAAGGACGGTGCTGATAAGGATGGTGTCGGCGGTAACGCGATCACGTTGAACGCACTAGGCGCGTTCAGTACGTTTGACGCTCCTGGCCGAATCAAACAACCGCACTTGGTTAAGCCGTACATCACAACTGGCTCGATTTCACCAACGGTTTCTCTTGCGATCAACGTTGACTACAGCTTGCTACCTGCACAGGGTTCAGCTTCGCTGAACTCGTTGGTGAGTGGTGTTTGGGACTCGTCACTTTGGGACAACGTGAATGCACTTTGGGTGGGCTCACTGATCACGTACAACAAGTGGACGACGCCAATTTGCTACCCGGGCGAAGCGTTGGCTGTAGCAATTTCGATTTCAGCAGCAGAAGACACCATGTGGACGGCCACTGGTTGGGTCATCGAGCCGGGAGGCATCTTTGGATGACGACAACGATAAATATCTCTGAGGTGAACTGATGTCAGAGATTGTTGTTAGTCACGCAGTGGGGGAGTGGGTTTGCCAGCAAATGGGAGCCACATACAACCCAGATGCGTGCGTAGCCATTGGCCGTGTTGATGGTGATCGGGTTATTGGTGGTGTCGTTTACGACGACTACAACGGATCGTCAATCTGTATGCATTGCGCTGGTGAAGGTGGGTGGTTGACCAAAGAGCTTCTTCGCGCAGTGTTTGGCTACCCCTTCACACAGTTGAAGGTCAAAAAGGTCATTGGCTTTGTTGACTCCACCAACAAGGCTGCGATGCGACTCAATGAGCATCTGGGATTCACATTAGAAGCAAAAGTACAAGACGGAACTGCAACCGGCGATCTACTCATCTACACGATGACTCCCGAACAGTGCCGATTCTTGGGAGGACGTTATGGGAAATATCATTAAGACTGTTGGAAAGGCAGTCACTTCACCGTTTGGGCTTGGTGCTGCATCTGGTCTGTTGAAGGGGCCATCAGCACCACCGGCACCTGACTATGTTGGTGCAGCAAAGGCAACCGCTGAAGGTGATCTAGCCGCAGCAAAAGCTGCAACTGAAGCAAACCGGATCAACCAGTACACCCCTTGGGGCAGTCTGACGTATTCCAAGAATGCTGATGGAACTTGGAACCAAGTTCAGCGCCTTGATCCACGACTACAAAATGCACTGAACTCTGATATTGCGGTGCAGCAAGGCCAGCTTGATCTGTCCAACATGTTGCAAGGGCAGGTGGCTAACACCATGCGCAACCCACTGCAAACCCCTGATGTTGCCAACTACATCAATGGCGTACCGCAGGTAAACACCAACTTTAGCGGCTTCGATCCAAGTGCATACGGTGTGGGTGGTGTGAATCAGCGCCAATACAACCCGATGGCATTTGCGCGTGGCACACAGCAAGTCAATCAGAACTTGCGAACTGGTGCCAACGCCGTTGACCAACGCTTTGGAACTGACGCTGATCCACTAAACCAAACCATGCAGAGCGATGCGCAGGGCATCGATCAGAACTTTGGCACGTATGCGAACCCGGTAAATCAGAACTTTGAAGCCACGGCTGGACGCGTTGACATGAACGCGCCGCAGTTCACCCAAGGTAATGCGGATGCCGGAGCCAGTGCTGCCTACGGCGCTGCAACCAAGTTGCTTAGTCCCCAATGGGAGCAAGACAACAAGAGTCTTGATAACAAACTGCGCTTGCAGGGTCTGACGCCAGGAACTGAGGCGTATGACAACGCCATGCAGAACCAGTTGCGTGTTCAGGCGCAGCAACAAAGTCAAATGGCTGATCAAGCTGTTGTCACTGGCAACAACATGGCTAACCAGAACTATGCATCTGCTCTAGCGGGCTATCAGGCTGGCAACCAAGCACAGAACCAACAGTATTCACAGGACGCGAATACGTTCCAACTCGGCAATGAAGCTCAAAACCAAGCGTTTGGTCAAGACTTGAGTGCGTTCAACGCCAACAACGCGGCACGCGGTCAGCAGTATTCCCAAGACGCGAACACATTCCAGTTGAGCAATGACGCAAGAAACAAAGCCTTCAATCAGGATGCATCTGCATTCCAGATGAACAACGAGGCTCAGAACCAAGCGTACACGCAAGGCGCGAATACGTTCCAGTTGAACAACGATGCTCGCACACAAAGCCTGCAAAACGCACTTGCTTTGTATGACGCTCAGTTGCGTGGTCAAGCGGCGGGTAACGCGGCGCAAGGGCAAGCCTACGATCAGGCTTTGGGCGCTTATACGACAGGCCAACAAGCATTGGCAAACGAGAACGCCGCTCAAAACCAGGCATACGGTCAGGCAACCAACAACTATCAGTTAGCTTACCAGCAAGCGTTGCAGAACTACTACCAGCCATTGAACGCGCTGAACTCTGTGCGCAACGGCAACCAAGTTCAGGCACCGACTTTCAGCAACTACTACATGCAGGGCCAAACAAATGGTCCGAACATGCTTGGTGCTTCTCAGTTGCAGGGGCAATACAGCTCAGGTCTGTACGCACAGCAGTCCGCAAACCGAAACGCTTTGCTTGGATCACTGGGACAGATGGGCAGTGCCGCAATGATGGCTGCTTCGGACATTCGACTCAAGACCAACATTCGCAAGATCGGTATCACGGAAGGTGGACACAACTGGTACGAATGGGATTGGATCGACGGCAGCGGTTCAGCAACCGGCGTCATTGCACAAGAAGTGGCAGAGACCATTCCGCACGCTGTCTCCTACAGCGCAGCCAACGACTGCCTGTTGGTCAACTACGCCGCGATCAAATAAGGGTGCTTCATGGATAACAACAACTTTAACTACCAAACGGAAGCAGAGAAGATTGCCCGCCAACGTGCGATTGCAAACATGCTCATCAAGCAGAGCCAAAGCAGTCCACAGGGTCAGTTCTTTAGCAACGGTGCTTTCACGGGCTACGCTGGTGGTGCAACCCCGTTGACTGCCATTGCACAAGCATTGACAGCCTATTTGGGCAAGTCAGCTATGGATAAGGCAGACACCCAACAATCTGACCTTGACAAGCGTTCACGCGAGGCGTTTACAAGCGGCATTGATCACCTGAACGATCAGGTTGACATGTCGCCTGATGAGGCAATGGCAGCGGATCAGCTTGCACGCCGCAAGGCGATTGCCCAAGCTGATGCACAGATGATGGCCGAGCGCCAACAGCCAGTACAGCAACCACAGCAAGTTCAAGTTTCACCTACACAACCTGCGACGACTCCACCACAACCAGTTGCACCAGCGGCACCTGTGCAGGTGCCCAATCCTGCACAGGTTGCCCGCGCATTTAAGGCGCAAAGCAACCCAGTTGAAAGCGGTCGTTTTGTTCCTGGCTCGTCGTACCCTGGTGTTGACTTGGCGCAGCAAGTACGTGACGCAAAGGCCGATTCCACTGTGTCCGCTGCTGACATTGCCGCACTGCCACCCGCATTGACTGGTGGAGCACCAGCCCCCACACAGTCGGTTGCGCCTGTCGTCAAGCAAGGTCTGTCGGAAAAGGATAAGAAGTCAGCAGTGTCACAACTGAAGGCATTGACCCGATCCGAAGTGAGTTCAGACCCTGTTGCAAGCGTGAACGCTGAACAGTCGCCATTGGGCTCTGATGAGTACAACTACAACGACACCAGCTTTACTGGTCCGATGGAGCCCGCAGTCAGCCATAAACGTGATCCTTCTCAAAGCGAGAAGTGGGCACGCATCATGACTCTTGCACAAAGTGGCCCATTGGGTGCTGCCTACGCCGATCAAGAGATTCAGAAGTTGGGTGCGAAAGCACATGAATTCGATCTCAAAGACGGCTACATGTTTGACAAGAAGACTGGCGCATTCCAGAAGCTTGAAGGCCGTTCAGGAGCAAACAGCGAAACCATCGACACACCAAACGGGTTGTTCTACCGAGACGGCACGCCCGTACTTGGTAAGGACGGCAAGCAACTCATGGGTAAGGCTGCGGCAGAACAGAACGAGAAGACAGCCGATACAGAAGCGTCATATCAGCAATCGAAGGCTGACTTTGGTGTGGCTGCATCCCGACTCGGCAACATTTTGTCCAGCCCAGAAATGATCAAGAACGCCGCAGGCGGTGTCTGGAACAACATTAAGGGTGCGTTGCCCGTACCAACTGATCAATCTGAAGCACGTTCGTCCATCAAGGAAGCGGCATCGGGCATGGTCATGGGTGCGATCAAGTCAATGAAGACAGCGGGTGTCGGTACAGGTGCATTCAACAGTGATGCTGAAAGTGCCCGTTTGCAAGCTGCGCTGGCTGATATCGACTTCAACCACATCGGTGAAGACGCACTGAGAGCAAAGCTCAACAGCTTGTACACACAGTCACAAGACGCTCTTGCGCGGCTTGAAGCAGCCCGTGGTGCAAAGGTTCCAGAAGCACAACAGACCAACCCACATGCAAAGGTGGGTGGCCGTGGCGTATTCAAGTTTGACTGAGGTGACGTATGGACATTAACAAGTTCGTTGATGAGTACACACCTCTTGCAAACTCATTGAGTGAAAAGCTTGGTGTTGCCCCTCATGTGCTGCTGGCGCAATGGGGCCTTGAAACCGGCTGGGGTAGGAGCGTTGTCCCCGGTACAAACAACCTGGGTAACGTCAAAGACTTCAGCGGCAACGGTACATCCGCTGTAGACAACCAAACAGGCACAACCGACAAGTACAAACAGTTTGACTCGCCCGAAGCATTCGGTGATCACTTTGCAGGTCTCTTGTCTCGCAAATACGCACCAGCTTTGAATACTGGTGCTGACAGTGCCGCATACGCAACCGCATTGAAGCAGGGCGGTTATGCAGAAGATCCCGCCTATGTGAACAAGGTTGTGAGTGCTAGTGACAAAGTGCTGAAGGTCAAGCTTGATCGTATCGGCAACCAAGTCATTCAGGCATTGCGTGACGGACACACCGTTGACCAAGTGGCGCAAGGTCTGGTTAGCTCCCCAACAATCGGCGGTGACGTACACGATGCGCTCTTGGCCGGTGTGCCCGCTGAAAAGATCATTGCCAAAGTGGCGGGTGACAAATATCAAGACTTTTTGAAATCTGATCCCACTTACGGCATGAGCACGGTTGATCGTGCTTTGGCTGGTGCGGGCAAGAAAGCCACCGAGTGGGGTGCTGGTGCAAAGGAAGCGTTTCACGCAATAACAGGTGATGAAGCTGGTTTGGCTCAAGACCGTGCAGATACAGCGGAACGCAACCGCCTTGATGCGCCATTGATGAACACCACAGCCGGTAAGTTTGGTTATGGTGCTATGGGTGCTGCACCAGCAATTGGAATGGCCGTAATCGCACCCGAAACACTGCTCGGCCAAATGGCTATGGGTGGTGCAGTAGGTGGTGTGGAAGGCGCAATCAAACCAACTACACAAGACGGTGAGCGTTTCGGCAACATTGTCGAGGGTGCTGGCTGGGGTGCTGGTGGTGCTGGCGTCGGTTATGGAATCGGCAAAGGCATTGGCAAAGTGTTGTCCAAGTTCGGTGCTTCTCCTGAGGAAGCTGCCGCAGTCGAGGCACGTATGGCCGCAGCGAAAGAGCAGGGGTTGCCCGTTACGGCATCAGCCGCATCAGGCCCCAATGGCTTCGCCCGTGCAATCACCGATTCAATGCCCAATTCAGGCACCGTTGTGAAGGCGCAGGGCGCAATTGACGATGCGTTGTCTGGAAAGATTGCTGAAGGTTTGGGGATCAACGGCTATGTGGGGCCTATCAACCATGACTTGTTGAACACAGCCCGTACAGGCATCAAACAAGCTTTGGACAACGCCACCAACGTTCAGGTTGTTGTGCCTAAGTCATTGAGCGCAGATATCGGCAACTTGGTTGCTAACTCCGCGAACCCATTGACAGAAGGGATTGCTACGAACTCGGTTGTTAATCAGGTCGCCCGCAACGTTGCTAAGGCAGCAGAAGGCGGCAAGCCTGTTGGTGGTTCCCAGCTTCAGGAATTGGCGTCTGAACTCAAAGACTTGGTTCGCTCACAGGCAGCAAGCGCAACTGAACGAAAGATTGCCTCGCAAGTGGTGGACAAGATCAACAGCACGCTTCTGGGTTCTATGACCCCTGAGCAAGCGGCTGCATTCCTGAAAGCCAACAAGCAGTACGCAAACCTGAAGGCAGTCGAGAAGATGGTTGCTGCTTCAAATGATGCAGGAACGGTGTTGCCTCGTCAGATCGTTCAGGCGGTCAAGTCAGGTTCATTCAAGAACCAGTTCATGCGTGGTGAAGCTCCATATCAGGAGCTTGGCAATGTCGCAATGGACTTGTACGGACCAGCAGCAAATAAGGGTCTGAATGCAGCGATTGCAAAGGGGCTGGATCAAGCCGTTACGCCGTTTGAACTCGGCTACAGCGTCACACACCCAGTGGCAGGTGCTGGACTTGCAGCACGCGAAGTAGCCAAGCAATTGCTTGCTAGGGCAGCAACAAGCGAGAACCCAGCGGTAGTGAAGCTGATGACTGGCACGACCAGCATTCAGAAGGCTATGGCTGATCCCAAAACATTGAAAGCCATTGCTAAGGCACTGGCTGCGACTGGAGGTGCATCAACTACCAAGTGATGCGGCTCCCCCAATAAATAGAAGAAGAAACACAGGGGGAAACCAATGCGAAACGGCAGCGGTACATGGGTTAACACGCCGGGAACTCCGGTTGTGCCCGGCACGGTCATTTCATCGACCATGTTTAACAACTTCGTCTCCGATGTAGGCGGCGAAATCACAAACTCTTTGCCTCGCGATGGTCAAGCACCTATGACTGGTGTTTTGAAGCTGATCGACGGCAGCGTTGGTTCTCCGGGGTTGTCCTTCAACTCGGAATCAACAACAGGCATTTTCCGTCCGGGGACCGGCCAACTTGCGCTCGTTGCTGGTGGTGTTCTGGCATTGACCGCTGCAAGTGGTGCAATCAACTTCAATGGTGACGCAAACATCGGAACTGGTTTGCTCCGTGTTGGCGTCACAACCGGAACTCCCCAAGGTTCGTCAATCAAGGCATTGATTGCAAACGGTGGTGGTATTCAGCTTGACAGTGGTTCGGGTGGGGGTGGTGGTGCCATCGTTCCGATTAGTGGTGGTGGCCTGATCCTGCACCGATACACAGGTGCTATCGGTGCAGAAACCTACACAGAAAGCGTCCGCATCACGAGCAGCGGCAACGTTGGTATTGGTACTAACTCGCCTGGAAAGCCGCTTGATGTTGTTGGTGATACAGCCAACGGCGTGGCTGTTCGCGTTCGTGGACGTTCAGCAGACAACATCGGCAACTTAGAGTTCACGTCAAACGACGGGTTGACCTCCTACGGTGTTCTTCAAGGCCGTGCAGGTTCAGAGCTTCGACTAGTCAGCAACGGCGCAACGTTCATCAGCGCCTACACAAATGGACTTGAGCGTTTCCGTATTGATTCAGGTGGTCGTGTTGGCATTGGTTTCGCCCCACTGACGACTACGGGTGGAAATGGCAATACTCTCCAAGTTGGTGATCCTTCCTCGGTTGGTGGCACTGGTATCACTATTGGCTCTAGTGCCGCTTGTGACATTCAGTTCAGCCGCGCAACCACGGGTGCCAACCAATACGCAGGTCTGATTCGCTATTCGCAAACAAGCGATTACATGGCGTTGTGGACCGCGAGTGCAGAACGCGTTCGCATCGATTCAAGCGGAAACCTGAGCGTCGGTGGCGTACCAAACAACAACTACAAGATTCACGCGCAAGGAACTGGCTCAACACAAGTAGCAAGCCAAGGCACGACTGATGCATCGTTCATCACGAACGTGAACGGCACACAAAGTCTGTACCTGCACAGCACAGCAACGATGTCTGAAGTGAATGAACTTCGTGCATTGCCTCTACTGTTCACCGTTAACGGTGCAGAACGTGCCCGTATCGATAGCTCCGGCAACTTCGGTATTGGTGGTGCTCCAACCACCAAACTTGACGTGAATAGCTCTGGGGCAAGTGACCTCATGAGTTCGGTGCGCAACACCGGAACAACTGGTGCGGCGATTCAGTCTCTGTCGAGCGGTAACGGCACCACTTCGTCTAAGTACTCTTACCTGCGTTTCTACAACAACGCGACAGCACCGCGTGACTGGCGTGTTGGTACTTACGGGAACGACAACTTCACTATCCGCGATGAGACGGCGGCATCCAATCGACTCGTTATCGATACGAACGGAAACGTTGGCATCAACATGGCGACCACCATGACCTACAAGCTTGAAGTAGGTGCGTCTGGTGTGATTGCGTTGAATGATTCAACGAACACTAACAAGGGCACCCTGCAAATGACTGCTGGTGGTCTTGAGCTGTATGCCACTGGAAGCAAATACATCGCTTTCGGCTCGAACAGCATTGAACGCTTGCGACTTGATAGCAGCGGCAACCTCGGCGTAAACGGCACACCAAGCGCATGGCACGCGTCTGCTCGCGCTGTTCAGATGGGTACAGGCGGTGCGCTGTGGAACTACAGCACAAGCCAGTTGAACCTGAGTCAAGGCATGTACTACGATGCAGCCGGATACAAGTACCTGAACACTGGCGTTGCGTCTGCCAACTTGTCGTTGAACACAGGTGGGTTGTACTTCTCGCAGTATCCATCGGGCACTGCTGGTGCAGCCGGAACTGGCTCAACGACATTCTCTATCGACGCTTCTGGTAACACCAACATCGGAGGCGGATCGTCCACATATAAGCTCGGTGTGGTTGGTCCCGTTGAGCTTCAACCAGCGACAGGTCAAGGCTTAGTTTCAAACTTCGTCAACCCACTAATTTACGCCACTGAGGCAACTGGATCGTTTGCGTTCAACGGTCATTTGGTGCTGCAACCGAGAGGATCAGCAGCCGGGGCAGTCATCGTTGCAACAGGTAGCGGTGCTGGTGCGATGACGGAACGTTTGCGCGTTGATGCAACGGGTAACGTTCTTCGCGGTGCCACATCTGCAATCTTTGGTGGTGACCAAACAGGTTTCATCAACAGCAACGGTACTCAAGTTGGTTACTGGGGCACGTCATCAACTTACGGTGGCACGTTCATCGGTACATACAGCAACCACTCATTGGGCTTGATGACCAATAACACCACGCGTCTGCTGATTGATTCTTCAGGCAACGTTGGTATCGGTACTTCGCCTGCGTCAACTGCTTTGTTGCACCTAAAGTCATCTTCGAGTGCATTGCTCCGCATTGAGTCTGGTGGTACTGCAAACTCGACGGTGGCTTACTACCCAGGCGGCGCAACGAACCCTTGGTACACGTATGTAGATCCGAACCGTAATTACATCTGCCAGGATAACGCTACTGAGCGCTTGCGCATTGATGCCAACGGCAACATTGGTGTGGGCATCACTCCGTCAGCTTGGGACACGTTCTCAACCATTCGCGCTATCGAACTGAATGCTGCTGGTAATGCGTTGTCTACGTCAACAGACCAGATTTTCGTGTCGCAGAACGCGTACAACACCGCTACCGGCTTCAAGCGCGGTAAGGCAGCACAAGCTTCTTTGTATCAACAGTCTAGTGGTGATCACGCGTTCTATGGCGTGTCGAGCGGTGCAGCCAACAGTACGATCACTTGGAAGACAAACCTCCGTATCACTCTGGGTGGTGAAGTCCTTGCACAAGGCAACGGTGGTATCGGTTACGGCGGTGGTTCAGGCGGCACGGTCACTCAGTTGACCAGCAAGTCAACTGGTGTGACCTTGAACAAGGTGTCTGGTCAGATCACAACCAGCAACTCTGCGCTGGCAAACGGTGTTGTCACTGGATTCACGCTCACCAACTCAACTATTGGTGCCAACGACATTGTTCTTGTGCAACGCACAAGCGGTGGTTCAGGCATTTACTACCGCGTTTGGGTTGACTCTGTAGCTGCTGGTTCTTGCTTTATCGCGATCAAGAACGATGGTGGCCCAACACTGTCTGAATCATTGGTGTTGAGCTTTGCGGTCATTCGCGTAGCCACAGCCTAATAACAGCGAGGTTCATGAAAGCGTGAACCTCGCATCTATCAACAGGAGAAGAATCATGTTTGAAATGATCAAAACCGTCCTCGCTAATGGACACAAAAGCAAGACTGTCATGTTTGGTGCGGCTTTGACCGTGCTGGGCTACTTGCAAGCACACACCGATCTAGTTGGTTTGGTGTTCCAAAGCCATGCCGGTTTGGCAATGTCGGTGATCGGTGTGGCAGTCATCGTTCTGCGTGCATTGACTGACCAACCTCTCGGTGACAAGTGATGGACGAAAAGAAATGCGATTGCAGCGGCGATCTTCGTGACCGAATCGTCCGACTTGAGACAAACCACGACAACTTGCGTGAGTCACACAACTCGTCAAAAAACGAGTTCACTGACTTCAAGAAAGAAGTGTTCGACAAGTTTGACGTTCTTGCTGCTCAGATCAACGGCATCAAGCTAACCCTTGCCAAGTACATGGGTATCGGCATTGGCGTTCTGTTCATCCTTGAACTGATCATCAAAGTCGCACTCAAGTAAGTTGCAGATTGTACTGTATGGATGTACAGTGCAATCATGTTTGCAACAGTAGTCCTACTCAGACACAAAGGCGTCCGTTTGGAGATACCAAACAACGGGACGCCTGACTCATTTCCGCCAGAGGTTGTGAAACGTGGTGTGTTGGAGTTTGGTCGGCCCATGCACAAGAAGGGCAAGGGGCTGATGTTGCGGGATGCGATGGCCGCGCCAGGAATGGCAGTTCAGGCCATGCTCTACAACCCCCAAATCGTTGCGCTAGGTGACAGCGACTTTGTTCTTCGTGGCTTTGAGTACATCGAATCCGACGATGCAGTTGTCATGCAGGAATGGCGCTTATTCCCAATGCGTTGACTTGCGCTTCCATTTGGAGAAGCCAGTCCCACAACCAAAGGCGGTTGCTGCTGTCAGAGCGAGGATGAACAGTTCGATGCTTTTGCCGAACAGCGCAAGAGCAAACATCAGCGCAATGGCAAGCATGGTCATGTTGAACATCCTGTTCCAGCCGTGCATTCCGCGAACGGCTGGGCTGTTGTTCATGACTGGCAGCAAAAAGAACCAGCCAAACGCTATGAAGAGGGCAACCAGGAAATCGGTTGGTGTGTGAAACAGCATTGATGCTCCTTGTTTTTGGGAGCATGGTAGTGCTGTTCAACTTTCGTGTGTTGCTCTTAAAGTCACCCAAAGTGGTGTATCCAGATGACCTTGCGATCACATATTACCTATTTGACTGATTTCGCTGTCGCAGTAGCTTTGCGTTGGTGTGGGCAATCGCTTTGCGAATCCATTTCTTGTACTTGATTTTGGGCTCTTGCTTGCGGTGGGTGTTCGCAGTTTGCAAGAACGCTTGAACGCTGAATATCTGCGTCTCATAGCCCATTTTGTAAAGCAACAGGTGAGCAATGAAATGCTCTCTTGCTGTCAACGCAACCAAGTTGTACGTGTCATCCATCCCACCCATTGAAGTTGGCACGATGTGGTGAAGCTCCCGGTATCCAGTTAGCTTTCGATTAAGTGCTCTGTTAATGAGTTGGGTGTAAATGCGACCGTAATCCACTGGGTATTTACAACGTCCCCTAGGCGTCACCAGAAACGTCATGGCTTGACGTTTGATGTGCTGGGAATACCTGCACATGTCCAAACTGATAGCCAATTAAATTGTTACGGTGACTGATTCTTTGCTTGATGGCGCCATTACCTGAATACATCCTCGCGGCATGGTAAGCAACGAGGTGATTCAAATGAACGCAGTAATTCAGCAATGCATTAAGGTTTCAACACGCATTGAAATCGAAAAGTTCATCACCGACAATCAAGCGCAGTTTGAACACGTTCTTGATGCTGAAGATGTGCGCGAGTATGTGGACTACGACGACGAAATCGAAAGCCCGTTTGGCAGCATCGTGATCTTGTTGAAGAACAACAAGCGTGTTGGCTGGTGGAACGTTTATGACGGGTTGTTGTTCGTGGCCTAACAGCGAATACAGCGGAATTCGCAAACAAAGGTGCTGGGATGGCACCTTTTTTCATGGTTGATTTGTCGTGGTTCGTGGATCGCCAAAACTCGCTGTATTTGATGTATTCGCTGTATGAATCACGAAAAACCTAGAAGCCACGGGCATTTACGCCATACAGCGAGTTGGGACACAACAAAAATTCCGCTGTAAAACACGTCAACTCGCTG
>OFRC01000226.1_pt1 | contig 16424 bp, 24 predicted proteins | sample 1543051 | NCBI WGS metagenome assembly OFRC01 (sample SAMN07774231, study PRJEB24372) | wastewater metagenome
AGCAGCGGCACCTCAAACGGCTGGATGCTGCGGCAGCCAAGCTCGGAGCACCGTACCCTGGCGCTTGAAGCCTAACGGTCCGGGTGAGCTGCCCGCCTCTGGCGGGTCAGCTCGACCCGGGGGTTAGGGCGCTGGTGGAGAAACGAGATAGCGATGGCGTACTACTTGTGGGAGTGGCGGAACATTCCGCTGAAAAGCGGGAAGCCTGGCAAACGCTGGCGCGAGTTCCCGGTGCAATACACGCCGCTCAACTGCTGCGACGTGTGCGGCAAGCTCGGACCGCCAAAGACGGTTCGCTACCGGGGAGACGTGCACGGCTGGAATTGGGCGCACCGAAAGGACTACGCAGCAACGGACCGAAACACTCTGTGCATGGGGTGCTGGAACAAGATTCGGCCGCTGGTGCGGCGTGAGTGTGAAGCTGAAGAAACACGACTGTTTATCAACCGACTGCAAAGGACACTGAAAAATGAGCGGAAACAAAACCATCAGGACCACGGGCGAACTGAGGGACTTCCTGGCGATGATGATGGTGGGCGTGAAGAACGGCGACTTGGACTTGGACAAGGCTCGGAACATCACCAAGCTGGCGGGGCAGATCAACGAGAGCTTCTATGCCGAAGTGAAGGTGTCGAAGGTGCGGGCCGAGGCGGGCGCAGTGATGCCGGCGCTGGGTGCAATGCTGGTGGGCAATGAAGCGCCCTAACGCTGCAATTAAGCGGGAGCCGTAGGCTCTCCGCTTGAATTGCTTGTTAGGTTTCACTGGTGGCGCACAAACAAAGGATGAAGATGGCTGAAAAAGTAGTGATCGGGAACGCGGAACTGTGGCACGGCGACTGCCGCGAGGTGCTGCCGCTGCTGCCTGCGTTTGACTTGGTGCTGACCGACCCGCCGTATGGCACGGGCGGCTGGCGCAGGGACACGGCAGGCGCGGGCAGCAACCCGGCCGCGAAGCTGGTGCGTGAGCAGTGGGACGACGGGGCGCTTGAGTGGCTGATGCAGTGCCGTGGCGTGCCAGTGCTGACGTTCTGGCCGCCCGCCCACATGCCGGCCCTGATGGGCGCGGCGGTAGCCTGCGGCTACGACAAGGTGAGGATGCTCTACATGCGCAAGCGCGACCCGAAGCCGCAGGTAGGCGGGCGCGTGGCATGGTCTGTGGAGCCGATAGTGGCGCTGGGAAAAGAAGGATTCCAGCTCTACGGCGGCACCGACTGGTGCGAGGCCAGCACGCCGCGCCTGAACCGTGACACAGACGCCACCGGCCACCCGTACCAGAAGCCGCTGCAAGTGATGGCCTGGGCTCTGGACAAGGTGCGGTGCGAGAGCGTGACGGATGTTTTCATGGGCAGCGGCACGACCGGAGTGGCTGCGGTGCTTGCAGGGCGCCGGTTCTTCGGCGTGGAGCAGGACCGCGCTTACTTCGACATGGCCTGCGAACGGATCAGCCGCGCGCAGGACCAGGCCCAGCTACTGCCGCCCGAACCCCCGCGCGAATGCGTGCAGGAGGGGCTGTTGTGAAACCTAACGTGCGAGTTCAGCCGGCGATGCCGGCCACGCAGGAGCAACGATGACCACTGATTCACACGATGACCAGGGACGCAGCCAGCCGGCAGCGCTCGGCTGCAACGAGGGGTTAGGCCTGGTGGGTGACTCCACCGTGCTTGACTGCTGGCGCGCGAACTACGGCCTGGACAAGACGCCGCATGAACTGCACTCCTTTTGGCAGCACTGCACGCCACCAGGAGCCGTGCTTGCGCTGAAGGCCGCAGTCTCTGAGATTGAGCGACTGCGCGAGGAGCTGCGCAGAGCCGGCGAGCGGGCCGAGTTTCTGCTGGCGGCGACGCGCGACGCGCAGGACCACGCGCTGGCCTACGGCGTCAAGGTCAACACCTACGCCGAAGCGCTGCGGCGCGTGAAGTGCGAGGCGATAAGCCTGGCCGATGCGCAGGTGTTGGCGCTGGAGGCTCTGGGGCCTAACGCCCGAGGTAACGCGCCCGACACGGCGCGCACCGACTGACCCGAAGCGAGATAGAGCGGCCCGCCGTGGCGGGTCGCGTTGACCGAAGTGTTAGGCAGCGCCTGGTGGCGCACAAACCAAGGAACGAAGATGCACGAAAGACCGACCGCCCTGGAACTGGCAAAGGTGCCGCTTACCGACCGAGGCATTGGCTGGCAGGCTGATGCAACCGCCGTGCTGAAGGAGCAGGCCGCAGAGATTGCGGCGCTGCGCGAAGACTTGGCGCGGTACAAGAGCCACATTCGGCTGACGAACGACATCATCACGAACCAGTGCATTGCGATGCAGTCGGCCTTGATCGACCAGCACCACAAGGGCCACGAAGCCGGCATGGCCTGGATTGGCAACACGCTATTCGGGCCTGGGCTGATCCCAGACATTGGCGAGGCGCTGGCCCTGAGCAAGACCGACCCGGCTCAAGCGTGGTTCGACGCCAAGACGGCCGAACACGAAGCGATGCGGGCGAAGCAGGACGCGGCTGTTGGCGCTGCCTAACGCAGAAGTAACCGGCCTTGGCCGCAACAGGAGCAACGATGACCAATGACGCAACGCCGGCCAAGGTCCGGTTGACTGACGAGTTAGGCCCGCTGCCGCCATTAACTCACCTTGGCGACTACACAAACTGGGGCTACGACGCACACAACATGCGGAGTTACGCTCGGCGCGAGATTCAACGAGCCGTGGCCGCCGAGCGCGAGCGGTGCGCAAAGCTAGCCGAGGCCATGGATGCCGACTACCTGCGCACGTCGCCTTGCCGCAAAGCGTTGGCGCGCGTGGCGGCTGCGATTCGTAAGGCCTAACGTTGCAATTAAGCGGCTGCCGTAGGCAGTCCGCTTGAATTGCGGGTTAGGGCACAACGCGGCGAACGTGATGCACCACCCGGAACGCTGGACTTTCGACTGGTTTTACAAGAGGCACGACATGGACAAGGCAGACAACAGGTTTTACCGAACGGCCGCCGCCGACGCAGTGGCGCCGACGCTGACCACCGAGCAAGTGTGCAACATCGTATTTGCCGTGCTGCGCGCGCACAACGACGACAGTCTGTGGCGGGCACTGACATACGACAGCGGCCCATACGACTTGCCGACGCCTAATTTGGCGCTGCAACAACTGGGCGGGGCATTCTTCGCGGCAGGCGGTGACGCCAGCGCGGAGAAGTTATCGCAGATGCACGCTGAGGTTGACCGACTGGCAAAACAGCGCGATGGCTACAGGCACGAGATGACGGTGCAGATGGAAGCCGTTGCAGGCATGGTCGAACTGCTGCACCGCATGCTTGAAGCGCCCACGACACAGATCAGTGTGACCTGGAAGGACGCGGTACGCCAGGCGCTGGCCTTGGGGCCTAACGTTGCAATTAAGCCGCGCCGTCAGGCGTCGGCTTGAATTGCGTGTTGGGCGTCCGGTGGAGAAGCGCGGGAATGTTGGCGTGTTACAAAAAAGGTCTTGCGCAGTCTGGTTGTTGTGCTACAGTAACTACATCGACAACGCAACCGGAGAGACGAAATGAGCAAGCGCACTGACTGGACGATCAAGCAAGCGGCGATGTGGGTTGCGACTCACAACGCGACGGGCGAAACACTGGTGGCACGCAGCCGCGAAGCCCTGATGAGCAAGATCAACGAATGGGACCGGGCGTGATGCCCTGGTACACAACAGCAGACGCACGACGCGACGCCGAACGACAAGCAACCCAACGAAAGCAAGCCATGCAAGCCACCCTAAACCTGAAGATTGAGCGCACCGAAACCGGCGAGTTCATCGCCTACTTCCCGGGCGACTACCACATTGGCTACGGCGCCACGGCCAGCGATGCACGCGATGCGCTGATGTGGAGCATGGAAAACGAATGAGCGCAGACCAGAACAAGGGGGGAAGACCCCCCGCGCCACCACAGTTGCAGCGCGTGAACGTGCCGCTTCGCCTTCCGCGCTGGATGGCGGAATGGATCGCGGAGCAGTGCGACGAAGGCCCGCCTTACAAGACGGCAACGCAGTTGATCGAAGCGGCGATGGTGAAAGCCTACAAGCTGCGCCCACCGAAGGAGTGAGCATGACGAACCCTGGCTTTGGCTGTGACCTTGCGAAAGACACAAGCCGCATTTTCGAGCTTGAGCAACGGTGCGCTGCGCTTGAAGAACAAGCAGATTTGGACACTATCCGTATGGGCCGACTGGCTGAGAGCAATCAGAAGCTCAAAGACCTGAACCGCGAAATGTTCGTGTCCCGCTGCCAAGCGCACATGTCGGCAGAAGCCGCAGAGCAGGACGCGGCACGGTTTCGTATGCTGCTGCAACAGACCAAGCACTGGCTAGGCGTTTTCGCGTGCGACCCGGACGGGTCGCCTTCGGACAGCCTTGACCATGCGGAACTGAAGGCACGACTTGACGCGCTGATAGCGCAGGAGCCGGCGCCTGAACAGCCGAAGGACTGAGCATGCATTGCACTGACGTGGAACGGCCCAAGGCCAAGAAGCCGCACCGCTGCATGAGCTGCGGCGAAGGCATTGCCGTGGGTGAAACCTACGTGCGCTGGCGCTGCTATGACGGCGGCGACGCCAGCACGAACAAGATGCACCCGGAGTGCCTAGCAATGCACCAGGCGGACGCCGAGAAGTATGGCGACCGTGAATGGGAATACAGCCCGTACAGCCACGAACGACCGAAGGTGGAAGCATGAGCAGAGAAGCTTTTGGAGACCCGCCAGAAGAACAAGAGCCGCCTCAGACTTGCCCCGTGTGCGGCGGAGAGTGGCACGCGGAAGGTTGCGAGTTTGGCGAAGAAGTCTATCGAAGACTCAAGGCCGAGCGCGACGCGCACAAGTTGGCCTTTGAGAACGCGGGGCTGCGCCGCGAGGTCGAGCGCCTGCATGGGCTGCTGGCCGCAGCGCAGCCGGAACTGGCGCTGTTCTTCCGCGATCTGCGGAACTACTTGCTTCACGTCATTGACATGAGCAAGGGAGAACACTATCTCGACGTGGTGCGCCTGAATGCCCAAGCGCTGATCCGGCGAATGGATCTTCTCGCCGCCCAAGTGACGGGCGACAGGCCGCTGACGCCCGGTTGCCGCACCCCCGAAGGGTGCCACGAGAACGGCTGTCTTGGCTGGTGCGATGAGCACAGACCACAGGCAGCGCCAGACATCAAGACGCCCAACGTTCGAGCTAAGCGGCCTGACACAGCGCGATGACCACCGACACCACGATGACGCCACCGACCGACGCACACCACAGGCCCGCTGTGGCTGGTCCGGTTCAGCGAGGGGTTAGGGCGCTGGTTGAAAAACGAGAGGGACTTGGCATGCAAGAGTTGAAGTGCCCCGACTGCGGACACCTGAACCCGGACATTCGTGAGCTTGGGTATCGGCTGCCGTACACCTGCGGCAAGTGTCCGCACATATGGAGGCTGCAGGACGTGATGCCGAAGACGCGCAGCCAAAAGATGCGGGCGGCTGGCTTCACGCGCCGGCCCAGCGCCAAGAGCCTGCCGAGCGACGAATGAAGACCACGCTTGTGACGCTGGAGGCCGCTGTGCGTTCGGTGGTGGCAAAGCACGGCGGCGTGCGCGCCGCTGAACGCGCCACCGGCATAGACAAGAGCTTTATCAGCCGCCTGATGAACGGGCACAAGGTGGCGCCAAGTGCGGAAACGCTGGAATCCCTGGGGCTGCGCGCGGTCCCACTCTATGAAGTGCTGAAGCGCCCTAACGGGCCAGTTAAGCGGGCGCCCGACCAAAAGCCCGCAGACGCGCCGGCCGTTCGCGCTCCGCTTGAACTGGTGGTTAGCCGGCTGTTTGAGAAAGGCACATACCGTGAAGTACCTTGTGATTGACCGCACCATGACGCAGCCGATTCGCGGAGTTGTGGCCGACTGCGGACGCCATGTTGGGAACACGCAGATGCTCGAATGGGGCGATGAACTGCGCGACTACGCCAAGTGGATCGGCCTGCACGGCGGGAAGGCACTGCTTGACGCATTCGAGGTGCAGCTTATCAACGACGGCATGCTGTTCGTGTGGCCAGTTGACGCTGAAGACGAGCCTCTGCACGACGAGTGCGACGCGCTGGAAATTCGTCACTATGACGACGGTTCGCGCATCGTGTGGGAGCCAAAGCTGCGGTGTGATGACTGCTGCGGCCAGGGCCACCACAACCTGCATGGCGAGCCGGTAGAGGAAGAAGACCTGTGCCTGTCTTGCGACGGGAACGGCTGGAAGATGGGCGCAGAGTTCGAGACCGACATGGATGGCGCGCCGCTGCCGGCTAACTAGTCGATACCGCAACCATGAAAAGTCGCAGCCGTCACCATCGCAGCAAATGGGCGCACTGCAACACGCCGGGGGCTCTGCGCAGGCGGCGCGCAGCAGCCGACGCGAAGCGCGAGGCAATCTGCGCCACGCTCCCGCCAGCCTATGCCGGCCCGGAACCACTGTCGCGCTGGCAGTCTGTGGTCGTGCTGGACGCGCACGGCCAGGTCATGCACCGCGTTGACCTGTTCGTGCCCGCTGACAGCTCCGGCGCCAGATGCGACCAGCACGCGGCGATGATCGACGGCGACCGTGCGCTGATGACAGCAACGCAGATCGGCGCGAAGGTGCGCGGCTGGGTCGTGAAGCGGCCGAGCGCTAGCCTGCTGGCCGAGATCCGGCGCGACGACTGGCGCGCGGCTGCTATGTCAAACTATTCCAGCGAGCACACCGCCTTTGCATCGCCGTCGGCCAGCTTGGCGCCGATGGAGAACAGTGCCCACTTGCTGAGGACGTGAGCCTCACTGCCGTCGACCGTGCAGGCCACGCGGTTCTCAAGCCACGTCGGCGAGGTGGAGCAGCCGGCCAGCAGCGCGATCGGGATCAAGACGAGCAGTTTCATGCGCCACCTCGGGCAGTTGGAAAGGGTGTGGTCACCATCGCACAATGGGCAGATCATCGGCGCCAATGGTCGGGAACGCGGCCTCGCCAGTTGAACAGGCTGACGCCGATCCACAACCCAGCAAGCGCCAGGCTCATGATGTCCTGCAAATCGGTCTGCCCTCGACAGGCCTGGACCCCAGCGTTGAACGCGGTCCCCATGCCTGCGATGTGTAGCAGCACGATCAGTGTCTGATGCTGGCGCACGTCGAGCAGGCCAAGGCGGCAGACATAGGCCACCGACAGCGCCGCGGCGATGACCAGCGTGGCGATGTTCAGTGCATTCACTTCGGCAACCTCCCGACCACTCGCTTGATTGCCCCATCGATAACCCTCGGGGCGACTCTGCCCAAGCGGTCCTTGATCACAGGGAAGAACGCGCCAAGTCCAAGCGCTGCGAGGTTGCGCCACCCGTTGTCCCAGCCGTAGTGCTTGGCCGCGACGGTGGCTATCAGCGCGCCTGCGGCGACGGTGGCGACGAACACGACGACGGTGCGCGCCCTGCCGGCCGGCTGTGTCGAGACTATGCCCAGGCTGGCGCCGAACGCGACCCAGGCGATGGGCTGCGGCTCGACGCCAAGTGCTGCAACGGTGATGGCGCTGACGCCGGCAGCGATTCCGCCCGCCAGTGCTTCGATGGGTTGGGTCATGTCCTGCGACTCCCTGCGAGTTGCATGACCACCAGGCTGGCGGCCATGAGGCTGGCCCAGGACGCAGGCATACCGCTGGCTCGGTCGCACAAGTTCTCTCCGGGGTTCAGTTTGGGTGGCGGGCGATCCATGGGGAACGCGAGCCGACACGCGGCACGCTGCGCCCCTTCCATGGCGCCGTAGGCAGCGACTGCCTGAACGGGGACGCTGCTGAACATGGCGCCCACGGCAAGCCACAGCACAGCGGCCTCGAGCCCGTACATGGCCGACTCCCACGCCGCTTGGCTGTGATCGAGCGCGCGAGCGACATGCTCCGGCGCAAGGTGGGCCATGACGGCCACCACCATCAGCCATGCGGAGTTCACTGTTCTTCGCCCTGCCCACCGCCGCGCTTGGGGCTGATCAGGTTCTTGAGGGCGCGAGCGATGGCCTTGACGAGTGCAGCGATGGCTTTCATGGAAGTCCTTCAGGCGGCGACAGAGATCGTTCCGACCGCCTGCACGGAAAGACGTACGTTCGTCCGCGCAGATGTTGAAACCAGTTTGGCGGCAAGCGTTCCGCTGTTGTCCTCGGTCGTGAGCGCGAACCCACCAGCCGCATTCGCAACGCCAGCCGTCGAGCCGAGAGAAGACCCGTCCCACGTCAGCGCGGTGGTCCGGTGCGCGATGTCCGCCGTGGTGCTGGAAACTGCGTAGGCAGCAAACTTCGCATCGACGCGCGAGCCAGAGGTCAGCGCCTGCATGTCCTTCCATGTCGTGCTGCCTGCGCCGACATCGAAGGGCGCGAACTCCCAACGAGGATTGACCAACTCGACCCAGCGCCCGCCATCAGTTGCCGCCGTAGTGCAGTCGGAAAATCTATGGTCCACGAACGACCCGCCGTTGACCGCAGACACCCCGGCATCGCACTGCTTCGAGGTGTTGCCATGCCAGCGGAATTGCGAGCCTGTCGCGCGGAATCCGACCTCACAACCAACAGCCGTGTTGCTGTCCGGCGTGATGCCGTCAGCGAGGTTGCCCTGAAGCGCGAGGCCATACTGGAAAGCCTCCATGTAGTTGCTGCGGATGTCGACGTTTGTCGCGTCTGCGGTCGCCACGTTTCCATCGTTGTTGACCAAGATGCCGCGCGTGCCGGATGCCTTCGGCGTCCCGCTGTAGACAGCCAGATTGCCGATGATCTCAACCCGATTCGGGCCGACCATTACGCCGCTGTTGTTGTTGTTGAGGAGACGGATGAAGCCATTGGACCCGTTCGGGATGTCGGCGATGTTCCCGAGGACGGACACCTTGTCTGGCAGTTCCTCGAAGTGCATGGCGTAGTCGACGGCGCCGCTCATCTGCGTTCCGACAACGCGGATTGCCGTTCCCATCGCGGCCACATGGAAGCAGTTTGCAGTTCCGATGGCGTGCCCACGGTTGTCTCGTACCGTGTTGTTCTCCAGCGCAACATCGTCCATGACGCCCAACGGGCTGTTGAACTGAAGCGGGGTCCGATAGAACGTCGAGAACTCGGAGTCCCGCACGCGGATATGGCGCTGCGTCGACTCTGCCGTGTTGGACTTCTGAAAGAACCAGTGCATTCGCTCGGCGTAGCAGCTTTGCAGAACGATGTCCTCCTGCGTCACGCCGGACGAGTTGGAGAACACCATGCCATAGCAGGTGTACGCAGCCGCTGCGCCGTTGTCCGTGACGCCGCCCAGCATGCGCGTATCCCACAGCCGAAGCCCGGTCAGACCGTCGCCAGCGAACATGCCGCACTGATCCGTTCCGCTGTTGACGATCTCCAGCTGCACGCCGTCAATCTGGAGCCGTCCGGTCGAGGCGATGCTGAAAAGGTAACGCACCGCCGCGACCGTATCGGTTACGTGCAGTTGAATCCGCGAATTGGAACGCCCCGCGCCCTGAAGCCTGACAAGGCCAGTGATCGGCAGGCCAGCAGCGCCAGCAGGACACGCGATCTTGTAGATTCCCTCCGGCACTCGGATCGCCCGACCCTCGTCGGCCGCTGTGATCGCAGCCAGCAGCGCGGCCCGAGAATCGGCAGAGCCCGTGCGGTCTGCACCAAAGCGCTTCTCGCCGAGATTGACCTCTGCCGCGCGGAGACGGGCAACATTGTAGACAGCCTGGGTCATCGCATCACCCGTAGATGGTCGCGGCCCAATTCGTGCCGTCGTAGTTGATGAAGTGGATCAGCTTGCCCTGAGAGGCTCCAGACGCAAGGTCCACCCCGCCATTGCCTTTGAGCGTGGAAGACGTGAAGTCGACAGCCGTATTGGCGTCGTCGATCAGCACCCACACCTCGCGGCCCTCAAGACGAGAAGGCCCAGCGGAGAACCCGCCAAGCGTTGCCCCGCCAGTGTTCGCAGTGCGGAACTTTGTCACGCCGCGCAGGACGTTTGGAGAGGTCGATCCGGTCCACGGCGTCAGCGTGCGGAACTGCTGCCCGAGAAGCTGCCCCCCAGCGTCAAGGGAGTTGTCGAAGACGAACGATTCCCATACGTTGGTGTTGAAGGCGTCATTGCCCGACTTGAGATCAAGCGACGGGACGATGCAGTTCGACATCACGTTCGGCGACTGCGTCGGCAGTGCCGTACTGTAGACCTCTGCCCGTACACGGTTGCTAGTTCCAGAGTGCGCCGTCTCTCCGATGCTCACTGCCATCAGGAAGATTTGAGCCAGCGCGGTTCCTGACCTGTCATCAATATGGATGTTGTCGTAGGTGTTGTCGTAGCCGTAGGAGTTGGTCGACACTCGCCCACCCATGATCCGATAGCGCTTGTCGGTCTGCGTCGTCCCATCGGCGCGGACATAGATCCCGTGCTTGTGGTTGTTCTGGACCTCGTTGAAGCCATAGAAGGCGTTCGATCCGTCCATGACGATGCCGTGCCCGAGGTTGTTGAAGATGTCGTTGTGGTAGACCCGCTCTGTTGCGCAGCCGTACATGTTCAGGCCGTTCTCGCCGTTGGCATAGCTGAACGAGTCACGGATCGACACGTCAAAGCACTTGTAGGCATTGATGCCGTGCGAGCCGCTGAAAGCCACGCGGCTGTTCTCGATCTTGAGATTGACCTTCTCGTTGTCGGTCGACTCGATGAAGACGCCATACCGAGGCGCATTCATGACCACGCAGCCGTACATCCACGCAGCGCCGCCCGTCCAACCGTTGTCGAACACGCCTTCTCCGGCAGGCAGCGCGCGGCAATAGACGCCATCCACGGTGCCGGTGCAGGCGTCGAGGTCGACAAGGATGTTGTGCAGCGATGCGCCATAGGGGCGCTCCAACTCGTCGGCCAACTGGAAGTCCCAAATGATCGCGCGGCCCGTCAGGTTGGCGGTCGGGATGATCTGCGCCATCCCCGTGATCGTGGCCTCAAGGTCATAGACCACGCCGTATGTCGAGGCAGTCGGGATGCGATGCACTGGCCCGACGAGGGACACATGCCGACGCAGCGAGATTGCGGCGCTGGTCTTGTACCGGCCAGCAGGTACATAGAGTTCGCCGCCACCAAGCCCATAGAGCGTATTGATCGCGGTCTGAATGGCGGTCGTGCTGTCCGTCACCCCCGTGGGGTCGGCCCCGAAGTCGGTCACGCTGAGATGCTCCAGCGCGCGAGCATTGAGTGAGCGACCCACGCCAGACGGCGCGAGGAAGGACACCATCGCCGCCTCGATTGCAGACGTGACCAGGCGCCCCACAACGACAGCGAGGTCCACGTCCGTCCCGAACGCAGCCGCCAGCGTGATTTCGTCCGATCCGGTTTCGGTGAAGTCCACCCCAGGCGTGAGGAATGCGCCATCAGCCCACACGAGAATCGAAGACGTGCCGGGGGTGTAGGTGACCGACGACAGCGTGACGACGGTTGTTCCTGACGCGACGGTCTGGCTCTCCGTCGCCAGCACGTTCCCGCCAGCCACGCCGCTGCTTGCCTCAGCCGACAGGACCGCCGCCATCTGCGCCTGCGTGAATGCCGTGGACTCCGGGGCGCCCGTCGTGGCGTTGAACCCGAGCAGCCGGCCGGCACGCACAGAAGCCGCATCGAGCGTCGCGCCCGTCTCGGGCTCCGGCACCAGCACAGCCCGGCCGACGTTGCTGTCGATCTCCTGGACAATATGCGTCAGCCGATCCAGCGCCCTCTCGTGCGTCTCCGCAGGAAAGGGATCGTTGTCGAGGTAGTCGACAAGCTGAAGCCGCTGGGTGACGCGCCGGAACTTCAGTTGATGGGCCGACGAGTAAGCCGTCGCCATCGTCACGACAGTGGTTGGCTCGCCCACACTGGAAACCGTGTAGTCGACGCCATACGACAGCGCAGACGATGCGCCGGTGGCGACCGTGACGAGGTAGACGACCATCTCAGTCGCCTCCAGCACGCGGAAATTGCAGGAGAACACCTGCGTTGTTCCGTCGCAGGCGAACGTGCGCCGATCAGAGGTAACGCTGACAGTCATGAGCCGCCCTTTCGGGCGCCATGCTTGCCCCTACCGTCGTCGGAATCCCGCCTAGTCTCCGGCCACCGCTGCCAGATCGGGTGCGCGGTCCGGCGTACCCGTCCCAGGCTCCCACCAATACTCTTGCCGCCAGTCCTTGCGCGCCTTGTTCTTGATGCGCGAAAGGTAGCCCGGAGAGGCGGCCTCCTGCATGGCCTGAAGCCCGGCGTGATCGAGCGCGGCCTTTGCATACCAGAGGTTCACGAGCGGCGCATGAGAGCGGACAAACCGCATGGCCTCTGCGCCCGCGTGCGTGTTCTTGCCTTGGTTGAGTTCGTGGGCGTTTGTGATCGTCAGGTCCATGGCCTGGCCGACGCTGCCGCCCAAAGGTCCCCCCATCCCAAGACCTGTCTGAAACGGCCCGCCATAGGCCCCATCTGCCGGATCGTTCAGCAGCATGTCGCCCATGAACCCGAGCCCGCCGCCTTGAACGAAGGCGCGCGACCAGAACTTGGCCGTTGTCATGTCGACCGGGTCCTTGCCGCTGACAACCTGCTTCGACTGGAAGGCGATAGCCCCTAGCGCAGTAGACAGCCCGAGCAGCGCCCCAGCGTAGGCAAGCCGGTTTGCAGCCATCGGCCGCCCGTCGAGTTCCGGCGTGTCAAGAATGCGCCGCCAATGCCGAGACAGCATGGCGATCGGGAAGCTCTTGAACTGCGCCATGGACTGCGCGAGTTCTCCCCCCGCCGTGCCGGCCTGCATGCCACCACCCGTGGTGATGGCGCGCGTGGTCAGGTCCGGATTCAGAACCGCGATCTCCGACTCGTCGGTGATGGCCCCGAGGAACTTTGCAACAACCTCGCCGGCCCTGGTGTCGGCATACTGCGCCGACAGCGCAAAGTAGTCGGCCTGGTATTTTGAGATGGAAGAAAGCAAATTGGCGTCGAGCCGCTGCGCCTGCTGCTCCAGGCCAAGCGTGCGCCCGCGCTCCTGCTGCTTCGCTGTGGTCTTGTCGGCGGCTGACAGCGCAGGATTGGCGTCGATAGCGGCCAGCACGTTCGGCAATTGAGCCGCCGATTGATTGGCCGCCGCTCTCGCCGCCGTCGCTGCCGCGCGTTGTCGCGCCTCATACGCCGTCGGATTGATTGGTGCGCCAGACTCGGCCGCAAACACGGCCTCGGGTACTTGATGAATGGCATCCGGCGTGACGAACTTCGACCCGCGCCACGTCACGGGCTGAACGGCCTGGATCACGGTCCAGTCGTCGGCGGTAAGGCCCTTGCGGGTCAGGTGGTAGCGGTCCCACTCAGTGAGTTGCCCCCATGCCTTTGACCTCATCCGGCCCATGCCCTGCATCATGGACATTTGGAACCCGCGCCGCAGCGTGTCAGTCCATGCGTTCATCAGTGACAGGCGCATGGTGGCGTTTGCGATTCGCCCGCTCCAGTTCTGCGCGATGTTCTCGCCGGCCCAGCGGTTCATGTCTGAGATCAGCGACTCGGCCATGAAGCCGTGCGCGTTCATGAACGCCTTGGCATCCTTCCCCCCGGCCTTGACGATGTTCGCCAGCGACGAGAAGTAGGGGAGTCGGTTGTAGCCGACCGTCACCGCATAGGTTCCAAGGTCAGTGATCGATGACAGGACCGCGCTTTGCAGCTTACCGAATGTCTCGATGTTGCGCGCGTGGCGCATGACACCGGCCACCTGGGCATACTTCGGCGCCGCCGATGCGCCAGAGAGAACGGCCCATGTTGCCTCAGGCCCGGCGAACAACTCCGCGATCTGCCCACCGAGCCCGCGATCACGCTTCGCCATGTCGAACTGCACGCGCATCTGCGACTCGGGGTTGGGGCCGTAGCGCTCCACGAGGCCGATGTCACGGGCCAGCCCGCCGACGTGGCCGACCATGGCGTCATACATCGAGCCGGTGCCGTACTTCGACAGGTACTCCAGATAGGTCTGACCGTCCTTGAAGTGGATTTCGCGCCCCTGGCTCCCGCGGTTGGCCCTGGCCCCGTTGCCCCGGAACTGCCCGGGTTGCCGCTTGTTGGCGCCGTCCGTGCTGATCGTCTCCCATGCGCCCCGGAGAAGGTCGAGCACCTCGGCATCGTTCATGCTGCTGCCGTCTTCGCGGAGATACCGGCGACGGTCGAGCATGGGCAACATCTCGTTTGCCCATGCGTCTTGCCCCTTCGCAAGCACGCGCAGGGCGTCGTGAGCCTGCGGCAGATAGCCATAGTCAAGCTGCCTGACCTCGCCGCCCGCGTTGTTGAAGCGCTGCCGCATGGCGTCAGTGACTTCGAGCCACGCCTTCGCAGCTTGAGCCGCCATCTTGTTCCCGGTGCCGCCGTTGCCTTTGGAGAACACCTCCATGGCAAGGTCGCGCGTCATCGCGGGGTTCTCGGCGTCGAACAGGGCCATGAGCGCCTGTCGGCCAGCCCCGGCCCCTTGCTTGGACGATGCCGCGTCGATCAGGTCGAACAACTGCCGAACGTTGTCGCGCTTCACACCGTCGATGTAGGCGTGCGTCTTCTGCATTTCCTCGACCAAGGCCCGGTCGCGCTCCCACTTCTTTTGCACGCCCATCAGGTCGGCAATGCGCTGCTCCGTCTCGGCGGTCTTCAGAACCTGGCGCTGGGCGTTGTCGACCTTCCGCTGCGCCTCGGCCTTGATGTCGTCCATCGCCACTTCAGCCGCTTTCAGCGTGCGCTGATCGGCCGAGTAGGTGCGCCACTGAGGATCGGAGTAGGCCAGCCGCTTTGCCGTGGCCTTGATCCGGTCTTCGATGGCCTGCGCCTGGGCGTCTGTTAGGGGTCTACCGCCGGCAGCTTGGCGGGTCTGATTCAGCGCTGCCCTACACTTCGGGTTCAAGTGCGCTCCTTCCTGCTCGCCGCTGTCGTCTGCGCGGCCATGATCGGACTCGTCCCGCTATGGATTTGGGGGGCAACAGGGTCGTGGCGGCATGCGCTGTACGCACTGAAGCAGTACAGCAGGATTCTGCTGTCGCTGTTCACCATCGGCACGATCCTTGCGGGCATCTGGTTGTTCTCGCAGTACCTAGACGCCGTGTAGCAGCGCGCACTCTGCTGCAACCTGAAGCAGCGGCGCATCGGCCACCATATCATCAGCCTCGGCTTTTGCCATGGCGATGAACTCGGACGCAGGCATGGCCTCGTCCATGTCGTCCATCTTGACCATCATGTCCGGGAACTGCCGGGTGACTTCCTCAACCCGGCTGGGGTTTGCGGCGACCTCTGCGGCCTGCTCTGGCGCGGGTTCGTAGAGCGTGCGCCCCTCGGTTCGCGCCGTCTCCACATCCTTCAGTCCGGCCTGCGACTTGCGCAGGGAGATCATTTCCGCTTGAAGGTCGCGCGGAGTCCCGACATTTGCCTCGGCTGGCTGTCGCGGTTGTGCGACTTGATCCGGTGAGTCGGGGCGCGCGGAGCCATCAAGCTCGGCGCGGGCTGCTCTGAGTTCTTCGACAGCGGCGCCGAGTTGGGCGATTGGGTCCGTCAGGCTGGCGCTGTTGGGGTCGAACTTGCCGCTGTTGCCGATGGCGGATTTGACGTTGCCGTCTGAGTTGTGCATGACAACCCACTTCGCGCCGCTCTCGCGCCCCATCATTAGCCCGTCGTAGCCAGCCGCCCCAAGATTGTCCCAACCAACCGCGCGGAAAAACTTGTAAGCGTCAGCGCCTGACTTGATCTTTATAGGAGCGTCGAAATTGGTGTATTCGACAGTGAAGGCGCCACCGTCAGCAGTAGCCTCGGGTCGCGCGCGATCCATGCCATCCCCAAACTGCTTCCAGTTTTCGCGCTGCACATCAAAGAAATCTCGCGCGTCCTGAACATCTGAGAATGTGCGAGTTTCCCGACCCGCCTCAAATCTGGCTTTGTCGGACGGTAGCAGTAACTTTTCAGCAAGTATTGACAGTCGTTCCGACTCTGCGGCGTTCAGTGGCTTGTCAACATCAAGCACCCGCCCTCGCACATGGAGAGGAAGCACCGCCCCGACATCACCTGTTGCGCGGTTGTTCGCATAGCGCCCGGCTTCCGCTGCGTCTGTTGTCAGGTAGGCGCCGCGTCCGTATGCGTCGCCAGTTTCCTGCGCCCCATCCGCGTTTGTGCGAAAACTGGTCAGCGTTTCAGGTGTAGGCGTCCCGTGATACAGCACCAGCGGCGCCCCGCTCTCGTCGACCACCTTTGACTCTCCGAACCACTCGCGGAAGTTCGCGTCGCGCTGCTCGGGCGTTATCCTCGGCGCCACATCCGACACTTGCACCGGCTCGCCGCGCGCCACCTGTTCCTCTGCCTTCGCCAGCGCTTCGGCATGCTTTGCCACCGCCGCGAAGTCATCCCGGCTCACCGGGCTTGTGGCGTTGCGCTGCTCGATCTCGTAGGCGACCCGGGCAGCGTCCGAGACTTCTTT
>OFRC01000228.1_pt1 | contig 16402 bp, 17 predicted proteins | sample 1543051 | NCBI WGS metagenome assembly OFRC01 (sample SAMN07774231, study PRJEB24372) | wastewater metagenome
CTGACGGGGTGCGCGCAGTCGAGTGAAACGGTGCGGCACGGAGACACCATGTTTCTCCTGACCCAGACACAGAACCAATGGGCCGAGAATGCCGTGCTGATCTCGGAATGTGAAAAAGAGCTCGCGAATGGGGTGTGCAAGCCAAAGGGCGAGGTGAAGGTGATGGTGATCTCAGGGAAGCTCCCCGAGCTCATGAGCGGATTGAAACATGATGCCGTCGTCCTCGGATCCGCGTTCGTCATCCGCGACGGCTTGATTAAGAGTAAGTCGTCCACGACACAGCGCAACCAGACGGACATCCGCGCCTCGACGGTCAACCCGAAGTAACCCCCGATGCCCAATCCAGCGATCCACGACAACGACGAACGCGGGCGCAACATCATCAAGCGATGGGATAGCGCGGGTGCGGCCCGCGGCTCGCTCGATTCGGTGTGTGAGGAAATCGCGCGGCGCATCCTCCCCAATTACGCCGGGTCCTTTTCATCCGGCCCCGCCGCGGGCGGGATCACGAAACCGTTTCAATTGCACAGTGAAGAAATGTATGACGCGACGGGCGCGCTGGCGCTCACGCGCTTTGCGGCCGCGATGGAGTCGATGCTGACGCCGCGAAATTCCCAGTGGCATAGTCTCCAGCCGTCGGACCCCGCGCTCAAGAAACGCCGCAACGTGCAATTGTGGTTCGACGAATTGACGCAGATGCTTTTTAAGTATCGGTACGCACCATCGGCCAACTTCGCCAGCCAGCAACACGAAAACTACATGGCGCTCGGCGCCTTCGGGACCGGCTGTACGTTTATCGATAAGCTCCAGCCGCGCTATGGGAAAGGGCTTCGGTATCGAGCCGTCCACTTGGGCGAGGTGCGGTTTTGTGAGAATCACCAAGGCATCATCGATACGGTGATCCGCCGCTTCCCATTAACGGCGCGACAAGCCGCGCAGAAGTTCGGAAGCGCCGCGCTCCCTGAGAAAATCATCCAAGCCGCGAACGACGCGAAAAAGTACGACGACACCTTTCTCTTCTTCCACTACGTGACGCCGAGAGAGGATTACGACTCGAACCGATTGGATGCCAAAGGCCAGCCCTATCGGTCTGAATATGTGGCGCTGGAACAAGCGGCGTATCTGCTCGACGAAGGGTTCGAGAGTTTCCCGTACGCGATTAGTCGATATGTAGTCGCACCAGGCGAGATCAATGGACGATCCCCGGCGATGTTAGTACTTCCATCGTTAAAGGTGCTGAATGAAGAAAAGAAAACGGTGCTTAAGCAGGGCCATCGTGTGGTGGATCCTGTGTTGTTGGCTCACGATGACGGGGTACTGGATAATTTCTCAATGCGTGGCGGCGCTCTCAACTATGGCGGGGTATCCGCCGAAGGCCGACCACTCGTTCACACCTTGCCAACCGGCAACATCGCCATCGGCAAAGAGCTCATGGACGACGAACGGATGGTCATCAACGACGCGTTCCTCGTGACCCTCTTTCAAATTCTTACCGAAACCCCCGAGATGACGGCGACGGAGGTGATCGAGCGGACGCGTGAAAAAGGCGCGTTGCTCTCCCCCACGATGGGTCGCCAGCAATCCGAATATCTCGGGCCCTTGATCGAGCGCGAAGTCGATTTGCTCATGCAACAGAAGTTGATCTCGCCGATGCCCGACATTTTGAAACAGGCGGCGGGAGAGTTTGTCGTGGAGTATGATTCGCCCCTGTCTCGCGCACAGAAGGCGGAAGGCATTTCGGGGTTCTTTCGACTCGTCGATTGGTCCCGTGATTATGTGCAGATCACCGGCGACAAGAGGCCGCTGGACTTTCTGGATTGGGATGCGGCGATGCCCGAGATTGCCGCGGGTCAAGCGGTGCCGACGCGCTGGATCAAAACCCTCGACGCGGTGCTCCAGATGCGCCAGCAGCAAGCCCAAGCCGCACAACAGCAACAGATGGTGGACGCGGCGCCGGCGATCTCGTCGCTCGTCAAGCCGATGATGCAAGGCGCACGCGCGTGAAAACATCGGACATCATCAATCGAGTGAAAGAGTTTTTAGGGTTCCGGAAGCTCGCCTATCAACGCACGTTCGTACCAGAAGACCGAGACAACGTGCTGGTGCTCGAAGACCTCGCGAAGTTTTGTCGCGCCCATGAGACGACGGCGAGTGCGAACGACCGCGCCTCGTGCATCATGGAAGGCCGGCGCGAAGTGTGGTTGCGTATTCAACAACATCTACAGCTTTCCGACGACCAATTGTGGAAGCTGTATCACAAGGGAGAGTGACGCATGTTTGACCGACAGAAAGGGTTGTATCGATCACCAGAGGGCGCTCCGGGCGGCACGGGTGCTACCCCTGAGCCGTCCGCAGCCGCAGCCGCGGCGGGAGCGTCCGGTCAACCTCCCGCCGCTGGCAGCGGCGACGGCGCGGCGGCATTCGATTGGTCCAAACAGGGGCTCGACAACGACGCCATGGCGCTCGTGAACGATCGGCAATGGAAAGGAATCCCCGATGTTCTGTCGTCTTATAGAAATCTGGAAAAACTTACGGGTGTCCCGCCCGAAAGGATTCTCAAACTGCCAGGGGCCAACGACCCCGTGGAATCATGGGGCGCGGTCTACGACCGTCTCGGTCGACCAAAGGCGGCAACCGATTACAAGATCCCGCTCCCCGAAGGGGATACCGGAGAGTTCGCGAAGGTTATCGCGCCGATTTTTCATGCGGCCGGATTGTCACAAGGGCAAGTGCAACAGATCGCCGAGAAACATAACGCCTTCATTGCTGAACAGACCAAGGCGGCGACCGAGAGAGCGAAGACCGCACACGCCGCAGAAATGACGGCGCTCCAGAATGAATGGGGCGCAGACTATCAAAAGAACAACGATGTCGTGGATCGCGCCGCGGAGAGTTTCGGGATGACAAAAGACCATATCCTGGCGCTGAAACAAGCGATGGGGCCGAGCGCGGCGATGAAGTTCCTACACAACATTGGATCCAAAATTGCGGTGGAAGGGTCCTTCGTGGCCGGTGACAAAGGCGGGGGCTCGGGTTTCGATGCGATGAATCCGCAAATGGCGATCGCGAAGATCGAAGCGAACCGCACCGATCGCACCTTCGTAGAAAAGTTCAACAGCAAAGATCCCGTCGTACGCGGGCAAGCCCGCGCAGAGATGGAACGCTTGCACCAGATCGCCTACCCTGGCGCAGTGGAAGGGCAGGGCCGAGGCTAGCCCTCCGACCCGCTTTTCCCTCGAAACGCTCCCTGTTATGAGCAGGGAGCGTTTTTCTTTGTGTGCTCCTATTGACACAGTACAAAAGGCGTGTAGTATAAAGAACACAATCGAGGGGAACCGAACACATCGGCCCTCTACACTCGGGTAAGACCGAGCTCCGACACGGGAGTAAAACGATAGAAGAGTCCGGTACACCTAAAAAGCCGGGAAGCCCTTCGCAACGATAAAGACAACTTTTTCTTTGCTTTGTGGAGGTGCTTATGTCGGTCAATCTTCCAAACTGGTACGCTCGTCAGTATTCCACCAACATTCAATTAAAGCTCCAGGCGATGGGGAGCTTGCTTCGCCCGTACGTGACCGAGGGGTCGTATACCGGAGATCAGGCGTCCCCCGTCGATTTCATGGGCTCGGTCGAAATGCAGGACGTGACGCAGCGATTCGCGCCGATGGGCCGGGTCGACGCGGCTACCGATCGGCGGTGGGTATTCCCCATCGATTCCGATCTCCCGCAGATGATCGATAAATTCGACAAACTTCGATTGCTCACTGATCCGGAATCCAAGATGGTTGAAAACGGCGTCCTCGCCGCAGGCCGTCGCATGGATAAGCACATCCTCAACGCCTTCTTCGCGGATGCGAAGACAGGCGTATCGGGGGCCGCGACGACTTCCTTTACCTCGGCAAACGAGGTGGATGTCGCGGTGGGCGGGGCGAATAGCCGGCTCAACGTCGAAAAGCTGTTGTCGGTTAAAGAGCTCATGCGGGCGAAGCACGTCGATTTCGAGCGTGAGCAAATCTACTGCATCCTGACGGCGAAAGATGAATCGGCGCTGATGCGTGAGGCGGAAATCACCTCCCGCGAGTTCAACGGGGATGCGCCGGTGATGCAGGACGGGCGCCTGGTTCGATTCCTCGGTATCAACTTCATCTATTGCGAGTTGGCAGAAAGTGTGCTCGCAGGCACGAACGAAGTGACGATCCCGGTGTGGGTCAAGTCTGGAATGCACCTCGGCATGTGGAATGAGATCACTACTGACATCTCACAGCGGAAGGACCTCCAAGGTCTTCCGTGGCAAGCGTATATCTACATGACGGCCGGCGCAACCCGGATTGACGAAGACAAGGTGTACGCGATCGAATCCTACCGCGCCTAAGAGGGGCGGGAGTGAGTCGATAGGAAACGAACGAGACGATTGATAACCAAGAGGTGATGCTATGGCGGTGGATCTCACTTTAAAGTCGGTGCAGATTACGAATCGGGAGGCGACTCCCCGGGTCTTGAACAGCCCGCAGAACGGGGGCGACGGAGTGATGCACGAGGTGTACGGACACATCGCCAGCGTCACCGCGGCCCTCTCCATCACGTCGATCATCCGGTTGTGTTCGATCCCCTCGAACGCACGGGTCAACAGCGTGAAGTTTCACTCGGCCGCGCAAGGCGCCGGGGCCTTCGACATCGGGATCTATCAGACAAACCAGAACGGCGGGGCCGTGGTCGACGCCGATCTCTTCGGCTCGGCGATCAGTGCGGCCTCACAGGTCAAGATCACCGAGATCTTGGAAGAGTCGGCTGAGTTCACCGTGGCGGAAATGGCAAAGCCCTTGTGGGAAGTCCTCGGGCTCACGGCCGATCCGCATCGGATGTACGACGTGTGCGCGACCGTCGCAACAACCGACGTGACGACCGGCACCGGGGCGTTAGGGGTGCGAGTCCAGTACTCGCGGTAACCACAACCCTCTAACGGGCGCACGAAGGTGACGTATGGCGGATAAGTTCTACAGTGTCATTCTCGGCGAACACCGGCCCAGTCAAGTGACGGAGGGGGGTTCGACATCGAGTGAAGCGATTGAGTTGAGGGTGTCTGATTCCATCTACAGCAATAAACGCGCTGTCAGATTGGGGATTAAGGCAATCCTCAACTACATCATCAAAAAGGAAACGAACCCGATCGCATAAACAATAATGGGACGGGAACGAAAGAATACGCGGGCGCCGTGGGTTGGAAGACACGCGGCGCCCGTTGTGTAGGAGGGCCATATCTATGAATGGGTACGTCGAAGAACCAGATACAGTGTACACAAACGGGACTCCCATCCGTGGGGGCCGGTACGACACGCGCGGGAATTTGAAAGTGGCACTCGGCTCGTTGCTGAGTTATGAAACCGTGGCGGCATCGCAAACCGGCCAAGTATTGGGCGCATCCGGCGCGGCCGGTGATCTTCTAGCTCGGTTAGTGCTCGTTGTTACGACGGCGGCAACGGCGGCGGTGTCCATCCTTGACGGGGCAACCTCGATCCAAGTGTTCCCGAATAGCCCCGGTGGAGGCATCGGCACATACACGATCCCATTGGATCTTGTCTCAGTAAACGGGGCGTGGAGCATCACGACAAGCGCCGGTGTAGCGGTGATTGCTGTTGGGAGGTTTAGCTAATTATGAACTCTTATTTTGTCCACGCGACAGCGGGGGATGATTCGAGTCTCGGAACCTCGCCCAAAGCCCCGTGGCGGACGATCGCCAAAGTAAAGTCATGCAGCGTCGATTTGAGGCGTCCTGATGGCAAGCGGTGATTCACTTCTGACAATCGGCCCGCTGCAGGCGAGTTTTCCCAGTTCCAATCCCGCTAACCCTGATAGCCGAAATACGCACCCGGTCTTGGACTTCGACGCGACAACTCAAGAGACCGTGTACTTTGCCAACCTTATCATGCCCCGGCACTATGCTGGTGGTAACATCGTGGTCTATGTGCATCATGCCGCGTCGTCCGCCACGTCGGGTACTATTGGCTGGGATGTCACCATTGAACGGGTGGGCACGGCGCAAGACATCGACAGCGACGGATTTGCGACGGCCAAGACAATCACGGCGGCCACGGTCCCAGGCACCAGCGGCATTATAAATGTTTCCAACGTCACTTTGACGGCCGGCGCGACCGATACCGATTCCGTGGCAGCGGGTGAAGCCTTTCGTATTCGACTTCGGCGGGATGTGGCGAACGATACCGCGACGGGTGATGCAGAGTTTTATGCCATGGAATTGAAGGAAGCGTAATGGCTAGGACGTTTGACGGTGTAGACGATCAAGTGGCCTTCGGGAGCGAAGCCGCGATTGACGACCTCGCAGCCTTTACGGCCTGTGCCCTGGTGCGGATTACCGGCAACGTCACGGATGAGCGGCAAATTCTGAACAAGATGACTAGTTCGTTCAACGGGGCCATGTATATCAGTGCAACGGGGGGCGGCGGGAATAACAATAAAATCTTTTCGCTCATCAGTGGGTCCTCATCTGCCTATAGCGAAACGACCGTGGATATTCTGGCCGTCAACACCTGGAAGGTCATTGTAACCACCTGGGGAGGCGGGGCCGGATCGGATCTTATTCATATTTATAGTTGCACCCTTGGCGGAACGATTGCCGAAGCCAGTTACACAGGCAGTCCTTCGTGGGTGACTGGCCGCGTCACAGATGCGGCGGCTACGCTGCGGATCGGAACGCGGGACCCTCTGGACGCATCATTTTTTGCTGGCGCCCTGGCCGAATGTGCGCTCTGGAATCGGGTCTTGTCAGCCGGTGAATTAGCCGCGCTCGGCCGAGGATTTGCCCCGGCATTCTTTCCCAATGGGCGGGTGTTTTACAGCAAGGTAGATGGCCGCTCATCGCCTGAACTGAACTATGCCGGGACGACGCACGGCACGTTGACCGGGACAACGTATCTTGAGCATCCTCCGATCATTTACCCGAGCCGGAGTACAATCGGGCGCCATATCGCCTCCGTGGGAGGATCATTTCAAGCGGCGTGGGCGCGCAACGCCAACACCGTGCTGGGAGTGGGAGCACGATGAAAAAGAACGTCTCAGGGCAGAAGGTCGGGTGCCAAATGGTGAGCGCGTCCGATGGGAGTGCCTTCACAGGAAGCGTCACCGTTGCCGTCACGATCGACGCCGGTACGCAAGCAACGGGATCGGTCGGATCAGGGGCCTGTACGCACGAGGGGAACGGTTACCACACCTACGCCCCGGCGCAGGCGGAAACCAACGGGGATCTTTTAGCGTTCACGTTCACTGGCACCGGGGCGATTCCGGCGACGGTACAGGTGTACACGAGTTTTCCCCAGACCGTGGACAATGCGGCGAACATTTCTGCGATCAAAACCGTCACGGATGCCATTCCGAACGGCGGGGCGCTCACGACGATTTCCGGAAAAATTGATACGATTGACGATTTCATCGATACCGAAGTCGCTGCGATTAAAGCGAAGACCGACAACATCCCGTCTGATCCTGCGGACGCGTCGGATGTGGCGGTAGCGATCGCGGTGATCTCAGCGAAGATAGACACCGTAGATGATTTCCTTGATACCGAAATTGCCGCGATTAAAGCGAAGACAGACGGATTAACGTTCACGGTCGCCGGCGTGGTGGACGCGAACATTCAGCGAGTGAACGACGTAACCGTGACGGGCACCGGGGCGCCCGGCGATGAATGGGGGCCATAAATGAGTTGGGGGCCGTCGTGGGGAACATCATGGGGATCCTCATGGGGGTCGTCCTGGGGCAGCGGCGGCGGTGGATCGACCCTCGGAAAACTACGTGGACTTATGCGCGCCATTCGGCGCGGGATTGGACGGATGTAGCATGGCTTCATATATCGATTTTACCTTGACGTTTACCGACAACAGTTCCGGCGATCGCGCGGAAGACGGCACAGAAGTACAGATCTATACGGACTCTCCGAGCTATAAACCGACCGTCAAAGTCGACTACAACGCGGCCCGCCATGCGTGGATGGCACTTCCGCTCGTCAATGCCGGGGTGACGACGCTCCCGGTGAAGCTGAAAGCGCCTGTGACGTTCGTGAAAGTCCGGGTCCGCCAATTCAACGCCAACGGATTCGGGGAATGGAATCTCCCCGGCGGGATTTCTGGAACGACGTTCGTTTTTACGCAGAACGGGGGCGTGAACACCCCGGACTCTCCGACGAATGTGGGGCTCATTGTGACGGGCACTCCGACGCCGCCGGTTGACCCGCCCGTGGATCCGCCACCGGACGAAGAACCGCCTCCAACGGGCGGTGGGGGCGTCTCCAGCAACTACGTTTACACCGCTCAATTTTCCAACACGCAAGGTCAGAATCAATGGTCGTATCGTGATGCGCTCGGGGCCGCTATGACGTACAACGCCGGGGGCGGACTGTGGACTGGCGCGCAAGCCTATCAGGGGATCTGGAATGGTGGGATCCACCCCGGAGGCACGGTCGGATCGGTCTTGCGGTGGACCGCGCCCTCTGACGGCGTGGCCCTCGTGTCTGGATCCGTTCAATTATTTACCTCGTCGGGCTCGAACGGAGTGACGTTTACGATGAAGAAAAATGCCACGACGATCGACGGACCGGCGTCACTGACGACGACCACCCCGCGCACCTTGAGCGAATCGGTGACGGTAGTGACGGGCGACGTGATCGATTTCATTGTGGCGCCGATTACCGGCAATACAAATTGCAGTACCGCGCTGGCGCCGGTCATTCAGCATACGACGGATGGAACCGTCTCAGCCGGGTCTGTGGTGACGCTCTTGAGCCCCGCGGCGTTTGATGTGAGCATCGGTGGGACGCAAATTGTCACGGTGTTTCTCAGCTCTCCACCCGCCGCCGCCGCGACGATTACGTTGTCGTCCTCGGATAGCGGAAAAGTGACCGTGCCGGCGTCGATCATTATTCCAGCGGGTATTGCCTCCGGATCGTTTTCCGCCGCGGGAGTCGCCCTCGGGGCGAGCACCTTGACGGCCACCTATAACAGCACTAGCAAGACGAGCATCGCGTCGGCGGTGGCCCCCTCGTCCTCGACGTGGGCCAATGCGCTCAGTGGAGGGGTGATCTTGCTCGATCATTCGATGAACAGTACTGTGGGGCTCTTGGACGACTATTCCTCGACGGTGATTGTGCAGGATACCTCCGCGCCCGTGTCGCCGCCGAATGTGGGATTGCATCGGCTCGGTGCGTTTCAGCGCGAAGGTGGGGGCCAATTACACTACAACGCCCCGGCGCTCTACCGGGAGCTGTATTGCGGATTTGCGTGGCGGACCAACGCGCAATTTCAGGGACGCGCCGTGCAGGGGAACAAGATCTTTTTTCTTCGAGGTCCGTACATGAACGGGGTCTTCGCGTTGCTTGGGGGACCGAATCAAGGGCAATCGAATTTCAGACTGGCGTTTAGTCACAACACCTCGGCGCTGAATAACAGCCATATCATGGGCGGCGATTCCATCGGGAATTTGGCCGAATGTAATGTGGGGAACGGGACGATCATTATGGGGGTGTGGTACCGCATCGAGGTCCACATCCGATGCAGCACCAGTTACACGGCCCGAGATGGATTTATTCGGTGGTGGATTAACGGAACGCTCGTAGGCAATTACACGCAGTTTAATTACAGCGGACCCAACGGGGAAGGGGCGAATGAGTGGATGATGAACCAGACGTGGGATAGGTCGCCGGATCTCGGGGTGATTAACACCGTGAATTGGGATCACTATGTCGATCACGTCTATTTGGTGGGGAAAAATTAAATGAACTACCTCGCCAAATACGGGGAAGGGTGGACGCTGCATGGGTATCAGCTCGTCGATCGGTCGACGGGTCAATACAAGGTGACGCCGACCCTCGCCGCGGGCGATTTTAAGGTGGAGAAAGACGGCGGGGCCGCGGCGAATTTGGCGACGATCCCCGCTGTCGCGCCTGCGGGTGGGAGTTCGTTGGACATCACGTTTTCGGCGTCGGAGATGCAAGGCAAGCATATCGTGTTGCGCCTCGTGGATGCCGCGGGAGCCGAATGGAACGATGACGCCATTCAGATTTTAACCTTTGGCGATCCCAATGCGGCGTATGAATTCGACTGGTCCTCGCCCACGGTCGCCCTCTCCGCAGCGTCACAGGGGGCGGTGACGGGCGGGGTGTGGGATGAACTGGTCGCGAACCATCTGGTGCCGGAAACATTCGGGGCGCAAGAGCTCGATACGAACACGGCCGTCACCGACATCCAAGCGAAGGTTCTCGAATTAAAAGAACTGATCGAGGAACTATCGGATTCGATCGGAGGCGGCGGGGGCGGCGGGCTGACGCCGGCCGAAGCGCTCTCCCAAGTCCGGGTTGCCAATCTCGCGCTCCAAAAGCTCGGGGCGACCGAGATCGTCTCAATGGATGAAGACACCCGCGAGCGCCGAGCGATCACCCGGTGTTATACGATGCTCCGCGATCGCGAACTCCGCGCGCACAGTTGGAACTTCTCGATCAAACGCGCGGTGCTGGCCCCATCCTCGGTTGCGCCGGCGTTCGAGTTTGCGAAAGCGTTCCCGCTCCCGTCGGACTGTCTACGGCCGCTTCCGCCCGCGCGCGATGTGGACTGGACGATTGAGTACCACAACGGGTCGAAGCACATTCTCACCAACGAAGGCACGGTGATCTACCTGCGGTATGTCTCGCGCGTCACCGACGAGACGCAATTCGATCCGCTCTTTGCCGACATGCTGGCCTGTAAAATCGCGTGGCACTGTTGTGAAGAGATCACGCAGTCGAACCAGAAAAAAGCGGACATCGAGCGCGAGTATGACAAGGCGCGAGCCGACGCGAAACGGATCAACGCGTTCGAGCAAGCGACGCCGCAAGAGCCGGAACCGCCGTGGTTGACGGCGCGCTATGCCGGCGATCGCGGTCAAAATTGGCGTCGGTTTGGGAGCTACTAATGCCGAAAGTATCCCCGATACAGAGTGCGTTTTCGACGGGGGAGCTCTCCCCGTTACTCTACGGACAAGTCGAATTCGACAACTACAAATCGGCGCTCCAGGTCTGTCGGAATTGGCTCCCGCTGATTCAGGGGCCGATCACACGACGGCCGGCGACATACTTCTGTGACGAGGTGAAAGATTCCTCGAAAGAAGTCCGGTTGGTGCGGTTTAAGTATTCAACCCAACAAGCGTACATGTTGGAGTTCGGGCATCAATACATCCGCTTTAAACGCGAGAATGCTCCGATCACCCTCACCGCGCAGGACATCACCGCCGTGACAAACGCCAGCCCGTGTGTGCTGACCTACTCAGGGGCGGATACGTATGCGAACGGCGATGATGTCGACATCACCGGCGTCGTCGGGATGACCGAGCTCAACGGGCGACGGTTTCGTGTCACCAATCTTAACGCCGGCGCGAACACGTTTCAGTTGTTGGATCTCGGGGGGTCCCCTATTAACAGCACGAACTACGGGGTGTATGTCTCCGGGGGAACCGTGGCCGAGGTCTACGAGATCGTATCGCCCTACGATGAAGATCAGTTGTTTCAATTAAAGTTCGTGCAATCCGCGGACGTGCTCTACATTACCCATCCGGAGCACACCCCGCGCAAACTCAGCCGCACCAGCGATACCGCGTGGACGTTGACCTCGCTCAACAATGCGCTGCTCTTGGACGGCCCCTATCTGTCAGTCAACACCACGGCGACGACGCTGACGCCAGGGGCGGCAACCGGCACCGGGGTGACGCTCGCGGCGTCGTCTATCGTCGGGATCAACGGAGGGACCGGGTTCCAAACAACCGATGTTGGCCGCTTAATTAGGATTAAAGAAGGATCGACGTGGGGGTATGCGATCATTGCGACTCGCGTCGACACCCTCAATGTCACGATCGACATCATCAACACCCTGACGAACACGAACGCGAAAAAATTCTGGCGCCTCGGATTGTACTCGAACACCACGGGGTATCCCGCCGCGGTGGGGTTCTATGAAGATCGGTTGGTGCTGGCGGGGTGCCCCGCTACGCCGTCGCGCGTGGATATGTCGCGATCCGGAGACTATGAAAACTTCGCCCAAACAGATCCCGATGGAGTGGTCACCGATTCACATGCGCTGTCGTACACCCTGAATTCTGACGAGGTGCAAATCATTCTGTGGGTCAAGGGGGATGAAAAAGCCTTGGTCGTCGGCACCGTCGACGGCGAATGGCCGATGCGACCGAGTACCGCATCGGAAGCGATGACGCCGACGAACATCTCAGCCAAACAATCCACCGCGCGCGGGAGTGCCGATATACAAGGGATCCGCGCGGGCGATGCGATTCTCTTCGTCCAAACCGCGAAGCGGCAATTGCGTGAGCTCGCGTACGTGTTCGAGGCTGACAAGTTTAAAACGCCGGATCTCACCGTCCTGTCAGAGCACATCACCAAAGGGGAGAGTGCGGAGACGACCGGCATTAAGAGTCTGGACTACCAGAAGCAGCCGCAATCGATCGTGTGGTGTCCGCGGAACGACGGTCGGCTATTGTCCCTCACCTATGAACGGGATCAGAAAGTCCTCGCGTGGGCGCTCCACGAGCTCGGCGGATTCTCAGATGGCAACCAGACCGAGCCCGCTGCGGTCGAATCCGCGGCCTGTATGCCGAGCGCCGATGGCACCCGAGACGAGGTATGGCTGAGTGTGCAGCGCGTCATCAACGGCCGCACCGTGCGCTACATCGAGTACATGACGAAAGTGTGGGAAAAAGGCGACATCCAAGCGGATGCGATCTATGGAGATTGCGCGCTGACCTACGACGGCACGCCCATCTCGACGGTCACCGGGTTGTGGCACCTGATCGGGGAAACCGTGGGGGTCCTCGTCGACGGCGCCGCGCATCCGGATTGTGTGGTGTCGACCACGGGGACGATCACCTTGACCTCCCCAGCGTCGAAAGTTCAAGTCGGTCTTCGGTACGCCAGCGACGGACAGATGCTCCGGCAGGATGTCGGCGCCGCGGACGGGACTTCACAAGGCAAATATCAACGAACTCATAACGTAAATATACGAGTCCATGATACACTCGGCATGAAATTTGGATCCGGATTTCACGCGACCGGCCCGGGGAAACTGACCGAGCCCACGATCCGGACCTCGGCGGTTCCCGGGGACACCGCGGTGCCGCTCTACTCAGGGGATATTGAGATTCGATGGGAAGGCGCCTACACCAAAAACAACTACGTGACGTGGCGCAATGACAGCATGTTTCCGGCGACCATTCTCGCGGTTATGCCGCAGCTTCACACACAGGACCGATGATGGATCTCGCCTACTATGATTTCATTCGGGCCATTCAAACAGGCGCATCTTTCGCTGCTGACCGTGCAGGAGGCGCAGCGCTGGACTCTGAGTTTTATGTCGCCGTCGATCTTACATGCCCTCGAAGGGATGTGGTCGAACACGGTGTTCAAGCACGGCCGACCCATCTGTTGTGGCGGGGTTATCGAGCAACGTCCGGACTACGGGATCTTATGGTCCTTCGTCGGATCGGACGTGACACCCCATGACTTTCCGCGGCTGCATCGCCTCGTGTCGCTCTTCATTGAAGACCTTCCGTTTCGTCGCTTGGAAATGCACGTCGACATCCAATTCAGAAATGGGCATCGGTGGGCGAAAGCGCTTGGGTTTCAGTGCGAAGCCTACCGGATGCGAGCGTTTCTTCTTAACGGCAACGACGCCTCTTTGTACGCGAGGGTAAGACGTGGCTGATCCGATTACAATCATGGCGGGTGTGTCGATGGTGGGCGGGCTCGTCTCCGCGATGGGGGCGCAAGCGCAGGGCCAGAGTGCGGCGATGGCGCAGCAAGTCAACGCGGACATTGCCGGCCGCAACGCGGGGCTCGCGCGCGAAGCGGCGTCGTACGATGCCGGATTGCAAGAGCGCCAAGCCCGGATGCAGTTAGGGTCCATTCGCGCAGCCTACGGCGCGTCGGGTGTGACGATCGAAGGATCGCCCCTCGATGTCCTTCAAATGAGCATCGAAAACGCGGAACGTGACCGGCAACAAATCCTCTATCGAGGGGAGTTGAAAGCGCTCGGGTACGAAGACACGCGGACCCTCAGTTTGTACGGGGCTGAGAGCGCGAAGAAACAAAGCGACTTCGCAACCGCGACGAGTTTGTTGACCGGATTCAGCGGAGCAGGAAAACTCTTCACCGCGGGGAAAACCGCACCATCGGCCGGGGCGCCGGTGGCGATCGCGTAGAGGTGCGACGTGCCACGAATTAAAGAATACACATCCCAGGTTGGGGGGCCGCAAGAGCTCCCCCTAAGTCAAGTCTCCCGGCAAGCCTTCGCGTCTGATTTCAGCGGCGCCGGCGTCGGGGCGTCGATCGCGGGCCGAGGTCTGCAACAGGTCGCCGAAGATGGCGTAGCGATCCAGCGCATGATCGACGATCAGAAGGCGCGAAAAGAAGTCACCGATGTCGCGGTGGAACTCGCCCGCTTCAATGCGTCGGCCGCGCATGAATTGAAGAACGCGGAGACATCCGGGGCGCTCGACGACGAGGCGTTTACGGAAACGTATATGTCTCGGATCAGTACGAATATGGATTTAGTCGGCCAAAAGTTTGAAACTGCGGCCGGCCGGCAAGCCTGGGAACGCGGCGCCGCTGAGATGACTGGACATTATTTGATCGCGGCCGGCGAATCCTACAGCAAAGCGGCCGGCATCAAAGCCGTCTCCCAAGCGAAAGATTTCGTCGACGTGTCGCGTAACACCCTCATGAACGATCCGTTTCAATTCGAGCGCGTGGAACAAGGGGTCGCGAACGCGATCAACGATAAGAACGGCGTCTTCGCCCACATGCCGGCGAACATCCGCGACGAATTTCTCCGGACCACTAAGACCGAGCTCGCGAAGTCGGCCGTGCAAGGGGTGATCCGACTCGACCCCAACATCGCCATGAAACAGTTGAACTCCGATCAATGGGATCCGTACCTAGATGCGGACGCCAAGCACGCGCTACAGACTGAGGCGCGGGTCGGCATCGCCGGGCTGGAAGCTGAGGCGCGACGCCGCGAAGCCGAAGCCGAACGACTCCGCAAAAAAGAAATCGAAGCGACGAATCAACAGATGGTGGAACACTATTCCACGAAGAGTCTGACGGCGCCGATGATTTTGAACTCGAACCTTCCCGCCACGGGGGAGGGATCGAAAGAGCATTGGATTAAGATGGTGGAGGCGCAGAATAAGGAACACAACGAAGCGCCGATTAAAAAAGATCCGCGGCTCTTTGTCGACACGCTGCAACAGATCCGCCAGGGAAAGATCACCTCCACCACACAAATCGAGACGCTGTTCGCGCAGAGTGCCGAGCGCGGCGCCGGCATTACCTGGGAAGACACGAAACAACTCCGACAAGAGTTCGTGGATATGCGGACCCCGGAAGGGGCGAAGCTCGGCGCACAGGTCGACGCGTTCCTGACCAGTCGGAAACCGATGATCGACAAATCAAACCCCATGATGGGGAAGATCGACATGACCGGGGGGATTAAGTATTACGAATATCTCTCGATGGTGCAGGATCGCGTGGCGGAATATAAGCGTGACGGGAAAGATCCGCGCACGTTGCTGGATCCTAAATCACCGGACTTTTTGGGCGCGCCGGAAATCGTCAACCAGTACCGGCCGACGTTGAAAGAATCCGCCGAAGCGGTCGCCGAAGATTTCAAACGCGGACGCGAGGCCAAACCGCCGACGGCGAACGGATCCTCCAAACTCTTCGATTGGTTGAAGAACCCTTTTGAGAGTGAAGCCCCGAAGAAAGAACCAGCACCAGCACCAGGGGCCAAGCCTATTCCGCAGTCGTCGCCGGTGCCGAAACAGAGTACCCAGGAGATGCGCACCGCGATTGCAGATCTGGAAAAATCCGTGAAGACGATGAAAGGGGTGGAACCCGTCATCGTCGGCCCACGGCAATCCGGCGAAAGCGCCGCGGACTATCTGAAACGCTGGAATGAGGCGCACACGAAATGACCCCGACCTTACAAAAACAGAAGGCGTTAATCGACGGTGGGTTCACCGAGCAAGAAATTTCCGACTGGCAAGTGGAACAACGCCGTGCATTAGGCGACGCCGGATTCAACCAAGCGGAAATCGACACCGAGTTCGGCGAACCGCCGCTCGATCCCAAACCCGCAGCAAAAGTCATACGAGACAACATCGAAAAGGCGATCGCCGCGGATACCGCAGAGGGGCAACCGAAGCCGGTCAAAGATTTCATGGAAGCCCTTGACGCTGGATTCCAAGGGTCGGTCACCGGGCTCTTAACCAGGGGGAAGACCCCAGATAAAGCCCTCGCGGAAGATGCGCCGATGGCGTCGCGTATCGCGGGCTCGATCGGCGCCCTGGCCGAGATCGGAAG
>OFRC01000230.1_pt1 | contig 16313 bp, 16 predicted proteins | sample 1543051 | NCBI WGS metagenome assembly OFRC01 (sample SAMN07774231, study PRJEB24372) | wastewater metagenome
CGCTTGCAGTGTTAATGTATCCCATCTTAGGTCACCTGATTTCTAGCTAATGTAGCAGTGAATTTACCAGTCTCAGTCACACTTGAAGCGTACTGAACGCGAATAGAATTTGTGTAGTAAATAGGCGGCAGTGCTTGTGGGTTTGTCGAACTTACTGCCCCAGCTAATACAGCCCCGCTAGTCCCAGATGAAATTGCAGCGCTCGTCACATCATAAATGCTAGCCCCGTCTACCGTTATAACAATGCGCAATGTTCTGCTTGTTGCATCATTGGCGTAAACAGAAAGCTGACTTATATAGCCTGCGCTACCACTCTCATTGATAAGATCAACCAAAGCATTTGCTGTCAATGCTCCAGATACGGATGTTTTAGCTGTAGAGATGGCGGACATAGAGCCAACAGCAGTATAACCAGCCGAGCTAAAGGCGTTGTATAGATTTTTTGTAGCCTGGATCGATGTTGATGACCCCGTTAAGTTTCTAGAATCTAAAGTCATTATCCTATTCTCCAGCCATTAGAGCCATTGCTTATAAACTTAAACACTTCGATTCTTGTGTTTAGTAATTGAATGCCGCCAAAGTCATTTGCTGCGGATGATTCAAGATAATCGCCACCAGTCATTGTAACAGTTGGGGTGCTGGTTCTGTATTTATCAGGCTTGGTAACTACCAATATTGTATTAGCTGGCACAGTATTAGCTGCTGGAATTGCATAGCTGCCTGAGTCGGTTAGCCAATTATCCCACTCTGGGAATAAGTTACCACCGCCGCTTAGGTATTTAACCTGTGTTAATTGTGGGCTAGCCTCTAAATTTATACGTGACTCAGGCTTCCACCATGTATAAGCCGTATCAGTTAAAGGGTCATGATTAAGATTTGTATTCTGTTGAGATACATAAACCACTGATCCTATGTAAGACCGCTCATATTGCGCATAGGTTACTTTTGTGGAGTATTTTGGTATTGAGCCAATGCGCTCCCACCAATCAGGATTAGATGCGGGTGTATGGCCTGTGTTTGCAGCTTGTAGCCCACGGTAAATTAATCCGGCATCCTGAACGATAAAATGGATCGGATATTCAACACCAGCCAGATATTGCTCAATGAATTTAATCTCTGCCCAATCGCTAGTAGTGCTAGGCTCATTGCCTTGATTGCCGTTATCAACCGATCGCCAGTATCTATTGCCGCTAGTGACGATCTGGCTCTTGCTATAAACCTTTTCATTATTCCATGGGCCAAACTCGCCAGCAGATGCGGGGCCGCCTACAGGATCAAATTCTTGTATCAATGTGCCATCAGTAAACTCTAATCTGATTTTGTAGTACTGATCATAACCAAAGCAATCAGGTACACGCCCGCCCGCCTCAAGCGGCAAAGGGTTTGTATTGGGGTTATCGAGGTTTATATCCGAGAAGGTGTCAAGCAAATCACTTGTACTTCCACCGGACACACAAAACCTTAACTGTCCATCAGTCAATACCTCGCCACCATTGCTAAAGTATTGTGAGAATGCGTCTAGTAATCTTTGAGCCATTATTTATCCTCTTCTAATTCTTTGGTGAATTCGTAAATATCAGCGGCATCTTGTGCTGAAGACTCATTAGCAAGACCTACTAAACCTCTTAAAAACTCTTTCGTTACCGGCTTATTTGCTCTAGCCGCAAGCATGGCTACAAACTTAGGATTGCTCATTAGTCTTGCCCCTGCATTGTTAAATGCAACGCCAGTAGATGCAATAAGTATTGGCGTAGGGCTTCCAGTAACCAATGAGCTAACCAAACCAGTTCCTGCTGCGTATCTAGAAGCTGCTTGAGCCGATCCGCTAGCATTAGCCGCTGGTGCTCTTGACTCTTTAACCACCGAAGCTGCGCGGGCTATTTTGTTTAGATCGTTGGCGTATCTATCAAGTTTTTCGCTACCGCTAAATATGGCCTTTCTTGCTGGCCCTAACTTGTCCCAATCGGTAACAAATTTATTGATAGAGAAGGCATCACCCAAGGCATCTTCGCCAACAGCATTTTGGCCGCCTGAGCTTGCTTTTCCTAATCGTCTAACAACATTTGAGGCGACCACTTCCCAATCTTCTTGTGGTATTGATTTCTTCACGGTCATGATTGCTTTAATGCCTTCACCGCCGCGAGCAATATCTTTGAATACTTGATCAGGATTTACTTTGTTAGAAATTCTTTGAAGGTAGTCATCAATCCGAGTATGGCCTGCACTTGTATATGAGTTTGCGCGCTCAAATGCCTTGAGCGCTTCTGGGCTGCTTTGCTGTGCCAAGCTCTTAATATCTTGCGATAGCGCCCCGTAGACCTGTTTTAGCTCAGCCTTTGGTATATCGCTTACAAGATCATTGCCTGCTAACTTTTGGCCAATAGATGTTCGTAGCTTTTTTACTACCTCAAAATCTACCGCTGCGGTTTCATCAAGCGCTTGCTTTATCTGCGCCAGCTTTGGGTTATCCAAAATAGCGCCCATGTTGCCACCCTGAACCAACTGCGCTAACTTAGCTTTAGTGTTTGCTAAATCGACAGGAAGATTCTGGTTTATCAATGAGTCTGATTTATTCCAAAGTACAGCGTTGTTTTGGCGGAATTTATCAATAAACCCACCGCTTCCAGTTATGCCTTTCTGAACAGCTAGTCCAGCAGTTTCAGCGCCTTCTTTCGCGCTAATTGCATTGGCTATTTGGCCAAGCTTATTTTGCATGTTCTGTGCTATCTTCTCGCTTGCCTTTCTAAGCGGAGCGCCACCCATAGCAGGAGCGCTCACATTCTCAGCACCTTGGATGCCCTGCTTTCCAGTCATCATTCCAACGGTAGGAGTTGAGCCAAATGATGCAAAGTCATCAAGTATATTTCTAGCGCCTTCCGCATTTGTTGGGCCAAATATTTTTCTAAGTACAGATGAGCCAGCCTGCGCAGCTAGAGCTGGAATCATTGGCGCAGCAACCGAGCCAATCAAAGCACCTTTATCGCCACCAACTTCGCGCCCAAGCTCCGAACCTACACCAGATGCGCCACCATAAAACGTATCTCCTTTGGCTGTAGTAGTGCCGATCTGTCTAGCAAGAGCTGGAATCATGTTTTGAGCTGTTTGCGCTATCTGTGGAACACTAGCAGCCGCCTCTCTAGCGGCAACGCCAATAGATAACGATGACGGGATCATTTGCGCGGCAGAGCTAACGATTCTCTGTGGCAACCCGCTTTGCATGTGCTGACCTTCTAGTGTTGAGCTAGTATCAGCTAAGCTTTCTCTTAGCGTAGGTATTTGATAATTAACATCAGCAATTCTAAGCGCTGCGTTTACTGGCGCCCTAACAACACTCCCAAGCGCATCTACCAGACCTACACCCCCACGCGTAAATCCTAGCGCTGCCTCATTGGCCACATCTGCAAAAGTATTGCTTTCTTGTGGTTTGGTGAATTGCTGAGGTGTAGGAATAGGCTTACCGTTTTCATCTACGAACGCGGGGATGTCTTCATAGGTCGATCCCTTCAAATACTTATCAGGATCAAAACTATTTGAGCTTGAGCCAAGGTATGCATCTGGATCAAAGGCCATTATTTAGCCCCCAATTTATTCAAAATTTGTGCCGATCTTGGGTCGTTGGGATTTGCTTTTGCCCAGTCGTAAGCCTGCTTATCTTGGCCTGATAAGTTTGGCGATTTTCCAGCGATAGTTTCTTTATTCATGCCAGAGTATTTATTCTGAAGTGTCTCAAGCTCATCAAGCGCGGCAAGTCTCTCCTCTTGCGTAGCGGTACGATCGCCAACTCTTGCGGCCATTGTTTTGTAGTTTTCTACGTCAATATTTGACTGAGGGCCTTCCATTCTTGGAACGTTTGCCACCATCCAGCCAGCCAAGGTGTCAAGTCTAGCAGCCGCTTTAGATGCTTCGGTTGAAACACCTACAGCGCGCCCCATTGCATCCCTAGCAGCTCCGGCCATACTGCCTGTAGCTTTAGGGATTAGGTCTTTAGCTTGCTTAATCCCTTCACTAAGTTGTGCAACACGTTTCTCTGCACCCTTGGCGTCTAGAACGCGCTTAGCCTCGCCCTCTCCAGTCGCAGAAGCTCCAGCCATACGCTCTTTTAGGCCAACATCTGCACCGATAGGCATTAAATTGCCGTTAGCGCCGCCGCCAGCCATGCTAACTTGACCAGTGCGGGCATTACCAACCGCCAAACCTTCAGATGTTGGGATAAATTGATAATAAGGATTGCTTGCATTGCCTTCATTTGGGTGCGCTTCTTTCCAGTCTTGAGCGCGCTTCTTAAGCTCGAATTCTTGCTTGAACTGATCTTGCTGAGCTGTGAACTTTTTAGATTCAAGGCTTTCTTGTGGTGGCGCCCATAATCCACCAGCAACGCCAGCATCAACAACATCGGTTAAGGTCTTCTGTGCTGCTGCAAATTGCGTAGGGTCACCGCTGACAAGTTGGTCGTATACCGATTTAGTATCAGTAGGATCGCCGCCTAGCTTATTGATATGGTCGATGCGGTTCTTTAGCAGCTTTAATGCCGCATCAGTTTTACCGCTTTCCAGTAGGGTTTTAACCCCGTAGGAATCCTGAACCATAGCTTTTAGGCGTTCATGGCTTAGCGCTTCGTTTTGCATGCGCTTTTCACGATCAAGAGCTTCTCGCTGGTCGAGCATAGCGGAATACTGCGCGCCATTACCCTGCAATCCAGCCGAGAAACCACCTAGAGCTTGAGCAATACCATTAGGCATAATTACCACCAGTCATGTTGTAGTCGTAATAGTTGTTGTTTTGCTGTTGCTGTCTATAGCGGTCATACGCATCTTGAGCCGCAGAAGCCGCGCCAGTAATCTGACCTAATTGCCCAAGGTAGTTAGGCGTTTGCTGGAACCGTGCAACGCTGGTTTGATTGCCTGCACTGCTACCTGTACCAGTTGAGATATTAGCAAGCAATGCCGCAAGGTTAGCTTGTTGCGAGTTAATCGAGTCACCAGTGCCCGCAAGCAGTTGAGCAATGTTTGAAGCGCTTGATCCGAGCATGTTAGAAATATCGACACCCTCTTGACCTTGAAGCCCTGCAATTTGATTGCCTACGTTAGTTCTGCCAGTCGATAAGCTGTTACCCGTATTATACGCGTAATCTGCTGCGCGGTTACCTGCACCGCCTAATAAATTAGCGATATTTGCGCCTAAATTACCTTGGATATTCGCAGCGTTTTGACCTGCACCAATAGCATTCTGACCCATATTCCCATACACGTTACCAATCTGCTGACCAAGGTTAGATTGTAGGTTAGCATTTTGGCCGTATAGGTTTGCGCGGTTCAGCCCAAGGTTAGCCATTAAGTCTCCAGCGCCTTGAGACAATCCAGCCTGAGCCTGACCAAGCTGGCCAGATAAGTTTGCACCTTGACCCTGTAAACCTGCTAGAGTTTGGCCAAGATTAGATTGTAGGTTAGCTCCAGATTGACCCAATGAGCCAGCTAATCCAGCGCCTTGACCAGATAGTCCAGCCAATGCCTGCCCAAGATTAGACTGCAGGTTAGCCCCAGCCTGACCAAGCTGACCTTCAAGTGATGCGCCCTGACCCGATAGCTGTGCCTGAGCTTGACCGATATTCGATATTAAGCTTCCGGCTGCTTGACCTTGTGATCCTCTCAGTTGACCAACACCGGAGGCCGCATTCAAACCCTGACCACTTAGTCCGGCCAAGCGATTAAATGAGTTTTGATAGTCCTGCGCCGCCATTCCAATACCTTGGCGTTGTAACTCCTTCAAGACATTCCCACCAACACCGCCAGCGGCTCGCGCATTCTGAGTGACAGCTCTTAAGCCCTGCTCACGCAAATACGCTTGCTCTGGGCTTTCTTGGTAATTAGCGAAAGCCTGAGCTTGTCTTTCTGGGCTATTCGCGCCAGATAGATCGGCTTGCAAATTATACGCATTCATCCCGGGCTGAATAAACTGAGAAAGAGCGCTAACGCCTTGATCGTAAGCTGAGTTTATAGATCCAAGGCCTTGCGTCTGCGCCTGACCTAATGAGCTAGAACCTTGGTTAAGATATTGGCCCGCTCTATCTCTCGCCATGTTCAATTCATTGGCACCTAAGCCAGCGGTTGAGATAAGAGAACCAGCACCTTGATTCAGGTATTGGCCAGCCTGCGCACCCGCTTGACCAAGTGCCCCCATACCCTGCATGGTTGCGATAGATGCCTGATTTGCGCCTTGATTGAGATATTGGCCAGCTTGATTACCTGCTTGCTGCAATTGCCCTAAACCTTGGTCATAAAGTCCTCTAGCCTGCCTGCCACCATAGGTTATTTGATTGCCCGCAGTTGTCATCATACGGTTAATGTCGGCTTGCGTTTGCCCAAGCTGACCAAGTTGCGCAGCACCATAGCCTTGAGCTTGATTCAGCCCACCATAAATGCTGTTTAGCCCTTGCTGGCCGTAGTCCTGCAATGCGCCTTGAGCAAGACCTGTGCCGTACTGTAGGCCAGTTAAAGCGCCAGCTAAGCCGCCTTGCAATGCTTGCTCAGAACCTGCCAACCCAGTTTGAGGGTATCCTGACTGGTCAAAATTCTGAACTTGATACTGGTTGTCAGGAAGAGCATTTTGCTGCGCGTATTGCTGGTATGGCTGTAGAGGAGCAACGCCTGAAGCCTGTGGATATGTCTGATATGGTGTCATTATTTGCCCCCTAACATTTGAGCGATTCTGCCGTAATAGTCACGCGACTGCGCCTCATCCATCCCTGCTGTAATTTGTGCAGGCATTTGACTAATAAATGCTTGCTGCGGGCTGATTTGGTTTGGCCCTACGACCTGACCCGGGCTTTGATACATTTGATAATTTGGTAGCTGTTTAGGCATGAAATTAAAGTTTGGCTGTATCTGCTTACCTTGTCCGCCTAGCAGCGCTGCTATAGCGTTCTGAGTGCCTTGCTGTCTCGCATAGGTTTGTTGCGGGAATGCGTTGTTCATAGTCGTCAAAGCTGCCTGACCGCTCAACATTGCGTTTTGCTGCATCTGTGGATACATGTTAGTAACGTCATTGCGCGCTTGGTTTGCCATCTCAACTTGAAACTGGCGGTCAGAAGCGTTTTGATTTGCCTGGGCTTTTGCCGCATCTTTTGACGCTTGGTTTTGTTTGTTTGCGGCATACAGAGAAGCGCCAGCACCGAGAGCTGCAACACCAAGTCCAGCCGCTGCACTTCCTGCCCCGCCTGCTAAAAAAGGAATTACTGGCATTTGCTTACTCCTAAAATAAATTGATCAATATTCTGGCCGTTTCGCCTAAAGCTTTTCTTGATTATTCCCTCAACTTCCATCCCAGACTTTTCAGCTAGTCTTTTTGCCTTTGGGTTGTCTTCTGGTACGTGGGTTATCATCTTTTCGTAATCTGTATTACTGAAAACCCAATCTATAACCTGTGTCGAGAAACTTAAAACCTTGCCAAATGCTTTCGGGTGGAAAATGGTATGAACTTCTACTGTGATTAGGTTTACTTTGTGGAGCATAAAGAAACCAACATCTTCACCATTCAAACTTGCAATCACATACAAAAAACAATCCGGAAAGTTAAAGTCTTCTATCGCTTCGTCATCTTTAATCCAAGGTAACACCAGCGGATTAGTGGCGATTTCTTTGAACAGTTCAGGCTTGAAACCCTGATAAACTACACAGCTATCCAGCCGCTTTTCACATCGCCCGCTATCTCTGGGAGCATCTTGAACCATAGTAGCGTCCCCGTTGAGCCTGTTCGGTTTAGGTATGGCGTGTATAGCATTGCTTCCACTACGCCCTCTGGTGATCCATCGCCTTTGATCGGGTCTAGGTTTGCTAGATTGGCCATAAACAAACGCATCGGATCGGTAGGCAAGTCGTCTTTCGTTACTTCAAAAGGAGGTAGAGCTAAGGTCATCTTATGTCTGCCTCAATCTTCAAAATCATTCGTTTGGCCTTATCGCTCATCGTTAGAATTAACATCACGATATGATCAAAGCGGCCACAACGATTCCACTTGGTTATTCGGTGGTATTCGCCAACCTTCCCAAGTGATCTTTCTCGTTCATAGCCTTCTGTGCGGCCATCAGTTGAAAACGCCAATCTGATTTTTGGGTCGGTCGACAGTGCGTTACCCACACCAGCCTCACAAGTAACTTTTACCGAGATAATGAATATCGGCTTGCCTGAATTGTAGAAAGGCTGGCCGATCCACTTAGATACCAACAATCCGTCATACTCAGTGAATAACGAGTCGTCTAACTTGCCAATGCGCCCATCTTTAAAATCACCGATATAGATAGAGCCGTAAGCCTGACATAGGCAGTTAGCGCGCCATCTATAGGCCAACCCATCTATCAATGATTCACGCTCAAACCAGCGTTGAGATGTTATGTTGAAAACAATCGTTTTTGATGGGAATGTGAACCCAACAAAGTAACTACCATCTAGTGAGTATGAAAAAGCAAAGGTATTTTCTATGCCTTCTTTGGTTAGCTCGCCGCGTATAAAGAAGTCTTCTGCATCGGTTGAAACCTTCTTAGCATCTTGTCCGGTAGAGAACCAAATCGCAGGAGTCTCGCCAACGCCAGCACCAAGCCAAAAGAACGCATCAGATGTGACAACTACCGCATGGCGAAAAGACAAGCCCTTGTTAATCAATATTCCATTCTTAGCCCAAGGGAAGTCTGCACCACCAACGTTTTGGAAGCCTTCTGTGGTAGTTTCGCCAAGCATATAGAGCTGTCCGCGAAACGATAAATCAGAGACTATTTTATCTGGGTCACCATCGGCTCTTGAGAAGTCGAGCGCATTCCAGCTCAAGCCATCGTCAATCGCTGAACCTATAAACTTCTTTTCATCAGTTGGACAAACAAAGTAACCGCTGGCATAACAAACGCTTAAAGGCTTGCCGTTGTCGCCCGTGAAGGCCGTTGAACTGATCGCAGTTAATAGGGATGTATCTTTGTCGTAGATATACCCGTTACCAAGCTCGTTAACGACCATCAACTGAGTTCCGTTAGTGGCAAGTGACACCCGCTCTTCACCAGCAATAACACCAAGATTTGTCAGAGTATCGTCAGCATTTTGACGTTGTAACGTACCACCTTGGACACGATACGGGATTCCATCCATTACTAGACACCCGCGAGATGGGTAGCGAAAATCTCCAGCGGTAGCTACTTGCGAAACACCCTCAACACCTACCGCCATACCATCAGAAAGCGCAGCACCTTGAGCTGGCGAGTAATACATATTCACCCAACGCTGAGAGCTGAACAGCTTTGATTTGGTGGCGTATGAACCGCCGTATACTGGCAGATCAACTATTGGCATCGGCATCACCTACGCTTCCATCATTCCAGTGATAGAAGTTATCACCAAAGAATGGGCTTGGGTTATTGCCAGATCCACGCGGTAAAGTGTGAGGATATTCGCTATCAATAATTACTTGACCTAGCTTATAGATCGTATTCATTCCGCGCTTAGCTTTGCGGTAAAGCTCATTTGATGGCATAGCGCCGAACTGTGGGGCAATCAATAGCGCAAGGTTTGACACAATGCCCATGATTGCTCCATCTGGAACCGTTACAACATCTGACAATGAATCTACAGTCGTATAGCCAAGATCAACGCCGCGAGCCTCAAGATCAGCCATCCACGTATTGAGCGCGAATATAGTATCTCGGTACTCATCAGCCTCAAGCGGTGTCTCTGAACCCTGTACAAGCAATTCTTGCAGCGCTGGACGTATAACCTGCTCGACTGTGTAGGCCATTACTTGTCACTTTTTTTAGTGGTTGATGTTTTTACTTCTGGCTTTGAATCAATCGCCTCTTGACCTGTTTTTAGCCAGCCTTCACTAAGCATGACTTCTAGGTCACGGTCATAGATGCTTGCCTTAACAATGGAGCCATTGATTTTTTTGAATAGGGTAATGTGGGTCATACAGCCTCCAAGAAAATACCCCGCCGAAGCGGGGCCAAGAATTAGCCGTAGAAAGTACCAGCAAACAAAGGATTGAGCGTGGCAAAAGCAGGCAACAAGTCAGCACGTAGGTACTGTTTGTTTTTATCGCCATCCGAGTACTTAGTGATACGGATAGAGATACCGTCTTTGGTGTTCATCACTGTATCCCATGTGTGCAACTTGGGAAGATCAATGAAACCAATGCCGAACGCATCTTCATGATAGAAGTAGCTTGGCTGTACGTAAGCAGCAGCGGTACCCAATACTTCAATGGTATCGCCAACCTCAATCGCACTAGAGATTGTGTTGTACTGACCGTTTGCTTCGTAAATTGCGGCAGCGGTTACAGTCAGCGCAACAGCACCAGCACCACTTGTAGTGCCAGTGGTAGAAACCACTTTGTAATACCAAGAGATTGGGCCAGATTGATCGTAAGCCACATTACGTGAGCGAACGTTCAACAAGTTGCGACCTGCTTGGGTAACCTTGATTGTGTCGCCAGCACGTACAGCGTTTGCCAAGCTAAAAGACAATGCGGTAACGGTAATGGTTTGTGTCATGGTCAAGCGAGCAGTTACGTAAGTCGCATCAGGAGCTACAGACACAGTACCAAGACGGTCAGTAGTTGCACCCAATTGAACGGTAGGCAAGGAGTTAGATACAAGACCTTGAATCCCGCCAAAGTTGCGGCTGATTTGTGCTTTTTCCCACGCGGTATCAACTAGGTTGTTTGAACCTGAGTGTAAACCACCTTGAGCTTCGGCCAATGCTTGAATGGCGAAAGGGTTCATCACAGCATAGCGGTTACCGGACATCGGCGCGCCAACAGAGCTTAGCAATGAATTGGTGCCAGCAACGTCAGCCCAAGAAGCAATGGGAGTACCGATAGTACCGTAGTGCAATCCTGAGTTCTTTTGCATGTAGAGAGCAAAATTGCTTTCTAAGTCGATTGCCAATTGTTGAGCGGCAGGGCGCAGGATTTCAGCTTGCTGATCCATTTGCAACGCTTCTTCTTTGTTCGTCCACTCGATTGGAACAGTCAAGTAGTTTTGAACAGTGGCAGATGCGGTGCCTGAGATGATACTGTTTTTGGTTTCTGCGGAAATATCACCGTCAGCGGTTGAGACTGAACGATATTGGTGTGGACGCTTGAACGCTACAGTATCGCCAAATTGAGGCGTGAACTCAGGTGATACTAATGAGGTATTAACAGTTTTAGAAAGTACACGCGAAGATTCAAATTCTTTTAAGAAAATTCGCGCTACTTTCGAGGTAGTATTCGCGGTTAGATTGTTAGCCATGGTTTAGCCCTCTTTATTTAAAGATGGCTCCCTCAACATGATACTTGTCTTTTGGCGGTGCGCCATTTCCACGAAGTACCGGTGCTGGTTCAGGAGCATTGGTTGTCTTGGTCTTTCGTGGCTGAAGTTTCGGTACAATGTTTCGCGCAATGTATAGAGCTGCTGCTGCTGGGTTTCGATTAACAACTTCTTCTAGCGCTTCTGGATTGTTTGCCAAGTAGGTCGTAATAAGCGGCCCATTGTCATCATTCAAAATTGCTTCTGCTAAATCGGGATTAATCCCATAACCTGCAACTGCTGTACCCGCGCTTGCTAATTCCTCTTTGCTCACACCCAATTTAAGCGCTCGCTTAGAGTATTCAGCTACAGTCGTATGCAAAGACTCTTGCTTTAACTGTTGTGCCCGTTGTTCAGCCTCATGATGCTGCCTAGCGTAAAAAGCTTGCTCTGTGTCCCATTGACCCTTAGCAGCTATCGCCTTGTCCCGCTCTGCCAGCTTGTGCTCAAACCCGTCTTCAAACTGGTCTGGCATTGGCGGCACTACGGGCGCAGCAGTTCTCACTCTTTCAGCACGTAACGCATTAAGCTCCTGTTCTAAAGCTTTCGCCTTTCGTTCAGCATCTTTTTGCGCCCAAACTCTTTTAGCGGTCTTCTGCTCAAAGAGTGCTTGCTGCTCAGGAGTGAGCTTGACCTTTTGCTTGTGTTGGCCTTCACCAGCTGGGGCTAAGTCAGCTTCGGAATCGTTATCATCTTGACTTTCGTCTTGATGATCCGCTTCGGAGTAATCGACGCTATCGTCTTCAGTTTGTTCAATTTCTTGAACGATTTCAATATCGTCTTGTAGCTCGTCAGTCATGTTGTCACCTTTAAGTAAAATGCCGTGATAAGCCTCACGTAAGCGTAGAACATACTTTACATCTGTTGCATTGAATTATCAATCATTGCGTCTGTTTGTGCAATCTCTCTGTCTTGCTGTTCAAGATTTTGAATGGCTTGTGAACCAGTGATAGCGGTATCGACCATAATCTTCTTGGTTTCTGCCTGCGTTTTCTGACCATCAAAGAACGCTTGAAGTATTGCAGCCTGCTTATCAAGCTTTTCCATCATCATATCGAATTGGGATTTTTCTTGATCAATCCCAACTTTAGCCATTTGGATTTGCGCATCATACTGAACCTTCTGCGCCTGATTGTCAGCGCCCTTCATCTTCGCTTGAGCCTCCATAACTAGAGCCTGAGCCGCCATGACGTTAGGGTCTTGCTGGGCATTCTGCTGCGACTGCTGTGCTTTCTGCTGAGCCGCTTGCTTCTCTTCGTCCGTCATCTGAGACTCAGGGATAATGCCTTGCTGCAACATTTGAGCGCGAGCGCGTTCGGATAGAATGTCCATACTCGGAGCATTGGTATTTTTCAGAAGTATGTCTTTGCCAAGCTGGATAACAGAAGGATCGACTTGGGCAATCTCAATGAGAGCCGCGACTGATTCTTGCTGTCTATTCTGGAATGCCGCGCCATAGCTACAGATAACATCGTATTGACCTTGGGTTAAGTCGTTAACGGTAATCATGCGCTGTGATTGTTGATCGAATATCTGCTGATTAATGGTTTTAATCTCGCTGGAGTTATCCTCACTCAATATTCTGATTTGGCGCTCGGTGTCATAAATCTTCTTGATTGCCTTGACCAAAATGCGGGCCGTGTGGGTAATTGCTATGCCAAGGTTATTGAAGTATTTAACCGTGGACGTATCGCCTTTGTTTTGTAGCTGGCGAATAGCAACGCCTGACTGCGCGTTAGGGTTGTTGCCTAGGTTTGCAGCGAATACTCCACCAGTCTCAATAATATCTTGCGACATAGCTGCGCAGGCGTTATCAAGTGCTGGATTAGGTAATGCACCGCCCGCTTGAAATGGTGGCGGCTGCCCGTCAACGTGTACGTATCGCTGAACAGGTGAAACCGAGGTGTTCATTCTTGCGAATTCTTCCTCAAATCCTTCTATCTGCTCACCTGTAACCATCCACTTAGCTCTAGGCGAAAGGGCTATCTCTTCAATCTGGCGCGAGCGAGCGTAGTTATAAACGCGCTGCTGGTCTTTTAGCTTGCGTATTTTCCCATGCCAGACAGACTTGTTTTCGCTTATGACGTACTCACCATAAACCGGAATGACGTTAATAAAATCAAACACAGTTTCGTTTGAATCGCCCAACCATTCTTGGCCATTGAAGAATCGAGTACAAACGACAATATCGTCTTTAACTCTACGGCGAGCCTCTTTAACTCCAGCAGCCTCTAGCTCATCTTTAATGGCTTTGAAATCTTCGCTATCTTCGTACACTTGCCCGTTATCCATCATCACAAGAGTTTTCTTCTTGGTCTTCTTGTAGATGTACTCGCCAACGATGATAACTTTAGGCTTGTTCACATAAACGTTGCTTGATATGTCATCACCTACGCTTGCATATGACTCGGCATCTGGAAACATGACCTCATAATCTTCGCAGCTTAGCGATTGAAGCACAAAACAATAATTGGCATCTGACTTGTCTTGACGCTCAGCAGCAGGATCAAACCAAACTCGGTCATTGAAGTTGGATATTAGCTCAATCATCAAGTCTTGATCGAATGAGTCCTCATCAACGTAAGCAGTGGTAACTCTCCATCCAGCTTGACCAGTCACCAGCGCGCCAGTTGCGGCTTGGTGGGTAATATCTTTGAACCCACTAATATTCTGAATGTTGCGAATAATGCCCATCATTAAATCGGCATTCTCTTCGCTGGATTTACCAACACCAGCCACCAGCTTGATAGAGAATTCACTCTGCAGAATCTCTCCGCGTATGGCGTCAACGATGGGCGTGGTCTTATCGAAGGTATAACGAGGCTTGCCAGCAAAGCGCTGCAATACATCAGGCTCCCACTGCCCGTCCTCTTTGTAGTAGAAATGCTCATCCTCCCTAGCTAGCTCGCGCTGGTCTTTGTCTGCCTCTTGCGCAGCCGATAGCATATCTAGGACTTCGATAATATCGTCTTCACCGTCTAATTCTTCGTTCAATTCTTCACTCATGACCACCCCTCAATAGGCATTGGCTTAGGCTTTGACTTTTCTTTAAACCCTTGGGCAAATTGCCGGAATGAATCCGCGCCCTCAGAATGTACATCATGTTTTGGCTGATCGGTAAAGCACTGGCCGGATACGCTCCATTGCTTCTTGTAGCTGTCTAAGTGGGATATGCCGCTCTTACAGCCTACCTCATCAAACCAGCAGCTAGAAAGCGCGTCACGTGTCGCCTGAATGCCGTGTGCTATCTCATCTACTCGTTGAACAATCTCAATATTCTTTAGCCCTAGCTTTTCCAGCATAGACTTTGGCGAAAGGCTTTGATTCATGCCCTGCCTAACGTGGCCGCCATCATGCGGAAGGAAATGCCTACCCCACACATAGCCTAGCTTCTGCATCTCGCCAACAAAGTGAGCGTAAGGCTCGCCCCACCCCTCAATAAACTTTATAAAGTTGTCGTACTGGCCTATGCGCTGGTGGAACCATATCGCTGTGCCATCGCCATGACCAATATCCCAAAACGTATTAACAGGGTAGCCTTGCTTATATGGCACCTTACCAATGCGCCCCTGCTTTCTTGCGGAGGTCATCTGAACCGTGTAATAGCAACCCTCGGTCGATCTTTGGAAGGCTTCTTCAGGGCTTGATGGGTACTCCTGCCACATCTTCTCTTCTTGTCCTGAAAACTCAGCATCGCGAGTAGAGCACCACCATGCGCGCTGTTCAATATCTAGAACACAAGACATTTTAACTTCTATTGCGTCAAAATACTCGTGATCTTTTTCGGTGATCACCGCATCCTCTTCCGGTGCGCGGTATCTAGGCTCGACCCACCATGGATAGAAGTGAAATTTAAAGTCTTTCTTGCCAAGCTTTGAGCCTGAAATCTGGCGGGCCTCTGCCCTCTTGCTCATCGAGTGAAACTCGCCTTCTTGCCCTTCTGCGGTCGATTCTATGAACACGATACCATTTGAAGGCACAGCAGGAATAGAGCCAGTCACAACCTCTTTTGCCCGCTCTGGAAACTTTGCGCCAATCTTGCCGAACTCAGATACGTGTAAATACTGCAGCGTACCAGATCGCATTGACGTGGCCACACGAATAGAGCTGTTGTTGTGAGCGAATAGAAGCTCTGACTGGCTATCGCGCGCTAAAGGCATGTTTTCACGCAAGGCGGCAGGAAGATTTAAATAGGCGAATTGAATCTTGTCGCGGAATATGGTTTTGGCTACATCCTCAGACTGAGCAATAATGCCAGCGCGAACATCTGAACGGAATAATGCGCAGTCAAGGAAGTAAATAGCGATTAGAGTGGTAAATCCAAGCTGTCTAGCTTTAAGAATAAGATTTCTAGTGTGCAGCCCGCGCATCAGTTGCATTTGAGGTTCATTAGGCACAAATGGTAGGACAAGGCTTTCTTCGCCATCATCCCCCTTAATCATGATCTTGTAGAGCGCTCCGCTGGTTATTCGCCACCACGGATCAGAAAGGTTTTCAATTAGCTTCTCTAGCGCTGCATTATCCATTTGGGTCAATTGTTCTGCCGGATATTTGCTTTAGCAGCTCAGCTATAGGGTTGTTTTCTTGTAGACCATGATTCATCTCAACAGCTTTTAGCTTAGGCTCTACGTATTGGGCTATTCCTTCCCAAAGCTTATTGGCTTCCGGTATCAAAGAAACCTTCTCATCTTCGCCTAGCTCATCAATAGCTTTTTGGTAATCATGGGCATTCTTTGCCATGTTCATAATGGGATGAAAGTCATCCCCGTACATAGCTTGTAGCCTATTCATCAGAAAGGCTTTGTTCTTATTTGGTACGCCTTCCGTCCTAGCCATATACTTTATCCTTAGTGATTTGATTTTTAAGGATAAAAATATGCTGAATATTCATTGCCAGTTACCTGTATTAGCCTCGGATTGAATTAAGAATAACCAAAATATCATTAATCTCTTTAACCTCAAATCTTCCATCAAAATGAATCCTCCCGCTGCT
>OFRC01000232.1_pt1 | contig 16233 bp, 14 predicted proteins | sample 1543051 | NCBI WGS metagenome assembly OFRC01 (sample SAMN07774231, study PRJEB24372) | wastewater metagenome
TATTCTGTAATCGATATGCTCTAAGAACCCAATCATATGAGGAGTAATATTTTCCTTATTTCTCTCGATAAAATTAGTAACGATTACTCCGATAAAGGCAATATCGGCATTAGTATCTACTAAAATACTCGCCGGTACAAGAAGAGGAGCATTTTCCGGTGCCCTTGAGCGCCTTACTGCAATTAATTCCGCCCGTTTATTTGCTATTGCATCTATTATCGCCATTCCGTCTTCTTCTGCCATATCCATAAATGATTGTTGCGTAATTAAAGCAAGTGCGATTCTGCTCCTATCAATTGTTTCTTTTGGAGGGGTATTAACTTTATTTGATGCATCTCTTAAGTTGACTGATTCCATGTTTAGTATTTTAGTTTATGCCCAAACCCCACAGTGTTAACAAATAAATAGTCTACTTTCATAATAATTATATGATATCTTTTTTATTAAGTAAACATTCTGTCATTTTGGCATAGTCTATATTTAGAAATCCTTGGCTGGTTCTTTGGCTGGATAGCGAAATTTCTCTTCATGTAGTTTAGGGTTCCATATAGCGTAACGAGTTTCGGTAATATCTATTTCTGGATGTAAATTACGATAATGGCGAATAGGGAAAATTCTTTTATTTATTGTATTATTATTTGGGTTAGAGCTAAATATAGTACCCATGGTTATGACCTTCTTATTCTTTTACCAAGATTTTTAGATTCCTTTCCTTCCTCTCCAGGTTTATTACTTTTTTCTTTAGGAACGTATTTTTCTCCTTTGCTTGCCATTTTATGTTCTTTCCTGCTAAAGGTTCGGACATTTGATTCATTATATTCGTCTCGTCTAACTCTCTTATTGCTTCCTAATAAAGGATTATTTCTTTCTATTTGTTTAGCAGTACGATTCTCTATTGAGGTTCGTTCTTGATCTTGTACGATAATATTCCTAGTTTGGTCAATTTCCGTTATCTTACTATTGTAAGCGACTACATCATATACCGTATTAAGCATAAGATCGTTAAGATATTTAGATGCCGAAAAAATATATTCAGTTCCCGTATCTGGATATAATTCTTCTAAATAACTCTCTTGTAATACGTTAATCATATCTTTATAAGTAGATAGCCTTTTTAGTAAATCCTCCCTTTCCGTTTTAAGCTTAGTGTACGCTAGCATATTCTGAGCCTTACTTTCCATTTGATCATTGATGTCTTTTAGCGAAGTAGGCATATAATCTCCTGTTACCATTTGATTTATTGTACTTATATATTCTCCTGTTCCTATCTCTATTCCTTCATATATACGCTGATAATAAACTGCGGGGTCGAATCTCTTATTATAGTGTCCGTCGGTTTCCTTTATTATCCAAGCCATTAATTCATATCCCTTATCTAGCATATTAGCGACTTTAGAATTAAGCTGCCCTATACTTAAATAGTCTTCATATATATATTTAGGCATACCATATATAGTATCTTCTTCTCCTTTAGATAGAAGCATTCTATTTTCTATTTCCCCGTGACGTATTAGCGTGTCCATAGTATCTAGTACTTTCATATCGTCTACGCTATTTATATCTATTTTCTTATTAACACTATCATTTACTTGTTTAATAGTATTTAGTGTTTTCGGATCTGCCAACTTTATCTTTTCGGGCGTAACTTCTTTTATATTCTCAGTATCGTGTTTGTATATGTTTTGGTGTGTCTCCTGTATTCGTTGATATTCTCTCATTGCTGGAGTTATTAATTCTTTGAAAACGTCATTCTTGTTACCTGGGTTATTTAAGGATTCTGATATAATAGGAAATAATCTATTTTCTGATTCGTCTATTGCCTTTTTTTCTAGATATTGTTTTTCTTCTTCTTCCGCTATCACTTCCATTTTCTCTCTTTGTATATTTACCCTTTCAAGAAATTGTTTATATCCAGCTGATCCTTTAAGTTCTCCTTCTTCTGTTTTCACTAAATGTTCAAAAGTTAATTCTTGTTTAATTTCTTCGAGTTTTTTCTTTTCTTCTTCGAATTTATTGAACGGTTTAGGATCGAATCTGTATTCTAGATCTGAAACTTCGGATACGCCTTCAGTCAATATTTCATTCCTTTTCCATTCTAGTTGCAATATATTGGATAAATGTACTGGTGGCGCTTCAGCGTATTGTAGGACTATATCTAGTGCCTGTTCCTTTTTAGGATTTATTTTTTCAAGTGCCTGTTCTATTTGTTCCACCGGTTCTTCTACTTTTTGTTTGTTTACTTCTATGGGTTTTTCAAATTTGCGTTTATTGCTCGAACGGTTACTCTTTGGTTCCCTTCTTATAGCATGTGAACCATATATGTCTTTGTATTGGTTGTATGCTTTTACATATTTAGGATCAATATCTTTGTCCTTATGACCTGCAGCTACCAACTTAAGATATTTGTTCCTATATCTAGTAAGTGTTCTCTTTTCAGAAACAGATATAGCAAATTCAGCAGCTGAAGTTTTTTCTTCTTCTATATCTGGGTCATCTGTAGGAAATGAATATGTCATTGTTTGACCTTTGTCTTCTTCTGGGGCAACTTCAGTAATTTCTACATCTTCTACTTCTTCCTTCTTATGAAATCCAGAAGGATCTTGTTTGTGTGATTGGTATATTCTTAGTCTTTCCTCTTTAGGAAGTTTTTCTATTTCGAGTATCTGTCTAAAATTCATATCCGCTGCTTTATGTATAGCCCTTTCATTTTGAGTGAATTGATTGGAATAGTCTAGCATCATTGAATTTAACTTCAATAAATTTTCCTTAATTATACTAACCGTTTTTTTTTCAGTGGGATCATCCGAATATAGTAAACCTTTATTCTCGGAAAGTGCTTTATTAAATTCGTTCAATATATTGCCCGCTTGCATTTCTATGGTTTTTCTGGTATCTGGATCTACTTCCTTATAAGGTAATGCAGGTAATCCGCTTTTGTCACTTTCAGATGTAGGGTCATGATGCATACTATTCCCTATCAATGTATCGTAAAAATTATAAATCTCTTTTAGTTCTTCGAATGTCCTTATAAAGCTTCTTCCCTTAAACGACGCGTTAATGCTTTTTGATGAAAGTTCGTCTATTAGCCCAATATGGCCATCTCCCGTTTCATCAATTGCCTTGCCTTCCTTAATAATATTTAATTCTTGTAAATATTGTTCTGATTCGTTTTTAAATTTGGTAGCAGCAGCGTTAGCTCTGTGACCTAATTGATTGATATTTTCTTTTTCTACTGTAAGATCTTGGAATGTCTTTATATCGTTTTTATCAATTCTCATCTTTGAAAATAAAGTGCTCCTTTCTAAGAATTTATTTCTTATTTTGTTAGTTTCCCGATATATCTTATCTTCTTCAGATAATACTTCTTCCATAACTGGAGCGGGGTTATTGAATGCAAATAATTGTTTATTGGCTTCTTCATTTTGTAAACGTAATTTCTCCAATTCTGATCTTAATTGCGCTGACTCATGTTTAGATCTGTTTACTATATTTAGTAATTCCAGTACTTTGTTGGCCGTGCTCGCAGTGTCATTGATTACTTTGTCATACTTATCATTGGAATGCTCATTTAATATATTTGACATTTCCTTTTTTAGTTTATCTATTGCTTCTGCGTCGTTTATATTTGACATTCCGTTATTTATTCTTTCCATAATAACTTCAAGCATACTTGTTGTATTTTTTGTTTGGGCTAGTTCTTTCTTATTTTGTATTATCCCTTTTCTGGCTTTGTTATAGATCTCGATCCTGGCTGGGTTATCGCCGATTATACCAAGTGAACCAAATTCGGTTTCTGCATCTAGATTTTCATCTTTTAAGTATCTATCAAATTCTTGATTTAATTCGGTAAGTCTCTTTTCGGGTGTAGTACTAATATATTCCTTGATCTGGTCATACCTGGATAGGGCCTGATCCTTTTTATCATTATAAAATCCAGTGGCTAAATCTAGTAAATTAAATTTTCCGGATTCTTGGAACATTTGGTTTGTTTCGGAGAATTTACCAAATGCGTTTCTGAGTTCGTAATCTTGTGCTGCAGATAATCCCGATATGTCATCCATTTCAATAAAAGGTTTGATTCCAGAGAAAGCTTCGCCTGCTAATTGTGCTATCTTTTGTTGCTCTTGTATTTGTTGTTGTTCAAATGCCTGTGCTTGTATAGCCAATTGTTTTTTTTCTTCTTCCAGTACATCTATTTTTTCTTGTGCGCCTTCTACGTTTTCATTTCTTATTAATTCTATTTGTTCTTCCTTTTCTGATAATTCCTGTTTTAGGCGTTGGGTTTCTTCTTGGGTTTTCGCAATTGTGTTTTCGTATTCAGTCATTTTATTTTTTTCCATTTCCATGTCATATACAGGAACGGGCTTTATTTCTACTTTACTATTTATGTAATCAACCCATGCTTTTCTCCTTTCGTCAGAGCCTTTAATGTCTTGTTCGTTCATAGAATGTAATCGTTCTACTACTGTTTCGGCTATTTTTGGATTAGAAGAAGCCAATAGCTTTTGTAAGTTTCCTAATTGGGAATATAACGCTGCTGTTTTTTCAGTCACTTTAGCTGATTTGATTTCCTTTTTAGTCTTAGCGTTGATCATTTTATATATAGAGCTGTCCGTTTCATCTCTTACAATATCTACATCTTGTAATTTATCGGTTAATTTAGACCGATATAGACTTGTGCCCTTTGGTACAATCCATCTATTGTTCTTTGCAAAGTTAGGTACTAATTCCGAATTTAGTACGCTTCGGACGTATTCTCCTTCGTTTCTGATTAGGCCTTTACTAATTAAGGTATTCATGAATTCCGTATCTTCTAATCTTTCACTGAATCCGTGTAATCTCTGTACGATCTTATCTTTTATACCTAAATGGTCGTTCATTTCACTGGTCGATAATTCTATCATTATATCATTTACTGCTCCCTTTACCATAGCGATATTCTCTGTGTCGCTTGCTAAAGTGGACAAAGATCTTATTCCGTTAGATGCCGAATATATATTGTTTGCCGGATATAATACTGCAATATCATGGAACAAGGGAGAACCTGCATCGGCTTCTTTAAGCTCATTTAACATATTGTTCATATATTCTACAGGAGTATATTCATCTAATCCTTGGAATACCGCTTCTAATGCAGACTTTCCTTCTTCGGAATTTTTCTTTACATTATGTAATATGTCGTTAATATATTTTTCCGTTGCTACTTTTGTAAATGCATTTTCTGGTTTATCTAGATCTATGCCTCCCAATAAGTCGTTGAATAATATAGATAGGTTATATGATCTTCCTGAAGGTTCAGTTACTAATACGTCACTTAATTTCCCTGTATCATCATCGAATCTTGTATAATCAACGAAATTTCTTTCTTCCAATTCTTCCCTTTCTACTGGCATTATTTCCTTTACCTTTTTAAGACTTCCCATTGCAGTAACTGTGTCTATAAAGGTTTTCTTCATATCTGCGTTTCCTTCCTTTATAGATTTTACTAATTTGTCCATAGTATCTGTGGTTTTCTTGAATAAGTCTTTATATGCTTTATCGGGTTTTGCATCTTTAATCTTCTTTTTCATGGAATCGACTTCCTTTTTTATTTTAGCAGGATCCTTTTTAGTTGCCTTTGTTGGGGTCTTTGATATTCCAGATTCGGTCATTACTGTATCGACAAATTCCGATATATACTCAAGGGTTTTGTTTACTAATAGATCTGGTTCGATCTTTACCTTTTCGGATAATACGGTAGCGACATAGATCTTATCTTCTGGATTCAATGAACTAAAATCATCCGATTCTAATAATCCTGCATCTCCGTTATTTGCCCTATTCATAGTATCATTCAATAGATGTTTATATCCTTCTTTGTCAAATTTCTCCATCATGGGGTTCTCAATATGCAAAGGATTGAATCGTTCATCTGGTACGGGGACGACCCTACGATCTCCATCTTTATCTTCTTTTCCTTTCATGACCATCGGTCTTTTCTCGATATAGTCAAATTGATTGTAATTCCTTTGTTCCTTTAATATATCTCCGTCGATACCTACTGCACGGACAATATATTTATAATAAATCCAGCATTCGTCAATATTCATAGGAGAAGTCAATTTAAGTATAGAGATCGCCTTTGCTACTTTGTCTCGATTTAGTAAAGGTTTAGTAAGCCATTCTCTGACATCTTCCAAATGCATCAGATCTTTGTTGCCCCACGGCGTACATTCTCTTGAGAATTCAACCAATTTTCCGTCATCACCAACCCTTTTCCCTTCTAGTATTTTAATACTATATTTGGATCTGCCTTGTAGCCATAACTGGAAATCTTCTACTAGCGCCTCTTGGATATTTTTGGAAATAATATTCGCTTTCTTTTTCACTTTTAGAGTGGCCCATGCTGCGCGCTCTTCTGCAGATTTAGCCCTTTTTAATTCTATATCGAAATATGACATCGCCAATTCATCCAGTTGTTGCGTAGTCAACTGCAATGAACTTAGCTTCTCTTCGACTGTGAGGAAATCCGGCGGACATTCCCATTTAGTCCATGAAGAGGACGACATTTTTCTAAATCGGTAGAAATTATTTTTAACTGATTTAGAAATATGAACATCGAACCCGTTCCAAAAAAAAGAAAACTTAACAGAAAAGCAGGTATTTCTGAACCGCCCACCGTCACCGTACAAATCGCTGAACCAGTAGATACTGAAAATAGAATGGAAACTGAAGAAGAGGAAAGAGAAAAAAAACGTAACGGTAGACAATGCAATTTAGACGAAATCCCATTCGAATTCCTGCCCGAAAGGGAAAGAGAAGCCATCCGAATGAAAGAAGATGTTGAACGCCAATTAAAAGAATCAGAGGATTCGGCAAATTCAAAAAAGGCAAAAACCTTATTAGGTATATTCATCGGTGCTGGAATCGGAATGTATCTTGCTTATATTGTCAAAGATAAATTCTTTAGTCCTGCTGTAGTTAGTGCAATCGAAAATGCCACAAATATAATCGATAACAATTAATAAATTATTTTATTGTTCATTCTGAGCATTCTCCAGATTCGGATTCAGATTCAGAACCTGAATCGGGCATGGATTCGTTTTCTTTTAGTGCCTCAAATGCCTCTTTAATAATATCAGCATTTTTCACTGATTCAGCGGCCTTTTTATCTGCCTTTGCGGTTTTTTTATCTTGTTTTGTAATTTCTTGTAAAGCTTCACGCAATTCTTCGACGCGCATTAATTGATAACCTTTAGGGAATCCAGATTTTAACTCTTTAGGTAATCCATCTACATATTTGGCTACTTCGATGGCAAATTTCATTTTACGATCAGATTTGATTTCATCGGTTACCTTGACTGCAGGGGCATTCTTTGTGCCACCAAAGCTTTTAGAGCTGTAGAGTTCTTGTGCCAATACTTCTTGACCTACGCTGACGTGTAATGTAGCTGCCTTGTACATTTTTTTATTCCATTTAAGTAATTCCCAATCATAGACTCTATCTTGTGGATATTCTGGGTAAAGTTCACTGAATGCTTGTTTAATTCCAGTAAATACATTACTTGATTTACCTACGCCCAAGATGAATGGGCGTTCACTGACGGTAGATTCTTTAGGGTATGGACCGATTAAGATTGGATAGACGATCAAAGGACAGATCATATTATCATAACCACAATAAATAGCTACTGTATTGATATTTCCTAAATAAGAAACTGTACTGAAAAATAAATCTTTGATATGAGCTAAATCTCTTTCAGTGAATTTGATCAATCTTGAATCGGTGGTTGCTTTCTTTTTAGCGGAAGGTTCATCGGAGTTATCTGGTTCTTCTAATTTTCTTTTAGCAAGTCTAATTAATGCCTTTTCCTTTCTTTTAATGGCTCTTGCTTTTGAATCAGCTTGAACTAAAACTTGTGCTTTCTTAGCTCTTTCAAGAATACGAGTTCTATTTTCTTGAACAATTCTTGATTTTTTAATATGGTCGTAAGGAGAGACGGACATGGCTGCTTTAGGTTCGGGTTTCTAAAAAGATAATACCAATTAAGATACAAACTTTCTATTTATGTTGGCACTAATCGGGGCAGGAATCGGTTTGGCGCTCGTTTTATCTCAACGTTCGGATACCAATTTAGGGGACAACCCTAACGAATCACTAGAAGAAATAGAAGATTTCGTTAATGGGAGATCACGCGATAGAAATTTATTTCCAGGAAAAACTTTGGTTGCAGAAAATTCCAGAATAGTCCGACCAGTTACTAACGGAGTTCAACATCCTGAAGTTTCCGCTAAAATATGGAGTGATTATCATAGGAAATATGAAAATATTGCGCATTCATTATATGCGCATAATGCATCTGGGGGCCAGAATATGCGTATTTTTAGAAATGATATTAACAAACGAGTTAGGCAACCTACTTTACCAGATAAGGAAAGTTATTCTGAATGGGCAGTAATACCAAATGCTCATTTCGAGTATGACCAATCATCGACGGTTTATCCAGATATGGATTATTCCTTTTATGAGGACCAAGCAGGAGATGCCATTGCTGTACCAGGAGCACCGCATTATATCTTCACTTCCCAAGAATATCTGGGTAACCCTTGGGGGCCTAGCGGACAGACATTTAACACGGAAGGCCTCAGAACCAAATCTAAAAAAGATCTTCAAAGAGACAAGATACCCGATGTACTCAAAAAGAAGAATAAGGTTGCCTTTTATGGATTACCACAATGATTTTCTAATTACTATTTAATAAAAAGTTAACGTTTAATTATAAATGGGTTTTTTTGATAGTATCATTGATACAGTTGGATCTACGCTAGTAGCGATCGGTCTAGAAAGTCCTTTATCTAGAGGTATGGCATTGGGCACTATCGGATTTGGTTATCAATTTTTAATGCGTCCAGGAATTAGTTACGTCACTGTAGAAAATAAAGAAGGAAATAGAACATGTGTTTCAAAGAAATTCGCTTTATTGCCTGGTGAATCCAGTATTCCTACAACTTACATGCCATGGTATATGTGGCCACTTTTATTCGCTCTTATCGGGGTTCTCTTCATCTAAATCGGGAATCTCGTCATATTCTATGTCATTGACCGATACAGATAAAGTAGATTTTGAAATAAATGAATCTTCCATTATTTGTGCTATTCTTAATATATTAATTTGTTTCGCAGTCCTAACGGGATATTTAAGTCCGCCAGCTTTAGCTACCGCAATATAACAATTACATTTAAATATTCCGTAATAAATATATTCCTTCAATTCCTCCGTCATTTTATATCCAAAACTGACCACTTCCTCATTTGTACCATCAGTGAATAACAGAACGACATAGAAAATTTCCGCATTTGAAAATAAAGCATAACAACCAGCTTGAATAAAATGACTAGGTTTTCCTTGTTTGTATCTATTGACGTAATTCACAGAAGTTACCCAAACTGAACCTTCATTTTTACCAACGGCTATTCCATAAGCAGGACATTTAAATTCTACTACCGTATTTTTACCATCTCTGGAATAAATCATATCAGGAGTCATCAAAAATTGATACTTATTATGAGATTCGGTTTCATCAATAAATCGTTCGCTATAGGTAATTTCTATCACTTCAGATATTTCACCATTATTAACTATTACATTTTTAGTAGTTTCAGTCTCTTTTTCAATTAAATGTTCCAAGAATATTTCTTTAGCACGAGATTCATATTCACTACCGTGAGTCATTGCCTTCTTAGCAAAAAAACTATCAGTGTCCTTCTGGCAAAGTCCGGATAATCTCCTTATACAGGAAGTGAACGTATCATAACCTAGACCATAACATGAAGCTAATATACTTGCACTTGGAATACCTTTAGTATTTCTCCATTTTCGCCAATCTTCAAGGTTTTCTATTTTATAACTTTCTAATACTTTGAAGCTACGTTTGCTATTTGGCTTGTAGAAAGGAAGCATAGACATTTTACCAATAGTCGCTAACATCAGCCGGTAGTTTGAGAAGATGGACGTAGACCTAACACCGGACAGCTTAAATAACATGTCTTCTAGATCTGGAATAACTTCAAAGATGCGTCGGAAGTATTTCAGTTTTGCTATATTAAGTTATTTTGTACTTATTATGATGGCCGCATTACTTTCACTTTCTGCCGCCGGCGTAGCTTTATTTCTAATTACGGATGCTTATCTGAAAGGCGTCGATCATCCCGTTTGGGCAGATATTACTATATCATTATTACTCGGAGTATGGGTTTCCGGTAAGCCGAAGTTTTATAATAAGAAAAAAGTTGATACAAAAGAACAATAATAAAGTAGGGGTATATCATTATTTTTTGTAATCATGAAAGTAAAGGTTGAAGACTTAACTCTTGAAGCATGCCTACTTGAAGCTATGGCCTTGGAAGAAATAATAATAACAACCGACCTACTATTACAAACAAGTGGAGCACCAGAAGGCATTCTATCTTTAAAGGAACAAACTAAAGCTCATCTAGTAACAGTCAATAAAAGAATATCAGAATTACGAAATAATCAAACGGCCCTATAAACACAAATAAAGAATTAAAAAGTTAATTGAATATTAATAAATTTTATTATGGTAATTCTGAAGCGTCTTCGTAACAATAAAGTGAAGTTACATTTATTTCTTCAGCGTTTTCGTTGGCAACTTTACAGTGAACGTTGTCGTCAGCGTCAATGCAAAGCGTATCTTCAATATGTCTTTCTATATTAAGAGTGCGCCTAATCTGAAACCAAGAATAGTAATCTCCTTCAGTTAAAAAGTCCGACTTAACAATATAACTTTTTTGAAAATGGGAAGGTTCATGTAGCAATATATGGAAGTGCCAATTGATATTTCCCGTCGACGTAACTGACTTTTTCCTAATATCAAACTCCATTTGGATTTTACATTTTCTTAAAATGTAACATATTTTGCTATGGCTGTAAGTCCAGAATACGTCCATTGTAAGACGACCAGATAATTCAAATAATACCGTAATATTACTTAACCATTCATAGACAGTTCTTTGAACGGCGGTAAAAAATGAATGATTAAACTTTTTACCGAATATTCCCCTTTTGCCTAAAAATAATCTATATTCGTACGAAATTGGTCTGAGTCCATTATCAGCGTCATTATAAAAATAGAACATAGATTCGTCCTTTAATATCACTGCAACTGCATAATAATCAAGTACTTCTACTGATTTATTGCAGCGAAATAACTCTAGCGTTTTTAAAGGTGAGCTGGTATAGAAAGGACTATAATAAGTGGGTCCACTATATTGAAAATCCATCCAAGTAAGTGCCTGTAAAAGCCCCTTCACCAGATCTCTTGGTTCATCTAAACCAACTAATTCTACTTTGTATGTAGCGTTCTTGCAGGCAAATGCAGAACCGGTAGTCGTCTGAAGTTCATGTAAAGGATCCAATCCTTGGAAAGTACAGGTGATGGTAGTATCCGACATAGTTGGTTTTTTTGAATAGAAACCCTTTCATTATTTTCTGATTTTAAGCCGTCAGGGTTAGACAGTTTAAGGGTTAATGCCATTTTGACGAAATGTTTACATAAAGAAAAAAAACACTACAAAATAAGTTTACTTTTTCTTTATTTAACACTGTGGCGTTATGACATATTCTTAATATAGAAACGGTATGCGCCCATTTTGTTATTTTTACAGTAATTAGCATACTGCGCTGCGCCAAGCTGGCTTGATAAAGCTGCGTTGATCAAATCTTCCAAATCTGGAGTAGCAAATTTCTTTCCTAAACGGAACCACTGATAGCAAGTCACCGGAACCGTAAAGTTGAATTCCTTTAAAATTCTTTCATTAACTAGATCGCAAACAGTAATTATTTTTTCATAATTTTTAAATATGGAAGGCGTTCTATTAATTAAGTTATGATTAAGGAAATACCACCCATATTCGTTTACTAATTTAGGATCAATCGAATATAATAATACTAAAATAACCAAATCAAGCTGAGTAATATTCGATTTCTTAGAACCTTCGTATTTAAGAGCTTTTTCAAAGTAATGACTATAAGCGTCAAATAAAGCACGTAATAAAAATGCAATATCGTCAGGAATATGATTTCCGGTATTGCCACAGATATAAATTCTATATTGGTACCAACGTTCTATTCTTCTAGTAAAAATACTATTTGGGTATACCTTAATAAGGTGCCTACAAATTATTGCACAGTGTTTCTTAGAAAAAAACTTTTCATTCCAAAATAGTAAGGAGCTATTCCTATAAATGTCGTAAATATGAGATAATATGTCGAGCTCTTCATCTCGAAAACGTGGTTCTTCATTTCTTGCTTGTAATATTCTTTCTGCGAAATAGTTCCGGTGGCGATATAATGGGCTGCCGCGACGGCAATCGATAGTAGGTGTCTCTTCGTCAAATATAGGTATGCCGTCAACGACGCCGCAGTTTTTACAGACCACCGCATCGCCTTCGCGAGTTGTGACGGTGAGATCAAGTATAGACTGGCAATTATTACATGTTGGCTTTTCCGGTAAGCTCTTTTTGGCCAACTCAATGCGGAGTAATCTCGATTTTTTTGTATGTTTTCCTCTTTTGTCAATTCTAACTCCGCCACTTGCTTTCTTAATTCTCTTAACGAGCTTAAAGAGTTGTCTCGGAGCGCTGGTTTCGTATTTCCATTGGTTGCGCATTTGTCCATAAAGGTATTTCTAAAATAATACTAATTTAGAATTCATATAAATGGCGCCAGCGAAAAAAGTAACGGGCATTTTAAGTTGTGACCCAAGTTGGAGGGGTCTAGCTTTTATTTTATATATTCCTAGTTTAGAATACAAAGAATCTTACTTATATGACTTAAAAAACCTTGATAGCAGTAAACAATATAAGCATCCAAAGCGAACGATCCGTATTGTAAATCAAGCAATCGATGAGCTATTTCAAGATGAACGAATACAATTAGTAGACAAATTGATAATAGAAGGACAGCATCGTAACAATATGCAGGTGCTCTCATATATTATAATCTCAAACCTAAGTGCTAGGTTAAATAACTTGGACGTTGAATATATATCTCCGCTGGCTTGGAAGCGCAACTTCAATATTGCGCTGACGGGAACGCATCAAGGAAATAAAGATGCGGCCGAAGAATTCGTTGAAAATTCCAAAAGTAGCCTAACGGCATCGGAAACCGTTGTAGATGACAATACCGCCGACGCATGTTTACTGTTAAATAGCTACCTCAAAACCACTAAAAACAGAATTCTTAAAAACCTAGACGACTGGAGCAGCATGTCCTTAGCAGAAGTTGGAACTAAATTATATTGTATTAAATGTGGTAATAAATCCGCAGTAGTCAGAAAATGCGAAGATAAATCAAAGAAATTATTTGGGAAACATTTTATTACCTGTTGGTGGACTAATAATAGAGGAACTGATGAAGAAAAAAAATGTGGTTCTTTCAAGCAACTTTATGCGAATATTCCTAAAATAGAAAACGGTTACGTTGACAAAGTATGGAAAGTAGTTGACGGTGAAGCTGATAACGACGAAGTTGTAGAAATTCCTAAAGTCGGCGTAAAAAGAGATGCACCAAGTTATCCAAATAAGGCACCACCTGCTAAATTTGTAAAAAATGAAGCTCCGATGCCTCCAAGTATAGGAAATGCAGGTCTGACGAAACAAGACTTTATTACAGTAATTAAAAAAGCCGTAGAATCTATAAAAGGAGAAATTACCCAATCTGGTCAAGTACATTACGGCGGTGTTTATACTAGAATGGATCTTCTGACGGTACAAATGGAACAAATGAAGAGAGATATTACCTATTTAAGGAATATGATGGATTCTATTCAGAACCCCGATGGAACAACTAGCGACGATAAAGATCAGGAAACAAAGGACGAAGCTGAAGAAAATACAGAAGAAATTGTACCTGAAAAAGAAAACCTTTCACAGAAAAAATATCCTAGAATAGAAATACCTGATATGGATGAAGACGTCGAAAAAATAGAATTTTAATAAAATTAATTTATTTTCTTTTAAATTGTGAAGTTAATATTTCCGCATATAGACATAAACTTTCAAGTTTATCTGAAATTTCTTCATCGGACGCTTCTAAGATTGTAGTGGCAGCATGATGTACTAATTGAGCGAAATCTCTAATTTCTTTAACTGATTCTTGCATTTTAAGTTTACCTGCATCGGTTCCTGAAGTTAATAATGCAATATCGCTTAGAGTTTTGGCCGAATTTGGATCTTCTACTATTTTAGCAACTACACCGTAATGTAAAAATGCAAATGTTTTTGGGTCATCGGCGATTGCATCTAAACTCTCCAAAAACCTATTTACGGCAGGATTCGTTTTAATAGATAACGGTAATACAGGCACAATAAATGTATCTCGCAAAAATACGAAAAATTCATTATATCTGTCAGACATAGTTTTATTTTTGTTGATGCTGATCTATTATTGGACATCCCAGCTTATACCACGTTTCTAATTGTGACGGTTTTAGAATCCCCCAAGCCTTATCGGGTTTTTTCACTAAATGTTCAAAACCTAATGCCTTTAATTGGTCAACACTATCCGCCCAAAAAGCCCAATTTCCCATAACAAAATCGCCCGGTTCCTCGTCTATATTAACACTTCCTAAAGCGATACGTCTATCTATAGGGTTATATTTATGGGCCATATCGATCGCAACCACGTGATGCTTTTTACGGATATCTTCATGATTTAATAAATCTTCCGCTTGATATTTATCTAAGAAATAAAGATATTTTTCATAAACCGTTTCAGTAGAACGGGAATCCCCAAAAGGAAATACAAACGAAACATCGCTATTTATAGTAGCACCTGGGGAAATTGCTTTAATATCTTGGGAAGTGACCCATAAACTTACACCATAATGACGTCCTTCCCAAAATATTTGATTGAATTTCTTTTGGAATTGTAATTTATCGGAAATACAATCATCTAATATTACCAATATTTCTATATTTTCATCTTGTAATTCGCCACGAGTTTGTGCGCGACGCATACTTTTTTGGCGGTCAATTATCTGAGTTAAAATATCTGCTTTAAATCCTTCATAAACACGAGATATTGGGGCCATCCTAAAATATTCGCCTGACGCTTTAGTATTTGTAAAAATATAAACTTCCTTGAAAAGCGGCCTTAAATGTCTACAAAAGGCATGTATTAATTGGGATTTTCCGGTACGACGAGAACCGTTAAAAATGACGGTATAACCGCATCTGACAATATCATATGATAATGTCATAATATCTATATCGATCTGTTTTCCTTCCTTTCCGATGGTTAACCTTTTATAGATTTCCGGTTCCCCGTTTGGACAACAAGGCAATACTTCAGGCTCCGGCCCTCCGAAATCACAGCAATCGTAAGGATCGGGAACGTTGGCTAACATTCCTCTTTCGTCCAAACTTATTCCATATCCGTCACCGCTCATCGGATCTTGATCACCGTCATCTGCAATATCTATTTTTATTTTATCTGAACTAGCTGGTTTTCCTCTTAAGGCAGCCAATACAAAATCGCGATTCACCAATCCACCAAACATATCGATTTACGCTATAACATTTAGAATTTTATTTTAATGTTTCCTTGAAATAATTCTCACATGCGTCAATATCGCATTCTCCGGTAATAGGATCTAATTTTGAGATCGCCATTCTTAATTTTTGTGCCTCTTCATCTATTTCAAGATAAGCCTTGACGTAACGTTCAGTTTTACCGGCTGGCTTTCTTCCAGTTAAAGGTCTTACAGTCGTACCTTTATATTCCGAATAAATTCCAAAACAGGAAAATAAAAGTTTGATATTTGATAAAGTTGCCTTATTTACTTTGGTAACTGAATCAACAGCGCACTTATTTATATTATAACTAAATTGGGTTTTGTTTCTAATAGATTCTAATGAAGATTGAACTAATTTATCCAATTCTGGAGTAAGCGCATAAAATTCCATTGAAGTATTAATTTTTCCTTTAACTCTACCTAATTTAGTATCTATCTCTAAATTACAAAGTTGACATATTTTTTTAATATTATCTAATAATCCAATACTAAATATTAACGTATTACAAATTGCTTTTCTTCTTGAAATAATTTGTTCAAATTCTTTTTCATATAATGTTTGTTCAGATTCTTTCATTATTGCGCGTCTGAAATTTAACCACATATAGTGAACATCAATATCGCCTCTAGGTACTTTTTTGTTTAATTCTTCTATTA
>OFRC01000233.1_pt1 | contig 16202 bp, 19 predicted proteins | sample 1543051 | NCBI WGS metagenome assembly OFRC01 (sample SAMN07774231, study PRJEB24372) | wastewater metagenome
GGTCCGCTGATGTTCAAAGACACGCTATCCGACGAGATCGCGATCATCGATGGCGTATCTCAGACAGCAGTTCAGGAATACGGGCTAGCGATTGAAGGGTCCACCTTTAAATCGATGGCGCTATCCGAGTCGCTGACCGTCTCCGAGAATCCGCCCAAGCTGATCGGGCGAGTTGGGTACAAGAAGCATCAGCTCTTCGGCATCGGCTGGAGTGAGCTTGACGACGAGTTCACCAAGATGGTGCGCGTCCAGTCGATGCCTGCGCTATCTAGCAAGCCGCAGACCTTCATGCTCAATCAGATTCTCCAGCTTCTGACGCTTGGGGAGTCCACCACTTGCCTGTACGACGGCAAGAACTTCTTCTCGACGACGCACTTGCTTGACCCGTTCTCGGATCTTGGCGACGTTGCCGCGAACCAGTGGCCGAACCTGATCACGCAACCACAGACCCACGCGGGATGGGATGCGGTGTTCCAGTCGATGACTCGTCGGCCCGGTCCTGGGCACTTGATCAACGCCGACACGGCGGCGGCATTCCTGCCGGATCGCGGGCTGACCGGAGCGAATCTTTCGATCTGGTGTGGCGACGCTGCGGTGATCTCGCAGTTTCGCAAGATGTGGAAACCCGGCTCTCTGTACGCTGTTGCCAACGGTCCAGAGACCCGCGAGAGCTACACCCAAGCCACGGTGCAGTACGTCCCAGAGATGTTCTCTCACGACACGGCGAACGCATCGAACTACGTTTACTGCGTGATCCGAAACGAGCCAGAACTTCGCGGCGTATATTGTCGAGTGCCTCACGCTCCGACGATTACCCAGACCGGAGCGGGGTCTGATGTCGAGGTCAAGACCCAGCGCCGCGAAGTGATGGCCTATCAGACTTTCGGACGTGGATTTGGGTTCCCGTTCAAGATCGTCAAGTGGAAGTTCTCATAGCCAATGCCGCTCATCACCGCACAAGCAGCAGTTCCGGTGGTGGCTAGCACTGCGCTTGCCGCCGGTACGTTCCTGGTCTGCCATACTTTCGACTATCTCCGGGTACGCATCAAGGCGCTCGGTGGTACGGTGGAGGTCCGCCCGTATTACGAGTTTGCTCCTGGTGACTGGTGGCCGCTGCGCGCCGACGCTGTAGCCGCTGCTGGGTCCGCCAATGTCACGGCTAATCCAGCGGTAAGAGGCGGAAAATCCGACGGGGCTTTTCACTCAATGGGACTGTCGTGCGCAGTGGTTCTTGTGGTCGAAGTTGGCAACGTGGCGCACGTAGCAGAGGCTTATCTGGATATCGCAGACACGGAGACTTGACTCATGGCCGCCATAGCTGCTCAAAAGTACACATCGTCTGAGCGGGTGTGGCGGCTGGGCCTTCCGGCTGAGACTCTTTTCGGCAAGGATTCCAACCTACAGCCCGGCGTCTGCGCGACTGCTACGAAGCTCGCGGGAACCGGCGCGGGCCTGGTCAGGGCCGACGGCAACCCACACGGAACACTGTCCGACGTACGGATCAAGTGCGTCGTCGCTGGGACGATCAATCAAAAGAACCTCGTAAATCCCGGAGCGCTGCCACAATTCCAGGTTTCCACCGATGGCGGCGCGACCTGGGGGCCTTCCGAGATCGTCAGTTCAGACAATGACACGGCCTACATCAGGTCGGTGTCCTTTGGCGTTCGGTGGGTCTTCTACGGAGCAACTCCGGCTTTCGTGGCGACCGACGTATGGAAAACAAGCACCACGCCAAGCCCGACAATCGAAGCTCTGATCGGGACATGCAGCAGCCACGCGAACCGATTTTTGATTGGGTCGTGCGGGCGCAAGATGCCGCTCACGACGTGGCCCGAAGCGCTCGAGCAGGTGGTAGCCGAGCTTGTGCGCTGGGAACTGGTCAAGATACGGGGTCTGGCCGCAGATCAACAGATGGCGCAGTACCGGCCCGTGGGTGCCATGGAGTGGCTGGAAGATGCGCGCAAAGGGCTGTTCACCGACGACGCGGACTTTTCAGGGGCCGGGAGTGGCTTTGTCTATCCACAGGTCGTCTCGGATGCGGAGCCGCTCGCAGACTTCGGCGATGGCCGGTGGTGGACCGCCTAATGGGCGTCACTGGCTCATTCGGCAAGCTCCGGTCGCTGATTGGCAAGCTCCAAAGTGTTGTCAGCGGATCGCTCACTCGCAAAGAGGGCGATTTGATGAAAAATGCCGAGTTTGCGACGAGGGAAGCGCTTACAGAGTGTTTCCTTTACCAGCGCGATCCGCAAGGCGTGGCGTGGGCTCCGCGCAAGCACGTTTATGGCAACTACCGCGACACAAACCCGATTCTGTTCGATCTGCTATCCGGGTTTGTGTATCAAGTTCTCGACGGAAAAATCAAAGTCACAAACGTCAAGCCATACGCGTTTTTCCATCAGACCGGGACGCGCTTCATGGTCGCTCGGAAGTTCATGCCAACGAAATCGTCAGTTGGAAGCTACGGCGACAAGATCAAGCTCGTGGCGATCCGAACGATTCGGTCAGCGATAACCAAATGACCTTTGATACACGCAAGCCTGTCTACTACAGCGACCCATTTGACATGTACGAGGCGGTGCGCGTATCGCCTCGGTTGAACGGTCTCGAATCGAGCTACGGCAAGCGTTCCGGTCAAGCTCTTGGCGCTGTCCCTCGCTTCCGCTGGGAGCCCGGAAAAGACCGATACAGCAACGCCGAACTCATCGAGATGTTGGCCATCGTCCAGGGCGACGACGGCGCGAACCGACAAGTTCATATCGAAGAGTTCCAGCGACGAGACGCAGGTGTAACTGTCTACCTCTTTGCGGCTAACCACAAAGAGCTGAACGATCTGGTGATTCGGTTTCTCGGTGCGCTGTCGGACGTGCTGCGCGCCACTGCGGCTTACCAGATCGGCGACGGCGAAGAGATAGAGCCCGACGACGACGCCACGCAATCTTGGTGCTACCGACTCCAATTCTCGGTGCGTCTGCTCTGCGCGGACACGCTACCGGCCACTTATCCCTTGAACCTCGTCGCTTCGCTCGAATAGGAGAGCCCTACCTTGGCAAACCCCGGTGTAACTGTATCCCTGTCGGCGGAAGGCTCCTCACAGGCCGTCCAATCGATTGCAAACCGTATCCACGTAATCGGTCCAGGCTCTGCCGGTCCGCTCAACACGCCAGTCGCCAAGAGCCGTCTATCCAACCTGTCGGTCAACGGCTATGGCCCCGGCCCAAGCTTGGCGGCGGAAGTGCTATCCGCTGCACAGAGCAACCCGGTCGAAAGCGGGCTTCCGGTCTACTACACGCGTTCGGCTACGAGCACGCCTTCGACGCTGGGCACGATCACCAAAGCGCCAAAGACGCTCGGCACTGCTGTTTCTGCTTTCGGACAGATCAAGCTTGCCGGTGCCGACGCCAACGGTGATCTGTACTGGCTCGCAGTGCAGGCCGGGGTATCGCTTACGGTCCAGGTGGGCGGAGCGCTCGGAAATGCCATCGTCAATAAGGCAGTGACGCTCACGATCCCAGTGGCCACGACAGCCAACGCGGTCAAGGCGTATTGGGACGGTATCCCGGCACTCTTGGCGCTGGCAACCATCGACCCACAAGGCACAGGATTGAGCAATGCAGGGACCGTGCTGGCATCCACTGTGTTCGACGCTGGACTGCTGACCTTCACGGGTCTTGACAATGGCTACAGCGTCGAGATCATCGTAGCGGGCAACAACACCGCGCTATCAAACTCCTACACCGGAGTGGACAGCAAGACCCTAACGATCAACCTTGCCACAGACGCGACCGGAGAAGCCACCAGCACGGCAAATGCAGTGCTTGCGGATATCGAGCTCGAAATCGTCGGCAAGATCTCGGCAACGTCGGGAGGCACTGGTCTAGCTGGACCAAAGACCGTTACCGCTCTACCATTCGGATCGTCGGCTGCGGTGACTGGCTCAGGCACTCCGACCGACCGCTACTTGGTGCAGGTGAAGTGCGTTCGGTCTGGTGCGCTTGGCGCAGCTGGTGTCAAGTTCGCGCTCGACGAGGTGAATCCCGAATCAAGGACCGTGTTTGGCGTCGGTAACTCGTCGATTTGGTTCTTGGCCAAGCGCGTTGGGCTGTCGGTCAAGTTCGTACAACAGACCGGGGTAAGCAAGGATCTCACGCACACCTTCGCCAGCGGCCTCTTGACCGTCAACCTGGGCACAAGTGGGGCCAGCGCCCCGAACACGACTGCCAGCGCGCTACGATCGTATTTGGCGCTATACCCGCAAGTGTCTGCGGCCTTCCGGTTCAATTTGGAAGTCGGCGATGGCTCCGGGGTGTTGGTTGCTTCCGACGAGGTGCTACTGACGGACCCCAGCCTGTCATGGTCCTCGGAAAAGCTGGTTCCTGTTTCGGGGGTCGTCTCGGTGTCGGACAGCAAAATTGACAGCGGGATCTCGCTCACGTTCACCGGAACACTCGAAGCTGATGATCTGTGGGTCGCTGAGAGCACGCTGCCATCGTCGAGCACTGCCGACATGCTGACGGCTCTTGCTGCTGTAACCGCCGACAGTGTCAACCGAGGGGCCACGGTGGTCTTTGCGTCGAGCTTCGACCGTTCCGGGGCTCTCTTGCTCGACACGCCAATTCAAGCCGCTTTACAGACTCGGCAGATGTCGGCATTTTTCAACGTGCGCGGCATCGGGGAAGGCGTTGCAAACGAGCCCCACGATACCTGGCAGGCATCCATCACCAGCACCTGGATTGGCTTCGTGTCGGACAAGGGCGCGCTTCTTGGATGCGCTGGCGAGTATCTACACACCGACTCTCTGACGGGCCGCACGATGCGCCGCTACCTGATTTGGGCTGCGGCTGGGCGAAAAGCCGCCGCTCCATACCACCAGGATCTAGGCAAGCGCGCAGCCGATACAGGCAGCGGCGCGCTCCCTCGCTGCTTGGGTCTCTACCACGACGAGGACAAGACCCCAGGGCTCGGCGACCAACGGTTCCTGACCGCTACTTCGATGATCCAGCGTCCCGGACAGCGGTATATCACCGAGTCTCCGACGATGGCCGACGCAAATGACGACGGATACACGCTGCATGAGTGGCGCGCTACTGTGCTCGTCGGAGTGCGGGTTGTCTTTGACGCGGTTCCTGAAATCCTCTTGGGAAGCTACCCATCGATCAAAGAAGCCGATGAAACCGGCGCTCCGATCGGTGCGCTCACGATTCCAGCGGCCAACGACCTCGAAAGCTACCTCGGAGCGTTGGTGTGGGGCGAGTGGACGCGCCGAAAGTCCGACGGACAGCCATCGGTTGGCGAGCTTCCACAAGGTGTCAAGCCAGTAGAAGTACTCCGCACCAACAACTACGTCAGCGACAGAACGATCTACTATAAGGTCAACTGTCCCGTGACGATACCTGCGCGCTTTATCTCTATCGAAGGAGTGGTACAACTCTAATGCCAAGCGTAACCGCTTTGATGTTGAATGGCACGGCGTACTCGTATCGAGATATCAGATATGGTGGTATGCCGCAGTTGCGCGTGATTCGGCCTTATATTCGCTCGATTGGGTTCACCAATGCGAGCGAGGGCGCATTGAATCACGGCCACTCGCCGCTTGGACGCAAGGCCAGCGGAGCCTACAGCCCCACGCTTGAGTGGGAAATGGCCGAGGAGGGGGTCGCGCTGCTGATGAAACTGCTTCCCGCTCAGGGTTACGATCAATTCCCAATTGGGATGTTCGAGATCTCCTATGCCAAAGCGCAAACGATCCCGCCTTTCAAGCGAGTTCGGTTTCGCAACGTGCATATTCTCGGCACGTCGGCAAGCTGGTCTCAGGGCACCACTGAGCTATCGCGGCGAGTGCCTACGATCGTGCAAGCGATCGAAGAGGACCACGGCGACGGTATCTGGCGCTGTCCTATCAACCTAGCAGCAGAGGAGATCGGGGTATGATTCAATCCGCAATCGGGCCGATCGCACTGCGCGCACCTACTGAAATCGAGGCCATTCGATTCGAGGATCGCCACCGAGCCAGCCGACGCAAAGCCGCAGATGGTGAATCCGTCGAGGGTGCGCTGTACGACAACGGGCTTGAGGAGGTGCTGGCATGCGTTACCTCTCACAAGGCGGCAGAGCTTCACCCGGCTGACGACGGGCTTCTGTCGGATTCTCCGGGCGTCTATGAGCGTCTGTGCGACGAGTTCCGCCGACTAGGCGGTGGCGCGCTGGCTCTGTGCGATTCCGCAGACGCAATCACCGAGGACATCCGCCTCAGTTATGGTCGCAAGGCTCTTGGTTTTGAGTACGGCGGGATCAAGCTCGTGGTGCGCAAACTGAGCTGGGCCGAGTTCCAGGCGTTCATCGTCGAGCGAGAGGACGGCAATACCTGGGCTACCCTGGCCAAGTTCGGAAAGCGATGCATGCTGGCCCCCGCCGAGGATCTAGGGGCGCTATGGGACAGGTTCCCGTATCTGGCAATGACCGTCGGTGCCAAACTGTATGAATTGGCACAGTGGGCAGTTGATACCAAGCTGGGAAAATCCGCAAACGGCTAACAGAACAGGATAAAGACCTTTACCTGGCAGCGACAAGCCTTCTAGCTGCTCGACACGGCAGAAGGTGGCGGAAGATCACCAACGGTGAAGGGCTCGCGGGCGCAGCGTTAGAGGCCCGGTTCATGTTGGCCGTTACTAAATTCCTAGGGAGCGCTTAGCCGTGTCTGAAAACATTGATTTTGACGTTCGTATCAGAACGGAAGCCGCGCAACTCCCGCAGGCCATCGCTCTGCTGTCTCAGCTTGACCACCGTCTCGCTTCTATCGACAGCGGACTGAATAAGTTTCTTGCCAACACGCAAAAGATGCAAAACGTGTCCTCTTCGGTCGGGGGAGTGACGCGAAGCTTCACCGAGTTAGCGAGCGCTTTGTCGCTCGTCGAGCGCAGCTTTTCGGCTGCGGGTAGGGTCTGGGGAGCATTTGACGCTGCGGGCTCCTACGCTATCAGCGCAATGGGCCAGCGAACCGCGACAATGCGCGCTTTTACGCAACTCACAGGATCGCGCAAGCAGGGCGAGCTTGAGCTATATCGCGGGCAGCAATTCAGCCAAAAGACGGACTTTACCGCAGAGCAGATCGAGAAATCACAGACTCGTCTTATGGCGCAAGGCTTCAGGGACAAGGAATTATACGGTACCCTGTTCGCCGCCGCTGACCTAGCCTCGATGATGCCGGGCAACAAAAACGAGACAATGGACCGGATCACGATGGCGCTATCCCAGATCAAAAGCAAAGGGAAGCTCCAAGGAGAGGAACTAACTCAGCAGCTCGCAGAGGCCGGGCTAAATACAACGCTCGTCAAACAGGAGCTAATGAAGTCCTACGGGCTTAAATCGACTCAAGACGTTGACAAGCTCATGGGCAAGGGAGGAGTAAGCGCAGACGTTGCCCTTCCTGCTATTCAGCGTGCGATCCTGGCGCAGCTCGGAACCACAAAGGCGGGGGAGTATTCGGCGGGATCAGCGGGAAGCGTTACTGCTCTTATCTCAAATCGCGACGAGGCGATCAAGAACGTGCTCAAAGGTTTCGATGCCGACGAGCATCTTCCTGCCATGGAGCGTTACAAAAAGGTGCTGACGGAGCAAGGGAAGCTGTTTGACTTGAACAGCAAGACCGGGCAGCAGCTTAGCCTTGTGATGCAGGATCTCGCCAATACCGCAGTCAATGGCAAAAGTGCGTGGGCTGAGTTTCAGGCGGGTTTTATCGAGAGCTTTGCGGATAGTTACACGCAATCAATGGGAAAGAACGGACGAGCGTTTGACACCGAGGGAACCACGCAGGCAATGCGGAACCTTGGAGACGCGATCGGACGGCTGGGAAGCATTGCGTCCACTGCTATTGGAAGTAGCAACGGTATTCTTGGGCTAGCGGCGCAACTGTCGGCCAATGTGATAAACAGAACGAGCAAAATAGCAACCGACATTGGCGAGGGGAACTACGCTGACGCGCTCAGGGGGGCTGGACAAAACATGCTTGCGGCTCCATCTGCGTTGCTTCCGACCACATTAGTAAACTCGCTTTTGGCTAAATACGGACCTGGCCAAATGCTGCCGTCTGAGGACGGGAAGGTGCCGATTTACCCGCCAGCAATGGCCGGACGGCGCAACGTCCCGATGATCTCCAAAGAGGAAGCGGCAGCGCGACGCGCAGACGCTGCGGGCAAGAGCGGCAGAGAGCCGTATCGTGGTGTGTTTTGGGCCTACCAGAACTCCACCGGTTCGGCAACGTGGGCGCAGCCGAATATCAGCGACGTGGTGCGCGGACAAAGCGAGACGGCTGTAGCTCTGACCGGAATGGCATCTAAAGCCGGGTCGTCACCTGCTACGATCGTGATCCAGGGCTACCAAAAAGACAAGATGGACCTTGCTCGGGCTGTTGTGTCTGAGCTTGGCCGACTCAATAGGCAGGCGCACTAATGGCCAACCCGATCCCAGGTTGGCAGGGCTCGTACTACGACGCACAGGGGAAGGAAGACCTTACCCACGCGGGAAGCCCTGCGTCGTGGGGCAAGCTTCGGATCAACGGGATCTTGATGCCTGGGACGGTGTTTGTCGATTCGGTCAAACACAACATCGTCAAGTTTTCGGGCAAGGCCAGCGGCAAGACACCGGGAGCGCCAACGCCACGAGGCCGAGACCCAGGAACGGCTAGGATCACTCTTCAGCTCCTTAACAATCGGGAGTGGGACGAGTACGTGGCTTTGATGCCGCGCTTGCTGCCGTATGTCAAAAAAGGGTCAGCAGCTACTGCGGGCGCGGTACGAATCGAACACCCCTTGTTGGCCGCTCATCACCTGGCTTGGGTACTAATTGAGTCGGTAGTTGCCACGGGGCCAAAGGGCGGCGGTCCGGCTGTGATTGTGATTATGGTCGAGGAGTCCGAGGAAGCGACGGATATCAAGGTGGTACAGGCCAAGCCTAAGCCGCGCAACCTGGGATATGCACCAACGATTGCGATTGCTGGCGAGGCTCCGGTGGCACCAAACCTAAAAGCGTTTGCCAGGACGCCAGCACAGGCGGCAAGGTAGCCCAATGGCTGACGTTTGGATCTCAGCGCGCACAGGAGGCACGAAACACGCAGTTGCCGAAGGTGACTACCTGCCTTGCTGGGCGGGCAACTGGTCAGCTCGGATAGAGCTTGCGGACCTCGCACCAGCTCCGACCGGCTTGGTTACGCTGTCCTGGCTTGGCCGTGAGTTAACCGGGCAGGCGGTGCGCAGCGGGCAGACTACGGCGGGCCGGGTGTTTGTCCAGGTGGCCGGTGGAAGCGGGCAACTTGGGCAGCCGGTACCAGCCAAGCTTCAAGCTCGCGGATATCAAAACTGTCCGCTTGGCAAAGTGCTAGACGAGCTTGCCCGTGATGCTGGCGAAACCGTCAGCGCCACGATATCGCCAGCGGTGCGCGCTAGGACGCTCGCTAGCTGGCCCAGACGCAACGCTCTAGCGTCACAGTGCCTAGACGACTTGGCGCGCTCTCAGGGGCTCGTGTGGCGCGTTTTGCCCGATGGCTCGCTGTGGGTGGGCGCTCCGTCGTTTGCAGAGTCTGTGCTATCGCAGGATCTACAGAAGCTCGACGATGAAGACCCCTCGCAATCCACGGCGCTCTATGCGGCGCTGGCTTTCGGTCCGCAGCCGGGCGACAGTTACAAGGGCAAGCGAGTCGGCGACGCACATTACACGATCTCGGCAAGCGGCGACGGACAGCCGGGGCCGGGTGCGTTCGTGCGGCTTTGGTGGCTCGACGATGGGGCAGCGGCTGGTCTTGAAGATGGCCGGCTGATCAAGGACTTTTCCGACCTTGTGCGGCAGTGCGTGACGCTCGATTGGCTAGCGTCTTATTCGGCTCGGGTTGTAACGCAGGCCAGCGACGGAACACTTGAAGTCGTCTTTGACTCCAAGCTGATGCCGCCGCGCAAGAAAGTGCCATATCTTACTCTGGTAGCTGGCGCTCGGCTTGCTGTGGACGGGGGCGCACGCTGCTCGGTCCACTTCGCGAACGGCAACCCCTCGACGCCTATCGCGGACCTATTTGAGCCGGGGTCGGCGTCGAGAGGAATCGCTCGCAATAATGACACGGTAAAGCCGAATGCCACCTTTCAAGCATGGATCGCAAACGTGCAAACCGCGCTGTCTACTCTTGGCGTTCCTGTCGCGCCTCCGTGGCCGGGTAACGTCGATTTCGGCACGATTTCCAGCGCAAGCGACAAGGTGTTTTTACCGTGACAAAGTTCCCGTTTGGAACCGATTACAAGCTGATTCTCGACGAGGACGGCCAACTCGACGTTGATACGACCTTCGCCATCGAAACCGACCCTGCGAAGGTGCTGGTCTGGGATCTGCTCAAAACGGTCACCACGGGTCAAGGCGTTTTGTGGTGGGCTCCGACGAGTACCGAGGACGTAAACGAGAGCCTGCTAGATGGGATGACATCTAGACTAAAGACGGTTATTGACGCGGACCCACGCTTTACATCGGTCGAAGTCTTGACCCGTCTGATGGGTCGCGAGGTGTCGATCTCGATCAAGGCTACGGCAGGCGATGAGACTATCTCTTTGGTTGTGGTCGTACAAGAAAACGGAACGCTCCGAGTAGAGGAAGCGAATGGCGCTGTTTAAAGACCTGATGGCCTCGATTTCTCAGTCGTAGTATTTCACGCTGCTGATGGCGCGCCATACTGCGAACGAAGTACCTACGCAGACTTGGCTATCTGTCGTCAATATCGGTCTTTCGGTCACTCAGTACGTATCGGAACTGCTCGCACAGCAGAGCGCACTCCTGACCGAGACCTTTCGCTCTCTGTATCTTGAAGAGTGGCAAGGGCTTCTCGACGATGCTGTCAACGCCTCCGACAAGCAGCGGCTCGATGAACGCTTCCGAATCAACGCCAAGAACTTTTACGGAATCGAGTACGAAGCGGAACAGCTACAGGTAGCGCGCTTTGTGCTCACCAGCGTTGCGACGGCTCCCACGCAGAGTCTATCAGCAGGGTCACTCGCGGGAACCCCAGGAAACGGGCTCCTGTGGGCTGCACAGATTGATGCGGAGCTGGTACCGAGTCAGCGGGCGGTCGTCGAGTTCGTAGCAGATACCGCCGGTTCTGCGGCCAATGTGCCGATTGGGACCGAGTTAGAGCTGAAAAGCACCTTCGTGGGTGTGAGCATCACGAATCAGGCGAGCGGCGCAGCCACTGCGGTGGGCACTGGAAATGCTGGGCTCTATCTGTACGCGGCGCAATCTGGCGTAACGGTGGCCGTGGTCAATCTTGGGGCCTCTCTGCCTCTTCTGGTGACTGGCAACCTGGGAACCAAGATCGTCACGGTGCAGCTTCGCACAAACGGCGCAGCCGTGGCGCAGAGCACTGCGGACGAAGTCCGTAAGGCAATCAATGCGGCTGGCGGTAACGTCGCTGCTCTGGTGATCTACGCACGGAATCAAGGCACGGGCGGTTCTGTAATGGCCACCGTAGCCTCTGTCGCTCTCGATTGGGACGGCTCCTATATTCAGTCTTCTGGCTCTGACGTGGAAAGCGCGCAGAGGCTCCGTAGGCGCTGTGAAACTCGGCTTGACACCATCGGTGGGGGCGGCGGTCTTGGGCTACCTCCTGGCGTGCTTGGGACAGAGGACGCGCTGGTATTCTGGGGGCTTGCAAGGCCAGCGGGGTACAAGGCCAGTCCGGTTCGCTGGGTGCGCGTGTTGAGCAATAACAAGCTCGGCGTGATGTCCGGCGGCGAGTCCACCGTGATTCTCGCATCGCAGGCCGGGGCGGTGACTGCGGCAGATGTTACCGCCGTCTCTGGTAACTACGAGAGCCCTCGTAAGTACTGGGGAGGCATCAATATCGCCTCTGCCACTCTGCTATCTATCCCCCTCATTGCGGTTATCCACGTCCGTTCGTCGAGCGGAAAGACGCTTGCAGAAGTGAAGGACTCCGTAGCCGCTGCCTTGGTTGCGTTTTTAGACGTGATTGGCGACGAGTGGAGCCGCAACGAATCACCATCGATTTTCTCGGCAAAGATGGTCTCTGTGATCGACGGAGCTGACCCAGCTTCGATCCTGTGGGTCGAGTGGACCGGATTCGTCGCGCCGATTGTGCTGGCGTGGAATGAGTTTCCATCTTTCAACACAGCGGGCCTTGTCTACCAGTACGGATGATCTGAGATGGGACTGATTACAGACTACCTATTCGGTCAGCTACCGCGCCCCACTTTTCTGGGTGGGAAACGTATCAAGGCACTCCTTCGCTCTATTTCGGAGGTCGGGGATACCCTCGCGCAGAATGTGCTACAGAGCCGCGCAGAATCGACCGCACAGACGGCAAGCCGAGACGGGCTGCTGGCTCTGGCGCGGAACATGAACGATCGCGGATTCGATGCGGAATCTACTGCCGACCTGCTTGTGTATGTGCTCGACATCATCGAGCAGCACCGCAAGAAAGGAACCGAGGACGGAATCAAGAAGCAGTTTGCACGAATTGGCTGCCCGTCAGTGGAGATCGTGACTGAGTTGACTCTGCGCGACGCTGGCGCGGTAAATCCCTTTGGCGCGAATGTTGGTTTTTTCTTCATCATCGTGAAGCAGCCGTATCCGTTTCCATTATCCTACTCGGCATGGGACGGCGGCGGTTCCTGGGATGATGGCGTGGCGCGCTGGGGGTGGGCCGATAACACGGATCTACTGAACAACATACGAAGCATACTGCGCGGCTGGAAACCATCCGGCACGAGCTGTCGCTTCATCGTGTTTGACGAGGATGGAACTGCGGGGTGGAACGCCGGGGGGCTCACGGGCAACTACGCTCTGATCGCAATCAATGAACCCTGGGAGATCACTCCTAGCGGGCTTGTTGCCTACTACTACAACTCATCTTTTTTGGTGGCGTGATGGCACTTGCAGACAGACAGACATTCAATCGTGTTGCGGGCACCGTAGAGGCAAAGATGGTTTCCTGGTTGGCGGCGATGCTGACCGATACCATTTCTATGCCCACAGACGGGCCATTTATCACGGCTGACAATGATGCAGCAGGCAAAAGCCCGGTCAACATCGGGTTGAAAGACCTTGCGAACATGGTCACTGGCCTTGCTGGGAGCTTGATCGGCAACATCGCAGGAGTCACAATCAGGACTGTGAAGAGCCTGGCAATCGACGGCACCGGCGGGCTTGCGTCGGCGGCTGCGTCCAACACGGCGCGAATCAGCAACGTGATTAGCACGACCGTCGTAGGTCCTGGCGGAGTCGATATCACTGGCGCTGCGACCGGAATCGGAACGCTCCGTGATTCCTATCTCCGTTTTGAAAACACCGTCGCTGGTGGGTCCAATCCAGCGAAGACCGCGGCGGGGGCGAATATGCTCCACGCACTGATGATTCCGAAGGCGTGGGCCTGCTGGAGCACTGACGGGCTTGGCGGTATCACGCTCGACGACGGAGCAAGGATCGCGAGCATTGCGATCGTCGGCAACGTGGTCCGGCTGACCTTTGCAACTAACTTCGACAATTCAACCTATGCCACTGTCCCGCACTGCGAAAACGTGACCGGCGGCGTGCCATTTTCGCCAAACGTCGTCGAGACTGCGGCGTGGGTAGATTTGGACTGTCTGGCTCTCAGCCCGGCTGCACTTGTGATGAAGGGTCGGGTTTTGATCTTCGGAAGAATCACCACGTAAAAAAAGGCTACCAAAACATGCGTAAAATTCTTGCTCTTATCCTGCTGCTACTACCGGCCTGCGACATGCCCAGCGGATCATCCGAATGCCTACCCGGTCGGGATGTATCCGACTGGTCATTTACCGAGCGATCCCCTGAGTCGGTGACTGTCCCGGTCCTCTCTTGCGGTAAGACCGTCGGTTGGGATGTATTGATACCAGCCGGTGATCACGCATCGGTCATTTGGGGCGTCGAGCGGGACTTCGGTGGCCTCGTCGGTGACAAAGTCAGTTTCTCCGTCGAGCTTGATTCGACCGGACTCGCTGCCGAGTCACTGCGGGCCACCATCGAAGACAAGGACCGCACCGAGTTTGGTTTTGCAGTCGCCAAGCCAGCGCTGCGTGGTCGTCTCGACGTGGTTAATCGGGTGTCGCCGACAGCGGGCGTCATTCGGAGCGTGCGGCTTTCGATGCCTGCGGCTGGGGAGGGGAAGTGGCGGATCTCTAATCTGGGAGGGTGGTGAACCGTGAGTGCCATCCTCGAAAATCCGGTATTTTGGGCGTCAGCAAGCGCGATCCTCGTCGCGGTCTGTAACGTGGTCAAGCGATGGATGGAGCTTCGGGAGCGGTCTGCGCACCGAGCCGCCGTCCTGAAGCTCCACAGCAACGGGTCGGCACTTGAAGCGCTGGCAACCTCCGTGCCCCATCCGACGGGCGAGATCAATAGCGCGCCGATCATCCTGCTGGCAATCGGCTTTGCTGCGGCGCTGTATTCGCCGGATCTGTCCGCCTACTCTGCGGCGGCTGAGTCTGCAAGGGAGTGCCGGACTGCTGCGGATTGCGTCGACGGCGAGAGGTGCGAAAGAGGTGCTTGCGTCTCGTCTGCCCACAAACCGCCGCGCCAGCCACGAAAAGACAAGCATCCGACGGCGGAAAGTCTTGCGCTGTGGTGGCCCAATCGGTCACAACGGCGAGACGTGTTTGCATCCGTGTTTGATTAGCGCAGACACGTAGCCTGGTGGAGTGGCTGGTAGTACGTGCCGTTCGGCATGTACACGACCGGGATGCCATGCCAATCAAGGACCGGCGGCGGCGACCCGTTTGGGTCGTACATGACTGTAACGTCGGTGCAGGTGCCACTCGTGCATGGTGCGGCCTCGCAGTCATACATCCTGCACTTGACGAAGCTGTCGTCACCCAGCACGCATGCCGGGTCGGATGCAGCGGCAACGATCGGGGCCAGTGGGAAGCGGTCCCGGTCTGGCTTGCTGGTGTGATACGGGTGCAGGATTCGGCCCTCGTCATACGACGGCAGACCGGAGATCGGGTATACGGTCAGGGGCTGTGCTGCCTCCTCAATCGGCGGCTCGCAGCCCAGCGACAGCGCAAGCGCAAAAAGTACGATTCTCATGGCGATCCTCCTAGTAGTTGTGGTTCTCGGTACGGCGCGAACTCTCCACCAAAGTGAAGCTTGCACTCCTCAGAGCACACGCGGCGAAAACACGATGGGCAGGAATCGCGCATCAGGTAGCGGTCACCGATGCGCTTAACTAGCCCCTGTGTTGCGAGCTTGATGAGGTTGTGCGCTACCATACCCAAGGTCTGGTAACTGCCCGAGAACGCCTTGATCTCTGGCATCACAAAGCCAGTGTCAGCTCTCCAGACGTGTCCAAGCGCTGCCAGTGCGCCGGTTGATAGGTCGTCTCGGTAGCCTAGCTTGTGCAGCCATTGCAGCACCTCGACAAAAGATTTGCAGTGGGCACACAGGTGAAGCTTGCATCCGAGCGTCGTGACGCAGACTGCGACAGCCGGTGCCTTTTTGCGTCCAAACCGATTGGACACAGAGTGGGTTAATGCATGCGTGGCCTTAATGTCGCAGACCTTGGTGCCGGTGTAGCTGGTCGGTGCGGTCCAGTGTGCTGCTCGTTTTGTTATCTCCATGTCATCCCCCTTTGATGGTTACTGCTCGTCCTTGCTGCCATCGGGAAACAGCCGCTTCTGCTTGTCTTTCTTCCGCTCCTTCGCCCGGTCCCCATCCAACAGCTCTTGGATGTAGACAGACCCGAGAGCCTGCCCGATGAACGCAGCCTTGCCCTTGACAGCCTTCGCCAGTTTGCCCACGTCTGCGGCTGCTTGTGCAATCTCGGAAGCCTGCGAACGGTGACTTTCGATGTCGTCGGAAACCTTGATCGGATCTTCCTTGCTGGCTTCAACCGTCAACCTGCGGTGCGCGTCAGATCCGATCATCTCGGCGTCAACGATGGCCAACTCCTCGGTGGCCAGTTTCAGCGCGGACTGTGCATCTTGCAACTTCGTCAGCGCGTTCTCCAGGCGCTTGGCGGGTAGCGTCTCACTTGACATCGTTCGTCTCCTTTCGTTTGGCGGCCTTGCGCGCTCGCTTTTCCTGAGCCTTAATCTGCTCAGGCGTCAGTAATAACAACTCCCACTTCAATGGTGAGTACGGTGGGCTGGGCGGTCGATTGCGATGGCCAAGATCAAGCACTGGCTCTGGGTCCGGTTGGCTGCTCA
>OFRC01000236.1_pt1 | contig 16017 bp, 19 predicted proteins | sample 1543051 | NCBI WGS metagenome assembly OFRC01 (sample SAMN07774231, study PRJEB24372) | wastewater metagenome
GACGTGCTCACCGGATCCAACGGTGTAGTAGCCCAGCTCGGCGGCGCGTCGGTGGCCATCATGCAGCTGATGCAGGATGGCCAGATCACCGCGGAGGAACTCGCCGGCCTCGCCACCGACATGGGTCTCACTGGTGAAGCAGCCTCCGACCTGATCGAGAAGGGGGTCCAGTTTGGCAACCTCTACGTCGCCCAGATTCAGAAGACCCAGGACGCCTTCAAGGGTCTGGTGCCGTCCGTCTCGCAGGTCTTCGAGGATCTGAAGGGCGCCGCCGACGGCGTCGTGCCCAAGTTCGACGAGGTGCTGAAGGAGCTGGGCGACCGACTGGTAGCCAGTGCCCGGGTCAACGACAACATCGGTGAGATCATCCGCCGTGGCGGCTCGGGGCTCATCGAGGTGCTCAGCCAGCTGCCCGCCGAGGCTCAGGCGGCGTACGCTGCAGCGATCGCTCAGGCCGACGACAAGACGTTCGTTGGGCTCGAAGCCAAGGCTCGCGACCTCAATGCCGAGGGTGTGCGTCAGATCCAGAACCAGGGGCTCCTGTCGATCGCCACTGTGCAGTCGACCGTCGACGCCACGCTCGCCCCGATCGCCGTGGCGCAGAAGGCGCTGGAGGACAAGGCCGCCGAGGTGCGTGCCAAGCTGACCAGCGAAGCCAACAAACCTGGCCTGTCGCCGCAACAGCGCCGTCTCCTGCGCGAGGACCGTGACAACACCACCGCCAGCACCGTGGCGTCGACTTCTCCCGAGCTGATCGCTCAGGTCACCCAGGTGACCGGGGCCGTCAACGCTCAGCTCGCTACCGTGCCGATGGCCGCCAAGCAGGCCAACGACGACGCCGTAGCCGGCCTCCTGCCGCTCCCGCAGCAGATCACCTCGGCAACCGTCCCCGGGCTCCAGACGTGGTCCTACGACGTGGCTGCGACCACCGACACGGCAGCCAACGCCTTCGGGTCGCTCGCCATCCGCGGAGTCGACGCGATGCAACGGCTCGCCAACGGCATCGAGACGCCGGCCGCCCGCATCGTCGAGGTCGTCGGATCGATGGCGGCCGCCATCAACGCGGTCAGTGGCCAGATCGGGTCGGGTGACACGATCGTTGTGCCGGGCATCACGAAGAAGTACATCGGGGCTCGGACCGGCAAGGTCGAGGTGAAGCACTCGGGCGGCGTCGTCGGCGACGGCATCTCATCGTCGCGACTCAACGGGCCGGTGGCGTCGAACGAGCAGCTCGTGCTCGCCCAGAAGGGCGAGGGCGTCGTCCCAGTCGACGCCATGAAGCGCCTCGGGTTGCAGCAGTTCCGGTTCATCCAGAAGGGGGACATCACCGGCCTGCTCGCCGCCAAGGACAAGGTGCCCGGCGCCAAGGCGAACGTCTCCGGCGCCAACGACATCGGCCAGGTCGTCGCCGGCGGGCTCGGTCCGGTGCTCGGTAGCGCTATCGGCGGGGCGATCGATCGTCTGGCGAAGAACGTCACCAGGTATCTCGACGAGGTGTCGACTCTCATCGACGCCAAGATCGGCACGACGCCGGGCCTCATCCCAGGGGGCAACATCGGCGGCGCCGGCTCAGCCGCGGCGGCCGGCTGGATCCGGGCGGCCATGGCGATCACTGGAGCGCCGGAGTCATGGTTCACCGGCCTGATGACCTTGGCGAAGCGCGAGTCGGGCTTCAACCCTCGAGCTATCAACAACTGGGACAGCAACGCCGCCAAGGGCACGCCGTCGATCGGTCTCATGCAGACCATCGGCCCAACCTTCCGGGCCTACGCGCTGCCGGGCTACACGGACATCTACAACCCCGTGCACAACGCCATCGCCTCGATCCGGTACATCCGGGCCCGCTACGGCGACATCTCGCGAGTGCAGCAGGCTAATCCGAACAAGCCGCCGAAGGGCTACTACTTCGGGGATCTGGTAACCACCGAGCAGACGGCCCGGATCGCCGAGGGCGGCAAGGCTGAGCTCATCCTGCCGATCCAGAGCAACCCCAAGCGCGCCGAGGATCTGCTGGCCAAGTACATCTTCGATCCCACCGTCTCGGGCGTGAACGCCGACAGCCTGATCGCACGACTCGAGAAGGCCGTGAGCAACCGCGGCGCCGATAAGCAGGTCACTGTCGCCGACGGCGGGTCGCTCGTCACGCTGCAGATGCAGGGTGAGTCCATCGAGTCGCTGATGGCTCAACTCGGCACTCGTGCCGGCGCCATCGTCAGCCAGATACTCTCGTAGGTCATGGGCTGCTTCAACGGGTTCCTCTGTTTCGATGGCGTCGAGTTCGTCAACGCTGCCCGCGACTTCCACTACATGAATACCTTGGGCCACCCAGGCATCGTTGGCCCCATCGACATGTCGTGCATCTGCGACGGTCTGGGCCCCGACGAAGGTGAGTGGACGAACCCCATCGACGACGACGTGTGGTGGTACGACGCCGCCGTGCCAGCTTCGGCCGACGTGGTCGGTCTCTGGATCGAGGACTTCAAGATCTCCGCGCCGATGAAACGTGAGGTCAAGGAACGCCTGTGGGGTGCCTCGATTGGCTCCCCGGTCTACGGCAAGCGCGAGGTCGTCATCACCGGCTGGGTGCTCACCAAGTCGGCGAGCGCCACGAGCTACATGCGACAGGCCATCCACGAGCTCCTGGTCGGCGCCGACAACTGCGGCGGGTGCTCACCGCCCGACCTGACCTACTGGGAGACCTGCCCGACCGAGTACGACCGGCACGTTCGCAAGATCCTGCAGTGCGGTCTCACCCAGTTGGACTGGGAAGTCGAGCCGTCGTTCGACTACGCGCAAGGCTCCAAGTTCATCGCCACGCTCACTTCTGAGATCCCGTGGATCGCCAAGGAGCCGGCGACGGTGTACGAGGCACCGGCTCTCGATTCGGTACCCATCTGCAACATCTGCAACCCGTGCCCTTCGTCTTCAACGGTTGACCTCTCGTGTGGATGTCTCACCGAGTCGGTGCAGGTGGTGCCCGAGCCCGACCGATTCGGCTGCTACCACGCTCCGATCACGGTGGCCCGCTCGTGCATCCTGATCAGCCCCACGATCCTTTGGGGTCAGGGCGTCATCAACCTGGAGATCTACGCCGGCCTGGCCCACAACGCCGACGGTTCGGGACTGCGCAACATGCGAGTCCGAGGTTGGCCGAACCCCGATGGACTCGGCGTCGACTCGGCGTCGATCGTATGTACCGACCCGTGCATCGACATCGAGATCGCCTGCCTGCCGGCGGGATCCACGCTCACGATCGACTCAATGAAGCGTCGCGCCAAGATCGTCAAGGACGGACGAGAGTCCCGCGGCGTGCGGTACCTGTCCTCCTCCGACGGCGGGATCTTCCGGTGGCCCGAGTTCTCGTGCGCTGGCCTCTACCTCTGCATCGATGCCGATGGCACCGGCACCTCGGACACAGCGACAGTGCGCATCGAGACCCAGGAGTTCGAGCGTGCCTGACCTGTCGGTCGAGTCACGGTTCGACGCTCCGCGCCTGCGCTCGGGAGACCAGTGGTTGCTGAACGCGCGCGCCTGCACGCAGAGTGGTGGAACCGTCAGCCTCGCTGGCTCGGTTCCTCGGTCGGTGAGCGGTGCCCTCGAGTATCGAGTCAACTCCACCGGCACCTGGACGACGTGGCTGCCGGTGGACGATACCGACACAGTCGACTACGAGTTCACAGCGTCCTTCACCCTGCCTGCCGGCCGGTGCGCCAACTACCAGCTGCGAGGCACCGCCATCGCGGCCGGCGACTACCCCTTTAGCATCAGCTGGTCTCGCGCGGGAAGCGAACCTGCCGATGGCAGCGTCGGTCTCGTCGTCATCCCGGGCACTTCGATTGCGCCAGCGAACGACGGACCCGAGCAGGGCATCTCCTGCCTTGGCGTCGGGGAGTACGGGGTGCGAATCGTCAGGCGGGCGACCCCCACCTCACGGGGCGGCGTGGTTGGCGAACTCACGCCATACTCCGGCAACTGGTCCCGCATGTTGAACGCCACGAGCGACGCCGCCATACGCATCCCCCTCCGTGACCGCAACGGCCGCCAGACCGACGACTGCGACATCCTGAATGAGATCCGACCCTGGCGACACGAACTGGAGATCCACCGATCCGGACACCTCGTGTGGGCTGGTCCGATCTTGAACATCAAGGCAGACCCCCGCACCGGCCAGGCCGACATCTCTGCGAAGGATCTTTCGGCATGGTGGGCGAAGCGGTTCCTGTTGCAGGACTTCAACTTCCTGGGCACCGATCTCGCTACCATCTTCGAGGCCTACGTCAACTACACCCAGCTCGTCGACCCCTACGGCCTCGAGGTGACCACGACGCCGACGGGCATCCTCGGTGACCGCACGGTGATCGGTCGCTCGGTGCTCTCGGCTGCCAATGAGCTGAGCGAGCTCGACCGCACCGGCGTCGACTGGACGATCGCCAACCGCACGGCGTTCGTCGGCGGCACCACGATCAACGGAAGGAACTCGCGCATCCCGACCGTCTTCACCGACGAGTCGTTCCGAGATCCACCGATCACCCGACTGAGCGGCGACGGCCAGGGGAACGACTGGTACGTCAAGGGCCGGTCCGACGACGACCTCGGTCGCTACACGAGCTCCGACGACGATGGCGTGCTCATCATGTCGAAGCGCACCGAGTACAGCATCGAGGACAAGAACTCGGCCGACGCCGCAGCGCGTGGCGCATGGGAACGTTCACACGATCCGCTCACCTACGTCGAAGGCGACAACGCACTGGCCTCCAGCGCCGAGGTCGACATCCAAGAACTGCTCCCAGGTGTCGAGGCGGCGGTGTCCCTCTCGGGCGGCGGCGCGGTTCCCATGGTCGGGGTGCTGCGCCTCGAGCGCATCGCTGTCAACTTCACCGAGGGCAACGAAGAGGTGTCGATCTACATGCAGCCGAAGGGGATGACCGCCGATGAGTGATCGCACTCCCGGGGCGAACCCGGCCGGCGGGTTGGGATGGGTGACCGATCTGGCGCGCAAGGTCAAGGATCTCGAGCGGCGCCTCGACGACATGGACAAGAAGGCAGACTCGCCGACCAAAGGATTTATCTGGGTGCCAGGCGGTGGCGGGTCCGAGCTGTGGGTCAGGAGCACGGTCACAGGCAGTCAGGAGAGGGTCGCCGGCCCCCTCTAGGCTGGTACACTCCCGCGCATGGCTGGCGTGAACGATTGCATTGACGAGTGCTCCCTTCAGGAGAACGGGTCAGGTCTACTCCAAGTCCGTCTCGCCCCAGGCGGCGGACTCCAGTGTTCCAACGGCCTGAGCGTAGTTCCTGTTGCGGCTACGTTCATACCGCACTATCACGCCGCTAGCGCTGGTGTTGAACTCGTCGCCGGTCCCGTCCTGACCGGCATTCTCGCACCCACAACCCCACCCGGCACCGCAGCGCCTGTCAGTTCCGTGATGTCGGGTGCATTGTCCGGGCCGGTCGGACCTGGCGCATATTACGCGCAGGTCAGGGCGTATTCCAATATGACGGTTCTGCCGCCAGCATCAGGGGACTCGGCATGCTCCCTGGTGTTGTCGGCTTCCGTTGACGGGGTGAACTACGAGGCGGTACATAACGTCTCCTATGAGTCGATCGGCGGTCGGCCCGCCTTCCATTCCTGGCAACGGACACTTGCCGTTCCGTTGGCTGGCGGCGTGACGTTCGTGCCGACGTTCGTGATCACCTACCTACGTAGCGCCACCGCTGGTGATGACGCCGATTTCTTGAAAGCCACGTTCATGCAGTACGAAATCGAAATACATCGGAGGGACGCGTGACGACGGCAATCGACATCTTTCGCACCGCCCAACAGTGGCGCGGGCAGCCATACCGTCTCGGCGCAGAGTTCAATGGCGACCGGTACCACCCGGGCCCCGTTGACTGCTCTGAGCTCACGGAGACGGCCTGCCGCCTGAACGGCGTCCACCTGCCCGACGGTGCCGAGAACCAGTACCGATACTGCAGGCAGAAGAAGACCCTGATACCGGTCAGCGAGGCGAAGGGCATCGTGGCGGCTCTCGGCTTCCGCATTACCTCCGGCGGCGACCACGTCGTATTCTCGGGCGGCCAGCGCTCTGGCAAGGGCCTCACAATGGAGGCCAAGGGCCGGGCCTACGGCTGCGGCAACTTCACCTGGGACGGTCGCTTCAACTTCGCCGCGCTCATCCCCGGCGTCGACCACGGTGCGGCGTCGCCCCCCCCGACCGCGCCGCCGGTCTACTTCCCGCCGCGTCGCCTAGTGAAGCTCGGCGACAGCGGCCCCGCTGTCGCCGCCCTGCAGTTCGAGATGGTGGCCATCGCCGGGCAGAACCTCATGGGTGAGGATGCCCAGCAGTTCTACGGTCCCGCCACCCAGACCGCCGTCATCAACCTCGCCAACTTCATGACGAACATCCTCAAGTTTGAGGGGTTCGCCGGCCACACCGGCATCGGCGTCGACCCGCACTACATGCAGACCCTCGACCTTCTGTTCTACCAGAAGACGAAGATGGCCCCGATCGTCGCCTAGGAGACCTCATGGCACTGGCACAGAAGTACAAGGATCTCGCTGCTCGAGCCGGCTGGTCGGCTGCCGGCGCCTTCGTGGCCATCCTGGGCGCGCCAGCCGTCGTCGAGGCGATCGACGCCGACGTGAAGGCGCGCATCCCAGGCGTCTTCGCCGCAGCGGTCCCGTCTGTCGCCGCACTGTTCTCGGCGATCAAGAGCTTCATCGGCACCAAGGTTGGCGACCCTGACACGGTGACGCTCAACGGCCCGAAGGACAAGGCGATGCGCGATGCCGCCAAGGCGATCTCCGAGGGCGCGGTCGCCGTCGACGACCTGGGAACGCCGATCACTATGGCGCGGACCGAGGAACCAGCCATGTCAAATCCGTTCGCCGTGATGCCGCCGCCGTTCCGTGAGGGTGTGGAAGCCGACTCTGGTGAAGCTGAGGCCGTGGAACCCCCGGAGTGGGCCACCTAGTTTCGTTCAGGTTCAGGTATGATGCCGCCGTGCTCAGCCTCTTGATTGTCGCCCGAGTGCTGGCCCAAGAGGCCCAGCAACGTGCAGCCGACCCGATGCCCTGGTGGGTCGGACTCGCCATTGGTACGAGTGCCTGGTTCGTCATCGCCTACCTCTTCTTCACCGGCAAGCTCCACAGTGACGCCGAGGTCAAGGAGTGGAAGCAGCTGTGGCATGAGGAGCGAGAGGCCCGGAGGCTGTCCGACGAGGCCACCCGTGACGCTGTGGTTGCCTCGAGATTGGTTGCAGAAGCGATGGATGCTTTGCAACAGGCCGTACGGGGTGCATGATGTTGGTGATGCGCCGGCGCCCCTGTGACCCAGACCTCGAGCAAGCACGCGAGGAGACCTCGGCCGCGCTGGAGAAGGCCGTCGACCTGCGTGAGGAAAGCCGGGCGGTGCGCCAGGAGATCGAGCGAATCAGCGCCACGAATGGCTTCGTGGCCATGTTCACCAAGCTGTTGAGGACCGCGTGATGCCGTACACGCCCGACTGGTACCCGCTGACCGCCGCACTCTTCAACGTCTACCTGGCGGTCATCTGCCTGATGTTCCTGCTGCACTGGCCGCGGGTGTACCGCAACCTGCCGTGGATCGGTCTCATGATCGCCGCAAGTGCCATCTTCACCGACGCGCTGCGGGTGCTGCGACGGGTGGTGCTGCCGGGAGGGATCCTGCCGCGCTTCTCGGGCGAGCTCGACGCCTTGTTCTCGCTCGTCCCGTCGATCGGGTTCGCGACGGCCATCACCATCTGGCTCATCGCCGCTCGCAAGGAACGCAGGACTCCCACCATCAGCTGACCCGTGGCATAATGTCGCCATGGCATCACGTCAGTACAAGATCCCTGAGCGGGCTCAGGATGCCGCCGTCTTCGATCCCGATTGCGTGATCCTTGGTGCGAGGATCATCGATTGGTGCTCGTTCGGCTTCGGTAACACCGTGCTCGTTGACCCGATGGTGCTCGGCATGAAGTCGTCGAGCCTCGAGAAAGCGGCCCGCGCCGTCGCGGCGGAACACGGGTGGCTGTGCGATGTGAGCTTCGTTCCCAACGAGTCGATTCGCGACGGCAGCCGGGAGCGCGAGCAGCACGAGCGTCGCCTCGCCGTCGTCTTCAGGCGCAAGCAGATGGTCAACCTGCTCGGCGGCAGCCAGGGCGAGTTCATCGGCGCCGTCCAGCGGTGAGCGGCTTCCGCCGTCTTGCCGGCGAGCAGGTCCAGACGATCCTTGAAGACCTGCAGAAGGGCTCGTCGATCACGACAGCGGCCCGGAATGCCGGCACGTCGAAGGCCCGCCTCGGCAAGTTCGTCACCGCCGCCCGCCAGGCAGAGCTCAAGATCGCCGAGGGGGAGTGCACGGCCGAGGAGCTCACCGACGACGAGCGATGGGCGATCGAGTTCTACGTCGCCATGGAGCAGGCGCAGGGCATCCTCGAGAACAAGCTGGTCAAGATCGTCGTCGACGCTGGAGAGAAGGACTGGAGGGCCGCCGCGTACGCCCTGGAGCGTCTCTTCCCCGACCGCTGGGCCAAACGGCCCGTCGAGGCCCCAAAGGCGCCCAACCAGCACCTCACGCTCGTGACGGTGGGCGTGTCGGATCCGCATGCCGAGATGGAGGCGCAGGCCCGCAAGATCCTCGAAGCCGGTGGCCTCGACAAGGTGGCCGCCATGCAGGCCCTCGCCGCCGGTCGCACCGCACCGCCAATCGACGCGGAGGCCGAGGTCGGCGACCTCCGCGATGCTGTGCCTGCCACGGTGCGCGACGCTGTCGATGCCCATGTCCTCGAGGATGAGGAGCCGGAGGAGTCGCCGGTGTCCTCACCGCTGTACGACGACACGTCGGAGTTCTGATGCGAGAGTTCGACGAGCTGGAGGCGCTGATGGCCAAGCCGGCCTCACCGCTTGCCGAGATCCGCCGGGCAGGGTGCGAGACCGGGTGGCGCGGCTGGCTGGCGTCGTGCGCTCAGCACTTCACCTACAAGGGGTTCGCCCCGCACCACGAGGAGTTCTGGGACTGGGTGTGGACAATCGAGGACGGTGTTCGGCCATCACCCACCGCTCACGTCAACATCTGGTCACGATCCCACGCCAAGTCGACGAGTGCCGAGCTCGCTGTCGCCCTGCTCTGCGCCCGCGGGAAGCGGAAGTACGTCGTCTACGTGTGCCGGACCCAGGATCAGGCGGATGCTCACGTCGCCAACATAGGTGGCATCCTCGAATCGCAGGCCATCGCCGACGTGTACCCGACGGTGGGACAGCGCCTCGTCAACGACTACGGCCACGCCAAAGGGTGGAAGCGCAGCCAACTCCGCTCTGCTGCCGGGTTCTCTGTGGAGGCCTACGGGCTCGACAGCGCCCAACGTGGCGCCAAGATCGACCAGTACCGGCCCGACCTCATCGTGCTGGACGACGCAGATGATCCCCGAGATACCGAGGTCACTGTCCAGAAGAACATCGAAGTGCTCACCAAAGGCCTGCTGCCGACAGGTTCACGGTGGATGTGCGTCATGGCGGTGCAGAACCTCATTTCCGATTACGGGATCTTTGGACGCATGGTCAGCGGCGAAGCAGACTTCCTCGTCGACCGCCACCTATCGGGCCCGATCCCCGCCATCGAAAACCTCGAAACCGACATCCGCGAGAACGAGGAGGGACAGAACCGATATGTGGTCATTGGCGGCCAGCCGACTTGGACCGGCTACACCCTCGACGATGCCCAGAACGACATCGACACGTATGGTTTCAGCGCCTTCGATGTCGAGTTCCAGCACAACACCGGCGGCATCGGCGACATGTTCCCGCCCGACAAGTGGATCGAACTCGACGACATGCCAACATGCCGTCGTTACGTGAGGGCATGGGACTTCGCTGGCACCGACAAGAAGCGCTCCGACTGGACGGTGGGCGTGAAGATGGGTCGCCTCAACGGGCGCACCTACATCGTCGACGTGATCCGGCGGCGTGTCCTCTCCGGCGACCTCCGCGAACTCGTGCTGGCGACGGCCCAGCGCGACGGCAAGCGCTGTCGCATCGTCATCCCGAAGGATCCCGGCCAAGCCGGGATATACCAGGCCGTGGACTTCGGGACGGGCCTCAACGGCTACAGCGTCTACCCCGAGCCTCAGACCGGCTCGAAAACGACGAAGGCCGAGGCCTTCTCAGGTGCACAGCAGCTCGGCATGGTTCACGTCCCGAAAGCCGCCCCGTGGCTCGGCACATGGAAATACGAATACAACCAGTTCGGCGGTGGGTCCAGATGGGACGACCAAGTCGACGCCGGGGCCTCGGCATTCAACCGCCTCGCCACCCTTGGTGAGGGCAACACCGGCTTCAGCGGGAGGAATCGCAACCAATGACGACGAACAAGGTAGGATCCCAGCATGGGTGAAGCGCGCCGGAGCGAACTGCTCTATCAGGGCCAGATCGATGCGGCCGGCTCGGTCGTCAACGCCGAGCTCCGATCCAACGGTCGGGTCTACGCGATCATGGATCGGGGAGTCGTGCTCGCACACTTCCTCGAGCCGGAGGTGACGTTCGCCGACGGGTTCATGGTGATCGTCGGCCACCCGCCAGGCGAGGTCGACGGCGCGACGGCGACATGGCGCATCCCGAAGCCCGAGATCTTCTCGCTACGGCTCAGCGAAATGACGGTGAAGGCCGGCGATCGACCCGACCTCAAGGGGGCCACGGTCTCGCAGTCGCAGTACCGGGTGCGCATCGAGGGGCCGGCGGGCTCCGGCGTCGACCTGTCGTTGCCCGGCGCCCAGCTCGGCACCATCAACGGCAAGCGGTCGGTGACCTCGGCCGAGGGCGACGTGTTCATGCTCGAGGAGAAGGACTGCGGATGCGGTACGAAGAGGTAGCCGATCGGCTCTGGCCGCTGTGGATCTTCTGGCTGCCGTTCGGCCTGGCTCGCGCCACCCAGATCGTCCTGTTCGACCGCATTCTCGACGCACCGCGGAAGTGGTGGCTGCGCAAGGTCAACCCCCACGACTATCCGCCGGGCGACGATCGGCTCAGCTTGATCGCCTACGTGTCCATGTGCATCTTCTGCATGAGCGTCGACATCGGCTTGTTCTGGGCCGCCATGTCCGGCATCCCGGTGCTCGGCGACATCGCCGTGATCGTGCTCGCCGCTCTCGCTGCCGCCTTCTGGGTGCCGATCATCGACCACTGGGGGGACAAGCTGCTCGCCGACAAGAAGGCGATGTCGGCCGAGGAGATCGCAGCATGGTCGCACGGTGGCGTTAAGGTCGTCCCGGTCGTCGAGGAGCGCACGCTCGCCGAGACCGAGGTCGATGACGTGCTGGCTGCGCTCGAGGGCGATGACGATGGGAAGACCTGATGGCGAGTCGAGTTCCCCGGCCGCCCACGCTGGCCGTGCAGCAGCGGGGTGTTCCACGTAGAACACCCGAGCCGCAGGCGAGCATGTTCCACTTCACGAACGAGGTGGGTCAGGACCTCCAGTCGGTGCTCAACGCTCGCAAGGCGTGGGCCGACCGCGCCCTTTGTCCCGAGGTGGCGACGATCACCAACATGTCGGCCTCGATCCTGACGAGCTGCTACTTCGAGGTGACGATCGACTGCGAGGTTCCCAAGCGCGCACCGTCGGGCGCCGACGCCGAGTATTACCGCATCGCCAAGCAGGCGCTCGATCGACGGTTCGGCTCCGAAGAGGAGCACGGCGTGCACATCGCCATGCTCTCCGAGCAGTGGGACATGACCGGCGACTCGAACCTGATCGGGTACAAGGTAGATGGCAACGGCGTGCCGACGGTGGGCCGAGGCATTGAGACGTGGGAGTTCGTCGCGTCCGACGTGCTCGTGCGCGATCCGGGCAACAACAACTACCAGTGGACCCGCAGCACCGGTGACGTGGTGACGCTGCCCGACGCCGGCGTCATGGCCACCCGGGTGTTCGTACCGCACCCTCGGCACAAGGCGTTGGCGACCAGCTGGGTGATCAACAGCCACGAGATCTGCGTCACGCTCGGCCTGTACCGGATGGCCCAGCGCGCCACCGGTCGCAGCCAGATCCTCGCCGACATGATCTTGGCGCCGTCGGAGGCCTCGCCGGAGGATCCGACCTCGTCGACCGAGGCCTGGGGCAGCACCTCGGGTCAGGCCGAGGATTACGCCGACCTGATCGAAGAGGTGATCCACAAGGCGATTCAGGACGCCATCAAGGACGCCAACGATGGCCGACAGGTGCTCCCGCTCGTGATGGCGGTCGAGGCCGACTTCATCGAGAAGTTCGACCAACTGTCGATCGCCCGCAAGATGGACGTGGAGGCGCGGCCTACCGTCGAGTCGCTGCGCAAGGAACTCGCCCAGAACTCCAACATGCCACCCGAGCAGCTGTTCGGCATCGGCGGCACGAACCGCTGGAACGGCAAGCAGGTGAACGAGGACGGCTTCCGCACGTACCTTGAGCCGAAGACCAAGCGGATGAGCGTCGACATCAAGAAGGCTGCGATCTGGCGAGAACTGCTGGCCAACCGCGTGCCGCTCGAGGTCGTGAAGCGCTTCGGCTGCAAGGTGAACAACTCGGGCGCCATCGCCCAGCCGGACTGGGCCACGGTCGCTCCGAACCTGCGGCGCGACGGCACCATCGGCCCCTCTGGCGCTCGCCGTCTGTTGGGCCTCGACGAGTCGTACGCTCCGACGGAAGCCGAGAAGGCCGAGGCCGCGGCGGCGCAGCAGAAGCCGCCGACCGAGCCGGCCAACAAGGGCACGGGCAGCGGTCGTCAGCGCGACGACACGGTGAGCCCTGATAACCAGAACCCGGGCCAGATCAACCGGGTGGCCGGCAGCGCCTCGCCCGCCCCTCAGATCCTCGATCTGGCGGCCGTGGACGCCTCTCTCGCCGCCGCAACGACCTTCGCCCCCCAGGAGCCGCCCGTGGATACCGCCCGCCAGCAGGCGCAGGCAGAGATCGCCCGCCTGAGCTCGATCGAGGGCGAGACGATGGCCCGCCTCGAGGAGGCGTGCGAGGCGGCGTGGGACGCCGGCATGGCTCGTGCTGGATCGCAGTTCAAGAACTGGGCCCGCCCGCAGAAGCAGCTGGCCGCGAGGCTGCCGGACGAGCCCCGTCTCGTGCCGGAGTGGCTCGACCACGAGACCGCCCTATCGCTAGTTGGCGATCGCTTCGCTTCGTCGATCGAGCGGGACACCTCGATGTTCGGGCCTGCCCTGGTCGTGCTCCTCGCCGCGTGGACGCGCATCGTCGACCGAGCCTGGGCGCAGGCCGACCTCGAGGTGCCGCCGGCCGAGCGTGAGCGGGCCCGTGACGAGTCGCTGGCGATCCTGCGAGATTCGATGGTCGCCGCCCTCGCCGCTCGGGTGTTCGGCGGCTGGACCGCGCCGCAGGGGAGTCCCGGCCGCATCCCGGCGCCGGTGATCCGTCGGGCGCTCGCTGTCGCCGGTGGTGCCCCCGGGATCGCTGCCGGCTTCGAGCCGGTGGCTGAGGCCGCCTACGGCATGATGTTCGGCCCTCTGGGTCTCAGTGCGCTCGGCCTCAGCGTGAAGGGCTGGGAGTGGGATTACGGACCGCTCAGCCTGCGCAACTCGGTCGCCGAGTTCCACCACGAGCTCGACCATCAGGTGTTCGCATCGACCGACGATCCAGCGTTGGACGGAGGGCCCTTCGGGCGCAGGTTTCCCGGCGACCACTTCCACTGTGCCTGCAGATGGTCGCCCGTGATCGGCTGATCACGCCACGATCACACACGGGTGGTCGGGGGCGTCCACCGGGAACGGACAGGGCCTGCGAACCGGCCGGTGCCAATGGGTGACGAAGCGGCCGTTGCGCTCAGTTGGGATCATCTGGTCGCACGACGAGCACCAAGCTTGATCTCCGGGGTAGCAGCCTCGATGCGACAATCCGCACCTTCCTCCGTCGCATTCCACGCTCTCGGTGAACCCGTCGAGCAGGTACACGGTGTCCCCAGGCTTGATGCCGGGGAGGAACGGCAGAGCCGAGGAGATGTCGATGAACTCCGGCCACAGCGTGAGCCGCCCGTAGCCGTCGTGGATGATGTAGCTGCCCTCCGCTGGGCGAATGTCGTCGTCGGTGATGACCTTGAGCTTCCGTAGTGTGCCCTCGCCGATCACCGACGACAGGACGATCGGGTGCTTGATGGTGTTGCCGCTGGTCCACTCCTCGCCAGGTGGTCGAGTCGCCAGTTCCCAGCCGGAGCGCTGATCGCTGATGATGCCGATGTCGTAGCCCGCTTCGTGCATCCGCTCGTCTTGGTCGAGCATCGCATCGGCGGTTGCGCTGGTGACGCCGATGGTGACGGGGTGGTCCGGCGGCGTCCACACACCATCGGAGCAATCGGGGCACGAACGGCCCGGCAGCACCTCGTCATGCGGGACGGGTGCGCGTAGCCAGCGCTTCCCCCCGCACGTCGGGCAGGGGAGGCCCGGGAGGATCGGCAACAGCCCAGCGGTGAGCGCTGCGCCGTGGATCGGGTCGATGAACACGACGGTCATGGGATGGCTCCTTCGATAACGAGGTCGCTGTCGATCTCGTTGCCCCACGCGTCCCAGCCGGGACGTCGTCGTCGGGCGAACAGTTCGAGGTACGGACCGGGGCTGATCTGTTCGACCAATCCGAAGAACTCATCGGGCTTCTCCGAGTGGCGGCGACGCGGCCACTGGTACCAACTGGAGATCAGCGCCTTCTCTGGCACCATCGGCTTGCCCCGTGTGGCGAACACGGCGTGCTCGGTGTTGTTGCGCAGGTAGTAGCCCATGCCCGGGCCGGGCTTGCACCACGTCAGCAGCGACATCGGAGTGAACCCCCACGCCTCGGCGACCTCGTAGGCAGCGCCGAGCGTCCTGTTGACGCCCCAGATCCAGAGGTGCGCTGATGATGCCGCGAGATCACTGATTTCGAGGGCAGCGATGTCGGCGACGGTCATCGTCTTGTAGTGGCGCTCCGGTTTGCCTCGGTGGTACGTCGATCGCTGGTGCATCGACGGCCACGGCGGGTCGGCAACGATCGTGCCGTACGGCTCGCTCACGTCGCACCGTCTGGGAGGATCGGCAACCCCAGGTGGGCGATGGCGGCCCCGGTCACGGGGTCCCAGAACGGGCGGGCGGTCACCTGCCAGAGCCGGACGCGGTTCGCGGCGAGGCGGAACGCGCTCGCGGCGTTGACGTTGCCGTTGATCGGGCCGGGGTTCTGAGCCTCGATGTAGTCGGCGAGGCGCTCGCGGACGGATCGGAACTCGCCGGGGGTGACGTCGCGGACGATGAGGGCGCCACACCGGGCGCGGTAGGTGGTCACTCGCCGGCCTCGAGGGCGCGGATGCGGTACCGGTACTCGCCGGCGGAGAGGCCGACGTCGGCGACGTGGCCCTCGGCGTCGTGCTCGGTGAGGCGCTCGGCGAACTTGCCGCAGTTCCGGAACCGGCGGGTGAGGTCGAGCTCCTCGTCGGTGAGCCGGCGGGCGAGCCACGGCGCCTTGTTCGGGTCGCCATGGCGGTCGGACCAGTCGGCGAGCTCGCCCTCGGTGGGGTCGAGCCGGGCGAGGATCTCGAGCGAGTGACCGGTGAACCTCGAGCTCATGGTGAGGGCGCACGCGGCGAACGTGCCGCGGTGGATCTCGACGTCGTCGAGCGTGAGGACGTGGGTGGCGGGGCCGAACACGTCGGGGTCGAGCCACGACCACCGGGCGCCCTGGTTGTGGATCTCGTACAGGACGGGGCCGGCGACGATCGACCAGAACGCGCCGCGGGGATCGGGGACGGGCGGGGCGTCCTCCTGCCACCACGACACGCGGGTCGCGGCGGCGGCGTGGCCTCGGCGGTCGAGGTAGCGGATGAGCTCGGCGCGGCACTCGGCGAAGGTGCCGCGCTCGTGGATCTCGTCGGACGACGTGAGCGAGAACGTCATCGGGTCGCCTCGGCGAGGTCGGCGGCGAGGACGGTGAACGTGTAACCGCCGACGGCGACGACCTGGGCGAGCCCGTCGCGAACGGCCTTCATGGGGTGCTCGGGGGCGTGG
>OFRC01000239.1_pt1 | contig 15763 bp, 20 predicted proteins | sample 1543051 | NCBI WGS metagenome assembly OFRC01 (sample SAMN07774231, study PRJEB24372) | wastewater metagenome
ACAGAAACAAAACGCGGCCCAGGCCAGCCCCCGCACGCGCCGACAAGCCAGCAGCGCAAGATGGTTGAAAGCATGAGCGCCTATGGCATACCGCAGGATGACATTTCCAAGGTTATCGGCATTTCAATCGACACCCTTGCCAAGCACTACCGCGAGGAACTGGATACGGCGACGGCCAAGGCAAACGCCAAGGTTGCGGAAACGCTTTACCGGCAGGCCACCAACGCCGACAATCCGCGCAGCGCGACGGCTGCTATATTCTGGCTCAAGACGCGCGGCGGGTGGAAAGAAACAAGCGTGCATGAGCACGGCGGCATCGGCGGCGGGCCGATCCAGACGCAAGAGGTATCAGCCCTTGACCGCATCAACAGCAAGCTTGATGGCATCGCTGCCCGCGCCGCAGAGGACAGCGATCCTAGCGGAACTGAGTGAGGCGGATCTAGAGCAACTCGAATGGGAGTGGCGTTTCTGGGCGCGCAAGAACCAGATTGCACCCGATGGTAATTGGCGCACATGGCTTGCACTTGCTGGCCGTGGCTTTGGTAAGACTGAGGCGGGCGCGCAATGGGTGCGTGAGAGAGTTAAGGCTGGCGCGCGTTCAATAGCGCTTGTTGCGGAAACCCAGAAAGACCTTGAGGAAGTGATGGTCGCGCGGCTGGTGAAAATCAGCCCGCCCGATGAAACGCCAACCGTGCGCTATAAGCCCGTGCGTATCACTTGGCCGTGCGGGGCAACCGCGCTGGGCTACAACGGCACAGAGCCTAACCAGTTGCGCGGTCCAGAATTTGACACAGCGTGGGTAGATGAATTGGCGAAGTATCGCTATGCCCGCGAAACTTGGGACATGCTGCAATTTACTATGCGCGCGGGCGACGATCCGCGCGTATTTGTTACAACAACGCCGCGCCCCATCCCTGTATTGCGTGAGATAATCAAAGACCCCGATACAGTTGTGACGCGGGGCAGCACTTTCGACAACGCGGCAAACCTGCCGAAGTCGTTTCTGGACCGCCTGACCGCCAGATACAATGGCACGCGGCTTGGGCGGCAAGAACTTAACGCCGAAATGCTGGACGAAATAGAAGGCGCGCTTTGGACGCGCGAGATGTTCGACACGCACCGACGCGATACGTTGCCGGAAATGCAGCGTATCGTTGTGGCCGTTGACCCCAGCGGCACAGCAGGCGCAAGCGATGGCGGCGACAGTATCGGGATCGTGGTGGCTGGCAAGGGCATTGACGGGCGGTTCTATGCAATGGCTGACAGGACATGCAAACTTTCCCCGGACGGATGGGCAAGGCAAGCGGTGCGCGCCTATCACGAGTTTGGCGCTGATCGGATTGTTGCTGAACGCAACTTCGGCGGCGCTATGGTTGAGGCGGTTATTCGCACGGCTGACCCCGATGTGAGTTACAAGGAAGTCACCGCAAGCCGGGGCAAAGTCGCAAGGGCCGAGCCTATCGCAGCATTATACGAGCAAGGCCGCGTAACACACGCGCAAGGGCTAGAAGAACTGGAAGACCAGCTATGCCAGATCGGCGCAAGCGGATTTGTGGGTGAGGGTTCACCCGACCGTGCCGACGCTTTGGTTTGGGCAATAACCGATCTTATGGGCGGCTCATCCTACAGCCTAGACAACATTTTCTAAGGAGGCGACATGACAAAACCACGCGTGCGCCTCAAGGCAGACGGCAACCTGATCGGCGTATCTGACAGCCTGGTCAATATCACGGCAAACCTTGGCACGGGCCGGGATAAGGCCAGCCATACCACCTATGCCGCGCCTGTGGTGGACGACTACACGCTGATGAACGCCTATAGGGGCGGATGGTTGCCGCGCAAGATCGTGGATATTCCTGCGCTGGACGCAACCCGCAACTGGCGCAACTGGCAGGCTGACGGCACGGAAATCAGCGCAATCGAGGCAGAGGAAAACCGCCACGGCATCCGGCTCAAGGTTAAATCGGCGTTCACATCGGCGCGGCTTATGGGCGGTGCGGCAATCCTGATCGGCACGGGCGACACTGATCTTGCCAAGCCGCTTGATCCGGCTCGCATCGGGCTTGGCGGGCTGAAATACGCAACCGTGCTGCACAAGCGCCACCTTTATGCATCCGAAATCGAGAATGACCCGGCATCGCCATTTTTCGGCAAGCCCGCGACATGGACGCTCAACCCCGGCGGCATGACGCCAACAGATATTCACGCATCGCGGCTGGTCATCCTGTCCGGCGCGGACGTGATTGATCCAGGCATGGCGGCGACCACCTACGGCTGGGGCGATAGCGTCCTGCTGGCGATGTTTGAGGCGATCCGCAACATGGACGCCACCAGTGCCAACGTGGCCTCGCTGGTGTTTGAAGCCAAGGTTGATACGGTCGGCATCCCCGACTTCATGCGCAAGCTGGGCGATGTGAATTATTCGGCGCAGATGCTGAAACGCTGGGCGCTGGCCGAAACTGGCAAAGGCATCAACGGCACATTCATGCATGACGCCGAAGAAATCATCGGGCAGAAAACCGCGTCTTTCAGCGGCCTGCCGGACCTGATGGATCGGTTTATGACGCTGGTTGCCGGTGCTGCTGACATTCCGCTAACCCGGCTTCTAGGACAATCACCCGGCGGATTGAACGCCACGGGCGAGGGTGACGCGCGCAACTATTACGACCGCATCCGCGCGATGCAGGAACTCGATCTAGGCCCCGCCATGCACATCCTTGATGAGTGCCTGATCCGGTCGGCTTTGGGGTTGCGGCCCGACGATGTTTACTACAATTGGGCATCGCTCTGGCAGATCAGCGATAAGGAGCGCGCGGAAATCGGCAAGACGCAGGCCGACACCGTGGCTGCGCTGTTCAACACCGGGATCATCGACCAGGACGCTTTGTCCGACGCCGCTGTGAACATGCTGACCGAAAGCGGCGCAATGCCGGGGCTTGAGGGGTATGTTGCGCAATATGCAGGGAATGAGGGTGGCGAGGATGAATAGCCAATTCACAGACGCGGCAACCATCGCCGGAACGCGCCGCACGAATGACGGCTATCTTGTCGCAGACGTGCGTTGCGCGCGGACTGGGTGCCAAGACTACGCCGGGGCAGACTTTGGGCTTGTCGGCGGCACTGTGACCGTCTACCGCCCCGAAAGCGCGGTGTTTGCCAAGGATAGCCTTTCGACATTCGCGGGCAAGCCGGTGACTGTAAATCACCCGCCAGAAATGGTCACGGCTGATAACTGGAAACAGTATGCCGCCGGTGACATTGGCACCGACATTGCCCGCGATGGCGAATATGTCCGGGTGCAGATCAAGGTCATGGACGCCGCCGCTATCAAAGCGATTGAGGGCGGCACCAAGGAAATCAGCATGGGCTATACAACGCCCGTGGAAATGCATGACGGCGTTGCCCCAGATGGCACCAAATATCAGGCGGTGCAGACTGGGCCAATCCGTATCAACCATCTTGCCATCGTGCCAAAAGCGCGTGGCGGGTCGAACCTCCGCATTGGCGACAGTGCGGATCACTGGGGTGCAAGCCCTCTAACGGTAGCAGACAAAAAGGAGGGCACAATGTCCGACAATCTGCGCACTATCCTGGTTGATGGCTTGCAGGTCTCGACGACCGACGCAGGCGCATCCGCCATTGAAAAGCTGACCAAGCAACTATCCGACTCCGCAGCCGCTTTGACTGCCGCCGAAAAGAAGGCCGGGGAAAAAGCCGCCGCCAATGAAAAGGAAATGGCAAAGAAGGACGCGGAAATCGCGGACCTGAAAGCCAAGGCACTGGATGCCGCTGCAATCGACGCGCTTGTCAAAGACCGCGCCGATCTGGTGGCGCGCGCAAAGGCTATCCAGCCCGACGCCGTGACCGATGGCAAATCCGCCGCTGACATCAAGAGGGCCGTCGTCGTTGCCAAGCGCGGCGATGCCGTCAAGGACAAGGCCGACGCCTATATCGACGCGGCTTTTGACCTGTTGGGCGATGCAGAAGACCCGGCAAAGACCGCGCTGGCAGACGCATCCACCGCAAAGGTCGGTGACGCATACACCGACTACGAAACCCGAATGAGCAACGCATGGAAGGGGGCCAAGTAATGCCTATCCAAGACACGATTGGGACGTATCCCACCCGCACGCCGCTGGGTTATCCCGGCATGTTGGCCGAAATCACGGGCGTTCAAGATACGGCATCACGCCGCATCACGACCGCCGCTGTGGCGTTCGGTCTGGCCGTTGGCCGTGATGGCGTTATTGCCGGGACCGCAAAACTTGGCGGCACTGGCTTTGAGGGCATCGCGGTTGCCGACAAAACCCGCCAAGCCGACAGCTATGCCGTTGGCGAAATCGCAGGCGTTCTTCGCAAAGGCTCGATCTGGGTCACTGCTTCTACCGTCGTCACGATTGCGGACCCCGTGACGTTCACCGCTGCAACCGGCGTTATCGGGGCTGGCCTTGCCACCACCATCGCCAACGCGAAATTCGAGACTGCCGGTGGTATCGGTGATCTCGTTCGCGTGTATCTGGGCTAAGGGGGCCTGAAAACATGAGCAAGCAATTTCAGATGCTTGACGCTCAGGCCGCGCTTGGCTTTGTCGTCTCGCAATCCTCGCACATCGAGCGCGAGGTTATGGCGATCCCGTATCCCGAAATTCGGTATGCGGAAATGGTGCCGGTTGATACCAGCGCCAACCCGTTCGCGGCAAGCGTGACGTTCTTCACGCAAGACGCCGTTGGCCGCGCCAAGTTCATGAACGGCAAGGGTGACGATGTGCCTTTGGCAAACATCATGCGTTCCAAGTTTGAGCAGGGTATTCTTGACGCCGGGATCGGCTATGAGTTTTCGCTGACCGAAATCGGGCAGGCGCAAATGATGGGCATGAGCCTGCCAAACGAAGGCGCGGCGGCTGCACGGCTGGCCTATGAGCAGCTTGTGGACGAGGTGACGCTTAACGGTGCTGACGGCATCGAGGGGCTTTACAACACCACGGGCATTACATCTGCGGCGGCGGGCGCGACGTTCACCGCTGGCACCCCGGCGCAGGTCTTGGCCGCAATCAACACCGCGTTGACGGCGATCATGACCGACACCAACGGTATTGACATGGCAAACACCGTTGTCTTGCCACTTGCCGCTTATGGCGCGATTGCGACACGTCAGCTTGATGTTACAAGTTCCATGACAATCTTGGAGTTTGTGCAGAAGTCCAACGTGTACACGGCGCGGACGGGCCAGCCCTTGACGATCATCGCGGATCACCGCCTGACCACGAAAATGGTGGTCTATAAGCGCGACCCATCGGTGTTGAAGCTGCATATGCCCATGCCGTTGCGGTTCCTTCCCCCGCAGTATGTGAACCTGTCGGTTCGTGTGCCGGGCATGTTCCGTTTTGCGCCGCTGTCGATCCGCCGCCCGAAGGCGGTTCGCTATGTCACGGGGGTTCTGTGATGGCGAAAGTTGAAAAGCTGTTCAACGTATCGTCTGGCATTTTGATTTTGCCAGACGGAACCGAGGTTGCACCGGGCGTTGGGTTCGAGTTGACCAAAGAGTGGGCGTCAAATTCTGGCGTCAAATCATGGGTTGATGATGGGCTTGCGTCCAGTGATGCCCCCCGCCGATCTGTGCCGGATGTTGATTTTTCGGCGCTGCAAGCTGAAATCGACAAGCTGACTGCCGATCTGGCAGAGGCGAATGGTCAAATCGACAAGCTGACTGCCGATCTGGCAGAGGCGACCAAGCCAGAGCAGAAATAACCAACGGGCGGGCTGTCATGGCCCGCCTGCCAATCAAGAGGGTGAACCGATGGCAGGCTATGGCGACGATACGGGCTTTGCTGCATGGCTTGCCGACGCTGGCCTAAGCCTGCCTGTTGGCGCGCCGTTGCCTGCCGTCTTGCGCCAACGTGGCAGCGACTATCTGGACGCCACCTATGCGGCACGGCTGCAATGCAGCGCACCGACTGGCGGGTTCGATCAGGATCGCGCATGGCCGCGCACGGGGCATATGATTTACGGCGCAGCGATTGGTGATACCGCAATCCCCGCTGCATGGGTGCAGGCGTCTTACCGCGCCGCATACCGCGAGGCCGCAACGCCGGGCTGGGCTACATCAAGCCGCGATCCGTCACGCATGACCAAGCGCGAAAAGGCAGACGTGGTTGAACGTGAGTTTTTCGAGCCGGGCGAAACTGCCGGTGCATCTGGCGCAAATATCGACGCGATGATTGAGGGGCTGATTGGGCCTTTTCTTTGCGGCGAATATTCTGGCAGCTTGCCGCTGCATATCACAATATGATAGGATTGACGGGCCGGGAGGTGTTTGACGCACCTGCAACCGGCCCTAACCACAACCGATAATGGAGTATCGAAAATGGCTGATCACAAGATAGACGGAAATGACGGCGCGGGCAATGTGGACTTGATCCGGCGCATTGACGCCATGCAAGCCTGCCAAGTTGGGCCTTCGGACGAATGGTCAAAGGCAACAAAAGACGGTTACAATCAAGCCGCAACAGATTGCGCAATGGCTATTCTGCGGGTTGCGCCCGTACCCGCCGCGAATGATGAAGTCGCATCCTACAAAATGGCTGCGATGGAGTGTGAACTTGAATGCAAGGCGTTGCGGGCGCAACGTGATGACGCATGGGGCCGGGCGGATCATGCGCTAGCATTGGCCGCCGATGTCATTGACCGCGACATAAAAAAGATACAGCCGGAAATGACACGCCGGGGTCAGAGGCTTGCAGATGGTAAAAAGCCGGGGTTTCAATACGCCATTCATCGCGCCGATCTTGACGCCAGAATTTCATGCCGGGATAAAATCCTCGCCCTACGCGACAAGCCAGCGCCTGCGGTGACACCTAAAATAGAAGTGAAATTCACTTGGGCAAAAGGTGACGAAGAATTTTGGGTTCACCTTAAATCACCAGATGGGAAATCTGCAGGCTTCAATCTTGGAAACCCAAAAGGAATGATTGCGACAGCACTTCTTCGCGCAATCGCAGGAGGCGGGGATGAGTGAGTTACCGGAAACGCTGCGATACCTCGGATACCATCTGCGCGTCAAGGCTGACAAGGCAAGCGAACAAATCGACGCTGACCGCCTATCGCGGGCCGCTGACGAAGTAGAACGCGCTGACCTGCCACCCACCCTATCCGCCGCGATGGAACTGCCGGAAATTAAGATGCTGGTGAAGCGACTGGACAATCCATGGGAAGCGGATGACGGAATAGAGAAAGGAGCAGCGCCCTTCTGGTGCGGTCTATACATGCAGGAGGCGAAACACGCCCTCACCGCCGCGCTGGACGAGATAGAGAGGCTGCGGAAAGTCATAGAGGAATTGGCAGACGACGCGATGGAACTGCCGGAGTTGCCAACGGATGCGCAACTACATTATGCTTGTTTGTCATATCGCCATGATTACGGGCTGATGGATTTAGCATCCCGCGAGAAACTGCAATGGGAGTGCCGTGAATGGTGGCGGTGCATATCGCGCGCCATGATTTGCGCACCACCGGAGGCCTAAATGCCCTTCTACGATGACATGGCTCAAGTCGCCCGCGACCTACTCGCCCCCGATACGGCAGGCGGTTTGGGACAAGGGAAAATAACGCTGGTCCGCACCACGCCGGGAACGCCTGACCCCACACAACCGTGGGTGCCGGTGACGCCAACTGTCACGACCGAAGATGTAAACCAGATCAGCAAGACGAAGGCCGAATACGTCAGCGCCGGAACGATTGTGCAGACCGATCTGGCCTATGTGATCGAAGCGCCGCGCGTGATCCAGCCAAAGCCGGGTGATACGGTGAAGGTCGGCGGGGTTTATGTGGGCGGGATTGTCCATTGTGAACCGTTTCCGGCTCATGGCGTGACTGTGCTTGTCAAGCTGTGGGTGAATAGATAATGGCACGCCCCACCCGCCAAACCGTGCAATTCCGCACGCTGATTGCAAAGCTAACGCCGGAACTGCGCAAGGCGTTCTTGGCGGGCGTTGCCGATCTTGGCGACCGCGTGGATATGAATGCGCTTGTTGCGGCGCTGAAAGCGAATGACATTGACGGCGCGATTGCCGCAATGCACATCACCGAGGGCGCGTTTTACCAATACGCCGCGACCAAAACCGCAGCTTATGCGCAAGGCGGGGCGCTGGCCGCGACCACGATCAACGGGCCACCGGGCGGCGGTGTGGCGTTTCGGTTCGACATGGCAAACCCCCGCGCCGAGGCTTGGATAGCGGCAAACGTCGCTGGTTACGTCACCCGGCTCACGAATGAGGCGAAAGAGGTTTTGCGGGCGGCTATTCTTGAGGGGTACACCGCAGGCAGGCACCCCAACAGCATCGCGGTTGATATTGCGGGCCGGATGGTTGGCGGCAAGCGGCAAGGCGGTCTGGTGGGGCTGTCTGGGCAGCAGGTTGCGCACGTTGCATCCATGCGCGCGCGGCTGGCAAGCGGCGACCCCGCCGAAATGGCAAAGGTCTTCGGCATGACGCGACGGGATAAGCGGATGGACGCGACAATCCGTAAAGCAATCGATGCCGGTAAGCCTGTATCGGCCGCTGACATTGAGCGCATGACGCAACGCTATACCGACCGACTGATTGCCAAGCGCGCCGAGGATATCGCGCGCACCGAAACGGGCATGGCGGTTATGTCGTCACGGGCGGAAGAATGGCAACAGGCAAGCGAGACGTTGGGCTATGATGCAAGCGCGGTGATTAAGCGCTGGATTCATGGCAATGGTGTGAAAGACCCGCGCCCACATCATCAGGCGGCGAATGGTATGACAGTCGAAGGACTGGACACGCCGTTTGTTCTAGAGAACGGGGCGGTGATGCAATATGCTTTGGACCCTAATGCGCCCATCGAAGAGACGATAAATTGTTCCTGTGACGTCACTTACCGATTTTCTCACGCGAAAGGTGTAAAGTGAAATACACAGTTGAAAACACCGCCGCGATTGACAAGCCCATGAAGGCCTTTCTTGACGGCGTGGAGCAAAAAGACTGCGTTGAGGCCGATGAGGAAAACGGATTTGTGATCGTCTATGCCCGAGACAAAGACGGGCGCTATATTCTTGACGGCGACGAAATCCAAACCGAAACGCGCTACGGCGTTGTTACTGTCGTTCCGGCATGACCTGCACCCCATGCGAGGAGCGCCGCCGCAAGCTGCTGGACGCCTTGCTTGAGGCGCGGATTGCCGAGGCGGTTAAACAGGCGGCGATTGGCGTTAAGGAAATCATCAATGGGCCAATTTCACGCGATAATTGACGCATGGACCAAAGAAACCGAGCAACGCATGACGGCGGTATGGCGTCAGTCTATCGACGATCTTGCCGAGGTTATGAACCGCACCCGCGCCAATGGCGGTCGATTGCCGCACCTGACCGGAAACCTAATGCGCAGCTTGCTTGCATCCACCAGCGCCATGCCTTCCACCGGCGAACCTGATGCGAAATACAGCGGGCAGGACGTGGGGCTTGTGACGGCGGGCTTGCAATTAGATCAGACTGTATGGCTTGGCTATCAGGCGATCTACGCCCGCCGCCTCAACTACGGCTTTGTGGGTGAGGACAGTCTAGGCCGAAACTATAACCAAGCCGGGGCGCATTTCCTTGAGGCTGCAATAGCTGAATGGCCTAACATCGTGCGCATGGCCGTATCAAAGATCAAAGCGGGGGCCGCATAATGCCGGGCACGGAAACCAAGATATGGATGGCGCTTAAATCCCGCATTCAATCCATCCCCGGCGGGCTTTCGATTGCATACCCCGCCGATGTGTTCACCCCGACCAGTGCCGCCTATATCGCCGTGGGCCGCGTAAATATCGCCCCTGAGCGTGTATTCGTTGCATCCGGGGCGCATGAGCGCACGGGAACACTAACGCTATCCCACGTCGCGCCTATAGGGCAGGATCAGGCGGTATACGAGGAAGCCGGGGCAATGATTGCCGCGCACTTCCCCGCCGATCTGTGCATGAAATTTAACAACATCGTGTTGCATGTTGTCTCCGCCTCGCACGTTGTTGACGGCTACCGCGACGGCGCGTGGTGGCGCACCCCAGTGAATGTATTCTGGCGCTGCGGCGCTTAAACCCCAATCCGAAACCCGGATAAACCGCCCCTGAGGGGGCTTTCAACACATGGAGGCCTCAAATGGCTGGACTATCGAAAATCGCAGGAAGCCGCATCTATATCGGTGGCCGTGTATCGTATAAAAGTGTTGTCGGGCTGCTCGACTTCGCTGGGCAGACATGGACCGAAATCGGCGGATGGGCAACCAGCGGCGACCTTGGAACCGAGCAGGAAACCATCTCGCAAACTCTGATCAATCAGAATATCACGCTTTACTCCAAAGGCGTGATTGGTTTTCCGATCATGGAAAACACCTTCACGCCGGACTTTTCCGACGCGGGGCAAAACGCATTCCGGCAGGCGCAGAAGGCTTGCAGCCCCTATGCGTTTCGCATCGTTTGGGGCGCTGATTGCGGACCTGAAAGCACTGTGACGATCAGCATCGCAGCCCCCGGCGTTGTGACTTGGGCCTCGCACGGTCTGACTGCTGGTACTGCGGTCATCATCAACACAACCGGCACACTGCCGACCGGGCTTGTCGCAGGCCAGACCTACTATGTCGCGGCATCCCCGGCACCTGCTTCCAGCACGTTCTCACTCGCGGCCACACCCGGCGGCGCAGCAATCACCACAACCGCAAGCCAAACCGGCGTTCACACCGCTACCGCAATCGCTGCGGGTGAAACCGATATGTTTTACGGGCTGGCAATGTTCGGAAACAAATCCGGCGGCGACGCCAGTGCAACGCGCATGGTGTCGATGCCGATCCAGCGCATTGCGGATTATATCACCGTGTAAACCAAAGCCCGCCCCACGGTCATGGGCGGGCCTAGCCGGGGTGGTGGAGTGGTTCACCATCGCCCCGGCATTTTGAACCCGAACCCAAAAGGATATACGATGTTCAACCTAGATGACATGGACAAGCCCGTTGATGTGGCCGGGGGCGAGTGGGTTTCCGAGATCCCGAACCATCCCGGCGTGAGGCTAAAGGTTCGCAGCCGCAACTATAAGCCGTTCAACGTGGCGCATGACGCCCTGTTGCGGTCATTCGGCAAGCGGGCGACACAAGCGCACAACTCGCCTGTGTATCAGGCAAAGGCCGGGGCGCTGCTGGCCGATCATATCTTGCTGGACTGGGAAAACGCAGTGCAGGTCAAAGGCAAGCCCGCGCCATATGACAAGGAAACCGCCGTCAAGGTGCTGACCTCTGTTGATGAACGCGGCATGGGCCAGACGTTTCGCGACGTGGTGGCCTATGCGGCTGGCATCGTTGCCGACAACCATTTGGGCATGGCCGAGGACATCGCGGGAAACTAATCGAGGCGCTTCTGTGGGCGATGGATAACCCAAACTCACAAGCGCGGATTGAGGCGATTGAGGCAAAAGGCAGGCGGGTTCCTGATAGGCTTTACCCGCCTGACGTTCACCCCGGCGCGGTGGCTTGGCTTGACGACTTCTTTGAACTTGGCACCGATCGGCAGCTTACCGGCTATGGCGCAGGGCCAATACCTGCGGCAAGCATCGCACGCCATGTTGCGGGATGGTGCGAGCATGAGGCTTGGCAATTCCGGCACGTCATGCGGCGGCTTGATAATGCTTGGCTAAAACGGCAATCACCTGACGGCGGCGATGATCTACCCGTGAGTGATAACCCTGCCCGCGATGCGTTTCGCGGCGGCAAGAAATAAGGGGCAGGCAATGACACTAGCGGCACTGGGCATTGAGGCTAAGACGGACGGCGTTGATAAGGCGACCGATCAGCTTGACCGTCTCGCGGGTGCCGCTGGTAAAGCTGAAACCGCGACCGATAAACTTGCACCGTCCAGCCGAAAGGCGGGCGATGGCGTCAAGGGGTTGGGTGGCGAGGCCAGAACAACTGATGGCGCGCTTGCAAAAATGGCGGGCAGCCTTGGTAGCGTGATCGGAAAATTCGCGGCCATGGCGGCTGCGGCTGTGTCCGTGGGGGCTTTGTTCGCATTGGCGCGCAAGGGCGCAAACGATATTGACGACGCAGCCAAGGCGGCACGGCGTCTAGGTGCTTCGATCCTGGGTTTTCGCGCGCTTGAATTGGCGGCGGGTGAGGCGGGCGTATCAGTCTCATCCCTTGCCGACGCGGTGCAGACAATGGATCGGGAACTTGCGCGCGGCAGCGCCAATGCTGTATCGGCGCTATCCAAGATCGGGCTGACGGTAAAGGATATTGTCGGGCTTGATGCCGATCAGAAAATCGCGCTCATCGGGGATAAGATCAAGGGGTTTGGCCTATCTTCGGGGCAGGCATCCGCGATGCTGCAAGACTTTGGCATCCGCAACAAGGAATTCCTGCTGGCGGTGACAGACGGCGGCAATGCTTTGCGGTCGGCGCGGGCCGATATTGATGATTATGGTCTCGCAATCAGCCAAGTTGACAGCGACCGGATTGAGACGGCAAACGACGCCATCGGTAGGCTTGCGCTTGCGGGTCAGTATCTGGCGCAACAGCTTGCATTGGCGCTTATGCCAGCGCTTGGCGATCTTGCAAAGGTGATCACTGACAGCTTGCGCGAGGGCGGTCTATTGCGCGGGGTTCTGGACGGCATCGCGCTTGTGATGAAGGGCCTTGTCGGCGCGGTCAATCTTGTGATCGGCGCGTTCTCAACACTTAGGACCGTTATGGATTTGCCGGAGCGGTCAATCAGATGGCTTCTGGGGCTTGGCCCCACATCATTGCAGGCTCAGCGCGCGGTTGACCAGTTGACGTTGGCAATGGGTGATCAGATTGCGCAGGTTAACGCACTTACCGGGGCAATGGGACCGGGCGTAACCATGTCGAAAAAGATGGCACAGGCCAAATTGGAAGAAGCAAAGGCAACCTATGCCGCTGGCGATGCTATGCGTCAGCAACAAATAGACATGATCAAATCTACAACGGCATGGGGTGAGGCGCAGGCAACGATTGACCAAGCCCAGCGCAATATGGCGCGCGTGGTTAACGAGCAAAACAGCTTCACCTATGATCGTGGCGCGGTTGAAGACATGGCCGAACAGTTGAGGACGGCAGTTATTGCCCAGCAAGACCTTATCGGCGCTGCTTCTGAACTACCGGCGTCATACATCGCGGCGCAAGAAAATATCGCCATGATCGAGGCTGCTATCAACGCGGCGACGGGCGAAACTGTCACGTTCACCGGAAACCTGATCACGGCAGATGACATAACTAATCGCCTTGCCGGGTCTGCCGGGGCCATTGATTTCAGCGCGGCAGTCTCTGGTTCAAACGAGTTGACGCAATCATTCCTTGATCGCACGGCACTGGCGGAAACCGAACTGCGCTATGGCCGCGAAAGCGCGCAATACCTATCGCAGCAGTTGAACCAAGAGCGCCAAATCCAATTCGCCAAGATTGCGGCGCTGGACATTACCAATCAGCAGAAAGAGGCAGCGCGCAGGGCATATGATCAAATGGTTATGGCCGAGGCGAAAACACGCGGCTGGAACGTCGAACTCAACACGACAAACACGCGGCTCAATTCAGCATATCAAGCCTTGGTGAAAATCCGCGACACGCAACCGGGTTCGGGATGGCTGTCCACGGCCATTCAGAAAGCCGCGACCCTCGCGACTACACTGTGGGATGCAGTGGCCGCGAACAGCGCGCTATCCAACCTGTCAGTGAGCGAAGGTCCCGGCATGACCACGGGCAGCGGTGACTGGGCCAACAACAGCCTTGGTTTTCGTCGTCCGGGCTCCGAGTTGTTGCCGCCATCTGCGCAAGGTGGGTCTGGCGGCGGTGGCGGCGGTGGCGGCGGTGGCGGCGGTGGAGGTGGCGGTGGTGGTCCCGACGGCGCGCTGCAAGGATTGATGAGCAGGTTTGAGGCTGAACGAGATGCCCTAAACACATGGCATCTTGAAAGACAGGAACTTATTCAATCGTTCACCGACCAAGAACTTGAGCAACTGGGCGGACGTAACCTTGTTATCCAACAAATGAACGCCGAGCATAACCTTAAAATGAGAGAACTGAACGACCAAGAACGGGCGTATGAAATATCTGCGCAATCGTCGATGTTCAGCACGCTTGCGGGGCTTTTGTCGTCGTTTGGTCAGCAGTCCAAAGCGGCGCAGATTGCGGCCTTGGCGATCAACACCGGATTGCGTATTCGAGAAACCCTACAAAACGCTGCTTCGGCGTCTGTGCGCGCGTTGGCAGAACTAGGACCTATCGCAGGCCCGCCCGCTGCGGCAAAGATTATGGCCTACGGTAAACTACAAGCGGCTTTGATTGCGGCGCAGGGCATTGCATCGGCTGGTAGTGGCGGGCGCGGTGGCGGCGGTGGGTCTGCATCCGTTGGTGCTTCTGCAAATGACAAGCAACAATCCGCGCCTGAAACCCCGCTACGTGTCACTCTAGACACCATAGACCCCGGCTCGATATACAGCGGTGCGGCGATGATTAAAATGTTTGAGGCAATCCAGAAAGAGGCCGGTAATCGTGGCATCGTCTGGGTTCCGGCAGGGGCTTGATATGATTTACGCCAGTATTGACGCCACCGAACTGAACGAGGCCAGCGCGCTGTTTCGCAACGTGCTTGCGGATGGGGTTCTGGCGTGGTCGAGCCAATCGGCTGACGGCTTTGCAGCCAATGCGCTGGGGCCGCAAACCTATGACTTTTGGACCCCGACCGCATTGCCAGCGACACTATCGGTTACGCTTGGAGCGGCGGTGGAATGTGACGCCTGCGCAATCATCGGTCATACGCTTTTCACGGCTGGCGCAACAGTCGCGGTTGAATGGTGGAACGGTTCGGCATGGATTACGGGCCACACGGTCACGCCGACTGACAACCGCGACTTAATGCTGATATTCGGCGCGCAAACATCGGCGCAATGGCGGATCAGGATCACGGGCGGGGCAGTTATGCCGTCGATCAGCGTTGCCATGATCGGCCCGCGATTCATCATACCCGATGGTGTCGCGGCTGGTTATGTGCCGCTTAACCTTGCGCTTGATATTGACCTTGCACCCTCGATCACGGTCAAGGGCCAGTATGTCGGGACGTTTGTAAAGCGCACCGGCGGCGCGACATCTATCAGCCTAGCCCAACAGCGGCGCGAATGGGTCGAGGGTGACGCGCGGCCATTCATCGCGCATTACAACGAGGGCGCGCCTTTCGTGTGGTCAAGCTGTCCTGACCTGCTACCGGACGACATGGCGTATTGCTGGCGGTCTGGCGGCGTCCTGCGCGCGTCCTATGGCGCTGGTTCGGTGTGGGGCCAGATGGGCCTAGAGGTGAACGCTTATGTCGGTTAGGGAGCCGTTCAGCTGGATCGAAATAGACGTCGACGGATGCTCCCTGACATTCGGCACGGGTGCCTGCACGGCGGCGCTGGGCGTGGATGGTGTGACGCGCAAGTGTTTCAACACGTTCAACACCTGCCGCAAGACCGCCGATTACAACCTGACGCCGGTATATCGCACAATGCGCTACTGCCAGCCGCGTTCCAACATGCCCAAGGGCGCGACGTTCTTTCCGCTGCTGGTTGGCGATCCGTCCGAGCATTCGGCAACGGTTAATATCGCGGGCAGCGATGGTGATCTATCCGCGTTCGGGCGGCGGGCAACCATTAGCGCGCGGTTTATCGACGCGCCGGATCACGACCGCTATTTTGACAAATATCAGGCCGAGCGGGTATCTGGCGCGGCGCAACTGGA
>OFRC01000240.1_pt1 | contig 15762 bp, 18 predicted proteins | sample 1543051 | NCBI WGS metagenome assembly OFRC01 (sample SAMN07774231, study PRJEB24372) | wastewater metagenome
GGGGTCTGCGCGGGCAATCACACCAGCACGGCCTTGGCACAGTCCCACAGGTACTGCCGCTCGGCCAGGTCGGTTTCTATCGCCGCCATGCGCCGGACGACCGCCTCAAGTCGCTCGTTGATCGTCTTGGCATGGGTCGGCTCGACCAAGTTCCCGAAGTCGTCGGTGATCATTCAGCGCGCCTTTCTGCGGACGCGAAAAAGCCCGCGTGCTGCGGGCTGGTCTGGGGGTTGGCAAGCACAGGCATACACCTCCCACAAGTCCCCAGGCGTCACACCCGCGCTGTCGGCCACGCCCAGCGCCTCGGCCACCGCCTCGCTACAAAACCACTTGCCAGGCCGTTGCCGCAGGAAGGGCAACGCAAAGCGCAGCACGCCCATCCAGTCGTAGTGATCGCCCTGGTGCCGCTGGAACCATGCCAGCGCAGCAGCCTCATCACCCGGCACGTCCACCACATCCCAGTGGCCGCTGCCCAGGTCAATCACCTTGCCCCTCACGCCGCCATCACGGGCGCTGGCGCTGTAGCACACACCCTGGATGACCAGCTCGCAGTGGCTGTACTGGCTGCCCGTCCACCAGCAGATCAGGCGGTTGAGCCAGTTGCCGGTGGCTTTGTACATCGCCAGTTGCACGCTCATAGTTGATCCGCCTGCAAAAACAGCGCATCGATGCCGGCGGCGTTTAGCCCCAGCGCCGCGCCCAGTGTAGCGACGAAGGCATTGCCGCGCTCCAGGCCGTTGCTGTAGTCCCACTCGATCTGCGCTTGTGTGCGCTGCGGCTCCGGCAAGGTAGTGATGGCCGGCTGCACGCTGGCGAGCAGGCCGTTGGCATGCAGCGCCAGTCGCGCCTGGCGCATGGTGACGGCCTCCGGCACCCGCACCACAATCTGGCCGTCTGCCACGTTGTAGCGGTAGCGATGCGCCTGGTTGATGTCAAAGCCATCCGGCACGTCCACCAGTAGATCAGGCGTCGGGAAGTCATCGCCCACCAGCGCGGCGATTTTGTCGCCTTGGATTACGAGTTTCATGACTGGCCCCCGTTAAGCATCGCAGCGCAGCAGGCCGATGTAGACGGCTTCGGCGGACACGTTGAACGTCGCACGCACCGGGCCGTTTACTGGTGTGGCCTGATCCGAATCGGCGGCGGAGCCATCACCTGTCGCATCGGTTAATAACGTTGACGGCAGGCTCGACGTCCCGCGTTTCGTGGGAAAAGCGAATTGGGCTACGCCGGCATAGCTCGCACTCACCCCCAGCACGATGTACGCCCGGCCTTCTGTGGCCACGTCAAAGAGTGTACCGGCAGGGTTGGGAGAAGTGACCTGCTTGATTGCGTAACCGCCGGCGGCGCGGCATGCGCTCATCGCCGTTGCCGACGCCTTGATGGCGATCAGCGCGTTGTCGCTGCCCCATGCCGCCATCCGCGCTGCCGTGTGTTTGACGAATTCCGCCATTGCGGTGGCCGAGGCGGTCACGGCCGCCATCGTCACGGCGGATGCCGCCATGCGTTTCGCCGCGCCTTCGCTGGCGCACAACAAGGCAAACTCGCCCCGTCGCGCCGTCGAACCGCTCAATTGTGTTTCCAGTTGTGCCCCGCTCATCGTGCCGTTTTCCAGCGCTGTCAGCGTGCGCAATGCCCTAACCATGCTCATGACCTACTCCTTGTTGATGATGGTAAATTGCCAGTCGCCGGCACCGAACCCGCCTGTTAACGCCGAATTTGCATTACCGATGTAAACCGTGACCGTGTTAATTGCTGTCACGCGGGCATACAGCGTGATGGTGTTGAGGGTCGGATCAGTCGGCGGCGTGACGATGACACTGGCGCCCAGCGCCGCGCCCCATACGGTGACCGTGAACGTGGTACTGGAGTTGATCGCCAGCGTAAAAGCCGACTGCGCCGATGTCTGCTGCAGGAAGCGCGCCGCGAACGATTCCGACTCATCCAGGCGTGCGCCGTCATCATCCGCCGCCAGCAGCGTCATGGCATCCACCACATCCCAGCTTGGGCAAACCAGCACCCAATAGCCGCTTGCAGTCTGGAAGGCAGTCTCATCATCGTCCGGGCCTTCATCGGCACCGGGTGCGTACCGGAACAAGCCAAGGCCATCCACCATGGCGAAATCCCCATCGCTGGGCGACAGGCTGCGCAGGTCGGCGCGGTTGTCGTAGCTCACCGACAGCACCCGCAGATCAAGCACCCAGCCGTTGCCGGCGCCGTTGACCTTGAGCCCGCGCCCGGCATCGGCGGCGATAATCGTTGGCATCACCAGTGATCCGGCGGAAGACGCGGCGGCGGCGGCGCTGCTGGCGGCGGCGGTGGCGTGATATTTGGCCGAATACTCGCCGCCAGAAACCGGCGTGGCCATCTGCGTGGCCCAGCTATTGGCGAGCGTGGCGCTGCTGGATGCGGCTTGCGCATGGTATTTGGCGCTGTATTCGCCGCCCGATACCGGCGAGCCAAGCTGCACGGCCCAGTTGCTCGACAGCGTGGCGCTACCCGCTGCGCTGCCGGCGCTGCTGGCAGCGGCTTGCGCATGGTATTTGGCGCTGTATTCGCCGCCCGATACCGGGCCGCCGGTTAATACCGCCCAGTTATTGGCGGTGACGGCGCTGGCAGCGGCGGCATTGGCTTTGGTCAGAGAAAAATTGCCAACGCTGACGATATTGGCCAGCGATGGCACATACCGCGTGCGGTGGCCGCCATTTGCCAGACCGGTAGACGGGTTGCTGTCGTCAGTGATGGTTGATCCATCGCCACCGACGGCGGGGTCAAAATAGACACTGCTCATCAAAACACCTCGCGCACGTTCATGGTCGAGCTATAGCGCCCGCCCCCTTCGTTGACCACTTCGCCCAGCGACACAAACCGGGCAACGAACGCGAGTCGCGGCTTGTTCGCCAGGTCGGCATAATCAGGATCAATCAGCAGCTCTCCGCTGATGCCCAGCATGTTCTGCATATCCACCAGCCGGCCGTAGGCTTCATCTTTGTTCAGCGCAGGGAACACAAACCGATGCCCGCGAGGCTTTGCCCCAAGGTCGAAATACTCGCTGCCACCCAGAGATGACATGACATCCGTGGTGTCTTCCATGCCCTGCGCCGCGCCCACTACCGGACCACGTTCCGGCTGCCAGACATCCGCCAGAAACAGGCGGCCAATCTGGATGTAGCCATCGCTGTTGCTGGTGTCGTCCACTTCCACGCGCCAGTACTGCAGGCTGGGCAGGCTGGCAACGCGATGGATAAAGGGCGACTGGTAACCAGCGCGGGCCTGATCGCTGAGTGTGCCGAGCCAGAAGTTGTCGTCTTCCCACTCCAGCAGTTCTGGCGGGATCATGCCGGACGGCCAGACGTCTACCCAGCCGCTGTCGTACAGCGGGGTGGCAAAGTCGCTGGCGTCGTCGCCACGCACGCGCACCTTGGCCACCACCGTCAGGTTATGGCCGATCAGCGACAGCATGCCAATGCGCCGCGCGCGGCCGAGATTGATGTCGAACTGGGTGGCGGCGGTGGTTGTGCCGCTGGAGCGAGCCACCTTGGCAATCAGCCGGTTTTGCAGATTGGCCAGCGGCAGCGTTGACAACCAGGTGCCGCCGGATAGCGTGCCCTCGTCGCAGCGGTTGCCGTAGGCGATAAGTGTTCTGGATGCCATGTCAGCCCCACAAAGTTAAATCGAGCACACCGCCGCGAAGGTCAGTGCGAATGGATGTGACGCGCATCAGCCGACCGGCGTTGTAGCCATAGCGCGGCACTTGCACCGATACCACCGAGCCGAGATCAACGGCGCTGGCCAGATCGGCATCGAGCGCCACGCGCACTGACAAGGTATCGCGCCGAACCTTGTATAGCGTCAGCAGTCGTGTGGCTTCGGTTTGCGCGGCCGTGGCGTCGGCCAGATGGGTTTCGACTTCGAGCGTGTCGGCCAGTGCGTGCAGGGTTTTTACGCTGATGTCGCTGGCGGTGACTTTGCGCGATGGCTGCGCCAATTCCGCCCGGCGAGCGGCGCTGACGCTGCCCGCCAAGTCGCTGGCCTGCGTCACGCCAAACGGTTTGTAACTGAGATTGACCTGCCAGACGGTGTTGGGCGCATCGCTGCTGGCGATGCGGTCGATCTTGATGATTTCCACCGGCGTCAGCGCTGCCACTGGCGTGCCGCTGGGCGCTTCGAATCGTGCCAGACGGAACTTGCCGAGCCGATCCACGCCCCACCATGCGCCGACCGAGCCGAGCACACTGTCCAGCGCCTGCTTGGCCGATGTGCTGCCGCTGAGCCAGTAGCCGACCTCGGCTGCCGTCGCGCCATCGAGCGCGGTGACATCGCTACTGCTGATGTCGCCTGCACTGATGCCCGCATCGAGCATGATCTGCTTCGCCAGTTGCGCGGCGGTGCGGTCGGCTGACGTGGATCCGTCAACCGCATCGCAAGTGATTTGCCCTGCCGGCGCGGAGCCAATGCGGAACATGCCGCCCGCGAGCCAGACGCGATACTGGCCGGCGCTGGGCGCGTTGGTTTCCATGTCGGCTTGGCTGGCGTAGGCCGACCCGGCTGTCAGCGCGGCGCCACGGTCGTACACTGCCGACACTGACTGCAACGCAGCATCGCTGATCTGGTAAATCAGGCGGCTGGTGTTGACCAGTACCGGCTCCAGATTCCAGCCGTAACCATATAGGCGCGGTTTTTCGCGGCCCTTGATGTCGCCGGCCACGCCTTCCACGCCAGACGGCAGCGCGTTGTTGCCCGCGTAGGCCGTGGTTTGCAGCGGCTTGTCCAGCTCTGCCTGACGATCCCGCAGGCTGATGGTCAATTGACCCCAGCTAAAATCCGCTTGCGCCATGGTGCCCTGCAATACCGTCGTCCAGACTGGCGACTGCCAGGGTCGCAGCGTGCCGAGCTTGATGACGATGCCGAGGCCGTCAAAGCCATAATCAACCAGGCCATCCAGCCCGCCATCGATGTTGACCATAACCAGCTCGCCATAGCCCACCCGCGTGGCGCCGCGCGTGCCTCCGCCGGATGCCAGCGAGCGCTGCATGTTCGCCGGCTGTTCGATGCGTGGCTCGTAAAAGGTATGCGCCGGGCTATCGCCAGCGCCGCTGGTGTAGCCGGTGCCAGTGCAATAGCGCAGCGTGCGGGCGCCGGGCAATGCGGGATCGTAGGCGGTGATTTCCGCGATATAAATCTGGCTCATTGCCCAGCCCTCGTCAGCCGCGCCTGATCTTCCATGGCCGCCAGTCGCTTGCTGACTTCCGCCAGCTTGGCGTTGCTGGCCGCCAGTTGCTGCTGCATGCCGGCGTAGCTCTGCTGTTGCGACTGCCGGGTGGCCCGCAGCTCGGCCAGCATTTCGGCCTGCAGGCCGCTGTCTGGCTGACTGCCGATGCCGTACTTACGCAACTGCGATGCCGTGGCGGCGGGGATGATCATTTCGCCCTGGTGAATCTGCGCAATCTGATCTTGCGGCACAAACGGGGTGCCGACAGCGTAGCTGGGCAGCTTGACGCCAAAATCCGACTCCCACGTCACCTTGAATGCAGCGATGCGCTTGGCCAGGTCCAGCGCCGACTCTCCGGCGCGGACATAGGACGTAGCACCGCTGGCGTCGGTGAACTGGGCATTGTTGCCATCCAGCCGCATCAGCGTGCCGCCGGCATAGGACTGCACAAACCCGGCACTGGTATCAGCAAACCACTTATCCACCATCGCCTGCACGTCTGCCAGCTTGCCCACGGCGGCGGTGGCCGTGCCGCGATCCGCGCCGCCGTAGCTTTTTTCCAGCAGCTCTTGCGCCTTGGCGGCAAAGCCGGTCAAGGTCTGATTCATGGTCTGCAGCTGCGTGACACTGGCCTTGCTGGCGTCGGCAATCGACTGCTGCAGCGACACCTGAGCGCCGGCATATTTCAGCGATTTATCCAGAGCGGCATCGGCGCTGGCGCGATCCTGCTGGAATGCTTCGCTGCTGGCGTTGTAATCGCGGCTGGCGCTGAGAAAGTCGGACGCGACCTGCCCCAGATTGCCGGCGGCCTCCAGATTTCCGCCCTGGGCGGCGGCGCTGGTGGTGGCAAACTGAGACTTCAGCAGGTTGTAGCGCGCCTCTGGCGAGAGGCCAGACAAGCTGCCGGTGCGGATATTTTCCAGCGCCGACTTGATTGACTGGCTGGCCGACTTCCACGCCTGCGCGGCATTGGCGGCTGCGTCAGCTGCCATCTGAGCGGTGTTCAGCGCGCCGTTTTCCACCGCGCCGAACATGCGGTCGATGGCGGCCTGGCCGTCGTTCGCCAGCGATGCGGCGTTGCTCAGCGCATCCAGATTGGCGAAATAACCGCGTGCTGCGGCGTTGGCGGCATTGATGGCATTCTGGCGAGCGGTTTCTGCGGCCGTGGCGGCTGCGGTCTGCACATAGGCAAATGCGCCGCTGACTTTCTGCAGCGTAGTAATCAGCGACTGGCCCGCCTCGCTGGCAGGGTCGATAGCCTGCGTCAGCTTGAGAAAATCACCCGCAGTGGCCGGCACGGTTTTACCCAGGCCGGCGAATGTGTCGTTGACCAGCTTCTGCGCTGCAGCCAGCTTCTGGCTATCCGTGGCGAACACATCAAACAGCGATGCCTGACCCTGTTGCGCGGCGGTGGTCGCCTCTTTCAGCTTGTCGGCGGTTTTCTTCAGGTCATCTGAGACTGACTCAGAGGCCTCCGCTACCGAGTAAAACTCATCTTCCAGGTCAAGTAGCGAGTTAAAGAATTTACGCGCGCTGTCCGTGCTCAGATCAGCACCATACTTTTCAACTAGGTCACGGAATCCCTTTTTATCCGTCGGCTGCGATAGATTCAGATCCGCAAAACCAGCGTCAAGCACTTTCTGAGCCTGTTTGGCCGCAAGCTTTACCTGTTCGTCGGGAGTGTAGAAATGCCGATAGAACGACTGCGTTTTGCTGGCCAGCTTATCCAGCCCGCCGGCCAAATCAATCAAGTCCTCGCGGGCTTTAATCGACGCCAGCCCCACCGCGCCAAATGCGGTGGACGCATCCTTGCCCATCGCCAGCAGAATCGCGTCCGTGGCGGTGACTTCCTGATTCAGTCGGCCAAAGGTATCGGCGGCAGATTCGCCGTAGCGGGCGAAGTCGGCAATGTTCGGCACCAGCCGCGTGGCCAGTTCGTCTTGCACCTTTTTCAGCTCGGCAGCGATCTTCTCGCCGGCCTTGCTCATATCGCCGTTTTCAGAAAGCTGCAGCGCAAACGTGTGGCTGAAACCTTCCAGTGCGGCTTCGGTTTCGACGTTGAGCGCTTTGCCGATGGTCTGCACGCCGGAGACGGCCTGCTTGAGCATGCTGTCGAGCGCCTTGTCCATGTCGGCGTCAATCGCCGACGGGTCTGTCCAGCGGCGATCACTGCGGAACGCGCCACCCTTCTGCGATCGCTCCTGATAGTTCTCCCCTGAGAAGCCGGACAGATCGAACGTGCCACGAATGCCGCGTGCGTCGTCACTGACGTTGCGGCTATGACCAAACAGGCGATCCAGCACCACCACGCCAGCGGTGCCGCCGAACAAGGCGAAGTCTTTGGCGTAGTTTTTGCCAGTATTGTCAGAACCCCAGCCAGTCTTCTGCATCTCAGCGATGGCGTAGGTGGCGGCGAGCGCACCCAGCACCGGGCCGGCAGCGGCGGCGAAGGTCGAGCCGGCGCCAGTCAATGCGGTTCCGGTCAGCGCCTCACCGGTCATCGTCGGGCCGGCCAATTCAACCGGCGCGGCGGACAGTCCTGCCGCTTGCCCAAAGCCAGACTTGGCGAACGTAGCCGCAGCGCCAGAAACACCGCCGTTGTATGCAGCCCAAAGCGATTGCGCACCGGAGATAGCGCCGAAGCCATTGGATAGAGACGCCGGAGCGGCGGCGGTACCGGGCGCAGTTTGCGCACCAGAGAACGCGCCAACGATGGACATCACCAGCGGGCGAGCAGTGATCTGGTAAAGGCCGTCAGCTACGGCGGCCTTGAGGGATGTTTTAATGCTGTCTGCGAACGCATCGAAGCTATTACTTCCGGCTTCAATCGCTTTGACGAAGGCGTCATGAAATGCCTGATCGATACGGTCTGCGACCTTTTCCCACTCGGCAGCGGCTTTTTCTGCGGCTTTCTTATGGGCGTCTTCGGCATCCTTTGCGGACTGCTTCACCGCATCAAATCCAGCCTGCGTCGATTCACGCACCAGAGCCGCATCAACCAGTGCGCGCTGTGCGGCAATGTTGCGTTTTAGCTGCTCGGTTTGCTCGTCTTCCAGCCCCAGCGCATCACGCCACGCCAGTTGCTCCTGCATGATTGCCAGCGTTCGCGACTCAATGCCGGACTTGCTCAGGCCGATGGCTTCGCGGGCGGCGTTCTCTGCCTCAACCTTGGCCCATATGGCTTCGGTTTCCTTGTTCATTTCCGCGCCTACCCGCTGGGCATTGGCAATGCGGCGGGACGATTCTTCGGCGTCCAACTTCGCCATGCGGGCGAGTTCTTTTTCTGCTTCGGTGCGCTTCGGTGCGGCGGCGGGTTTTTCTTCGTATTTCTTCGCCAGTGCGGCTTTGGCTTGCTGGTATTTTTCTTCGCTCAGCAAGTCGCTGCTGCGCTGCTGGTCTAGCTTCTTCAGTTCTGCTGCGTGCTGCTCACGCTTGCTGCGCTGGCTTTTAATAAGTGCGTCAGCATCTGACGTTGCCGATATTTGGGCTTGGTTCTTTGCCTCGTCCGCAGCGCGCTTTTTTGCCTCTGCTTCTTTGGCGTTGTTATGGTCTACAAGCGCCTGCAGCTCCTGCCTGTACTGTTCCTTCTGCTGCTTCAGTCGATTGCTATTGATCGATCCTGACGCAATGTCTTTGTCGGCATCTGCAATTTTCTTCCGCAGATCAGCCATCTGCTCAGCCGCAGTTGAATCGCGGCCAATATCCTTCATGAAATCCCACGTGCCAGACGCGCTGCGCTTGATGTTGTCCCATGCGCGTTGAATTAAACCAAGGTTTTCAACCATCTGCGGCGTGCGATTGGCTATCGCATCAGCCCAAGCATTCTGCGCAACCGCAGCAGCCTCTGATGTCTTGCCCTGATCCTGCAGCGCTTTGATCTGCTCGTAGACCGCCAGCGTCAGATAGTGGGTTTTCTCGCTCAGTTTTACCGATGCGTCTACCGGGCTTTTTCCCAGTTCCTCGAATTGCTTAGCCGTTTCCGCAACTGCCGGCCCGCCGGCCTTTTCGAATTTAAGCGCGGCCTCAGTCAGCTTCTGAATCGACGTGGCGCCGATGTTGCCGGAGGCGGCCATAGCCGTCAGCGCTTCAGCAGCAGCTCCGCGAGTGATGCCGCTGATGTTGCTCATGGCGGCTGCCATGGCGTTGAATTTGTCGGTAGTGATGCCGGAAATATTGCCGGTCAGAACAAGGTTCTTTTTGAACTCGTCCATTTCTGACGCGCCAGCGTAAGCGGCATAACCGATGCCACCGATGGCAGCGACCGCCAGATTCAGCGGCGTCAGCAGGCCTACAACGTAGCCGCCAAGGGCTTTGGCCGCAGCACCGGCACCGCCGAACATGTCTTTGAGCTGGCCGCCCTGCTGTAGGAATACAGTCAACGGGGCTTGGCCGCCGGCAATGGACGTGGCGATGTCAGTGAACTGCGCCGGGACGCCGCGCAATGCGGCAGCGGTTTGAGCAGCAGATACACCAACCTTGCCCAGCGATGCACTGGCCGCGTTCGACGCTTCTTGCGAGCGCAATTCAAGCTCGCGCAACTTGGACAGCAGAGGATCGAACTTGGCCTTATCGAGGCCGCGTTCCTCAATCTTGAATTCCAGCTTCTGCGATGCGGTTTTGCCGAGAAGTTCTAAATTCGTGGTGGCGCGCTTGATGCTCGCAGCAATCCGGCCCTCTGCGCGGCTGAACTCGTCTGCGCTTTTCGACGCGCCAGAGCCAATGCCATCAACAGCGGCGCCGGCTTTATCGCCCTCGCGCTGCATGCGCTCTGCCATCTGACCAGCAGCATCGCCGACGCGTTTCAGCGCGCTTTCTGCGTTCTCCGTGCTCACCTCAACGGCGGCTTGGACTTTCATCTGGTCAGTCATGATTTACCCAAATAAAAAGGGCCGGCACGCGGCCAGCCCTAGTTTTCATCGCGCATGGCATCCAATGCCGCACGCTCAAGTACCTGCAGATCGTCAAACGCCTGCTGCCAGTCATCTGCGAACAGACGATCCAGCAGCGGATATACCGACTCGTAGCGCAGCCCGACCGCTCCGGACATGCCGACCTGCCACTGTGTTCCGAGTCGACAGAACAGCATCACAATCGGCCAGTTTTCCGGCCATACCTCGACGTCATCGCCGTCGAAGTCCTCCGGCGTCAGTCCTACCGCCGCCAACTCTGCTGCTGACGGCTGCCGCTGATATAGCGCAGCGGCGGCGCTTTTTAGTTTCCCAGTACGCCATCTTTCACAGCGCGCTCATACGTGGCGATGATTGCGCCAGCTGCGGCTGGCAATTCGTTGACCATCGCCTGTACGTTTTCTTCGGTGAAGGGCTCGTCCAGATCCCAGCCTTCAGCAGCGCGCATGATCTGGCCGGCGATTTTCCCGTTGCCGTTGGCGTAGGCCATTTCAACCAAGTTGGATTGACCGTCGCTGTCAACTGGCTTGGCCACGCCGTTCTCGGCATAAACCTCGTCTAGGAACGCGCCAAACTCGGTGCGTGTGCGGTACTTGTAAGTAACGTTGATAACGCCCTCGGAGCCATCCAGCATTGCGAACTTGACCGAAGCGGTGAAGTTTTTCGGGCGTGCGCCCAGCTTGATCTTTGCCATGATTTTGTCTTTCTGAAATGTAAAAAAGCCCGGACAGGAGCGACCTGCGGGCGTAAAAAAGCCCCCCTCCGTTTCCGGGGCGGGCCGTGGCAAAACAATTAAGCGGTGTAGCGGGTGATGCGCCCGTTGCCGCTGATCGAAACCATGTTGGTGTAAATGGAGCTGTTGCCCATCTTCACGTTTTCATTCAGCGCGATAGTGCATGGCGTGTAGATGATGCCGCCGCTTTTCAGCGTCTTTTTCAACAAGGTATCAGTCTGCACGTCAGACAGGGTACGCAGCGCGTTGTAAGCCGAGGTGCCGAACTGATCCGCATCGATCTCGAACGACTCCGATACTGCGGTAAAGCCGTCATTCAGCGTGGTTTCAGTGTCTTCATCCATGAACTTGACGGTAACCGGCTTCGGATCGCCGCCGCTGGAGTTCGGGTTCAGATACTTGCTGATCTGAGTAAAGGTGGTGACCTTGCGAACGGTTCCGATTCCAGATCCGGATGGGTAAAACTCGGTGTTGGTAGTGTCGATATCGGTGGCGACGAACGAATCAGTCAGCACCGATTTGACCTTGACGGCGCGGCGATTCAGGCGGCCCCAGCCAGAGTAAATCTGCACGATGTCACCAACCGAATAGCCGTGAGCGGTGCACGAAACAACCGCCTCTGCTGCGTTGCTGATGCCAGTAACGGTCTTTGCCGCAGCAAAAGCCGTAGCGACCGACAGGATAGTGCCGGAAGGAAGAGTTGCCATTTTTCGGGTTCCTTAAATGCAAAAACCCGCTCAAGGCGGGTGTTGGTTGCGGGCGAGCGCCCAATAAAAAACCCGCCGAAGCGGGTTGATTTGAATGCGTGTTATCTGGCGGTTACCTGGTGGCCCAGATGTCGAATGTCTGCATGCTTCCGTAAAGCTGCGTGTCTGGCTCGTAGGTAGACACAGCCTCGCCCTGCGGCTCGGATTGCCAGTTGCTGGCGGCGCTGATGGCGTCGTCAACCTGCCGGATCAGCGTCAGTGCTTCGCTGCGGGTTTTGGCCCAGACGTTGACCTGCATCAGCGTGTTTCGCTTGTCCGGCGCAGCACCGTCGCCGTAGCGCATGGCTTCGCCTCCGATGGCCTGATAGGTAATGTATGGGGTCGCAGTGCTGGCCGGCGCAACGTCAGGAAACACCCGCTGGCAGATGGTTTTCAGCAGCACAACCAGATCGGTTTCCATGCTCATGATTGGCCGTTGACCTCTTCGATAAACCGCTGCTTGATTGCCTCTCGGACTTGCTTGCGCGTCTCAGCCACAGCGCGGCGGATGAACGAATGCGCTGGCGCCTTGCTGGTGCCAAATTCCACCATGGCGCCATAGGGCGCCTTGTCTGCGTTCCAACTGATGTGATAAGTGCTCACGTCGCTGAAACTGTTGTCTTTACTGAACACCTGATAGATCGAATTGCGCAGCGTGCCGGGTCGGTACGGCCCATAGATCGCGTGCGAACCGTGGAACATATGCGCCGCGCTCGACACTGGGACCAACGCCTTGGCACGCTCGTAAATAATCTGCGCCCCAGCCTGAGCGGCTGGCCGTGTGGCTTGGTTCATTTTGTCTGCGGTGGCCTGCAGCTGCTGCTTGAAGCCGGCGATATCTACCTTGATGCGAGCACTCATGCCACCACCTCACAGATCAACGTCAACCAGGCGCGGTCTGCGCTGGGGATGATGTCAAGAATGTCGTATTCCACGCCATCGATCCGCGCGCGCATCTGCCGGCTCACGTTGGCACGGCGGCGAATACGCACGCTGGCGCGACTGGTGGAAATCTCGCGGCCGGCCTTGATGGTCTCGATGCCGCTGACAAAGCGCACATCCGCCCAGACCGTAGCGAAATCCACCCACGCCTGCAGCGGCTGGCCGAGTTCATCCGTACCGGTAGACAGGCCGCTCAGGGTGATGCGGTGGTTTAGTTTTCCGGCACCCATCACACCCCCGGCACCCAAAACGGATCGAGCAAACATTCCCAGAAACAGCGCGGCAGCTCGGCAACTGGCTGGCCGGCTGTCAGTGCTTCGCGGTTTTCGTACCAAGTGGCGATGGCCAGCAGCATCCATGCCTTGATCGACTGCGGCACATCAGCCGCTGCGCCAAAGCCGCATGTGTAATCCACCCGCACCGATCCGGGATGCTCGCGGCAGGATGGCCAGCTTTTGCCGTAGGCCGGTATGATGCGGCCAATCAATTCGTCGGTAATCACGTCATATTCGGTATTCGCCAACGTCTGGCGGGTGCCGTTGTTGTCGAGATACGTCACGGCCTGCACCGATTGCAGCTTCGGCAGCGGCAGCTCCAGCGAATCAGCCGGGAACGTGTCAACCGAGTAACGCCATTGCTGCGTCAACAGCGCCCGGCCAGTGCGGTGCTCTGCCTGCTGGCGGGCGGTGACGATCAGCGCGGTAATCAGGCTGTCGTCGTCGGTGATGTCCGCATCAACACGCAGATGCAGCTTGGCCTCTGCCAGCGTCAGCGGCTCGGCGGCGGGTGGCGTGAGTTGGGTTTGCATCGTCAGTCCAGAAATGAAGAAGCCCGCGCGGGGCGGGCTTGGGGTTATCGCAAAACACAATATGGATCGGCCAGCATCTTAGTTGCACTTTCCGATGTTAGCTTGTCAACGCCTGGAGCATAGATGTCGTTCCAGAACATCGCGTATCGCACTGCTGGCATTTCAGATTTAATTTGGCGAAGAATGACAACATCCCAAAACGACTCCGACGTTGCCGACCAGCTCCACGCTGAGTTTTGAAATCCAATCTCAGCCAGTCCTAGCGGCTTGTTTATCTCTCCGGCAATCTGCTCTGCTGCCGCGTAGCCTGACCGAACCCAGCCATGCCGCAGCGATCCTCCTGCTGCGTTGCTGTAGACATCCAGTCCGACCACATCGCAGTACGTAGCACCAGGCGAAAACGGATTAATATCTGCGTATTCCAGCAGCGTACCGCCAACAGTATTGACAGTCGGGCACCACACGATCAGCGCGTTTGTAACGCCGTTGACGCGCATTCTGTCTACGTAAAATTGAAACGCGGCTACATACTGCCCTGCATTTGTTTTGTTGTGCCACCAGAACCAGTCGCCGTTTGCCTCATGCAATGGCCGCCACAGAACCGGAATTTTTTTGCCATCCGCGCCGACCAACGCTGACAACCAAGCGCAGACGGCATCCACGTAGGCCAAAAACGCGGCATTTTTACTGCCGCCTGGCAGTATTTCCGTTAGCACATTCTGGCTTTTGTCGTAACAGCCGTTGCTTTGTGGATTGCTGCCCGACGCATGGCTGTAGCTACCCATACCTGCCCACGTTACAAAATTAGGCATGTGATCGCTAATTCCGATCATCGCGCCACTGTTGTATGCGCTGACGATTGCCGCAGTATTGGCGGTCTGTCCGTCCTGATACTCAAACCCATACAGCACCGGCAAGCGGCCAGTAAGCGCCTGAATAACCGAAGCCTCCTTTTGGCTGCCGATCAGAATTTGCCGATTTGTATTACGAATCGTCGTCAGCACCGCCTTTGTTTCCGCAGTCGCGCCAGATATAACGGGCGCGGTGCGGTCGTATATTTGAGGGCTGGCGAGATACATCACAATTCCGCAGAGGTCAGCGGCTTGAACGGGTCTTTATGTAGCCGTGCAACCAGATTGGTGATATTCGCAATCGAACCTGTGTACACATACGCATGCAGATTGCGCCATCCGCTGCCTACTGTGTAGCCGCTTGTTGGTGCGCCGTCGTGGCCGTAGCCAAACGGGTTGGCCGATACCACAGAATTAACCAGCGACCCTGACACGTTGGCGGCATTGAGTTGCGACAGCACAGTGCCATCCACCCATGCCGTAGCGGTTTTTGTCACTCCGTCCACATAAAGAATCAGCGTGTGCAGGGTGTTATCCAGCACCGCCACCGAACCAAAGCCAGACGTGTAGCTGATCGTTCCGTCGCGCAGCACCATCTGGATTTTGCCAGTGCTGTCTGCCTCAAAGCCGATGCCGTTTCCGCTGGAGCGGTCGCCAAGAAAGCGCTTTGTCGACGCCGGCGCTGGCGCCTTGATCTGCGCCACAACCAGCAGAGACTGCCCGGTATTACCCGCCCAAGCCAGACGACCAGCAGGCTGCGACAACCCCTTGTCCTGAGCGATTGCGTCAGTAGCCGTAACATAACCGGCTGCTGCCCAGATTGTCGCATCTGCTGTGTTCGCACCGATGGTCAAATCGTAGCTGTTGCCAGAGCGGTCTTTAGGAGTGCCTGAACCGGCGTCCTGCATCGCAGGAATAAACCAGCGTAGTGCGGCTGATACCGCAGAAACAGATGTTTTGATAGTGCCGATCGTATCCATTTAACCCCCCACCGCAGTTGTAACAATCAGACTCGATCCGCTCTCTGGCGCATTCGCCACTAGATCAATACGGCTGACTGGCGCTGCAAATGCAAGCGTCAACGAACCGCCCATAGGCACAACATGCCGCTGCCCAGCCGTTGCCAGCTTCACCGCTGCCTCTGCATCGCTGGCAGCATTGGCGACAATGTAAATAACCTTTGCCGTAGCACTAGTCATGTTGATCGCCTGCACAGTCACCGACGAAGCTGGGCGAGTGGACAAATCAATTTTTTTCGCAGCCGTACTCAGGTTCGACGCCTCATCAATGAGCGCAACGCCTGCCACCATATCTGGCGTGTTTACTGGCAATCCCATTTAAATAACCTCCACAGTTACCGAGCCAGACCCGGTTTTTGTCCATACCAGCGAACTGTAATCATCCGCATACATCGGCTCAGATACGTCGCCACCAGATAGCAGTGAAAACGCAAACGTATCGCTGCCTCCACTGCGTTTCGTCGCAGCAACAGTAACGACAGCAGAGCCGCCGGAGCAGCGCATACGCAGACGAAAAATTGTAGATGGGGGGCCGAATAGATCG
>OFRC01000241.1_pt1 | contig 15728 bp, 11 predicted proteins | sample 1543051 | NCBI WGS metagenome assembly OFRC01 (sample SAMN07774231, study PRJEB24372) | wastewater metagenome
CGGATCACCACGCGCAAGGGCGGCTTCTACCGCTGCAATGCCTGCAAGACGGACTTCACCGTTCGCACCGCGACCATCTTCGAGCGCAGCCATATCCCGCTGCACAAGTGGCTCTACGCCATGTATCTGCTGGTCACGGCCCGGAAGGGCATTTCCAGCCTTCAACTGGCGAAGCAGATCGGGGTCACGCAAAAGTCCGCGTGGTTCATGCTTCAGCGGCTCCGCGAAGCCTGCGGGAACGATCCGACCGTCCTGCGCGGCTTCGTCGAGATCGACGAGATGTATGTTGGCGGTAAGGAAGCCAACAAGCACAAGGGCAAGAAGCTTAACGCTGGGCGCGGTGCGGTCGGCAAGACTGCGGTGCTGGGGATGCGCGAGAAGGGCGGTCGGACGAAGGCCGGTGTGATCCCGAACACGTCCGCCAACACGCTCCACCGCGCCGTTCACGGCCACGTCGAGCCGGGCTCTACGCTCCATACCGACGAGCATGGCGGCTACCTCGGGCTCGATGGGCTGTTCTACACCCATGAGAGCATCAACCACGGCTCGGGCGAATACGTCCGCGACGGCGTTCACACGAACTCCATCGAGAGCGTGTGGGCGGTCATGAAGCGCGGCCTTCATGGTGTCTATCACCACGCCAGCCCGAAGCATCTGGACCGCTACGTCAGCGAGTTCACGTTTCGCCTCAACGATGGCGATGTTGCCCGGCACACGCTGGACCGCATCGCCTCCCTCTTGTTCGCCGCCAACGGCAAGCGGCTCACCTACAAGGCCCTGATCGCATGACTGAAATCCTGAAAGCCCTCGACGCGATCACCAGCCGCGTCCTCGCCTACCGTCCGAAGGACAAGGGGGTCGCCGCCACCAAAATGCGGGACCAAATCAAAAAGGCGGAAAGGAAGGCGAAACGTGAGGAAGGGGAGTGAACTATATAATTCCCCTTGTATTTCTCGATAAGCGTCCGCGTCGTGAAACACTGGCGGCCGTCGCGGATGATGCACCCACGCTCGTCCATAGGTTTTGTCGCGCGGGGACCGCCTGCTTTAGCTGGCGGCGGAAGCGCGACCCTTTCTTTCGTCCAGGTGTTGACAGTTAGTTGTGCGTCGCGTATATAATGCGGTATGACGCGAGATAGATACGCCAAAAACGCCGGAGCCGTGTTCAGCCTCAAGTACCACCTTGTGTGGTGTCCAAAGTACCGGAGGCCCGTTCTTGTTCCGCCCGTTGATGTGCGGCTCAAGCAGTTGTTCAACGAGATTTCCGCCGAGCACGGCTTTCTCGTTCACGAAATGGAAGTGATGCCGGACCACGTTCACCTGTTCGTCGAGGCCGATCCGACGCGTTCGCCTGCTGAGATCGTTAACCGCTTCAAGGGGCCGTCGTCCCGGTTTCTGCGTCAAGAGTTTCCGCACCTGCGTTCGCGTCTCCCTACGCTGTGGTCGCGTTCCTACTTCGCAAGCACCGTAGGTCACGTTTCCGAGGCGACCGTTCGCAAGTACATCGAAAACCAGAAGGGCAAGTAGACCGTGGCCGTACTGAGCTACAGATACCGGATCGAGCCGAACAAGACGCAAGCCGCGCTCTTGGCCGAGATGCTCGCCGACTTCTGCGGTCTCTACAATTGTGCCCTTGAGCATCGGATCAAGGCTTACGAGAAGGGCGTCAGCGTTCGCTGCAATGACCAAATCACGGCGCTGCCTGCGATCCGCAAAGACCTCCCGAACCAAGGCCGCTGGTCGGCCACGGCTCAGCAACAGGTTTTTCGCAAGCTCGACAAGACGTTCAAGTCGTTCTTCGGTCGTTGCAAGCGAGGTCAAACGCCGGGTTTTCCGCGCTTCCGTGCCCGTGACCGCTACCACGCTGCCGACTTCCGCGTCGGCGACGGCCTGACGATCCGCAAGAACCGCAAGCTCGGCTTTGTCGGCATCCCAGGCGAGATCAAAGTCCGCTGGCATCGTGAGCTGCCGAGCAAGCCAGCGTCGGCGATCCTCTCGCGCAACGCGGGCAAGTGGTACATCATTTTTCACGTCGAGGTCGAAGCCGTTGACCGGGCCAGCCCCGATAGCGTCGGCGTTGATCTTGGCCTTACCTCGCTTCTCGCCCTCTCGAATGGTGAGACGGTCGCCCGTCCGAATATCACGAAGCGTAACGCCGCGAAGCTCCGACGCTTGCAGCGCGCCCTCGCCAGATGCAAGCGCGGCTCGAAAATCCGCCGCAAGCGCAAGGCCGCTGCCGCGAAGCTTCAGGCGCACATTGGTGCTGCCCGTCGCGACTTTCTGCACAAAGAAAGCCGTAAGCTCGTCAATCGCTTCGGACGCATCGCGTTCGAAGACCTCAACACGAAAGGCCTCGCTGGCGGAATGCTGGCGAAGCATGTTTATGACGCCTCGTGGGCTCAATTGACCGCGATGACCTCCTACAAAGCTGCGAATGCTGGCGGCGAGGTCGTGATGGTTGATCCGCGAGGAACCTCCCAGACGTGCCCCGAATGCGGGACCGTCGCGAAGAAAACGCTGGCCGAGCGCACGCACCGCTGTTCTTGCGGATGTGTTCTCGACCGGGACGTTGCTTCTGCGATGGTTGTGCATCAAAGGGCCTTTGGTCGTTCGCCCGGGATGGGCGTTGGGTCGTTAATCGAGCGGGTTGCCGCCTAGATTGACTCAGAAGCCGTCGCCTTCAGGCGACGGTAATTCACCCAGGACTCATAAGCGCGCATGAAAGAAAGAATGCTCACCGGATCTGCGATGCGTTGAGAGCCGCAGGGTGGCGTATCATCAGACAATGAAGAGGGACTAAATGCTGACAAGATTTGAAAACGAGACAGAACGTGTCGCATGGGAAGGTTTGATGGCAGCGATGCAATTGTCTCATCAAACTGCAACCGACCGCGGTTGGTACAACGACCCAAAGACCAAAGAACCAATCAATCGAAACTTCGGAGAGGTTGTCGCGTTAATGCACACCGAACTGTCCGAGGCACTGGAGGCACACCGAAAGAATCTGCGCGACGTTCACCTGCCAGACCGCAATGGAGTTGAAGTCGAGTTTGCTGATTGCATCATCCGCATCCTGGACACAGCCGCAGCATTGGGCCTTGATGTTCCTGGTGCGCTTATCGAAAAGAACAGATTCAACAAAATACGCCCCGATCATGATCTTGGATCTCGGGCCGCCGGCGGGAAGAAGTATTAATGGCTCTCTCTTTCATAGAACCGGGACTGTTTGAAAAAGCACTTCAGAACTGGCCGTTCAACGGCCTAGACCCTCTATCCTATGGCTTCATCATGGCAGACCCGCCATGGCGTTTTAACTGTTACTCAGAGGAAGGTGAAGAGAAGAGCCCCCAAGCACATTACAAGACGATGACGCTTGAAGAGATTGCAGCCCTTCCCGTCGCTGACCTTGCTAAACCAGACTGTCTTCTATGGCTATGGGCTACGGCACCAATGCTGCCCGAACAGATCGCAATTGCCGAGGCTTGGGGGTTCACATTCAAGACATCAGGGGTCTGGGTCAAAACAACCAAGAATGCCAAAATTGCATTTGGCACTGGCTACATTCTGCGCAATGCCCACGAACCCTTCATCATCGCCACGCGCGGAAGCCCAAAGACAACGGCTTCGGTAAGATCTGTCGTGATGGGAGCGCTTCGCAAACACTCGCAAAAGCCAGAAGAGGCCTACGCCGCGGCGCAGCAGCTAATGCCAGGGGTGCGGCGTGCCTCTTTATTCGAGCGGATTGCAAGGCCAGAGTGGGATGGCTGGGGGGATGAATACGGTCTGCCAATCGAAACAAAGAAACAATTGCGCGCCAAAAAAAATGGGAAGCAGAAGAACGTGACAGACTTTAATCCAATCGCTCCAGCGCTTATCTGAAGACGACCTCTCACAATACGGGATCGCAACCATGACTCACCATTTCAACGCCAGCGCCATGGAAAAGCGCTTCGCACGCTTCGTGCTCATCGAGAAACACGATAAAAAGAGATATGATAGGCACCGCAGAAGGAGGTATGAGAAAGTCTACGACGAACTGTATCGCCGGCAGGGCGTATGCCCTATTTGCGCAGGGGATGGCAAGATCGACGCACAGCACCCACTATGGGGATCACCGTCATGTCCGGAACCCTACGTCACAGTTATATGCTATGAATGCAACGGCAGCGGTAAATTTGACCGCGACACCTAATTCGCCGTTCTCTCTGGCATCAACGCACGAGCAATAGCCTTCTGCATATCCGCAACGTGCCGTTCAGCAGCGCCAGGATTGCGACCACGGTGGAACGCATCAGCAAGCTTCGAATATGCGTCCCGCCACAACCCAACCTCGGCTTCAGCTTGAGTATGGTGATGCATGACAATATCAAGGTCATGCTTCATCTTAAACATGGTCGACTTGAGATCGAGCATTTCCGATTCCATCAAAGAGCACCGCTTTCGTAGTTCCGCTTCGATAACATACCTCTCTTCGTTTTCCGCCCGCAATTCACTCATTTTGTGTTCCATGCGGTTGATAGCATCGTCCATCAACTTCCATAATCGTTCCTTCGTCTCCGTTTCTCGCGTGTGCTCAGACTCATCGACGGCGCGGTTCTGCGTCCAGAACCATTGGTAAGCACCGAAGATGCCACCTACCGTCCCGCCAAGAGCCATCCAGTATTCTTTAATGAATTGATCGAACGACATATCATCTGCCCTCCCATCCGAGAGCTACGATAACGACCAAAGCAAAAATCACTGTCCAGGAACGCCACATGATGCGGCGCGGTATGTTTGAGGGGTAGCCGAACCGGCGCGGGACAAAATGACTAGGGTCAGCATCGAGACGACGAAGCGTCTCTTGCATTTCTCTGATCCTATTAAAATCATCCCTGTCCCGGCGATGCGACATTGCTAGATCCCCGCTAATGCTATGCCGGCCAGATACGATGAAACCAGCCAACTTCCAGCAACCACGGTTGCGGTGCGCCAAGTGACACCGTAAGCCATGCGCAGCAAGGGGAGGACCATAAGGAAGAAACCAAGACCCGCTGTCACATAGGCAAACGGCGTCACATAGATGTTCAGCGAATATAACCATTCGCGATAATCACAGATTACCACATTAAACACGGGATCGAGAAGATCGTTGCATCGTCCCTTGGAGATTAGATCCTCGTGTCGCCACCAGAAGAACTGATGTGGCCAAAACCCAAAGCAGAGCAGGGCCACACCAAGAATAAAACTCAAGAACGCCCGCGGCATCCTATGCCACTCGCGCCGCAGGTAGTCTGTTACCAGCGCCCCGGTCAGCAAGAACCCTGTCCAGCCGACGAACCGCCAGCCAGCCAGATTGGTTTGCAGGTCGTAGTGGAACCCATCGATCGAATAGAACAAGTGCTCAAGCACCATACCATCCCCTCCCCTGGATACCGTAGCAGGGTTACAGCCCCGCCACGTACTTCGAGCAAATTCGATAGTCCCGGTAGAGCCGACGATAAGTAGGTCGGCTCTTTAGTCGATGCGCCCGCGCCCAATGACGGTTTACGGCGTCAGTACTTGCCGTGTCGCCCTTGATAAGATCGACTTTCGGTAGTTCAGCCGGATGCCAGCGGCCACACTCAATCGGCTTTTCAGCTAACGGCAACGCGACTGGAATGTCCTTGCCGCAGCCAGCCACAGCGATAGCAACGCCAATGGCGCCGCAAATGTGGGCGAACGATTTCATTGATTAGCCTCCCGGACTGTGATGTTCAGCCCATTCACAGGGACAACGCATTTGTCCGATACAGGCATTTTGTTAAGTTTCTCGTCGAACAGCTTATCGGCAGCGTGTTGTTTTTCCTCTTGGTCGTTCAGTTGCTTGCGCGCGACCTCAAGTTCACCAAGGAGCATCTTGTTCCGGGCTTCCGTTTCTTCCAGAAGCACAGCTTGTCGCAACACGAACTCGCGGTACTGGATGCCACCGATTTTGTAGCCAAAGAACCCACCTATCAAAAACAGGCTCAGAGCCACCACCAGCGCCCACTTGACAGACAGGCCACTATCGCGGGCACCAACAACGACAAGCCGTTCCTGGACGCGCTCACGGGCATTGCCGGCGACATCAGAGGCTTTGCCCCAGGCCGACCCGAACATTTCACCTAGTTTCATGACACCCCCATAAAAGAAAGCGGCTGGAACCAACCCGGGTTTCCCCGACTAATTCCAACCGCCACACCAACACTCAACATGCTCGCAGATCTACCGCCCCATGTTCGCTCCGGTTTGCGCGTCATCGACACGGAACCATTCGAACTTGTTGGCGACCAGATACGCGACCCCAGTCACAACCAGTATTCCACAAACCACCCAGAAGAAGATCGAAGGCCCGGACGCGGAACCACCAACGAGCGCAGTTGACCTGCCAACAAGATTTTGTACGTGCTCGCCGGTCGACACGACTGTCTCTACAGGTTGAAGGCCGATAGCCTCGCCCGTAGCCACCCCGGTAATCGTTACCCAGATACCCTTGATCCAACGCTTGATGCGCTTAGCCAACCCAACAGTACGAGAACCGCGTTCGGCAAGATCCTTTGCCGTAACGTCACGGTTTGGGACTTCATCTGCTGGACGCTTTGGAACTCTATTCAACTCAGCGAACTGCTCTTTGTCATCTGGATCAAAGACACCAGTTGATTCAAACCCGTGTTGGAGTTGCCATGCGGCAAGATTTTTCTCTGTGTAATCTCCAAACTTGCCGTCAAGCTCGCCGACATAATAACCGTGTACCATGAGTTGCTGTTGGAGCCATCGGACAAGGGTCGATTCTGACCCAATTCTCAAAGTATTGTCTGCTGGCAATGGGTTATCGTGCTCCGGCATTTCTTGCTCAAGAAGTTTTTTGACCTTTGCAAGATACTTGCGCACGTCATTCAGACCATTGCGCCCACCATTGATTAGCTTTCTCACCTTCACATAGTCATCCCTATCGGCCCATTCATTGCAGCCCTTCGCGTCCCATTCAAGCAATGCCGCATGGACAGAATTGAGAGGCTTTTGCAATTCGGTGACATCGCACCCGACGCCAGCGGCATACTTAAAATGGTCGCGCTTCCCGGTAATTTGGTTTGCCCCGCAACCCCTGTATTTCCACCCGTCGCCTGGTCGATCATTTCCAAGCTCCGCCGCCTTTGACGGGTTGCCAATCCCATAAACACGGTCGAATAAAGCCGGCCCATTGTAAGCCAAGCGCCGAGCTTCGGATTGCGTCACCCCCGCCGAGTGCCGCCCAACGCCGAAGATCTCCATAATCCGGCTAGCCGAGTAGGCACCTGACTCCCAGACGATGGTGAACCCGCCTGACTCATGCGCCCAATTCGACAAAAGATGCGCCATGCGAAGCTTGGTTGTGACGTCGTATCGCTCAAACAGTTTGGCCGCTTCCTCCGAAGAGAGAGCGGCCACATACCCGTCCCAGATCTTTTGTTTTGACACGCCCGCTCGTGGCCGCGGGCACAAGGCCCGCAGCATCGACTCTGAAAGTCTCATGATTGCTTCTCGCTTTTGGAAAGGTTGTAACCGATACGAACGCTAGTTCTTTTGGATCTTTTTGGCGTCTTCATAGACCTTGAGTGAGCGCGTTATTGCCTGCTTTTCACGCTCCATGATTTCATCAAGACGCTTCTTCTTGTCTGCGGCATCCATGGTTTCATTGTTTTCAATCATGGTGCGCTGCTTGCGCAGTGTCTTCAATTGATTGCGGGCAGCCTTCATCGCACCGTAGGCCTTGACATCAGCCTCATGTGTTGCTCGTGCCTCGTTAGCCGCGTCCCGTTCTCCATGGGTTATAAGGGTCTTGATCTGGTCGTTGGTCTGCTCGACCTCCCTCCAAGCGTCGTAGAATTCACGCTTGCGGGAAACGACGCTATCCTGGCGACCATAGAGTCGCCGGATCATTGGCGTCTTCTCTGGAAGCCACTCTTCTCCATTAACAAACCGCTCTGCTGTTGCCTCGGCATTGAAGAAGAACTTAGCCGTTCCACCACCGGCAAACTCTGCCCAATGCTCAAATGTTTCTGGAGAAATATCTATCTGCCCAGGTCGACCAATATCACCACCACTTGCCGAATTAAGTGTCCTGGCGACCCATTTCGCCCAACTTGGAGCACTGTCAAAGTAGACTTGAGAATCAGGCTTTGTTTCCTTGAACTTGGTCGGCATGATTGGACCGCCAAAGAATGTCTTGTTTTCCATTATCTGAACTGCCGGGTCGAGCAATGTCGGGGAAGCGTATTGCAGGAACGACCCTGCCGATCCTAATGGGTTGAAGGCCTCGATTGTCGCCAGCAAAACGCGGCTAGCGGCCGGTCCCGCTGGCGATGCTCCACGATAAACGCCCATGGCTTCCCGTCCAGCAACGAAGGGTGCGTTATAGCCATAAGGCATGGGGATCATCATGTAGTTGCCATCACCCCAAGGGTTCATGATGATGATGTTGCGCTCTTTGATCCACTCCGGAATTTTGTCGTATCTATTCTTTCCGTCATCATCATCGCCACCAACAAGATAGTTCAGCATGTCAAGCATTGCGCCCATAGCGAAGATGCCACCAAGAGCGTACCGAACATGCTTCGATGTTCCTATTGCCATCGCCATGCGGGCAATACCTTGGACAGAGGCGTTAAAGAACAGGTACATGGAATTGATCCCTGGACCCCACTCACCCTTGCGGTTGAAGTTTACCGTTAATTCCTTGGCAATGAATGCCGCCTCGTCCTGAGATACGCCGGCATCACGCAGAGAAGCATAGGTCGAAAGACGAACGCCATTCTCAACGGCCGTGTTCAGCGTTTCAATCGCTTCTGCCGCAGAACGCAATCCGCGACGGACGCGCCCGGAATTGAGTGCCGTTAGTGTTTTGTTGCGGATACGCTCGACGTCGTTAAACTCGATAAACGAGACTTTGCCGCCAGCAAGACGGAACTCATCATAATATTTGGCATAAGTTTCAGCGGTCGTGCTTCTCTTGGTGCCAAGGATGGTTTCATCCGCAGCACGGTGTGTGCCAAATATCGTGCGACCTTCGTGGTTTCGAATTGCGGCCAAAGCACCCCGGATAGAAGCTGTCGACAAAGCGTCTTTCGCAATCCTCCGGCGTATACCAACAGGCTTATTTGCCAGACCTGTCGAATTGATAAGTGCTGTCTGCATGTCGCGGAAGAAGTTGCTAAACACAAACTCAGGGTTCCACGACGTCAATAGGCCGGCGTAGGTCCGCATGACTTTATGAACTGCACGACCAAGAGCAGTTCCGGAAACATCAGACCCTACACCACGTATTGAGCGAACCAGATCAGGGTGCTTAATTTCTATCCACTTTTGCTTTCCGTTCAGCTTGACGCCGATAACGTCGTCTCGACGAACGAAGTCTGGCGGCATGAAGTATTCTTCAACAAGCCCCGTTGACGGGTTAAACCTCTTGCGAACCTCCCCCACATAAACTTTCCAGAAACCATCGTTTGGATAGGATTGGACGGCATTGTAAAGCGTCTTGTTTACGCGGTTCTTTTCAGCCCTAACAATGGCCTGCTGTGCCTGCTGGACGGCATAAATAATTGGGTTGTCGGCCTTTGACCTGCGTCCGAGGGCTTGCATTGACTCCCGCCCGCGAACGTCATAGCCGCGCCCTACTCTTGGAAAGTCTGGGTTCTCAGCCTCGCCAAGTTCAAAACCGCGAAGAGGAACGTAGGATGCATACTTCATAGACCATGCGTCAAACGTCTCTCTATTGATAAGACCCGACTTAAGAAGATCCTTTCGAGATTTTTCAATCATGTCATCGACATACTGCGCCGCCCTGTCCATGTCCGCTTGCTTACCAGATGCCCGAACATCTGCAAGAATCTGGTCTGCCTCGGCATTTGTCATGCCAGAACCACCATCCATGAGATCTGGGTTAATGAGAGAAATCCAAGCATTGCGTTCTCTGGCATGGCGGGCATAGACATAATCACCCGCTTCCTCAAGACTGATCCCTGCCTTACGCATATGTTCGATCATTGGCTCAACGTAGTCTTGCTCAAGATCGACCATGCGTTCCCCCGCGCGACCTGAGTAGAGACCTTCCCTTAGATATGTATCGAGAGAAGCCGCGACCTTTGTTCCAGTTTCAGCCTCCAACCTTTCAACGGCCAGCCGCTTAATAGGGAGCGCCTTGTCCTGAATTTTAACGCGGATTGCATCACTACGCACACTTACTCTGTCGAAGAGCCGGCGCGTGTGTCGCTCAAGCCAAGTCATTGGCCTTGTTCCAGAAGGACCGCTCGCCACTGCCATTGCAAGAATGTCAGGGCTATCAAACATCGAATAAACGTTGTCTGCCATAGTCCTGTCGACGTCGTTATCGTTGCTTGACGCGATCTTATCTTGGATTGAGATAAGACGGTTGACGTCGGCAATTTCCTTTGCCGCCTGCCTCGCTGTCTTTCCGGAAACCTTAGCTTTCATCGTCTCAATCAGCCGCGTCAATGCGGTAGAGAACGACGCGCCTTGGGCAATGTCTTGAGCCAGCGTTCGTTTTTCTGGGGCCATCAAGGCACTAGCGTCAGCCTTCTTACGCTCGACCATGGTAGCGATACGAACACCATGGTAGCGAGCACGGCCGCCGATCTTCACCCGCCACAGACCACCATTTGAAATCAGCGCACGATGGAATGTGTCGGCATCGATAATGTCAACATTGGCGTTCTTCGCCCAATATTTATAGGCGTCGTACATATCGACATCTGAAACATCCTGACCGTCTTCAACGATAATGTATTGGTCCACGAATAGACCGGCCTGCGTCGCAACGTCGTCATTCGTGTTCGCAGCACGATCAACAACAGACTGGATAATGTTCTCGATACCTGGGATTGCCTGAGCCATAAGCTCAGCATTGGCCTTTATGGCATCAGCCGCGGCAACTCCAGGGTCTTGGTTAGAACTACCCTGACGCGGAGCTCGCTTGGCCATCTCGCCGCTACGTGCTGATTCGAAGATTTTTTCATAGGTCAGACCCTCGCCCTTAACGGCGGCTTTAATGTTATTCAGGATCTTGTAGATGCGGTTGAACAAGCGCCGCACGGCGATGTGCAATCCGCTCATATCTTGCAGGCCTTCTTCACGAAGACGGCGATACCTCTGGAATGCCCAAGCAGTGACCTCGACGGGAGGCATTGCCGCCAGAAGCGTGGCATCTCTTGGCTTGCGCGGATCAAGACCCAACTCAACGGCCGCAACGTTGCGCATGCGCTCTTGCTCTGCGCGGCTGTAAAGGAGATTCAATTCGTCATCGGTCGCAAAAACGCGCTCGACGTGGTGCCAAGCCTCATGGCCCGCTGCGGTGCGCAAGTCAAACCCAGGAGCTTCAACGGAAAGACCAATCAAGGCCTCAAGATGCGCCGACTTAGGCCTATAGAAACCACCGATAACATCGCCGGCACGGCCAACGTCCCGGAAAGGTCTCATCTCATCAACGGCACGACGCGCTGCCGACGCTGGCATTTGCGACTTGAAATCAATCGCCACGCCAGACCCGGCGATACGCTGAACGATCTCGATAGCATCACTAATCGAGGCCTTAAGCCTGCCTTGTGCTGGACGATCCAGAGCCACCTTGATCGATTGGCCGTAAGCATACCCTGGCTCGCTCTCGGCCTTCTCCATAGCTTCCAGCTTGGCTGGATCTCGTGCCTGCCAGAACGCGCGCCCATCCGGCGACAATGAGAACGTGCCCTGTGGGTACAGATCGCGCCCGCCTGGTGCAGTGTCGGCCTCAATCGCGTCATAGATCGCCGACGCAATACCGCGTCTTTGGTAGGCTTGGTCCATGACCGCGTTCATAACTGAGATTGTGCCCGGTACAGAGCCGCCCGTGCGAACGTAGAACGACCCAATAGGACGAGCCCCGTCTTTCACCATGTAGGTTATAGACCCAAGCCGTCCGACACGGTTGACGGTGTATGATTTGCCGTCGCGGTCGCTGATCTGGAACTGCTTGTCGCCAAGGTTCTCAGACCATTCCATCCATTTGCCAAGCGTAGCCGCCTGCGGTGAAGCAGCGAACATAGGTTGGCCGCTAGAAACAACGCTCTGCTTCACCTTATCGGTGATCTCGAACAACTTAAAGCCATCACCCTGCATTCCAGATGTTGGCGTTTTAAGCTTGTTCACCCATATCGGGTCTGGCGACTTCTTGTCGATTTTACGCAAAAGATTGCGAAGGTTTTTAGGAACGATCTGGTCATAGAAGACCGCGTTGCCTTCGCTGTCGCCTTGCGGATTATAACCCTCGACCGTCTTGCCCGAAGGGATTGCAATAAACTCGGCCCCAGAATCCACGGCTTGGCGGATAACGCGCCTTAGTGTCGTATTAACCCATTGGTCCGTCGTGTTAACAAGGGGATGTGAAACTTCTACGCCCTGTTGCGCGTTCCACAATTCAGCGCTGATACGTTCCTCTTCTGTCTCTAGTCTTTTCAACTCATCGGCAAGTTCATTTGCCCGAGGTTGAATTTCCAAGGGGCCATAACTGGTAAGAGCCTGGAAATCACTCCCGCCATGGGATGGATGATATTCCCTAAGCATCGAAACAGCGTCTGGAACAAATTCTTTGTTCTCCGCAACGAATTGGTCAATAGCAACAGACTGCCGTCGCGTAGCACTCATCGCGTCTTGCATTGTCTTCTTGAGAACCGCTACTTTTTTATGATCGACTAATCCGCCGTCTCTGACCTTCTGCCCCCAATCCGACTGGATTTGATCCAACAGATATGTGCCGCGTCCATCATGCTTAACGCTACTCGTAAGCATATGCCCGACGATGTTACTTTGTGGGAAGTGCTGGGATCTGAATTGGGGTGAAACACTGCCCCTGCGCTCAAGGAAGCCAAGAGCTTGGCTTTCATTCTTGTAGCTGGCGCCGCCGATCATCTCTCCGGTTATTCTGTTCTGCACCCGCCACAAGTTGTCACCTGTCTGGACAACACGAAGCTCTGGGTGCATCGCGGGGATGCTTAGAACAGTCTCTTTGTAGGTTATGTTGTCTGGATCGAGCGAATACTTGGACCACTTCGTCGGATCGTGATCGTCCACATTGTACTCATTCTCAAGGTCTGCTTGCGTCTGTTCTCGCTCGAAAGTCTCATCAATAGGCATGCTATATTTGATTTCACTTTCAAGCTCATCAATCAATTCATTCTCGTTTTTCCCGTATGAGACAGCACCGTTGGTGGAAAACAACGCGGACTTATCGCCAGCCGTCGCAATAACATAACGTTCAACTTCAGATGTTGCCTGTATTTGTCCAGTAACCAGAACCAGACCTGATTTCTCTAAAGCTTCAATTGGGTTGTCATCGAACAAGTCTTCATCAACAGATAGGTTATTGTCTTCTGCAAACCCCCTTAATTTATCGGCCAGTTCTTCGACTGAATACTCATAAAGTGACCTGTCGCGGTCAAACTCGTAATCCTCTTCTTGCTCCTCTCGCCATTCGGCCATATGCCGCTCTAGTTCTTCGTTGATGGCTGTGAACCTAATATCCTCGCGCGAGTAGACATTTTCGCTAATATCTGTCTTGGCTGATCTGATGTGGTCGATAATTTGAGACTTCGTGACTGACGTCTTGCCCTTGAACAAAAGGTCAAGATCCGAGGCGTCGACTTCAGCCTCCTTTGCTCCATCCTTACGGAGCATGGAAAGCATTTGCTCTGGCGTTCCCTTCTCTTGACGCAAGTTGTAGGCGGCCCGAAGCAGGCCTGAATAATACCCAAGGCTGTCAATATCAGGTGCTACGGTTGGCGCTTCCGCAGCGAAGGCCCCGAACATTTCGTCAATTTCCGAGAACTTGTTGCGGTTGCCAGAAAGCTTTCCAGACCCCATCTCATCTAGAATGTCCTTGACCGGAGCCATTTCTTCATCAGAAATCGCTCCATGGTGCCAAAGCTCTATCATGTGAGTAACGGATTCTTGGCGTACCAATTCGACACGCTCATCTCCACGACCTTCGTAGAGGTAGTTGTAGAGCTGGCGAACAGTTAATGCGCCGTCCGTGTTTTCTGCCTTGGGATCACCAACCGCCCGCGCTACGTCGCGCATTTTCATATCTAGGATACGGAGATTGTTAGAATGTCTGAGAAGCCTGTTCCACTTATCCCCGGCAATAAGCCGATCACGTCTGAGGACATGCACGGACTCATGCCAAACTTGTCCGGACGCGGCTTGGCTAGTGTTGCTGCCGAACTCAAAATTATGAAGGAAAATTCCGGGACGACCACCAAGGGCGCTACGCGGAAGGGTGAAGGCCCTAAAGATTCCTGATTTATTTAGCCCCATTGTAAGGGTCTTTTTCCGGCCGTCAGGCGTTATGTAATTCAAGCTGACGGCTGGATCATCCACATCATGGGTTCTGTCTTTTAGCGGCTCCACTTCATAAAGAACGCCGACGTGCGTATCCTTTGGAACCAGATGCAGGTTTTCGCGAACCGCTGACATTTGGTCGGCAACGTGCCATGCCGGGACTGAGTAAGTCTGACCCGACTTGATGATGGCCCTAACCTCTTCAAACCTATCCATCGTACCGACAGAGAACGACGCTTGAGCATCCGCGCTAGCGTCATTATCAACGCCGATACGTGCGGTTTCTTGCGCAACGCTTTGGTCTTCGGTTGTTTCAAAGACGGCCCCAATAGAGCGCATCGCATCCACGACCTTCGTGAACGTACCAGTGTCGTACAGCTCGACAGACATCACACCAGAAACGCGCCTAAAATCGAGATGGCCAAGAGCGTCCCTGACACGCTTGTCTGTGTAGTAGCGTCCGCCAGTTGCACGGCTTGACGGCATGGAAATTCGCCACGCACCGCGATTGCGGGACATCGTGACAAAGCCATCCACGGAACGAACCTCAGCCATGGGCGAAAGAGTCAGGAACGTCATGACCTGATCGGCAGACTTGAACCGAACCGACCTTGTGTCCATGAATTTGGATAGTTCAAAGTCTCGACCCATCAAGATGCCTGGGCGAAGAGAGCCGTCTTCCGTCGTATAGTTGACGATACGTCCTTTTCCCTTAACCTGCTCGTAACCAGCCAAAATGTTTCCAGTTACGATATATCGTGTCTCGCGCCCCTCGCGCCGCGCATCTTCCAATTGAGACATGATCCCACTTGTCGGAACCTTGGAGTGATCTATGAACGCTCCTGTCTCTTCTGATCCCTTTGGGTTATTTGCAGTAAACAGCTTTGACATTGGGAACGTAATGCTGCGAACAGAATCCGGCACCGCAATCGTCACCTGCCACGCACCGAGAGCCGATAGGTTCTTTGTTTTGCCGGACCTCTCTACGGTCATGACAATGCCGCTCATTTGCCCCTGATCTGTATCAAGGACAACGCGAGCGCCTGGTGCGGCAATACTGGTTAGTTCGTTCCAACGCTCCAGTGTTTTATTGTGGCGCTCTCTGGTCGACGCTTTTGCGTCACCCGACGCTTTAGAGACTTCCGAGGCAATCCACTCACGAACCCTTTTGTTGATGTCGACAGCCTTTTTGTCCATAGCCTGCCGGCCCTGCCGTTCAAGCTCTTGCAGAGCATTTGTCACGCCACCTGCCGGCACGGCGACATCGATGCCGGCTGCAATCTTGGTTGCGATCTCATCTGGGGCCATTGCTCGGCCTTGGGCCTTAGCTGATACCTTCTGGACCTTAACAGCCTCAAGGAACGG
>OFRC01000242.1_pt1 | contig 15699 bp, 13 predicted proteins | sample 1543051 | NCBI WGS metagenome assembly OFRC01 (sample SAMN07774231, study PRJEB24372) | wastewater metagenome
GGCAAGCGCGAGGAGGCCGGCGACTGCCAGGTCTACGCCTACGCCGCCGCCTGCCACCTGGGCATCCAGACCTACCGAGACCCCAGCTGGGACCGCCGCGAACGCAAATACGCCCCGCGCGAGCCGGACCTGTTCGCCGCCCCGCCGCCGGCCGAGGCGCCGCCGCCGCCACAGCTTGAAGTCGCCACACCGGCCCAGCCCGCCCGCCAGCCCGCCACCACCAAACCCCGCCGCCCCACCGGCGCCTTCGTCAAAGGCTGGAAATGACGCGCAAAAACCCGATCCCCCACGAAAGGTTTGCCATGATCATCCGTGAAATCGCCATCGCCTTCGCCCGCAGCACCGGCACCGAGCCGACGCGCGACCAGATCAAGGCCGTCGAGCTGGAGATCAGCCACCAGTTCGGCGGCGAGCGCCTGTACGTGCCCAGCCACCCCAAGGCCACGCGCCAGGCCACGGCGGCGCGGCTGCTGCGCGAGGCCAACAAACGCCCCAGCCAGCAAGACCTGGCCAAGGCCATGGGCATCAGCACCCGCGGCCTGCGCAAGGCGTTGACCGGCAAATAACCGGAACTTTTTTGCCTTAACGCGGCGCGCAAAGCGCCGCACCATGCGGCCTATCCTCAAGGGCCGCACGCATGGCAAGCACACCAACCACCGAGCCTGCCGCCATCACGGCCGGCGATTCCTTCACATGGCAGAAGACCCTCGCCGACTACCCGGCCGGCACATGGACGCTGAAATACCGCTTTATCAACGCCGCCGGCAAGATCGACATCACCGCCACGGCCTCGGGCACTGACCACCTCGTCAGCGTCACGCCCACCACCAGCGCCGCCTACACCGCAGGCGACTACACCTGGACGGCCTACGTCGAGAAAACCGGCTACCGCGTCACCGTCGCCACCGGCACCATCGAGGTCAAGCCCAACATCGCCGCGCTGACCACGCTGGACGCGCGCACCGACGCCGCCATCATCGTCGACCAGCTGATGGCCGCGTACAAGACCTACACCGCCAGCAACGGCAACGTCGCCGAGTACGAAATCGCCGGCCGCCGCATGAAATACCGCAGCGCCGCCGAGATCCTGCAGCAGATCAGCCACTGGAAGGGCGTGCTGGCCAGCGAAAAGCGCGCCGAGCGCATCGCCGCCGGCCTCGGTGGCGGCAACAAAATTCTAGTGAGGCTCTGAAATGGCCCTTATCGACCGCTTCTGGCCCCGCAAAAAGCCAGCGCCCCAGCCGCGCATCAGCCCGCGCAACATCGCCGTCATCAGCGCCACGCGCAACTTCGAGGCCGCCATCGCCGACCGCCTCACCGCCAGCTGGAAATCCCCCTCGCAAACCGCCAACGAAGAGATCGCCGCCGGCCTGGAGACCACCCGCAACCGCTCGCGCGACCTGTTCAAAAACAACGAATACGCCAGCAAATTCGGCAAGCTGGTCGTGGCCAACGTCGTCGGCTCCAACGGCTTCACCCTGCAGTCGCAGGTGGTCGAAGGCGCCCAGGCCGACACCCTGGCGCGCGACCTGATCGAAGCCGCCTTCAAGAAATGGTCACGCCGCGGCACCTGCGAAGTCTCTGGCCGCTTCAGCTTCGCCGACGTGCAGCGCATGGTCATCGAAACCTGGGCGCGCGATGGCGAGGCCCTGCTGCTGCAGCTCACCGGCAAAGCCGCCGGCAACCCCTACGGCTACGCCCTGCGCCTGATCGAGGTCGAGCGCCTGCCCGTGCAATACACCCGCGACCTGGCCGAAGGCCGCCGCGCCATCATGGGCGTGGAGGTCAACGCCCACAACAAGCCCGTCGCCTACTGGCTCAACCTGGGCAAGATCGAAACCAGCGCCGGCGGGCAGTCCACCCTCACGCGCGTCGATGCCGATCAGGTGCTGCACGTCTTCAAGCCCTACCGGCCCGAGCAGGTGCGCGGCATGCCCGCCATGCACGCCTGCATCAGCGGCCTGAAGATGCTCGACGGCTACGAGGAGGCCGCCATCGTCGCCGCCCGCGTCGGCGCCGCCAAGATGGGGTTTTTCACCACGCCCGACGGCGACGGCTCCCCGCTGGGCGATGACAAAGACGAGCAGGGCAACACCATCACCGACGCCGACCCCGGCAGCTTTCAGGCCCTGCCGCCCGGCATGGAATTCCAGAGCTGGTCGCCCGAATACCCCCACGCCAATTACCAGGCCTTCATGAAAACCCGCCTTCGCAGCATTGCGTCAGGCATGGGCGTCACCTACCACGGCCTGGCCAACGACCTGGAGGGCGTCAACTTCAGCAGCATCCGATCCGGCACGCTGGAAGAACGCGACGCCTGGATGGTGCTGCAAGACTGGTTTGCCGAGGCATTCCTGCGCCCCGTTTTCGGCGAATGGCTCTCATGGTCCCTGATGATGGGCGCCATCCGCTACCCGGCGGGCGCCGCGCTGCCCATTGAGAAGGCCGAAAAGTTCAGCGACCACACGTGGCTCGGCCGCCGCTGGGGCTGGGTCGATCCGCTCAAAGACATCGAAGCCGCCCGCCTGTCCATCAAGACCGGCATCGCCAGCCCGCAGATGATCGCCGCGCAAAACGGCGTCGACGTCGCCGACGTGCTGCAGGCCATTGCCGATTTTGAAAAACAGGTCGCAGATTCCGGCGTCACCCTGGTCGATTACTCCGACAACCAGCAGACCACCGTGGCAGAAAAGCCGGCAGAAACGCCACCCGCATAACCGGAACTTTTTTGCCTTAACTGCGCGCAACAGCAAGCCCATCATCCACCCCCATGACGATGACCACCGACGCCCGCACCATCAAGACCGGCACCCTGCATCGCTCCGCGATGTTCGACCGCGCCGCCATCGACGAAGCCGCGCGCACCGTGTCGCTCGCCTTCAGCTCAGAGACCCCTGTGGCCCGCTGGTTCGGCAACGAAGTGCTTGACCACGCCCCCGGCTCCGTCATGCTGGGCCGCCTGCAAAACGCCGGCCCCCTGCTGCTGGATCACGACCCCAGCGAGCAGATCGGTGTGGTCGAGGGCGTCACCCTGGGCGCCGACCGCATGGGCCGCGCCCAGGTGCGGTTTTCGCGCAGCGAGGATGCCGAGGCCATCTTTCAGGACGTGCGCGACGGCATCCGCCAGCACGTCAGCGTCGGCTACCGCGTCCACAAGATGGTGCTGGAGTCCACCGACGGCGACACCGAAACCTACCGCGCCACGCAATGGGAGCCGCTGGAGATTTCCATTGTCTCCATCCCCGCCGACACGGCGGTTGGCATCGGCCGCGCAGCGCCCACCGACCAAGCCTTTGAAACCGTTATCGAGGGCGGCACCCGCGCCCTGACCGCCCCCGTATCAACCCCCGCCCCGGAGACCTCCACCATGACCGCACCCGACATCACCGTGATCGAAAACGCCCGCGCCGACGCCCTCACGCAAGAGCGCACCCGCACCGCCGAGATCGCCGCCCTTGGCGATCTGCACGCCAAGCGCGGCGGCGACAAACTCGCCGCGCAGTTCATCCGCTCCGGCAAGAGCCTGGACGAATTCCGCGCCGCCCTGCTGGACGCCGCGGCCAAAGAGCCGGTCACCGACACCGTGAACCTGAACGAGCGCGAAGCCAAGCAATACAGCTACGTGCGCGCCATCGCCGCCGCCCTGGCCCGCGCCGAAGGCCAGGCCGTCAGCGGTTTCGAGGCCGAGATCAGCCAGGACATCGAGCGCAACATCCCCGCCAACTACAAGCGCAACGGCGGCATCTTCGTGCCCCTGCAGGTTCGCAGCGCCATCAGCGAGGCCCTCTACAACACCAGCGGCAAGGGCGCCAGCACCGTCTTCACCCAGCCCGGCGAATTCATCGACATGCTGCGCAACGCCTCCGTCGCCGTCGGCCTGGGCGCCCGCGTCATGGGCGGCCTCACTGGCCCGGTCAGCTTCCCGTCGCAGACGGCCGGCGTGTCCGTGTCGTGGGTCGCTGAAAACAGCGGCACCGATGTGACGGCGACCAACGCCACCCTGTCCAGCGTCGGCCTCACGCCCAAGACGCTGCAGGGCACCACGGCCTTCAGCCGCCAGCTGATGGCCCAGGCCTCCATGGATGTCGAGGCCTTCATCCGCCAGGACCTGGCCAGCGCCCACGCACTGGCCTGGGACGTGGCCGTGATGCACGGCACCGGCAGCAACAACCAGCCCACCGGCATCTATGCCGCCGGCAGCGTCAACGCCGTGGCCATGGGCGGTGTGCCCAGCTTCGGCAAGCTGATCGACATGATCACCGAGGTGCTGAAAGACAACGCCCTGGCCGGCTCGCTCGCCTTCGCCACCACCCCCGGCATGGCCGGCAAGCTGGCGCAGACGGTGATTGCCGCCAGCACCGACACCAACATGATCTGGTCCGGCAAGCTCGACAACGGCACGCTGGCCGGCTACACCGCCCGCGCCTCCAACCAGGTCAGCGCCGCGCTGGGCGGTGGCTCCGAGCATGGCCTGATCTTCGGCAACTGGTCCGACGCGCTGATCGGCATGTGGGGCGCCCTGGAGCTGGTGGTCGACCCCTACGCGCTCAAGAAGCAGGGAATGATCGAAGTCACCAGCTTCCAGCTGTGCGACATCGCCCTGCGCCACCCGCAGAGCTTCTGCAAAGCCACCGGCGCCACCATCGCCTGATAGGCCGCCGCCATGTGGGTCCAGTTCATTCGCGGCACGGCACTCGGGGGCATCGGCAACGATGCCGCGCCGGGCGACGTGCGCGAGCTACCCGACCCACAGGCCCGCGCCTACCTGCTGGCCGCCCGCGCGGTCCAGGTGGCCGCCCCGGCAAACACCCCAGCCGACCCGGCCAAGCCCATCAAACCCAAAAAGGTCAAGTAAATGGACATCATCGGCGACAGCACCCTCACCACGCTGCAGACCCCCGCCAGCATTTCCGCTGACGGCAGCACCGCCGGCATCGACGCGCGCAGCCTCACCGGCCAGGGCGCCATCATCATGACGGCGCTCAAGACCGCGGGCACCAACCCCACCCTGGCCGTCAAGCTGCAAGGCACGCAAGACGCCGACGTGGTGACCAGCGTCACGCCGGGCAGCAACACCGGCACCGGCACCTGCACGCAGGTCTACGGCGGCCCCGATGCCGTGGCCGAGACCATCACCGTCACCCTCACCAACGCCACCACCGCCACCGTGGTGGGCAGCGTATCGGGCAGCCTGGCCAACGCCACCGTGGGCACCGTCTACAGCAGCGCGCAGGTCACCTTCCTGCTCACCGCCGGCGGCACCGCGTTCGCCAACAACGACACTTTCGCCATTATCACCACGGCGCGCACCTATGCCGACGTGGATGGCGGCGCCTTCACCGGCCTCACCACCGCGGCCAGCATCCAGAAAAAGGCCATCGACTTCGACAAGGCCCCGCGTTACCTGCGCATCACCTACGACATCGGCGGCACCGACAGCCCGGCCTACACCGTGGCCATCGCCGCGCAATCGCTGACCAACTGACCGCGCCGCCATGTTCACCGAAGACCTCAGCGCATTCTTCAGCACGGCTGAATTTGCCACTGCCGCCACGCTCAACGGCGTGGCGGTGGCCGGCATCTTCGACACGCCGCTCGCGCTGGGCGTCGTCGGTGAATACGGCATGGCCAGCACCCAGCCGGCCTACACCCTGCCCAGCGTTAGCGTGCCGGCCAACCCGGTCGGGCTGGCGCTGGTCATCGGCGCCACCAGCTACGTGGTGGCCGCGCACGAGCCCGACGGCACGGGCGTGAGCCGCCTGCTGCTGGAGCGCGCCGTATGACCACCGCCTTCGCCAGCCTGCAGGCCGCGCTGCTGGCGGCCCTGTCCAGCGCCCCCGCGCTGGCCGGCGGCAACATCGGCACCAACCGGCTGCGCCCCATCCCCACCGGGCAAAGCACCGCCCTCGTGCTGCGGCTGGACGCCAGCGAAGGCACCGAGAGGGTGCTGGGCTGCGTGGACTGGCAGACCGCCTTCACGGTGGAGTGCTACGCGCGCGGCGCCACATCCGCCGCCGACCTGGTCGCCGCGGTCGACACCCTGCTGGCCGACACCTGGGCGCGCCTGGCGGGCCTGAGCTTCCAGGCGCTGGGGGCCGACCTCATCGTCGACCCCCGCATCGACTGGCAGTTCGACGACGGCGAAACCCCCATGGTCTGCGCCGTCATCCGCCTCAGCGCCGCCCACCGCACCGCCTCAAGCACCCTGACCCCCTGGAGCTGACCCCATGAGCACCACCGACAAACCCGCCAAGCCAGCAGCACCCACCCCGGAAAACACACCCGTGCCCGGCGGAGGCCGCTGGCGCTGGGCCGGCGACCGCTGGCTGGAAGTGACCGAAGCCCCGCAACCCACCCCCGCGCAACCGGAAGAACTGGAGTAAGCCATGTCCCGCCTCATCAAGAAAACCGTCATCCTCGTCAAGCCCGAAGTCACCGCCGGCACCGATTCCGTGCCCACCGGCGCGGCCAACGCCATCCAGGCGATGGACCTGCAGATCACCCCGCTGGACGCCGCCAACATCGACACCAACATCATCAACCCCTGGTTCGGCAACAGTCCCAGCCTGGTGGGCACCGCGTCCGTCAAGTGCTCGTTCAGCGTGCTGCTGGCCGGCGCCGGCACCGCCGCCACGGCCCCGGCCTGGGGCGCGCTGCTGCTGGGCTGCGGCAACGCCGAGACCACCGGCCTGACCACCCCCAACCGGGTGGAATACCTGCCCGCCACCGACAGCCTCAAGACCGTCACCATCTACTGGTACGACGACGGCCTGCTGCACAAGCTGCTGGGCGCCTTCGGCAACGTCAAGCTGTCCGCCAAGAGCGGCGAGGCGCCCAAGCTCACGTTCGACTTCGTCGGCATCGACGGCGGCGTCAGCGCCACCGCCAACGCCACCGCCGTGCTCACCGGCTGGAAAATGCCCGTGGGCATCACCAAGGCCAACGTCACCGACATCCAGCTCGGCTGCACCTACGCCACCGGCGCGCTCTCGGGCGGCACGTCGTACAACAGCTCCGGCCTCACGCTGGATTGGGGCAACGCCGTCAACTTCGCGCCCCTGCTCACCACCGAGCAGGTCGTGCTGACCGACCGCAAGATGACCGGCACCGTCAGCATCGAGCTGTCCGCCGCGCAGGAAGTCACCCAGATGGCGGCTGTGAAGGCCAACACCCTGCAAGGCCTGGGCTTCGTCATCGGCACCGCCACTGGCAACAAGATCATGCTGCACCTGCCCAGCGTGCAGCTCATCAACCCCAAGAAGGAAGAGTTCAACGGCATGCGCCTGATCGGGTTCGACCTGCGCGCACTGCCGGTGGACGGCAACGACGAGCTGCGGATCGTCAGCCTCTAACCCTTTTGCGCGCGGCAGGGCTGCCCTCAGTCGGCCTGCCATCTCCGCCCGAGTGGCCGCCGCGCGCATCCTGACAAATCGGGCAACAACCTTATCGGGCACCCATGTTCAAACTCGTCATCTCCGACACCGTCAAGTTCCAGGTCAAGCTCAGCGTCAACGACGCCGGCGTCAAGAAAGAATTCAGTCTCTGGCTGGAAGGCAAGCGCCTCGACATGGACCACCTCAAGGCCGACCTCGATGAGAACGGCGACATGAAAGTCATGGACTTCCACGCCAAAGTCTGCCGCGACAACCTCACCGGCTGGTCCGACCAGCGCCTGGTGGTGGGTGATGACGGCCAGCCGGCCGCCTTCAGCCCTGATGCGCTGGACTGCCTGCTCAGCCTCACCGGCGCGGTGGGCGTCATCCACGGCGCCTACATGGATGCCATCGTCACCTCGGGGGGCACGGCCGGGCGCGCAAAAAACTCGTAACGGTCGCGCGCCAGTGGGCGCGTGGCCGGCTCAAGGCGCCGAACCGATACCCCGTTGATCCGGAGCAACAAGATGCAAACGAGCGCGCCGACACCACCGACCAGGCCCTGGCCGCCTTCGGCCTGCAAGCCGAGCCGCCCGAGCCCGGCGCACCCGAGCCGCCCGATCCCGCCATCCCCCTGCACCTGTGGAGCGAGAACTGGTGCGTCTGGTGCCTGTGGCGCGACTGTGAAACCCAGTGGCGCAGCGGCACCGAAGGCCGCCCCACCGGGCTGGACTACGCCGGCGTGTGGTGCCTCATCGCGCAGCGCTTTCGGCGGCGCGAGCGCAAAACGGTGTTTTGGCTCGTGCAAGCCATGGAAGAAGTCACGCTGGCCGAGTGGCGCGAGCGGGATGCGCGGTGAGGCGCGCCGTTCAGGTGAACAGCCAGCAAAAGCCGCAGGCCAGCAGCACAAAGGCAATGCGGCGCACCCATTTGGCGCTGATGCCGCGCGTGGCGGCCAGGGCGGTGGCGTCGCCAGCAGCTATGGCGATCAGGGATGTGATGTGGTCCATGCCCGGAGGGTACTCTGATGGCCAATGAAGTCAAGATCAAGCTGGCCGTTGACGGCGCCGCCGCCGTCAACAACGAGTTGAAGGGCGTCGGCAGCGGCCTGAATGACCTGAAACAACAGGCGCACAGCATGGGCGAGACGGCCGGTCGGGTGGGCGGCCAGCTGCGCAACATGCTGGCCGGAGTCGGGCTGGCCGTCACAATCAAGGAGTTTGTTTCCGCCGCCGACGCCATGACGCTGATTGACGCGCGGCTGAAGCTGGCCACCGGCAGCGCGCGCGACTTCGCCCAAGCGCAGGCCGATGTCTACCGCATCGCGCAGGCCAACAACGTCGGGCTGCAGGAAACCGCGCAGCTCTACACCAAGCTGTCAGAGCCAGTGAAGCGCCTGGGCGGCACCACGCGCGAGGTGGGCGCCATCGTGGACGCCTTCGCAACCAGCTTGCGCGTGGGGGGTGCGTCCACCCAGGAGGCGGCATCCGCCACTCTGCAGTTTGCCCAGGCCATGGGCAGCGGCAAGCTGCAGGGCGACGAGTTTCGCGCCATCGCCGAGGCTTCGCCCCGCTTCATGAAGGCCCTGGCCGATGGTATGAACGTGCCCATCGACGCGCTCAAGGAAATGGGCACCGAGGGCAAGCTGACCGCCGACGTGGTCGGCAATGCTCTGGTTAAGTCGCTGGGCCAGTTGAAAGACGAGGCGCAGACCCTCCCCGACACCGTGGGCGGTTCCCTGACGCGCCTGAAGAATGACGTGTTGCTGGCCGTCGATGACATCAACAAAAACACCGGACTGACCCTGGGCCTGGCCGACCTGGCGGAGGGCGTGCGCACCCAGCTGCTGCCCGCCGTGAAGGGCGAGCTGACAGACGCCTTCAAGACGGTGGGCGAGTTCATCACCGAGCACCGCGAGAAGCTGGGCGAGGTCTGGGTCGCGGTCAAGGCTATCGTCGGCGATGTATGGGGCCTGGCCAAATCCGCTGGAAGCGTGCTGGGCTTCCTGGCGGACTGGGCGCTCAAGACCGACCAGATCACGCACCGGCTGGAGGTGGTGCGCATGCTGATCGCCGGCTTCAAGGACGGCGTGGAGATCATCGGGGCCTCGTTCGCCCATGTGGGCTCCGAAATCATGCAAGTCCTGGTGGCTCCGCTGGTGCTGGCGGGCAAGGCGGCAGCGGCGGTGGCCAGCGTGTTCGACAAGGAGTTGTCCGCCCGAATCAGCGCCAAAATCGCCAGCATCGAGCAGTTCACCACGGCCGGACAAAAATACGCCGCCGGGGTGGTGCAGAACTTTGCCGACGGCAAGACCGCGCTGGGCGCCCTGAACGCTGAAATGGAGAAAAGCGCGCGGGACAGCAAGCAGATGGCCGCCGCGCTGGGCACCAGCACCGTCAGCGCCGCCGACAACGCGCGCGAGCTGAAGAACATGGGCGAGAAGGCGAAAGAGGCCGCCGCCGGCTACAAGACGCTGCACGGCAGCATCAAGGTCGATGGCAAGGCCGCCGAAGAAGCGAAGAAGCTGGCCGACGCCGGCAAGGCGCTGGCCGCCAGCCTGCTGGCCGTGGACGCCGGCTTGTCGGGCAACTTTGCCGAGCAGTGGGCCAAACTGAGCGCTGCCTACAGGGCCGGCGGCATCAGCCTTGACATCCTCATCAAGGCGCAGGCCAAGCTGCTGGAGCAGCAGCCGGCCATGCAGGCGCAGGAGAAGGCAACGGCCAAGCTTTTTGAGGAGGCGGCCAAAGAGTCTGAAGCCTACGCCAAGGCGCAAGACAAAGCCATCGTCGCCGCCAATGCCGAAGTCACCGCCGCGCAGGCCGCCTATGACGCGCACGGCAAGCTCAAGAGCGTGATTGCCGAGGAAGAGCTGGCCCGGCTGGAGAACAACCGCGCCATCATCGCCGGGTACGAAGACACCACCGTCCTGGATGCGCGGATCGCAGCCAAGAAGCGCCTGATCGACGTGTTGCGCAACGGCGAAGTGCGCGACGCGGCCGAGAAATCCGCCCGCGATGCCGCCGCCGAATGGCAAAAAGCCAGCGACCAGATCCAGCAGTCCCTCTCCGACGCGCTGATGAACGCCTTCACCGCCGGCAAAGGCTTCGGCAAGACGTTTGTCAACAGCATCAAGGCGATGTTCAACACTATGGTGCTGCGCCCGGTGATCAGCGCCATCGTCAGCCCTGTGGCCGGCGCGGTGACGGGTGCGATGGGCTTCTCTGGCGCTGCCAATGCTGGCAGCAGTCTGGGTGGCGTTGGCAACTTGGCCGGCTTGTTTGGAGCCGGCGGCCTGAGCGGATCGCTGACCGCTGGTGCAGGATGGTTGACAGGTGCCACCACGCTGGGCGGCAGCTTATCGGCCGGCGCATCGCTGATCGGCACCGGTACGGCGGCTGGCAGCCTTGCCGGGGCCGGCATGATCGCTGGCGCGCTGGCCCCCATTGGTATTGCTCTGGCCGGTGTTTACGCGCTCGCCAAAAACCTCGACCACAGCGGCACCCCACATACTGGAGGGGGGTCCGGGTACAGCGCATCGGGTGGCCTGAAGTCTGCCGCTGCAGGCGATGTTTTCGATGGCGGGTACACAGGCCTTACGTACAGCGACTCAGCCAGTCAGATGACGACGCAGATAGTTCAGGGCATCGTCGGGATACTTGACTCGACGGCAGTTGCCTTTGGCAAGACCGCGGGATACGAGGCAGCGACATCGTTTGCTGACGACTCAAGCAAGGACGGCGCATGGGGCGCCTTGGTTATCAAACATCTTGATACCACCCTGACCGATTGGAGCCGATACGCAGGGCATGGTGAAGTGTTTTCGGACGGTGCGGCCGGATCCGCGGAGTACCTGGCCGCCATCAGCACCGACGTGCGCAAAGCCCTCGACGGCATCGGCCTGCCGGAGTGGGCCAAGACGATGTTGGATGGTCTTGGGGAGGCTCCTTCCCTAGACCAGTTGGCCAGCGTGGTGTCGGAGATCAACGCCACCCAGGTCGTCCTGCAATCGCTGGGCGCCAGCGTCAAGGTGTTCGCGGGCTTGAGCGGCGACGCCGTGCTCAACATCATCAACGCCTCGGGCGGCCTGCAGGCCTTCGGCGCCAGCCTGGGCGCCTACTACGAAAACTTCTATTCCGAGCAGGAGAAGTTCGACGCCAAGCTGCAGTCGCTCAACACCCGCCTGCAAGACCTCGCGGCCGGCGGCGCCTTTGCCGACTCCAGCGACGCGTTCTTCCGCGCCATCACCGAGCCCACGCGCGAGAACTTCCGCAAGCTCATCGAGGCGCAAGACCTCACCACCGCCAGCGGCCAGAGCACCTACGCCGCGCTGCTGGGCCTCTCGGGCGTGGTGGCCGAGCTGACGCCCGTCGCAGAAAAAGCCGCCGAGGCCGTGCAGACCCTGGGCGAGGTGGCCACCACGCTGGCCGACGTGCAAAAGCTGTTCGACAGCAACGCCAGGACGATTCTGAACAGCGCCGAATACAGCGCCTACCGCATCCAGCAGATCCAGGCCACACTGGGCGCCGCCGGCATGAGCCTGAGCGCCGAGCAGATCACCCACGCCACCCGCGAGCAGGTGCTGGCCGGCTATCAGCAGGCGCTGGCCGCCGGCAACCTGGCCGCCGCCAGCGCCATCCTCAACGTGGTGGACGCGCTGGCCGAGGTGTCCACCGGCTTTCAGGGCGTCACCGCCGAGAGCACCAGCGCGGCCGTGGCCATCCAGCAGGTGGTCACCACCCTGGCCGACGTGCAGACGCTGTTCGGCAGCGCCGCGCGCACCCTGCTCAACGACGTGCAATACACCGCCTACCAGGTGGCGCAGATCCAGGCCACGCTGGGCTCGGTGGGCATCAACGTCACGGCGGCCGACATTCAGAACGCCACGCGCGAGCAGGTGCTGGCCGGCCTGGGCGAGATGATGGCCGCCGGCAACCTCGACGCGGCCCGCGCCATCCTGAGCGTGGTCGACGCGCTGTCTCAGGTCAGCAGCGGCTTCCAGACCGTGGCCGCCACCGCCAGCAACGCCGCCGCCGTGATGCAGCAGCGCGCCGGGCTGGAATCCACCCTGCTCAACCTCACCGGCAACACCGCCGCCATCCGAGAGCGCGAGCTGGCCGCGCTGGACGCCAGCAACCGTGGCCTGCAGCAGCACATCTACGCCATCCAGGACGCGCAGCAGGCCGTGCAGGACGCCCAGCAGGCCGTGAGCGCCGCCACCAGCGCCTACCAGGCGCAGGAGTCCGCCATCAGCAGCCTGCAAAGCGCCGCGCAGCGCTGGATCGGCACCATGAGCACCGCCACCAGCCTGCTCGACCAGATCAGCGGCGCGCTGGGCGGCACCGGCGGCAACCGCGAAGCCGCGCTGTGGGCCACCGTCAACGGCGCGGGCGATATCGACGCGCGCCTGAGCGCCGCGCAAGAGCTGTTCAGCGTCATCACCCAGACCGCAGCCACCGAGCAGGCCGCGCAAGACAACGCCCTGGCCAACGCCAAGGCCCTGCTGGAGTACGGCCAGCGCCTGCGCGACTACGTGCAAGGCCTCAAGACCGGCGACCTCAGCACCCTGACCCCGGCGCAGAAAGTGGCCGAGGCCCTGGCGCAGTACCAGACCACGCTGGCTGCGGCGCAGGGAGGGGACCAGACCGCTCTGGGCAACCTGCAGGGCGTGGCCGACACCTACCTGCGCCTGGCCCGCGAGTTCGACCCCGCCAGCTACACCAGCGCCGTGTTCACCAGCGTCACCGACGCGCTCGACAGCCTGGGCGCCGGCCTGGTCAGCCAGAACAGCCCGCAGGTCACCCTGCTGCAGGCCCAGCTCGACGCGGCCAAGGCCGCCAGCAGCAGCGCCAACACCCTCAGCGCCGAGCAGGTCGCCCGCCTGCAGACGCTGCAGGGCGTGGTGCAAGACCTGTACGCCCAGGCCGGCGCGCAAAGCGCCATCGCCAACGCGCAGGTCAGCAGCGCGCAGGCCAACCTGCAGGCCCTGAGCGCCGCGCAACTGGCCGCCCAGCAGAACCTGGCCGCCCAGCAGCAGGCCGTGGTCACGGCGCAGCAAGCCGCCACCGCCTACATGGCCACGCTGGCCGACGTGGCCGTGGCCGACCCCGTGCCCGACATCCTGCGCAGCCTGCCCGAGGGCATCGCCGCCGCGCTGGCCCCCTTGCTCAACGCCAACCCCGCCAGCACGGCCGCCGCAGCCGCCGCCACCACGGCCGCCCGCGCGCAGATCATCCGCGACTACGCAGCAACCCTGCCGCAGGACGAGACAGGCGCCCGCATGCTGTACGACGCCGCCGTGGCCAACGGGGTGAGCAGCGCCGAGCTGGACGCCGCCATGGGCTTTGCCCCCGGCAGCTGGCTGGCCTGGGCCGTCTCGCACAACCTGCCCGCCTTCGCGCAGGGCACCAACTACGTGCCGCACGACATGGTGGCGCAGATCCACCAGGGCGAGGCCATCATCCCCGCGCGCTACAACCCGGCGGGCGGTGGCAACGCTGAGCTGGCGGCAAAACTTGAAGCCGTTCTGGCCGAGCTGAAAGCCCTGCGCGAGCAAAACAACGCCGGCCACCAGCTCGGCGCGATGGCCACGCACGAAAACACCCAGCAGATCACCCGCGCCACGGTGGAAGCCGCCAGCAAGGCCCGGCACACCCAGCACCTGCAGCAAAGGGCCGCCCTCGCATGACCGACGCCGCCTTCCTCGCCTGGCTGCAAAGCGCCGACTGCATCCGCTGCGCGCTGGTGGAAGTGGTGGCGCGCATCGGCGGCTCCGAGACCACGCTGTACCTGAGCAACCGCAACTACGTCACCGCCAGCAGCGACACCCCGGCCAGCACCGCCTATGTGGCCTGCATCACCGGGGGCGTGAGCTTTGCCGAGACCCTGAGCCTGGACGGCACGCCCAGCATCAGCTGGGGCGACATCGAGCTCGACAACACCGGCGGCGTGCGCGACGCCTGGCTGGGCTACGTCTGGGCCAACCGGCAGGTGCGCGTCTACATGGGCGACCCGCGCTGGGTGCGCGCCGACTTCCGCCTCATCTTCGACGGCGTGGTGGGCGACCTGCTGGCGCGCGACGCGGAGGTGCTGAACCTGAGTCTGCTCGACAAACTCCAGCGCCTGAACAACCCCGTCACCGAGGCCGTGCTGGGCGGTGCCACCGACAACAAAGACCGCCTGCTGCCCCTGGCCTTCGGCGAGTGCCACAACGTGAGCCCTCTGCTCACGGTGCCCAGCACCCTGACGTTCCAGTACCACAACGGCGCCGCCGAGCGCCTGATCGAGGTGCGCGACAACGGCGCGCCGATCACCACCTTCACCAGCAGCCTCTCCACCGGCAAGTTCACCCTGACGGCCGCGCCCGTGGGCCAGATCACCGCCGATGTGCAGGGCGCCAAGCCCAGCGGCACGTACAGCAACAACGTCAGCACGCTGGTGCAATACATCGTGCAGAACTACGGGCCCAGCACCACCCGGTTTGTCAGCGGCGACCTCGACGCCGCCAGCCTGAGCACCTTCGCCAGCGCCCACCCGCAGCCCGTGGCGCTGTGCCTGACTGATAGGGCCAACGTGCTTCAGGTGTGCCAGGAGCTGGCCGCCAGCGTGGGTGCTCAGGTCGTCGTCACTACTCTGGGCAAGCTGCGGCTGGTGCAGCTGGCCCTGCCCGCAGGCGGCACGCCCACGGCCGTCACGGCACAAGACTTCGATGAGCACAGCCTCAGCGTGTCCGACCGTCCGCCGGTGCAGGCCACCGCCAAGCTCGGCTGGGGCCGCAACTGGAGCGTGCAGACCAGCGGGCTGGCCACCGGCCTGCCCGCCAGCAGTGCCGCCGCGCTGGGCCTGGGCCTGCTCAGCGCCACCAGCAGCGACGCCACCGCCACCAGCGTCTACAAGCTGGGCGCCCAGCCCGAGCAGGTGGACACCCTGCTGGTCGTGGCGAGCGACGCCACCACCGAGGCCGCGCGCCGCCGTGACCTGTGGAAGACGCCCCGCCAGGTGTATGAGGCGCGCTACCGTGCCCACCTGCTGCTCACCGAGCTGGGCGATGCCATCACCCTCACGCACGCGCGCTTCGGCCTGAGTGGCGGCGTCACCGGCCTGGTCACCCACGTCGCGCGCGACTGGCTGGCTGGGCGCGTGACCATTGGAGTGCTTGCGTAATGGCTGCCATTGTCAGCACCCGCATCCTGGCGCTGCAGGCCACCAGCCCGCGCATCGTGGCGGTGCCGCTGCCCACCAACGTGACGGTGGACCTGAGCAACACCAGCCAGGCGCTGAACAACCTGCCCAGCTACACCCGCGTGAGCGGCGTCACCGCGCTGGCCAC
>OFRC01000244.1_pt1 | contig 15658 bp, 14 predicted proteins | sample 1543051 | NCBI WGS metagenome assembly OFRC01 (sample SAMN07774231, study PRJEB24372) | wastewater metagenome
AGAAAGTGATTCTGCCACGCGGCTCTATCGTCGCCATCGCTGGCGCAACCTCGATTACTCTGAGTGAGCATAATCGTAGCGACTTCACCATTTCTCCAAAGCGCATCGAGAACGCTAAAAGAATGATCGACGGCACGCTTCGCAAGAATGTCGTAGCAACCAAAAACACATACTCATGCTCATGGACCGATCTTCCATCAGTCGATGCGAGCACCGTGGACGGATATGCTGGGGCCGCGAAGATGAGGGCCTTCCATCTGGCAAATGTTGGAAAGATTACTCTGACATTGAAATATGATACAGATGGGGCGGGAACACTGACGACCACCGATGATGTGATGATCACTAACTTCTCCTATCTCATCAAGGGCCGCTCCACCAACAACTTCGACCTTGTTGATGTATCTATCGAGTTTGAGGAAGTCTAATGCGCGGTAGCACAGGAACGCAGACATTGCTGCGCCAGTCTTATCACAACACGTATGCAGCATATACGAATCTAGAACTAAACATGAATCGCTATGCGGTTCCTATGTATTCATCTAGAGAGTCTACTCTGTCTGGTGTTATTACAAACGTGACGGGAAGCGGAGCGACTGTCACGTTCACCGCCGACAATAGTTTCACCGCTGGTCAAACCGTAGTCGTTACTGGAACATATGCCGATGGCAGAAATCCAGAAGTCTATAACATCACTGGAACCATCGCTTCTGCCACCGCCACACAGTTCACCATCACCAATTCAGCAACCGGAACCTATAATGGGGGCGGTGTTGCAACAGTATCCGAAGTCTATTGGACCCGTGCCAACTATGATGCCTATATGACAGCAATGCATGGACCGCTGTATGACTCCGATCTGCCAGGCGTTTACAGCCGAGACAGATTCCCGATTATGTCGGTCGTATCGCCCATCAGGCCGAAGTCTGGGATTCTAAAGCCGCCGTTCGCCAAATACACCCCCTCTGACGTGCCAGCCCTCAGGCGCTTGAAGTGGTGGAACACGAAGGCGTGGAACAATCCACCAAAGAACACGGCCATCGGAACATACGATGCGTCCGGAGACTACTACACGCTTGGCCAAAGGAATTACTATTCTTCTGATACGGACTCTTACAAGTATTACCAGGCCGGGTTTAACTCATCGAACAGCAGGATCACCCAGGCATATATTCAGTATGTCAATCCAGTCTGGGCCAACAAGATCGTGGTCCGGTTTGAAAACAGCCTGCACGCCCCTCACGCATACTCGATAGAACTGAGAATTGGCGGGTCGTGGGTATCAGTATATTCTGCCTCTGGACTGGCTATGACGAAGGAGAACAACCCCAGCGGCGACCTTGTTCTATGGAATACCAATAACAACCGTGGCACAAATGCCAACGGAACCTGGGGGTTGACGGCCCCCGTGACAAGCCCGGTGGCGACCTCGGGACTTGACTACTGTCGTCAGATAACAGGAATACGAGTTAACGTTACAACTACGGTTGGAATGTTTGCCCTTACCGATGCATCCGGTGCTGCTCCCGCAACCGGGGCCTGGGCGGTCATCGAGATGTCTCCACGAACAGTTGTTGATGTCTCTCAGTATGTTTCTAGTTGGAATGTTGATGATAATATCGCAGAGGGAGACAGCCTGGCTCCGCTGGGAACGGTAAGCGCCAACACGGCGGGGGTGGAACTAGATAACTCTGCCGTAGAGGCTGACGGACTTTATACATTTGAAACGAGAAGGACGCAAACGAGCGCACCGTATCTTGGCGAGTTTGCCAAGAAGTTTGCCAGAATCACTCTTGATGTGGTTATCAACTCTGAGACTATCAGGCAGATTGATATGAACGCGGACACATGGGACATCACAGAAGGCGATACAGCGACCGTAGCAATGCTGGATGATGCTGCCGTGCTACAAGGAACCGCAGCACCCAACATTCTGCTAAAGGACGTGACCCCCACACAGGCTATTTGGAGAATCCTCGACAATGTAGGATTCAACAACTACAAACTGAGAATGATTTCTGGACTGACGGAGCCGACGATTGACTGGATCAGCACCGATGACTCTCAGACGGTCTGGGATGCCATCAAGGAAATCTGTGAGAGCCACAAGTATGCTGTGTGGTTCGATTCCTCTAACGCGCTTAATATTGCCACACGAGGCTGGTTGTTTTCTAAGGGCCGGGCCTCTAAGTGGTCTTTCACCGCCGTAGGAATCACAGGAGACATAGCAGATATCGTCAGCCACTCTGAGACAACCACAGAGCCTCTAAATAATGTCATCGTGAGATACACCCCACAATCGGCGGGGCATGGATACGACCCTGGCGATCCATCCGGGGCGGCACCGAATAATTCCACCCTGGCCCTTGTCCGTGCAGATAAGAACCAAGTATTCTATAATCCAGAGACTCAAATATTGCTGGGTCTAGCGGATCTTGCCCGAAACATGACGGCAACTCAGACATATATGTATATTGCTTCTAACAGTTACAATGCTGGCCGCTGGGGCTCGTTCAGCGGCGACCTGATGATCGACCAGGAAATTATCGAATTCGATGGCGCAGAGTTCTCCTACTATGACCAGACAAGCGGATCAACCAGATATGCTGTGGTCAAGACATCTTCTGATCTGGGAGAGATATACACTCGCGCGCTGGGTGCCGTCAAGTTTACCGGAAAACTAGTCAATCTTGTTAGAGGAAAATTGAACACTGTTCCTGCGGCCCACAGCCTATGGACGAACGATTGGTCTGTCGCGTCCGGAACGAAGAATGTCAGCCAGTCTACGGCAGTATCTCCTCGCGGAGTAACGGTCTGCGATGTTCGGGCCGGTGTCACACCTAACACATTTTTTGGTATGTATAAGGATTTGGCCACTGTGGCTGGCTCTGATGGAACTATTTTCAAGGCGTCCAAACTGAATCGTTTTGCCGTCAAGGTGACGCTTGGACAACTAAAGACTCGCGTCGTTGGATCTGGAACGTCAAAAAAGACTGAAACATATATTGCCAATGACAATGGTGCCGGAATTGTGCTGTGCGCGACAAAGAACGGCGCTAATGTCATCACGACCGGATACTATGTAGAACTGCGATCTTCTGCAAAGCAGGAGATGGAGGTTGCTATTCTAGAGATTTCAAGTGCGACCCATATTCGCCGCGCAGCGAGCGACGGAGCAAAATACTTCAACTTCAACGTCCGGCCCGGCGGCGACACAGACCTCACAGTCACAGTTAATAGATATGGGGCAGTCGTTACGCTAAGAGTTTTCTGTGACGGTCATCAGGTCGGAGAAAGAAATTTTGCCGCCTCGACGTTTGGAAGGTTGTCAGGGTCACTTGTCGCTACGAACAAGATCGCTCTGATGACCTCTGGACCAACCTATGCGACATTCAGTTGGCTGGGTGCGTCGGCGTCTGCCACAAATTCTGAGATACTTCATAATGATTATGTTGGTCATCTGCGGGGCCTGGCAGAAACTTTGATACAGGCGAAGAAGAAGGCCCGTCAGTATACCGGATTCTACTTTGAGGCTTTCGATAACTCTGTTCGTCAGGCGTTTATCGATGAGGTAAGGTTCACCAAGTTCCCGGCCATAAATCTTCGTTGGTGGCTGACTCCAACCTCAGGTCTTACCATGAATCTACGAGGTGGAAGCGGAGCGCCTGGAACCGTTCCTGTTCCGATTCCAGTAGCACGACCATGGATGGTCGCGGGTGCGGTAACAGATATCAACCCGATGTCAGCAACAGTTTCTATCATCAACACATCCAACAACTCGATAATTCTTTCTGACGGAGACAATGGAAAGAACTATCCAGAACTGTTCGGTCGCATGGTTGAAAGAGTCTCTGGTGAGATTGTCGTCACAAAAATTGATGAAGGCTCCCGCATCACAAATGGAGATAGGAAATTTGAAGTGTCTCCGAAGTGGGTGACTAACCGTGGTGCAGCCGAGGCGGTAGCACAGTGGATTCTAGATACATCAAAGAATGGAAACAATATCCATACGATGTCAGTCTATTCTAACCCATTGGTTGAAATTGGTGATATAGTAACAGTAACGTATCCGTTGAAGAATCTGACGGCGGCGACCCAATTCCTTGTCCGCGCCGTGAAGCAAAATTGGAGCGACGGAATTGAAACAGAAGTGGAGTTGGTAAGACTATGAAAGAGAATTTAAACTCTGATAAGATCGTGTGGTCAGATTCAGCAATCGAGGAACTACGGCAGAGGTTGTCAGATCCTACGATCATTGATGACATCGAGACGTATGAGCCTCTGGTTCCAGACGATCTTGTTGGAGAGATTGAGGATTACTACCCTGGCGACGAGGAAGGAAACGGTGATCCTGAGGTTGGTGTGATAGAATTTGTGCCTCCGAGCCCGCCATTAGAGATAGAAGTTGATTTTCCATGGCCAATCACAATTAAGTCTAATACTGTATGGTATGGGGCGGACATGAAATCAAATGACGACGTGACCCTGACATGGGACGACGTTCCAGGTGTTACCGACTATGAAGTCAGAATCACGAGAACATAAGTTGGATTTTTCTGAGTCCGCTGGTATAATCGATTCTATGAAGGGTACATACGTTGTCAAGGTCGATGGAGTTGAAGTTGCTCGATCTGAGAATCTGCTAACCACATCAGGAAAGAGGATCATCGCCTCTTTCATGGCTGGCCTTACCCCGCGCTGGGCGGGAGCGATTGCCGCTGGCGTTTCTGGCACGGCTGCTACAGTAACAGACTCCAAACTCATCTTTGAATTTGCTAGATCAGCCATTACCTCTACGGCGGTGGATTACAATGGTGGAACTGGCGCCACACACCGTCTGATCTTTAAGGCGACGCTCGACCAGGCGGCTGCTGGTAAAATTTATGAACTCGGCATCTACCCAAACGTGACAAACACTATGGCCGGAATTGCTCAAAGTCAGGTTATATCATATGGGGATTCAACCGAGGCCTGGCAGGAATACGTCACTGGAACAGGATGGACGACCATCACCACAACCGCGAATACCACAAACAATCGCGTAGGTGCTGATATGCCACAACTTAGGGCTCTGACCACCACGGGCCGGAAGTACCGATTGACGGGGCTAGGCCTTGATCTTAGCGGATATTCAACAAACGACCTGATTAACTTCGCATTCAGAAATGACACGGCCAATCCTACTGCATTTAACATTCAGTTCAACACTGATGATTCCAACTACTTCACCACCAGCCCCACGATTGCTACATTCATCGGATCGGTTGGAGCGTACAAGACGAGCACGCTGACAAAGGCCAACTTCACGGCTGTCGGAACGCCGGATTGGTCGAACATCACCAGCATCGAATTCCAGATCATAAATTCGGGCGGTAGCACATGCGACTTCTATCTCGACTCTATTCGAATGGAAGATGTAGACACAGCCAATCCAGACTACGCCCTTGTGAGCAGGTCGGTGCTGGGAAGCCCTATTACTAAAATTTCTGGAACACTGATGGACATTGAATACTACTTGGATGTAAATTCCTGATGGATTATCTCGCTAAAGGATTGAAGCCGGGAGTATCATATTCTGTTCAGGTTCGTTCTCAGCAGGACGGACACTTTAGCCCATGGTCGCCAACATTTACGTTCACGGCTCCATTGCCACCGGCCCCAACGCAAACACCGACAGTCGTGCTTGCGGCGCAGTCCCTAGGATATACCGTCAACATCAGCGGACAGGCGAGCGTCTACGACTATGGTGGCACACGCATTTATGCATCCACATCATCTGGATTTACTCCTGGTGTTGGAAATCTTGTCGCTGTCACGACAGACACCATCCAAACAATAAACAACGCATCGTTTGTGCCTATCTATGTCAAAACAAGTTTTGTCGATGCCTGGGGTCAAGAAGGTCCATTCTCTACACAACAGTCAGTGACTCCAATCAATCCAGTTATTGTTGACACGACTGCCCCCACTGTGCCAACGGCAGGATTTTCTTCGTCATCCGTTGCAGACACAAAGGACGTTTCTGGACAGACCTCCATCATCACAGTCAACTGGACTGGCGTAGCGGACACAGACCTCACCGGATACAAGATCAAGTTCGGCTTGACAAACAACAGCGCATCGGCTGGAAACGTTATTGATCTTCCATCAACGCCCGGCGCGAGCGCGCGAAGCGCCATCTTCTATGGAGTGGCTGGACAAACATACTATTGGTGGGTAGCATCATACGACAACCTGAATAATGTGAGTGCATGGTCAGCAACGCAGACAATGACTGCCGCTGGCGACGCTACCGCCCCGGCAATTCCGACATCACCGACGTTTGTGGCCCGGCCAGCGACAGAGAGCCTTATCGCTGCATTTACATGGACAGCCCCAGCCACAACATCTGACTTCAATCCCGGCCTAGGAATTGGCTACTACGAGGCCATGATTGCCAGTGATTCTGGATTCACGGCAAATGTGCAGACGACTCGATCACAGACTCCGAATGCCGTATTTAATGTTCCGCTATGGTCAACAACCTACTATGCCAAGGTGCGGGCGGTAGACACGTCAGGAAACGCATCTGCATATACATCTAATATCTCTCAGGCTGTTGGTGCTGACCCTGCAATGACCACCGCATCATCAGCATTCTCTATCGCTAATGGTAAGAATACCATCTACTATGCTGCGAACGCTTCGCCGCCTTCTGCTGGGGCAACGGGAGACACATGGTTTGTCACTGACCAGGATTACAAGATCAGAAGGGCAACCGCCGTTGGGTCCGGTTCGTGGTCCGACTCACCACTTGGAAACTCTGCTATTGCCACATCAGGGATCAGCGCAAGCAAACTGACGACCGGAACACTTAACGTAGAGCGAATTTTGGCTGGCACCATGGACGTAGCAAAACTGACTGTGAGTGCCAGACAAAATGCCAATGCCGTCCCTAACGGTAGTTTTGAGGACTTGGATGGATCTGGTAACATCAGGCTGTTTACCCTCGATTCATCAGCAGGATATATCGGATCTACCTATGCATCTGTAACAACTGCCGCAAATGTATACTCCGGAACAAGGTCACTGAGCATGACAAAGGGCGGAACCGGAACAAACTCCCGAGCATATATGTCAGAACCAATTGCCACCCAGGCGGGAGAAATATGGTATGCGTCTACTACGGCAAAGCATGATGTGGCCAATGGACTTATCTCTGTATCTGCCTACTGCTACGATAACGCACAGGCATTTATTACAGCAGTAAGCGCATATTCTGCTGCACCCACCGCTACGGGATTCACGGTCTACGGAGGTCAACTTGTTATTCCAGCCAACACCCGATGGGTGCGTTTCGCAGTAAACCGTCAGTGGGGGGCCGGGTCCACCGTATGCTATATCGATAATCTCTTTGCCGAAAGAGCAATTGTTACGTCATCTATCGTGGCAAATGCTATCACAGCAAACGAGTTGGCAGCAAATTCAGTTGTCGCTGGCAAGATCGCGGCTGGCACGATTACGGCAAATGAAATTGCTTCTGGAACAATCACCGCAGACAAGATCACCATTGGTATGCGTACAATGGGAGAAAATGCTATCGTTGGTGGGTCTTTTGAGGATATACCGACAGGCCCTCTCGCGCTGGACTTCCACACTACCTACGGGTGGGTGACAACCGCTACGGCTGGCACCGTTACCTGGGCTGTCGATAGCACAATCAGTGCATCTGGGACGAAGTCCCTCAAGACCGTCGTGGACAACGGCGGCACGTCGCGGGTCCATTCCATCGACTCTGTAGCGTGGGCGGTCCCGGTTGTGGCCGGGCAGAAGTGGTATATGGAGGCGACGTATCGTGCTGACGTAGCGGGCTCTGGATTCACCCCAACCCTTAATGCTTTTTACTACGACGGGGCAATGGCGTGGGTCGGAGGGGCGTCTACGGTGCTTGCTGCACCGACTACCGCGTTCCAGTCTCAGGGGACCATATTTACGGTTCCGGCTGGCGTGGCCTACATGATTTGGCTGCTTGATACCGTTAATACCTCTGGCTCGCAGCGGACACTATGGGTTGACAATGCCGTGGTCAAGCGCGCCGTTGGGGGTGTGGTTATAGAGGATGACGCCATCTCTGCTGGAAAGATTCAGGCTGATGCTATCTCTGCGGATAAGATCAGTACCGGCCTTCGCACGGTGGGCGAGAACTCTCACCCGAACGGTGGCTTTGAGTCCGGCGATCTTGGGTGGACATTGCAGCAAACTGGCGCTGGGTACGTCTGCACATGGTCAATTGATTCAACAGTTCGTGCCTCTGGCTCCAAATCAGCCAAGGCCGTCGTTACGGTCGGCAACAGCGCGCGTCTTTATGGCTGGAACACGGCTGAGTGGATGACTCCTGTCGTACCGGGGCAGACGTGGTATGTCGAAGGGACCTATAAGGCAGATGCCGCCGCCGCCGGTTTCGTTGCTTATATGCGCCCACACTATTACGATGCATCTCTAACATACGTCTCTAGCGAGAATATTACCCTTACCGCCCCTACGGCGTCATGGCAGACAGACGGCAGGATCGTCACGATCCCTGCAAATGCTGCCTACATGATTTGGCTGATGGACTTCTCCAACTCGTCTGCCGGTACACGCACCCTCTGGGTTGACAACACTATTACGAAGCGCGCCACCGCCGGGGTGATGATTCAGGATGACGCCATCTCTGCTGGAAAGATTCAGGCCGGGGCGATTATTGCCGGTAAAATTGCAGCGGGCTCTATTGTTGCTGGTGATATTGCAGCAAATACAATAACCGCTTCTAAGATTTCAACAGATACTTCGTTTATCTCACAAGCCCTACGAATCGGTGGAACGGCAGCGACTCAGATCAATTTTGTGGCCGGTGTCACAGCGGTAGCCGGTAAGATTTATTCTGGAAGTTCTGGTGTGTTCAACAACACTAGCACCGGATTCTATCTGGACGGCGATGGTAATTTTAGCCTAAAGGACAAGTTATCGTTTAACGGAACAAGCCTGACGGTCAATGGAACAATTCAGGCAACGGGCGGGTACTTCTCGGGAAATATGGCGGTAGGTAGCGGCGGCACCATGAAACTAGGTGTTGGTGTTAGTGGTACCAATAGCGGTCTATACATTGCCCCCAATAATTATTGGTATAACGATGGCTCGTTCTCTATCGGTAATCCTAATGGAATCGGTCAGCGTCTTAATATCTACACCAATCCGAACCTTGAATCGAATACGGTTACCGGTCACGGTGGAGCCAACAGCGCTACGATTTCAACTTCTACTACTCAAAAGTACCAGGGAACATACTCGATGCTTGTCACCTGTGGTGCGACTGTCGCCCAGCAGGGTGGCTATGCTATTTTCACCAACCTCGCAGCCAATACCTACTACACTGTAAGTGGATATCTTTACAACCCAACAACAAATGGTATTGCTTCCGGAGTATTCCTGAGCGTCCAGGGTGCAGGCGTCGCCGGGCCTAGTGACTCAGCCGTAACAAACATTCGAGACTCCTGGGTAAGAGTGTCTACAACATTCCAGACGAATGCCACTCCAGCCTCTGGAGTTATTCCATATTTCATCTCGGCAGGAAATCCGACAGCCGGAACCATCTTCTACATTGACGCTATGCTTCTAGAACTTGGAACAAGTCTTAATCCATACTTTGATGGAAATACCTTCGGCGCAGCGTGGACGGGAACGGCCAATCTCTCAACCTCATCAGCAATCGGTGGGGCAATAGACTGGGACGGAATTACATTCTTTGTCGATGGGAACATCACTGCACGATCTGGAACATTCAACGGAAACGTAGAAATTCAGAACGGCGGAAGCCTGTTCGCCAAGGGCGGGGCGGCAGTTCCTGGTACTCCTGGCACATTGACAGGACAGCGCGTTGTTCTTAATTATCAGGGTGTCCAGGGAATCAGTAGCGCGAGCATACCACAGTTCACACTGTCTGCTACCGGCCCATCGCATATCGGTCCCTGGTTCTTCGACCATAATAGGCTAACAGGTGGCTCGGGAGGATCTGAGGTTGGGCTCGCTGTTTCCGGTCCTGCATCATTCTGGGCCGGTGGAACAAGCGGTGCCGCCCCATTCAGGGTAAGTCCAACTGGACAGATGTTTGCATCGTCAGCAAATATTTCTGGAAATATTACGGCATCATCTGGAAGTATTGCTGGTGTATCTATTATCACAGCCTTCCCAGCACTTCCTAATGGTGACTTTGAAAGCGCCATTGATACCGGAGCAGATAACTGGAACTCTTTCTGGAAGGGAGCAGGAACAACTGTCACTCTGGCGGCGGGAGAAGGTGAGGGCGGCACCTATGCGTATAAGGCTGTAGTTCCAGTGTCAATTGGTTCAACAATGGAGTGGACTGGAACAATTCCTGTCGTACCAGGAGAAACCTATACTCTAACTGCTAGAGTGAAGGCCAGCGCTGTTCTAACAAATAGTATTATTGTTGGACTTCTCGCTGGACCTACAGCCTTCCATACAAAATTCTTTGATTCTCTCGCAAGTTGGACGGCCACAGAGTACGCGATTGCAAACTCAGCAACTTCGTATACAACATACACGAAGGCCTACACCGTTCCTGCTGGAAAATACTTCATCAGGCCAGTCGTTCAGATGGGTATGGAGGGCACCGCCAGCATCAGAACATTCTGGATAGACAATGTGACCCTTACAAGGTCCGGGTCGTTCAACGCCCTTGTCTCTGGAACCGGGCTGCCGGGATCGGAGACAATGAAGTTTATTATTGCTGACTCTGGAATCATCTCTACGACATCGAAGATGGCGGCGATCCCTGGTAAGTTTGCTATGCAAGGAGAAATTAGCGCAACATCCCTAGAGGGGTCATCTATGCGCGCGGTAGAGTACAAGTCTCTGGCCGCTGTGTCTGTAGCGGCCAACCAAACAACATATGGAGTCGCCCCTGATGCTGGTTCGGGCCTTGGAACAACTTTTGTAGCACCCGTTTCCGGCTGTGTTTTGATTCTTACATCTGCCATTTTGCAGAGCCAGGACGCGGCGACCGTTGTTTCCTATGAAGTTAGAACTGGCGGCACGCTTGGCTCTGGAACTATCATCGTGGCGGCGGCGACGGAAAATGGTGCTTATGCATCCGGTGGCGCTGGCGGTGTTGAGGTAATGAACACAAGCGGCTTTCAGTCCAACTATGTTTCTGGTTTAACACCAAATGCTACATACAACATCAGATTTATGAATTACAATGCTGATACCGTCACCCGCACCGTCCAGTACAGAAAACTTACTATCATTCCACAACTATAGGAGAATAATGGCTAACGTAACAATAACAATTCCAGATGCAATGGTCCCACGACTTCGAAATATGATGAGAAGTAGTTTCCCCGAGCATGAAGCGCTTAGTGATGCCGACGCTTTTAAGAGAATAACTGCCGACTACTGGCGACAAATGTTGGCACAATATGAAAGAATAGAAACTGAACTTGCGCTGAAAGCACAGGCAGCGGAAGCGGTAGAGTTGGCATACCAGCAGGCTTTAACAGATGGAAAAGATATCGGCTGATGTGCTATAATCATACCATAACGAGAGGATGCAATGTCTAACGAATCTACGCTACAAAAAGTGGCAGAAGAACTTACAAGCAGGATCGGTCAAATTACTGCTAGATACGAAAGCGATTTGGCTATTATCAAGGCCCAGGCCCAGGAGCAGATCGAGTCTCTGACAGAGAGGCTATCTGATTTGGAGTCGCAATTGGCCACCGCCCGAGCAGTCGTCACAGAGCCCGAACTTGACAGCCCCGACGCCGACTGATACTATGGTTATACTTGGAGAAGGGTAAAAATCCCAATGTTCAGAAAGAAAAAGGTAGAACCCCAAGTTCAACCTAAAGAACTATACAACCGCCCGGCCAGGTGGCCGAGCGGGACGGCGGTGAAAACGCCGTCTGGTGTGTGGTTCATCAAAGGCTCCAAGAGGTATAAGTGTTTCTCTGCCAGGACAATCTGGTCCTGGGGTTTTCGGCCAGTCGAGGCCGGTGAAGAATCTCTATCAAAGATACCCAAGGCCGGTGTCCTTGGATTCAGAGACGGAACCTTGATAAAGGATATATTTGATGGTAGAATATATCTAGTGTCAGACTCTAAGATTAGGCATGTGACGAACCCAGACATTCTTCATGTTTTCGGTGAACCCCTGCTTGTATCTCATGAGGAGACTCAAATTCATACGGAAGGTGAAATTCTCAGTGACCTATAGTTATACTCCCGTCCCCATCCTTGCTAACGGAAGTGGCATGGATCTTGATGTCATCAACACCCTTGCCAGCAACGATGAATATTTCAACAGAGTCGTATCAAACATTTCATACCGTTGGTTAGGCAATGATCCTATCAGCAACTCGGGCGGCGTCCACAGAATCACCGTCCAAAGCGGTACTGTTGCAATTGCGCCTTTCAAGGGTGACAAGGTTGTCAACGTCAGCCTGAATCGGGCGGCGGTAAATAATGACTTCCCCATCACTGTTAGTCTACGTCATGGCAAGGCTGTCCAGGCAACCTACTGCATCTCTGGTCAGACAAGCAAGGGTTTCCAGGTGCGCGTGTCTCCGGTAAAGCCCAACATCGTTAATTCCTCTGTCCACCTGACTTGGATAGCGATAGTTCCTATCGCGGGCTGATGTACCGGCCACTAAAGCGCTGGCACCAGAGAAAATCATACGTAAATCGTGACGGTTACGTCATGGTCTGGCTGCCAGAGCACCCTAAGAATTTCCGTGGGTGGTACTATGAGCACCGCATGGTCATCGAGAAGCAGTTGGGCCGGGTGCTGGAAACATATATCCAAGTCCACCATATCAGCAAGATCAAGACAGACAACCATCCGAACAACCTCTTTGCCTGCACCCATGCAGAGCACAGAAAAGCGCACAAGCGCTAGAGGTAGTACAATGGACCCGACGAAAGGTTAGGTATGACTAACGATTTAAAATGGGCGTTGTCGAGCGACCAGCAGATTCCGTACCACGATCCACGAGCAATCGACTTATGGTTCAAGGTTCTGAAAAGTTGGAAGCCGGACGTAGTGGACTATCTTGGAGATACAGATGATCAAGCCTGCTATTCAAGATTCACAGAAGGACGACCACAGGAATTCCTAGTGGCACACAAGGCTGATCAGGCCGAGACGATCCTTCCACTGATGCAGGCTGACGCCAGCGGGGCTAGAGAATTCTATGCCCAGACTCGCAAGATGCTTCCCAAGGCTCAGTTGTTCTCGGCCCTGGGAAATCATGATATCCGGGTGTTCGATTACACAGAGAAGAAACTGCCAGACATCATGGATCAAGTGACCCCCGAGGCCCTGTGGAGCCTAGACTCTCTTGGATATGAATACATCTATTACAACGATGTTCCCAAGCGCAGGTTCGGAGATATCCACGTTCACCACGGGGTAGCGATCAGCCAGAACGCGGGCGAGTCTGTCCGCAAGGATGTGGAAAACTTCGGTGTCAGCATCATTCGTGGCCACAGCCACCGGGCCGGGTCGTTCTTTAGAACATATGAACTCCGCAACGAGGGCCGGGGAGAAACAGTCCGAGGCTGGGAAATAGGTCACATGGCAGATGAGAAGTCTGACGGCATGGCCTACACCAATAGTCACAATTGGCAGAAGGGGTTTGCCATCGCTCACATCGAGAATGGAACGACACCACACATCCAATTTGTCGAGATATCTGCCGACTATACTTGCTACGTTGATGGACGACGATTTTCTGCGTAGTTATAGATTTGCTTTGGGAATCACTAGATGGTAATATTTTTACATGAGTTGTTCTGTAGAAGGTTGTGAAAAGCCTGGTCGAATCATTCTCGGAATGTGCCCGATGCACTACCAGCGCTCGCGCAAAGGGCTAGAAATTACTTCCCCTCCGAGGGAGGTAAACCGTGGCATGGTCTGTAAAAACAGTCTGTGCGAGAGGGACGCTTTTTGCCAGGGGTATTGTCGAAGGTGCTACCAAAAAGTTGTAAGGTTTGATGATCCAAACGCAGGAAAGAAAAAGGGTCAGTATCAAAAAAGAAAGACTAGAAACTCTAACGGTTACATTCAGCACTACGACCCAGACTCACCAAATGCCAACTCTGGTGGATGGGTATATGAACATCGTGATGTTATGGCAGGCATTATTGGTCGCCCATTACTAGCGCACGAAAATGTGCATCATAAAAATGGGGTGCGTGACGATAATCGTCCGGAAAATTTAGAGTTATGGTCAAAGTCTCAGCCACCGGGGCAGAGAGTGAGCGATAAGGTCGCATGGGCAAAAGAAATTCTAGAACTTTACGACGGCAAGAAATTCTCGGCCTGACGTGGTATACTAGGACACATTATGAATTGTAAACGATGTGGGGGCCGGGTCTTTGTTGATCGTCTGTATCCCCAGGACAAGCGCATAGAACTAGCATGCCTGATCTGCGGCAAACGATGGTTCCTGCCAAAACGAGATGGAAAGGCTTTCACGAAATGGCTGGACGTAAAGGAAAAGCGGCGTCGCAGAGTCTCCGCTACTTCTACCTGAACGGCGACCTCTACCACATTGACAGGATAGACCGTCACCAGAATCTTGCAGACACGTTCAGATATAAAGACGGTGCGCGCGTTGGGTTTATTTGGTCTGATATCAGACGCAATAGTCAGCGTGCGTTCCGCTTTATAGAGGTTTGTAGAATGCTGAATATTCATCGGGACACCCTGACCTCCTATTTGAACAAGGGGTTGATCAAAGAGCCTCAGAGAATGTATAGCCGCAAAAAGAATGTCAAGCCTTATAATCAAAGAATGTTCAGCGAGGATGAAGTGCTTGACATCTGGGAGTTGATCATGCATACTCATCGAGGCAGGCCCCGCGCAGATGGCCGGATCACTCACAGAACAGACGTTCCGACCAAGGGAGAATTGATGGCCATGCTGAAAGACAACGAAGTCCTATATTACAAGGACCCCTTGACGGGTGAGTTTTCCCCGGTGTGGAAGGCCCCCGAGTGGTGAAGAAAACCCACAGATTTATTCTGTGTGAGGAGACAGCGCTGGCTGAGGCTGCCGTGCAACTAATGAAGGCACAGAAACTAGCCCGCAAGCGCGAGAGCCCAGAAGAACTTGTCATGGTCGCGGCAGCCTGGATGGAACTGTCTGGTAGACTAGGGTCGGACCAGGAGCCAGAGCAAGAAGATGTGAAGCAGTTTGGATTCATAGGAGTGGAGGTAAAGAGTGACGAACCAAGTGGACCCACCGAGGGTAACCCTGCACATGGGTTACACCAATAATCTTGGAAACTTTGAGTCGCTGCGTATCGATGTTGGTATCGAGGACAGCAGGCGATCAGACGAAACGGTTGACGAAACGTTTTCCCGTCTCTATGCAAAACTAGAGAACAAGTTAGTCGAGTTTGTAACAGATACAAGGAAGAAATTAAATGGCTAGAGCAAAGTCGCTTCCCTACGCCCTGATGGACGCCTATGCGTCGCTTTATGAACTTCGCTTCGGCAAGAAGCCACTTCTTAATCGTTACAAGGAGAAGTGGGGGTTCGGTGATATGATAGACAGCATCGGGTATGACCGTGCGCTGGAAGTTCTAAAATTCTACTTCGACACGCAGCGGAA
>OFRC01000246.1_pt1 | contig 15563 bp, 27 predicted proteins | sample 1543051 | NCBI WGS metagenome assembly OFRC01 (sample SAMN07774231, study PRJEB24372) | wastewater metagenome
GACCACAGCCTACGCAACAATGGTCACGAGTTCAAGACCTATCCATGTACTTTTGAACAGGCACTAGACCACTTCAAGTTTCTCCATGAAACTCTGGTAGTTGGTGATGTGCCATTCTCAGAGCGTACCTCTATCCATGTGCATGTAAATGTAGCGCAGTTTGAGCTAGAACAATTGCGCCAAATGGTGTTAACATATGCATTGCTTGAACCGTTATTCTTTAACTTCGTAGGTGAACTTCGTAAGGAATCTATCTTCTGTGTTCCACTGAATTACACCTATATGCCATCAATCTACAAGGCTTCTCTTGATAAGATGGTAGAGAAGTGGCACAAGTACACAGCGTTTAATCTACTGCCCATTAAGGCACAACCAGATGCACCAGGTCTTGGTACAGTGGAATTCCGTCATCTCTATGGTACAGGTGATGTTGCTATCTTTAAGAGCTGGCTAACGGCTATTAAGCAGCTTTACACATGGTTTGTGGACAATCCTACGTGGAATGTGCTAGAAAAGATTGAAGCTGGTATGTCTCCGCATACAATTGCCTTTTTAATTGTTCCCGAGCTTACCAAAGGATTGGGAGTTTCGACAGTTAATGAGATGTGTGCAGATACAACTCTAGATGTAAAGCTGTCTGTAGGTGGTCTCAGTGACGGAGTTAAGAAACCAACAACATCACGAACTCGTAAGGAACCCAAGCTAGACGAACTTGTTGCAATGCAACAACAAATGCAAGCAGCTATGGCACAACAAGCTACACCAATTCCAGCAGGTAGCTGGGTAACATCTGATTTCGAGGTACAAGCATAATGTGTGGTCTTGTAGGAATGGCCCTTAAAACTTTAGGGGGGGCAAGTAACATTGACTTGGCAATCTTCAATGACTTGCTTTATATGGACGCATTGCGTGGTTTTGATGCCACTGGGGTAGCTTCTTTCCATAACAATGGAGAGATGCATGCCCTTAAGGAAGCATCAGAAGCTACGTTCTTCTTTTCCGATAAGAAGTATGATGCATTTGGCAAGGCATTCGTTAAGAATGGCAAAGCCATTATGGGTCATAATCGCAAGGCAACCATGGGTTCAGCGATTGATGCCAATGCTCATCCCTTTATTCTAGAGAATGAGGATGGAGATACCAATTTTGCCTTTATGCATAATGGTACATTGCGCAACCACGACCAGCTACATAAGACAGATGTAGATTCAGAGGCACTTGGCATGCTTCTAACTGCCTGTGGTGAGGATAAGGCAAAGCTAGAAGAAGCACTAGATAAGGTGCAGGGTGCCTATGCCTGTACGTGGATTGACCAAGACAAGGAGAAGCTCTACCTCATCAGGAATAAGGAACGACCTTTATGGATTGGGGAAACCAATTTTGGATTTGTATATGCAAGTGAGCCAGTAATGATTATGGCTGCATGCACACGCAATTCAACGAAGGTTGAGAATATCCGTGAGCTTAAGGTACACACCCTATATTCAATCTCACTGAAAACCTATACGCTAGAACTGGAAGAAATGGAGCTGTCAGTAAAAAAATTCAGCACCATCCCCCATATTCATGGCCAGGGTGCGAAGGGGGGTGGTGTTACTAAAAGCACAACAATGTTTTCTGGAGGACAGGTATCCAAGAACGAATTCAAGCGTATTCGGAAGGCCCTCATCGGAACCACCCAGTTATTTTGGGTGGCTGATTATCGCCCTCGTATTATTGGGGATTTGGATTGTACAGAGTGGGACGTCTGGGGAGACAATGATGTACAACTACCCTTCGACCACGAATTCAAAGGATTTGTCAAAGGATTCAAAGAAGATGAAATGCTATGGTGCAGCGAATCAGTACCAATGCAGGGAAAAGTGGAAGACCTTATCTATCGAGCCGACAAGAAACGAATCGACATTATGATGGGGGAAGTTGGTCTTACAAAGGGCAGTAGCAATACTCCTGTAGTTATGGAAAGTGCCTCATCCGCACTAGCTAATTGGAAGCATTAAGATGAAACTTAGAATCTTAACAACGTTGTTAAAGAGCAAGAGCGCCAAGCTAGTTGCTCAAGGTCTATCAACACAACTAGGCTATAAGGTTTGGCGTGGACCATCTGTAAAGCCTCATCGGACACATCTTCGTTATGGCGATCAAAAGGGCAAGATTGAGCAGTATACATGGTTCCAAGCACACAACATTCCGGCATTATCTTTCACTACTAGCCAAACAGAGGCGCGACAATGGGCATCTGATGGAAAGGTGGTTGTATGTCGGACACTTACACACGCTAGTGAGGGCAAGGGAATCATTATTTCAGAGACGCCACAAGATGTGGTTATCGCTCCAGTCTATACAGAATACAAAAAGAAGAAGAAGGAGTTCCGTGTCCACATTTTTAAGGACAAAGTGGTACATGTTCTAGAGAAACGGAGAAAGGCTAGCTATGAAGGCACCGCAGACACAAAGGTACGGAATACGGCTAATGGCTATGTCTTCTGCTCTGAAAATGTTGTCGAACCGGAAGGAATTCGAGAACTCGCCCTCAAGGCATCTAAAGTCACTCAAAGCGACTTTAAAGGTGTTGACATTGGCTGGAACGAAAAGAAACAAGAGTTGTTTGTAATTGAGGTTAATTCAGCTCCTGGTATTGAAGGCTCTAATGTAGAGCGTTATGTTACGACAATTTTAGAAACAGTTCAACATTAAAATGAAAATTACATATCAAACACGCCCTAGTTATGCAGAAGAAGGCCAGAGCAACCCCATTCGTTGGGTTATTCTCTCTGGCACTCCTGACACGGGCTTTGTTAATGAAAGTTCTTGGCTAAAATGCAAGGATTTCTTCAATGACTATGCTGTAGCTTATAATGGTGGCAAGAGATTTGCCATCTATGGATTTAGCACTGAGGGCATGGCAATTCCCAAGCAAGGGGAATATGTTTATATGGCAGTGAAGCATCTAACAAAGAACTTCATCACCAATATGAATACATTTAACAAGTGGTTAAATGAAAACAAGTGCCCCAAGATTGTGTTCTGGCCTGTTGATGACACAGTTGTTCTACAACTAGACCCTTTCTTCCTTAAGAACACGTACAACATCAGTTTAGTTTCATTAATGATTCGTCTTCTAAATGATGAAACCTTCAATGGAACTATTGAGGAATTAAAAACTCATAAGATTCCTGGTGATGGGCGAGATCAGCAGAAGTGGGGCGTTGTAGTAAATAAAAAGGTGTTCTTTGACATTCCGAAGAGGCTGGATAAGTTTCTGTGGTATTGTGGTGAAAGCCATAATTCAGAGAAGGACACTCAGGTCTATCAACTTCCCAGCCTAGTACATAACAATGGTGTTGTGTCCTGGTCTAGTTACTTTTAAGGAGATTCATATGCCTATTCGTCGCAATCCAGCTAATGACAAGCAAAATCCACCAGGGCAATGGGTAAATCCCATGATGAAAACTCTTGGTGAAATCATCGACGCAACTAAGCGGGCTGATGCTCTGGTACTGGAACCCAAAACTATTCCCACAGAGCACGACCGTGGTTATGCTGAGGGTTTTATTGATGGCAAAGCAGAGGGCTTTAGAGAAGGTCTAGAATGGGCTCGGGGCCGTTAATGCGATGCTCCTGCTGTAATGCTCCATTAAGCGATTTCGAGAGTACACAACGTCATGCTGTTTCTTTGGAATTCCTCGACACCTGTAACAAATGTTTAGAGGGACTTAACATCCCCACAATTGGCCGTGAAGAACTCACCAAAATCCCACCATACGAACAAGAGAAGGAAGCGGATAATTGGTGGGAAAATGGTGGTGAACCCACCGAGTAAGCTTGCCCTTTTTATCAGAAAGCTAGAATGTTTCTACGTCACACATCGTGTCCTGTTTGCCCGAGTAGCGACGGGTATGCGCATTATAGCGGGGGCTCTGCTTATTGTTTTGTGTGTGGGCATTTTAGCCCTGCTACTGGTAGCCCTTACATTGCTATGGCAAAATTGGAACTGGATTCCGATGACAACCGCATGCGAGACATGCCTTATGACTCGGGATTTACATATTCCTCTGAAGCCGTAGTTTGGTGTGAAAGCTTTGGTATTTCTGTTCCAGAACTCATTGACCACAATGTGCTATGGAGTGTCTCTAAAAAACAACTCATCTTTCCTTTCTATGAAGAAAATCTTAAACCCCTCGCCTCCAGCAACGGAAATGACGACGCCTTTGACAAGCCTATTCTCTGGCAAGCAAGAAACTTTGTACGAACTGACAAAATCCCCAAGTACATCACCCACGGAGAAAAAGAGCAAGTCATACCAGTATTCAGAAGTCTATCTCCCTCACCCAGGGTCAGTTCTGTTCCAGTAGTGATTGTTGAGGATTGCCTCAGTGCCATCAAAACAACGCGCCTAGGAGCCCTTGCAATCCCTTGCCTAGGGTCTACTATGGGTAAGGATAAATTAGCGCGTCTAAGGGCCGTTCTAGGCGTTTCTAGGCCCTATGTGGTGTGGCTAGATAGCAATATGTATGACAAGGCACAACAAATCTCCCAAAGATTGTCCATGTTGGGGTGTCACACACGGGTGGTGTGGAGCAAGGAAGACCCCAAGTGTTACGACAATAAGTACATCGAGGAGCAGATTACACTGGCCTAATCTGTAACAGTGCTTGACACCACTGTGTCATCCGTAGTACAATAATTGTATAAGAGAAAGAAATGAAGACTAAGAGCTTAGAAGACTATTATAATAAATATATGTATTATTATAAGATAAAAAATAATTTAGATATGAATATATTGGATTTTTCTACTGCTAATCCAGTTGCTTTAGTTAACTGGAAATTATCGTATAAAGAAAACGATGGTGTAATCCCTGCGTGGTTAACTGAGGGAAGTGTTCCAGCTAAAACACGTAAAGTCATCAATCCATGTAAGGAACAACATGCTTAATAACGTTGCAGGTATTATTGCCGGCTTTAAGGCCGGAGAAATTGGTGAGCAAACAGCGAAGCGGTTGCTCCGTGAGATTGGTGTGGCGAAGACCTGCCGCTATCTTCTAAAAGACGAAGGGGACATGCCATCACCAAATCGTGGTTGGATGAGAGAGCAGCTTGCTGGAGTTCTAAATGCCTTCAGTATTTCTAGCATCTGATCCCCATTTTGGGCATTGGGGAATGTGTAAGTTCCTCCGTAGTGATGGAACAAAACTAAGACCTTGGGACACTCCGGAGGAGATGGATGAGGCTCTCGTTAAGAACTGGAATGAAACAGTTAAGCCAAAGGATAAAGTCTATCTCCTTGGGGATGTTGTCATTAATCGAAGGGCCCTCCCAACTGTGGGCCGCCTTAATGGTGATCTAGTGCTTATTCGCGGTAATCATGACATTTTTCAGCTAAATGATTATACTCCTTATTTCCGTGACATAAGAGCCTATCATGTTCTCGGTGGACAAAAGATCATCCTCTCTCACATACCTGTTCACACCATGCAAATGGAGCGATGGAGAGCTAACATTCATGGCCATTGCCATGCCAATAGTGTTATGCTTGATGGTAAACCTGACCCTCGGTATCTCTGTGTAAGTATGGAGCAAATCAACTATACACCCATTCTAATGGAGGATGCACTTCGCAAGCTGAACTCTCAATCCTAAAGCTATTTCTAAACTATGAATGTTGGGAAACATATAATGACAAGCTAGTAGCAAAAGATTTTCCGGAGGATTTACAACTCCTCTATCGAACCCTTGATTCATTTCATAAAACAAACGACAAGAAACAAAACTTAGCAGTACAAGACCTTGCAAACCTTTTCTTTGCAGGGCGTCCGCGGGATGCGGACTTCTATAAGACTCTCTTTTCAGAGCTAGCAGCATACGAGCCTGTAGCCGAAACTGTAGCAGTTCTTATTACGTCTCTACATAGGGCACGTCTCCTTCGTGAGCTTTCAATTGCAAGCTACGAAGTGGCAGAACGTAAGAAGCCCTTTGAGACAATTCAATCCCTGTTAGATAAACTCTCGTTGCCAGAGGCAACTTCGGAACCCGAGGAAGCTCTTGTTTCCGATTCCCTAGAGGAACTTTTAAATGCTACATACAGAACACCCGGACTCCGTTGGAGACTCAACGCTCTTAACAGAAGCCTTGGCTCTTTGCGAAAAGGTGATTTTGGATTCGTCTTCGCAAGACCAGAAACGGGGAAAACAACGTTCTTGGCCTCAGAAATCTCCTACATGGCCGAGCAATGCTCAGGTCCCGTATTGTGGATTAACAATGAAGAAGTTTCAGAGAAAGTTAAGAGCCGCGTATACCAAGCTGCACTCAACGCAACATCTGAAGACCTTCTAAAGAATACTACAACACTAGGTCAGAAGTATGATGAGAAATTAAAGAATAAAATTCTCATTCCTAAAGGGGTTGTTTATCACAAGAAAGAGATTGAACGCCTTTGTAAGAAATATCAACCGTCACTAATTATTATTGACGTCATTGATAAGGTAACGGGATTTGCTGCAGATCGGGATGATCTGATGCTTGGTGACATTTATCAATGGGCGCGTGAGCTGGCAAAGACCTATGGCCCAGTGATTGGTATCTGTCAAGCGGATGGTACAGGGGAAAATGTACGTTGGTTGACAATGGGACATGTAGCTAATGCTAAAACTAGTAAGCAGGCTGAGGCCGATTGGATTCTAGGCATTGGTAAGATTGTCGATTCTGGTTGGGAAAACGTTCGCTTTCTAAACATTAGCAAGAATAAGTTGGCTGGTGATGCAGGAGTAACTGATCCAAATCTTCGCCATTCAAAACATGAGGTATTAATTGATGCACTAAGGGCAAGATATAATGACTTTAAAAAGTGAACGGCAAGCATTTGCTGACGCAAAACAAAGATGTAATAACCCAAAACATTCACGTTATAAAGACTGGGGAGGACGTGGCATCCAAGTTTTGTTTAGTTCCTTTGATGATTTCTACAAAGAAATAGGTCCAAAACCGAAGGGCTATTCTTTAGACAGAATTGATAACAACGGACACTACTGTGCTGGTAATGTAAAATGGTCAACTAGAGAAGAACAGCAGAACAATAGACGTGTTCTAAAGCAAAACACAACAGGTATTACGGGTGTTAGAAGAGTACAAGCCAAGGGCTTAGTTACAGATACCTGGCAGGCATTTTGTAGAGAACTTGGAAAATTTAAACAGCTCTACACTGGCCCTGATTTTTCTGTAGCTGTAGACGCTAGAAAGGACTATGAACGTTCTCACAAGTGACTTTGAAGTAACCACAAGTAACAAGGGCAATCCATTCGATCAAACTAATAAAGCTGTTTGCTTAGGCCTTAAAGATAATGATGAAGATGCTTGGTGTGACTTTACTTTAGATTCGTCAATTCAGAATTATTGCAACCCAGATGTATGGGACTTATATGTTTTCTTTAATGCGAAATTTGATCTTCATTGGTATCGTCGGGTGGGCTTCAAACTACCCAACAAAATCTGGTGCTGCCAAGTTGCAGAGTTCCTTCTATCAGGCCAGAAGCAACGTTATCCCTCTCTCGAAGAGGCAGCAGTTAAGTATGGTTTAGGTCATAAGATTGATTTAATTAAGGAGGAATTTTGGGAGAGAAACTGCAGTTGCCATGTCTCGATTGCAAAGAGGTTGGAGACTATGCTAAACAGTTATGCAAATCTTGCTACAATAAACGACATAACAAAACAAGACCTTCTAGAGCTGCTGAAAAGCGAGCATGGAGAATGGCTAATCCAGAGCAGCAAAGACTTATTGAACTCCGCCGAGCTGAGAAGTTACGAACAAATCCTGACACAAAGGCTAGAGCACATCGAGCAGAAAAACGCCGGAAATACAGACTCACAGATATTGAGTATGATTATCTCATGGCTAAAACAAACTGCGCTATTTGTGGAAAACTTGAATCTCCCTTATGCATCGATCACGATCACACAACAGGAAGAGTTAGAGATATGTTATGTCGAGCATGTAATGCATCTTTGGGACATCTTGAACGACCAGACTGGGTGGAGAGAGCATACACATACTTGCAGCAACATAAAAATTGACACTGATGCCATACCCCAGGACATACTCTCGACCTACTGTTGTCAAGATGTTTCCCTCACTTATCAGATATATCTCAAACAACTAGAACAATTCAAAGCACAACCTAAGCTGTACAAACTGTTTAAGCTTATGTGCCAAGACCTCCTGGTGCTGGAAGAGATGGAATGGAATGGACTGGTGTATGACAAGCCGTTGTGCGAAGAAAGGTCTATCAACATTGGAAAAGAAATTGCCGCTATTCAAGAGCAACTACACCATGTCTACCCTGAATTGGCTATCAATTTTGGATCGGGTGACCAACTCTCAGCATGGTTGTATGGAGGGTCCATTTACTCCGAAGACAAGGAACACATTGGATTCTTTAAGTCCGGTGCCAAAGTTGGACAACCTAAGTTCAAGAATGTTATACGCGAAACGGTTTTACCGCGACTTGTCGAACCTCTGAAGAATTCAGAACTAAAGAAAGAAGGCTATTATGCAACAGATGAAGCAACTCTACAAAAACTTAAAGGACCGGCTGCAAAGAAGTATGTCGGCCCTCTCCTTAAGCTGGCAGAACTTCAAAAGCTGGACAGCACGTACTACAAAGGACTTCCTAAAAAAGCTAAAGAAATGAACTGGCCGGAAGGCAAGATTCATGGACAGTTTAACCAGGTTGTTGCACAGACAGGACGTTTAAGTTCCTCACAGCCCAACCTACAAAACTTTTCAGGCGACTGCCTAGATATTTTCATTACCCGCTTTGATTAAAAAACTAATGGCAAAGATTAAGAATTGGGCCTATCCACTAGATAATATTGGCAAGCCAACCCCACCTGTAAAAGCAAAGAATAAGATTGTTAATGCAGTCCATGATGGAATTTCATGGGCTGACGCAGAAGAGCCTGCACCGGCTCCTGTTCAGGCAATTGGTGGGCAAGGACCAACTACAGTAACGTTTACCCCGGGCACCTGGACAGGACCTAAGATTTCAATTAATCCAGGAATTAATTCGTATTATTCTGGCACATATTTCAATCCCTTTAACGAGCCACCAGAGCCTGTAGAACCAGAGTGGGCACCTGCCCCTCCACCTATTAAAACAATTCCTCCTAAGCCCGTTCCTGGGCGTCTCTACCCCGTTATTAACACAGGAGCACGGGTAGAGAAGAAAGTTTCAAGGAAGTTTTATGTGTATGTAAATGGTATGAGTATGTGGAATGAAAAACAAAATCACATTATTCAGTTTCTTACGGACAATGAAGAATTTGATGTTTCTGAAGATAAGATTGCTTTAAACGGTACCCATGAATCTGAGTGGTTTTATAAAGTCGAGGAATTCTATGCTTGAGGACGACCTAGAACTTTCGGTATTAGACCTTGCAGAAGCCATTAAAGAGTTTGGAGCACAGGAGTTATGGAAGCAACTGAAGGCTGGCTTCCCCTCTCAATATAACGAAATGCTTTACTACGCTCTAGGCCAGTTAAAGAAATGAAAACAATTATCCATGTAAATCAACACGTCATTAAAGCTAATAAAAAGAATGGCGTTTGCAATCCTGTCTTAACTGTTAAGAATTATAAGACAACTACATATGCCCATGAAGTTTCAATTGATGGGCCAAGTAAACTTGTATATTCTCCTGAAAAGCCATTAAGTTGCGGAGCACATGTATGGATCGAAACACAGGCGAATGTTAATACAGTGTGATGCAAGTCAACTAGAATGGCGTGTAGCAACTGAGCTTAGTGGTGATACAGTTGCCCTAAACGAAATTCTCAACAAGGAAGACACACATAGCAAGAACCAACTGGCATTCAACCTCCCGTCTCGCCTCATTTCCAAAATATATCTCTTCCGCACTATCTTTCGTGGGAGTGGTTTTGCTTTTGCTAATGACCCTGAGTTTATGCATGTTAGTAGCTCTCCCAAATATTGGGATGACGTTAATCAGAAGTTTTACCAGAAATACTACGGCCTCGATGCATGGCACAAAAGCCTCGCAGAGAAAGTCGTCGCAGGAGAAACCATTCACGGACCATTAGGGCGGTTTTGGAATATCTCTATGACCACCGACTGGAAAGGACAACTGAAACTACCGTGGACAATATTTACGAACTACCCAGTGCAGGGGACGGCAGCGGATGTTATGTCGATTGCCCGTATTTCGTTCTTCAATCGGCTGAAGAAGCTTGGCTTGGAGAAAATTATTCTCCTAGTGTCAAGTGTACACGACAGCATAGTTGTCGATGCGCCGAAGGAATACCTCCAGTTGGTCTCAACACTTTTCCTTGAGGTATTCCGAGACCTACCGGCTAACATTAAGAAGCTGTTTAATTATGATTGGAAGACACCGTTGACGTGTAAGTCAAGTGGGGTATGAATATGAAAGATATGGAAAAAGCGTAACAATGCTTGACAGGAAACGCATACTCCTGTAAAATAATAAGTATGTATTCAAATAAAAGGAAATAACGTGCGATTTAATATTAGTGTAATTAAGTCTGAGAAGACTACTCGACAAGGTCCTAAGACCCCCTACATTCAACTAGAGCTGACCTACAAGCGACTAGACACAGGTAAGATTGAAAGCAAAAAGCTGATGAGCTTTGGTAAGCCTGAACAGGTTTATCAGTCGCTTGTAGAAGCTAAGATGGATGACACCTTCACCATTACATCAGAGAAGAATGAAAAGACTACCTATTGGGACTGGACAGAAGCTGTCGCAGCCGCACCTGGAGGCGCATCTACTCCGGCAGCAACCCCAGCCGGTAAGAGCGGCTCTACAGCGTGGGCAGATGACCGCGCTGTAACACAGGTATACATCATCAAGCAAAGCGCTCTAAAGGCTGCTGTAGACCTTCTAACAGTGGGTGCTAAGGTTCCCCCAAGCACAGACCTAATTCTTAAGCAAGCACAAGAGTTTGTAGACTGGGTTCTCGGCAAGGTTCCGGAGACAGCTCTAGCCGATATGTCGGACGATGTGCCAGATTGAAGATTCCAAAAAGCTATCAACTAGGTGGAACGGTCTGGACAGTGGAGCAGACTACCCCTTTAATGGGAGCTATGGGAGCCACATTCTCACAAGAAGCAAAGGTTCAACTATTGTCGGACCTAGCAAAGCAAATCAAAGAGCAAACCTTCTGTCACGAATTGGTCCACACAATCCTTTTCAGTATGGGCAAACCCTCTACAGAACACGATGAAGTTTTTGTAGATGGTTTCGCAACCTTCTTACATCAGTATCTCAACTCAGCTAAATGAAAGATGTTGCGCTCATTGACGCGGACATCGTCTGTTATCGTGTTGGCTTTACCACACAAGATGTTCCAGTAGAAATAGCAGAACTTAGAACAGATGAACTCATCCGCAGAATTGTCCACGAAACCGAAGCGAAAGACTATAAATGCTTCCTCAGTGGTGATGACAACTTCCGCTACAAACTTTATCCCGAGTATAAAGGCAACAGACTTAACAAGCCCAAGCCTATTCACTTGGATGCAATCCGTGAACACATTGTCCGGTATCACCACGGTAGAGTTGTTTGTGGGTGGGAAGCTGATGACGAGCTTTGTATCGAGCAACGTAGTTTCAATGACCGTTCAATCATCTGCTCAATCGACAAAGATTTACTCCAAGTCCCTGGATGGCACTTTAACTTTGTTACTGGAGTTACCCGCTTTATAAGTCCTTTTGAAGGACTACGAAAGTTCTATGGTCAGCTAATTGCAGGTGATGGTGCAGACAACATTCCTAGCTTTGATGGCAAGGTGAGACACCAAGTTCCTAAATTCATTGAACGTCTCATTGAACCTCTTAATGGAATGACAGAAGAACAAGAGATGTATGAATATGTAGAAGATATTTATCTATCACAGGCTCCTGATAATATGTATAGATCAATTGCTACTAGTATTATGCATCGCAATGCCAAGCTGCTACACTTATTAAGGAAAGAAAATGACGAATGGACCCCACCAAATATAAATTAAACAAACCAAAGCCTTGGGTAAAATATCAAGATCAATGTAAACATGAGTGGGAATATGTAGATGATCGAGATAATGGCGACTGGTGTGAAGAAATCTATGACTGTAAACTTTGTGGCGAACGTCAGTATCGAGAGTTACCAGATTGACTTGGACTGAAGCAAGACTAAAAGCTTTTATCATAGCGGTGTTACGACAGGGAACTCGACGTTTTCCTGCCAAGTATGAAACCCTTAACGACGCTAAGACAACTAAAAAGATCAATCCGAAAACAAAGCGACTTGCGCAGCATTATGCATGTGCGAAATGCAAAAAGGATTGGCCTCAAAAAGAAGTACAAGTTGATCACATCATTCCTGTCGTTGACCCGGGACAAGGATTTATAGATTGGAACACCTACATTACTCGCCTCTTTTGTGACAAAGACAATCTCCAAGTGCTCTGTACTGGTTGTCATGACATTAAGAGCGCTAAGGAGAAAACAAAACGAAAATCAACAAGACTCTCGAAACAGCCGAAGGCAAAGTCGTCTTTGAAGGCGAAGTCAGTGAAGAAGAACTCGACTTCATCATTGAATGTGGACTAGCTTACATGGTCGAACAGGATATGTTGCCCTTTAAACAACTTGGTGAGGACATTGCTTCTTTCCAACCAACTATGAATAAGACATTAAATTGAAACACCTTTATCTGCCCGATACTCAAATTCGGGATGGAGATGATACATCATTTCTAACAGCAATCGGAAACTACATCGTAGCTAAACGACCAGACAAGATTATTATTGGCGGTGATTTTGCAGATATGCCGAGCCTATCATCTTACGATGTTGGTCGTAAGTCCTTTGAAGGTAAGCGCTATCTAAAGGATGTAATTGCCACTAAGAAGGCTATGGCGGCTCTTATGGAGCCTCTCATCAGCTACAATGAACGGCAAGCACAGGCAAAGCATAAGATGTATTGGCCTGAGCAACATCTAACTCTAGGTAATCATGAATATCGCATTACTCGTGCAGTGAATAATGATGCTAAGTTAGAGGGTGTTCTCTCCACTAGTGATCTGGGATATGAAGAATTTGGCTGGACTGTTTATCCATTCCTAGAAGTAGTTATTCTAGATGGTGTAGCATACAGTCATTACTTTGTGACCGGTGTTGCCGGGAGAGCGGCAAGTACCGCGGCTGCACAGTTTCGTAAGACTAACATGAGTTGTGTAGCTGGACATCAGCAAGGCTTGCAAATCCATACCGGTAGTCGAGCGGATGGTTCAATGCTTACTAGTATTATTGCCGGTAGTTGCTACGAACACGACGAAGATTATCTTGGTCCTCAAGGCAATAAACACTTCCGTGGTATCATCATGCTTCACGATGTTCAAGACGGTCAGTTTGAAGCTATGCCTGTCTCCCTAAAGTTTCTAAAGGCGCGCTATCTATGATTTCAGAAGTTGATCTAAAAGATTATAAAGATGCTAAGTTTGTCCAGCCTAAGTTCGATCCTTCTATTGGTACTAAGTTTGATTCCGGTAAGCCTCGCATGGACTTGCTCGACTCAAACTTCTTGGAAGGTGTTGCAAATGTTCTTGGCTTTGGCGCCAGTAAGTATGCTGCTCATAATTGGCGGAACGGAATTGATTATTCACGGCTGGTTGCAAGTGCCTATCGCCATCTTGCAGCCTTCAACCGTGGTGAAGACGTCGATCCAGAGTCTGGCCTTAGTCATCTACACCACCTTGGGTGCTGTATTATGTTTCTGTCTGCTACAGATAAGAAATTCGATGATCGATACAAAGGAAAATAAATGAACCTAATCTATGTGTTATATGGCCTAACGGCTTTGTGTGGTGCAAGTCTTTGGCTGTGGTTGTTTAAAAACAACAAGTGGATTACTTGGCTATTTGCTACAAGCAGCACTGCCTACCTTCTATTCATTGCATTCCTAGTGCCTTTTATGGCAGACAATGCTGATACCAACTTCAGTATTATCTTCAATATGCTACTACGCATGGGAGCACGTACCTAAGTGGAAAATTGGATTGAGACAGCCTCCGGGCTTAAGTACCACTTTCTAGACCCATCACCAGATGAAATTGACATTCAAGACATTGCCTTTGCTCTCAGCAACAAAACTAGGTTCTCAGGTCACACGCAGTTTTATTCGGTGGCGGAGCATTCTGTTGCTGTTGCTTATCGTTTGCCTACCCATCTGCGCTTGGCTGGTCTTCTACATGATGCTGCTGAAGCTTATCTTGGTGATATTCCCAGCCCTCTAAAGGCTGTACTACCAGACTACAGAGCACTAGAGAAGCTTAATGAAATGGCCATTGCTTCTAAGTTTGATGTAAACCTAAAGCATCCAGATGTTAAAGATGCTGACAGACGTGCCTTGTTTACAGAAGCTCATTATCTAATCCCTAGTAAGGGGGTTGATTGGAGCTACTTCCAGAAGGGTGTATGGCATGTAGAAGAAGAGTTCCGTCCACAATGTATGCCCCCTGTCTACGCCTATAAGGCATTTATCTCTGCCTTCCACGAATTTACAGAACAAGAAGAGAAGCAGTTGAAACTATGGCTCCCGACCTAAAGGCATTAATTGCCGCACAGCTTAGTATTGAAGAGATTTTAGACATTCTTGGTTGGGAAGAATTTGACTTGGTAGATGCTCTTGAGCAATTTATCGATGGGAAGGAAGAGGAGTTTCGTGAGGCTCTACTTTGACAGGCACTAAGACAATTAAAGAACGTGAAACAGAAAAGACTCGTGGCAAGAAACGCTATCTTGAACGCTTAGTTGAAGAAGAAGAAGCACAGCACGAGATTAAACAATATAACGAGAAAGAAGAACATCCTGACTATCCTACAAGAGAAGACAAATGATCTACCGACTGATTATCAACGCTATATCCATGCTAGCCGTTATGCGCGCTGGCTACCTGAATTGGGCCGTAGGGAACGCTGGCACGAAACGGTGGCCCGTTATTGCGATTTCTGGCGGAATCGCTATGGTGACTTATTCCCTTACGACGATGTTTACCAAGGTATTCTAAACCTTGATGTTGTTCCTAGTATGCGGGCCTTAATGACTGCCGGCCCAGCACTAGAACGAGACAACATTGCGGGATTTAATTGCTCCTACATTCCCATTCAAGACCAGAGATGCTTTGATGAAATCCTTTACATACTTACTAACGGCACTGGTGTCGGCTATTCGGTCGAACGTCAATACGTTAACAAACTACCTGAAGTTGCAGAGACTTTTCACAGTACAGATACTGTTATTGTCGTGGCAGACAGCAAACAAGGCTGGGCTGCCTCATTGCGGCAACTCATTAGTCTACTCTACTCGGGTCAAATTCCGAAATGGGATGTATCAAAAGTTAGACCCGCTGGTGCTCGACTTAAAACTTTTGGAGGAAGAGCTAGCGGGCCTGCGCCGCTGGAAGACCTATTCCGCTTCACAATTGCCCTGTTTACAAAAGCTGCTGGTAGAAAACTCAACTCCGTGGAATGTTCCGACCTTGTGTGTAA
>OFRC01000249.1_pt1 | contig 15383 bp, 24 predicted proteins | sample 1543051 | NCBI WGS metagenome assembly OFRC01 (sample SAMN07774231, study PRJEB24372) | wastewater metagenome
TTGACGTTGGATGAAGTGAACCGGGCTGTCGACCACCTGAACAGGAAGTATAAGGATGGGTAAACGCCGCGTTGAGGTTGTGATTGCTGGTGACGCTTCCTCCCTGAACCGGGCGTTCGGGTCGGCGTCGAAGAGTTCGTCGACGTTCGCGAAGTCGTTGAAGTTCGCTTCCGGGTACGTCGGGATTCAGCAGTTGTCGCGTGGGTTTACGAGTGTGGTTGAGCAGGCGGCGGACTTCGAGAAGAAGTTGAATGTGCTGCAAGCGACTGGTGGTGCGACTGACGCACAGATGAAGCTTGTGTCAGCTACGGCGATACGACTTGGTTCGGATGTAAAGCTCCCTGGAACGAGTGCAGCTGACGCTGCATCAGCGATGCTTGAACTCACAAAAGGTAACCTGTCTGTCCAGGAATCGATGGACGCTGCCCGCGGTGCGTTGCAGTTGTCTGCTGCCGCGCAGATTGACAATGCTGAGGCCGCAAGGATCGTCGCTGATTCGCTGAATGCCTTCGGACTGTCGGGGAAAGAAGCCGTACGAGTTGCTGATCTCCTTGCTGCATCTGCGAATGCGACGACGGCTTCTATGCCTGAGATGGCTGATGCACTGAAGCAGTCATCGGCTGTTGCTCACCAATTGGATATCCCGATCGGGGATACTGTCACTGCGCTTGGTTTGCTCGCGAATGCTGGAATCAAGGGTTCAGACGCCGGTACTTCGTTGAAAACAATGTTGATGCGGCTGACTGCTCCAGCGAGTGATGCGGCGAAGGAGATGAAGCGGATCGGTGTTTCATCGTTCGATGCGCATGGGAAGATGCGGCCGCTTCCAGCCATCGCCGACGATTACCGCAAGGCGCTGTCCGGAATGTCGGATGAGCAAAAGGCCTCTACCCTTAACACGATTTTCGGTTCTGATGCTGTTCGTGCGGCGGGCATCGTACTTGGTAGGGGGTCGTCGGCGTTTGAGAAGATGAGTAAGGCTGTGAACCGGCAAGGTATCGCCGCGAAGATTGCAGCTGCGCAGAATGAGGGTTTTGAGGGTGCGTTGGACGCGTTCACGTCTGTGGTTGCAACATTGGCGATCCAGCTTGGCACGACATGGCTCCCGCGGCTAGCGCGGCTGATGACTGCTCTTGCTGGGTTTGCGACTTGGCTTGGTGTGCATGTCCCGGCTGCGTGGGAGCGGATGAAGTCTGCCGGCCAGACGGCAGTCAACTGGTTCAAGTCGAACCTGCTGCCGACGATCAGTGCCGCCGTCGACCACATCAAAACTGTGTGGCGGTTTATGGGTGACGACATTATGCGTGTCGCCGGAACGGTATTTCGAGTGGTGCTGTCGATTGTGCGTCCCGCGTTGCAGGCGGTTGTCGGTGTGTTCAAGGCGATTGGCGCACTGATTCGTGGCGACTGGGGTGCGTTGTGGGGTTCGGTGAAGCAGACGGTGTCTGGTGCGTTGCGTGCGGTGGTGGCGTTGATTCGTGGTTCTGCTGCTACCGCCCTGGCGGCGGCCAGGTTTGTGGGAACCATGATTTGGCAGGGTGTGAAGGCTGGGGTGGCGAAGCTCGCCCAGCTTGGTGGAGAGCTCATTCGGATGGTGGGGTCTGCGATCAAAGCTGCTGCGTCGTGGGCGCTTGGAGCTGCTGCGAGTATCGGCCGTGCCATCGGTGAAGGAATCCTGCATGGGGTGCAGTCGATGGCTGGTGCTGTTGCCAGCGCGGTGCAGAACATGGCGTCAGGGGCCCTCGACAAAGCCAAGGGGTTCCTGCATATCAACAGTCCGTCGAAAGTGTTTTCCCGTGAGGTTGGCGCTCCGATCACTGAGGGTATTGCGCACGGCATCATGTCGAAGGCCCCGATGGTGTCGACGGCGATCGACAAGCTTCTCCGGAAGATGAAGGGGAAGTTGTCTGCGCAGTCCCGACTGTCGATTGCGGAGTTGACGTTCGGCACCGCTGATGACCTGGCCGCGTTGAAGCGGGTGGCGAAAGTCGCTGAAAAACAGTTGCGTGTCGCGCTCAGGTCGGGTAAGCAAGACAAGATTCAGGAGGCTGCCGGTAACCTGAAGGGTGTCCGTGACCAGCTCGCCCAGCTCCGCAGCGACCGGCGTGACAATAAGCTGCAAGCCGCTGTCGACATGGCGAAACTCACTGCCGGCACCGGTGACGACGTGAAAGCGATGCGGGCAATGGAACGATCACTTGTCGCCCGCCTCGCGGAAGCCACGAAACGGAAGGACTACGCCGGACAATCGCAGATCGCGCAGGCACTCCTTGGGTTGCGTGGCGAACTTTCCAGCCTCACCACATCAAACACCGGTAGCGGCGTGAACGTCACTATCAACCCCGGGCAAGGGTTCGACTCCAACGACCCTAGGCAACTTGCCGCATCAATCTCCTGGTGGATGCGTGCCAGTGCCGTCGGAGCTGTCGCATGATCGACTACCTTGACGTCAACAACGTGCGGGTCGCCGGTGACAACGGATCCCGGGCCGTCACCCTCATCGACGGGTTGTTCGGCACGACTGGTGTACGCGGCCAGTTCTACGACCGGCCGGAAGCACACGGATCCGTCGAAGCACCGAACGCATACATGCCGTACCGCCTCGTTATCATCGAGGGGGAAGTGTCGGCGTCTTCGATCCCCTTGGCGTTCCAGGAGTTCAGTGTTGTGGATGCCGCGTTCCGTGGTGCGTTGGACACACTTGTGCCGGTCAGGTGGCGTGCTGAGGCGGGTTCAACGGATGTGGAGGGGTGGGCGCGGCTCGCAGGACCGGTCACACCGAAACTGACGGCGGATGAACGCGGCCCACGCATCATGTATCAGGCGCAACTCAGGTTCCCTGACCCGGTGTGGCGAACCGTCGCAACATCATCAGCTTCGACAGGTGTCGCCGCAACAACCGGTGGGATCCCGTTCCCCATCCCATTCAAAATCCCGTTCAGCCAGTCGTCAACGTCAGGTTCGGTGACCGTCACGAACACGGGGGATTCCCCGGCGTGGCCTACGGTCACAGTGACAGGCCCGACCACAGGCCTGCGGATCCAATGTCAGACGACCGGTGTCCGGATGGAGTTCCCACTGTTGAACATGGTCGCCGGCCAGTACCTCACCATTGCTACCGCCACACCAGGAAGGGCCGCCATGCTGGACGGCGTGAACGTCCAGGGAGAAGTTGACTGGTCGGTTTCCGGGTGGCCTTCCGCCCCGCCCGGCGCGTCGACGTGGGCGTTCCAGTCACTTGGTGGTGGCACTACTTCAGACACAACGTTGACGGTGGCGTGGCAGTCCGGCTACGTCTCGCCGTTCTAGGAGGCTTGTATGGCTAACCCTGTGACTCTCGCCCAGGCCGCGAGTTTCCTTACGAACGACACGTTGAAGTGGTCGGCGTGGGGGTTGCGTGACAACACGTACCGTCCTGCCGGTGAAGGCGTGAACCACCACGATGCGTGGCGTGTCATGGCCCGCCAGGCTGGCGTGAACATGTCCGTCGACGTCGGTAAAACCGGTGTCGGCCTGATGGAAGCGTGGGTCAGGGGCGACACCCGCGGCGGGCAGGGTTTGTACCGGGTTGACAACATCGACCGGACGGCCCCGTCAGCGTCGACGTACACGCCGCAGATCAACGTGTCTGTCACATCGAACGCGGCGTCGAACCCTCGTATCGACATTGTTGTCCTTGAGGTCGTCGACCTTGAACACATCGGTGGTGGGACAGCAACAGCGCAGGTCCGTGTGATTGCTGGTACGGCGACTGCTGGTGCGACACTCGACAACCGGGTTGGTGCCCCGTCGTTGCCTGCTTCATCACTGCTGCTCGCCGATCTTTTGGTGCCAGCGTTGGAGGCGACGTCTGTTGACGCGGCGGAGATCCGTGACCGCCGACACTGGGTTGCCGGGTCGTTCCCTGCTGTTGTTGCCGGCATCGACAAGGTTGGGTTCACCCCGGCGGCAGGGTTGTTGCAGTACAGCAGCACGATCGCTGTCGTGCATGCAACCAACGATTTGCAGCAGGGTGCAGCGTTGATGTGGCTGCCGCGGCGTGTTGAAGGCGCAACGAAAATCAACTGGAAGTACGTGCAAGGTGCGACCGCAGTCACTGGCAGTTACATCATTGCGATCTATGATGCGTCGCTGACATTCGTCGCTGGTATGACTGCTGCCGCAGCGTTTACCGGTGCGGCGAACAGTTTGCAGGTGAGGTCGGAGTCGATGACTGCAACGACGTTTGAGGCTGGCGCGTACTACGTTTTGATGGGTGTGGATACGTCGGCGGGTGGCTGCGGGTATTACGGTGTTGATGGTGGTGCCGCCGCAGTTCCTGGCGCAGGGTTGTCGTACAGGTCTGCGACTGGTGGGATTGTCGCCCCGGCGACGTTGCTGGCGTTCACTGATACTGGGACGAGTTCAACGTCGCAACCTGCCCCACTGGTCCCGTTCGTGTCGTTGTCAGTCTAGTGGCGTTTCAGTTCCTTCTGCGTAACCCGGCGTCTGGGGCTGCGATTGAGGTTGAGGACGCTTCATCACGGGCACTTGACTACCAGTTGAACGGGGTGCATTCCGCGAGTGTAACGGTCCCGTTGACTGGTCAGACTGCCGCGTTCATCATGCCGGGCCGTACCGTCCTTGAAGTGTGGCGCACTGTTCCGGGGTTCGCGAACCAAATGGTGTTTTGGGGTGAGGTTCCTGCGTCGGCGGTGAAGATGACTGCGGCAGCGGACACGATGGAGGTGGTGTTCAAGGACCCAAGGTGGCGTTGGGAACATATGTACACCACCCCGTTCTATTCCGGCGGGACGTGGGATGCAGCCGCTTTTGTTTGGCAGCTGGTCCTGGAGTGGAATGACATCAACTTTTGGTCGGTGTGGCCGTGCTCGCAGGGGTTTGCTGATACCGGGCTGATTCAGGTTCCCGACCAGTTGACCGCTGAGAAGTTCTCTGACCGCATCGGGTCGCTTACCATGCAGGTCGACGGCCCGGATGTTGACGTGTCGTTCAGTACTGGGGTCCCGTTGATCGACGTGTGGAACGGTATGGGTGCTGTGAAACCTGACGCTGTTTTCAGGTATGGGTTTGGTTCTGGTGGTGCGCCGCTTGACTCAAATATCCGTGACCTGTTGGTGTCGTATACGGATCCGTTCAACAATATTGCTACGTCTTGGACTGATGCTGCGACAGGAAAGCCGAACGGTACCGGGTGGGACGCGAATATGGATGCCGGCGCGATCTACGGAACGTTACAGAAGTCGGTGACTGTCAGTGAGGCTGTCACGAATGACCAGGGGCTGTTCATCCATCAGGGAGCGAAGGCCGCGTTGGTGTTGCCACGCATGATCGTGGAGGTGAAGGGGTTGACGCATGAGGCCCCTGCCCCGTTCGATGACTTCTACCTGGGTGACACGGTGTATGTGACTGCCGGGAAGGGTGCCCTTCAGGTCAATGGGGAGGGGTTGCGTGTCCATGGGATCCACATGGATGTTGATCAGGAAGGCAACCCGCAAACCGACATCACTGTGGCGGAGGTATAGGTATGGGTCAGGCTTTCACACCTCCGTCCCGCGATTTTCTGCGTGAGCTTCAGGTGTTGCGCCGTGAGGTTGATGCGTTGAAGCAGATGCCATCGGGATCCAAGTCGATTAGCGCGACGTACCTTGCCCCCGTTCCCGCCTGCCGTGTCTACCGGAATGCGGCGCAGACAATTACGGCGTCGACGAGGACGGCGTTGGAATACAACGCTGAGTATGAGGACGCGTGGGGGATGCATGACACGTCGGTAAACAGGTGGCGGTTGACCGCCCCGATCGCAGGCTGGTACCACGTTGGCGCGACGTCAGGGTTGACTGGAAACACGACAGGGTCGATCCGCGAGATTTTCTTGCAGAAGAACCTCGACTCAGTGTGGGGGGATTTGAGGTGGGCTGAGTCGTCTGCGTTGCCGTCCGCGGTGCAGGCGCGTATGTGCGTGTCAACCGTCCTGTATCTCGCTGCTGGGGATTGGATGTCGGTGGTGATGTACCAGAACGCCACCGTCGATTTGTTGACGGAGAACTTCGCGCAGATCCGTGATGAGGCGTGGATGTGTTGGTTGGGCAACTAGACGGTGAACGCCGTTGCGACCTGGGAAGTAAAACCGTTGGCTGAAACAGAGGTGGTTGACATCCTCGTAAAACTCGCGCACATCGAGGCTGTACTCACTGAGGTGCAGGTCGATGTGAAGGAAACGAAGGTACAGGCGATCCAGACGAACGGCAGGGTGAATGCGCATGATGCGGCGTTGCTGCTGCATGCGAAAGAACTGGAGCTGCTCGATAAGGACCGGGAGGCGCGGGTTGCTGCTGAAACGCGGGCGCGTTGGCAGGTGGCGTCATGGTTCGTTGGTCCGGCGACTGGCACGGTGTCCGGAATTGTCGTGTATCTTCTCACTAGATAGCTAGCCGTATGGCGAAAGGAGCACACGAGCTCATGGTGTTTGTGCAAGCGGCGAATTACACGAGGACGTCGGGTCGCAGTATCCGTCTGATCGTGTTGCATTCAATGGAGTCACCAGAGAAACCGGGGACAGCCCGGGCGGTTGCCGGCTGGTTCGCTGGTGCTGGTGCCCCGAAGGCGTCAGCCCATTACTGTGTCGACGGGGTGGACATCATCCAGTGTGTCCGTGAGCAGGACGTCGCGTGGGCTGCCCCTGATGCGAACCACGATGGCCTGCATATTGAGATTGCGGGTCGTGCCGCCCAGTCTGCGGATGAGTGGCGTACCCCGCCGGCAATCCTCGACAACGTGTCAACCCTTGTCGCACGGTTGTGCCGTAAACATGGGATCCCACCCGTGTTCCTCACCCCCGACCAGATCCGGGCGGGCAGGAAGGGTGTGACAACCCATGCGAATGTCACGAAAGCGTATCCAGGGCCCGGCCGGACGCATTGGGATCCGGGACCAGGGTTCCCCACCGTTGAGGTGATGGCGGCGGTCCGTCGGAAGATGGCACCCCACGTCCGGAAACCGAAGTTCCAACTTGTTGTCGGAAAGTCGGTTGTCGCGGTCGGCCACATGAATGACGGGCCGTTTGTGAACCGGGTTGGCCGGGAGTTGAAGCTTGACGGTGCCCGCCCACCGTTCACCGCGATGGTGGATGGGCGTGGAGTGATCCGCGGCCGGTTGTGGCCGTGGTTCCGTCCGTTCAACCGGCGTGTCACCCGCCTCGTCCGGGGCGGACATGTCGTCTACCTCAGCAACAACGTGTCTCTCAGATTGGAGTCCTGATTTTGAAGCCTGTTTCCCAGTTCCGTAAGGCGGTGACCGCGTTCATCGGTGGTCTGCTTGCCCTCCCGATCGCTGCGTGGGTTGGTGGTGATGAGCCGTTCAGCACGAAGGCGCTTGTCAGTGGCCTTGTGACCGCCTTGTTGATGGCGTTCGGCGTGTACATGACTCCGAACGAACCCGCGATCTAACCGGCTGGTCCCAAGGCGCTGCGCCTTGGGGATGGCGGGTACCTCCGGGCGTCTGGCCGGGGAGGCCGCCAAGGGTTGGGGGGTGCCGGTGGTGTCGCCCCCCAACCCGTCAAAACTTGTTGTGTACGCCACCAGATAACTCACCACCTAGTGAAGGGACACCACCCTTGAACCTGTCTGTTTTCTTGTCTGCTGCCGCCCTGGTCATGTCGCCTGGCGGCCATGGGTCGCTGGCTGCGAACGGCGCGTTGTATGCCGAGTCTGGGTCTGGTGGCGGGATGTCATCGGTGATGTTTGCGCGTACCAGTGTCCGTGGCCTCCGGGTCCGTGTGTGGGAGGACGGTTCGTTTCGCGTGAAGTACGGGAAGCGTGTCGTGTTGCGCGGCTGCCTCATTGGGAAGGGGTGCGAAGATTGAGCCTCCAAGATGACCTCAATGAGATCAGGGCGGCGATGCCTGGCCCCGGCGGGAAATGCACGGCGTGCCGGTTCATCGCCAGTCAACCAGACCCCGGCGAGTGGGACGCGATTTGCGCGGACCCGACTGTCACCGCAATGCATATCGAACGGCTAGCCGAACGGTATGGTGGTACAGTGAGGGCAAGCACTTGGGCGCGTCACCGGAAAGGCGGGTGTAAACGTGGCCAGTAAAGTCGAGGCGGACCTGATCGCCCGCAACCAAGACCTTGAGCAGGCCCTCACCCGGACGCAACGCGCCCTCGCGAAGGAACGCGACAAACAAGGCGCACTGGTCGAAGCTGTCTACCAGGCTGCACGTGACGGGATCACGGCAGCAGGACCGGTGAAACCACCCGCCGCGGTGAAAGCCCGGAAAGGGAAACCCGAGGTTGCCCTCCTGCACTTGACGGACTGGCAGCTTGGGAAACGCACCACGGACTACGACTCCGACGTGTGCGTCGACCGGGTGATGCGATGCGTCTCGAAAACCGTGTCGATCACCAGGATCCAAAGGTCCGCGCACCCGGTTGATGAGGTGCACGTCATGCTTGGCGGCGACCTTGTTGAAGGCGTCCAGATTTTCCCTGGCCAGGTGTTTGAGGTGGATTCATCGGCGATGACGCAGGTGTTCACCGCCGCCCGCCTTGTCGCTGACGCGTTGGCCGTGTTGCTCACGGAGTTCAAACGGGTGGTTGTGTGGGAGGTGTACGGCAACCACGGCCGGATGGGCCGGAAGGGTGACTACCCCAGGGAGGACAACCTTGACCGGATGGTGTGTGAGCTTGCTCGCGCCCACTCGAAGTCGCAGCGCCGCCTTGAGTGGCGTACCCCGTTGCACTGGTACAACCTTGTTCAGGTCGGCGACTACCGGGCGTTGCTTGTCCATGGTGACCAGATCAAGTCGTTTGGTGGGAATACGCCGGCGTTCGGAATTATGCGGAAGGCGACTGCCTGGTCGACTGGGGTGGTGCCGGATCACACTGACGTTTACCTCGGCCATTTCCATCAGGCGATGACGTTGACGAAGCCGTCTCGGGGCCGGGTGTTTATGACGCCTTCGGTGGAGTCGTCGTCGGCGTATGCGCAGGAGTTTGTCGCTGCAACCGGTCAGCCGGGGCAGCGACTGCATTTCGTGGATCCGGTTCGTGGCCGTGTGACCGCCGAATACCTCCTGGAGGTGCAGTAAATGATGGCGACGGATGGCCTGGTTCTAGCCCTGATGGAGACAGGTGGAGACCCGATCGCATTCATTGAGGGGTCAGGTCTGGAAACACCTGATTGGGTGTGGGGGTTGCAGGCATGGTTCGGCCCGCTGGCGACTTTCAACGCGGCTGCACGCATGGGCCGTGAGCAGCGGCTACTTGATGCAACCCATGACGCCGGGGCCATCCCAGCGGTGTATGCCGCCTACTGGGACTCGGAAGCAATCAGCGATGGCATCGATGCGAAGGATTTCCTGGTTTGCCTCGCTGAGGCGGGCTGGAGCCTGCGACGCACGGAGGCGCAGCGATGATGGAGCGCAGCGTCCTCGATGAAGCGACCGAGCTCACCCGCGGCGACCGCAACCGGGACTACGGCCACCCATCAGACGACTTCGACCGGGCTGCGGCAATGGTGACCGCATACCTCGGCCACCCCGTCACAGGACGCCAACTCATGGGCTGCATGATCCTCGTGAAAATGTCGCGTCAAGCGCACACCCCCGACCATTGGGACAGTGCAGTCGACATCGCCGGATACGCGGATTGCATTGGCCGGGACATTGAACGGGAACGCCTCGAATTCGAAATGGCGGATCTCGCTGAATGCCCGAACTCAAACCAGCATTGCCCAGGTATCCCACAGGCATCCGACGATTACGGGCCCTGGTACATCGACATGACACGCACCCACGACCTGCACCAGTGCGACGGGTGCGGACAGTACGTCGTCTGGGTTCCCCGTGAACCAGACGGGCCGGAACCCGTGAACCAGGCGGAAAACACTGGTGGAAGCACCGTGAATGTACACCCCGTCAAAACTGCGGGTTATCCGCCAGCAGAACTGATGGGTTGGGAAACCACCGCAGGACTCACACGCCGAGGAGGAGACCTCTAAATGACACGTTTACTCGTCATGCTCGCACTCATGTTCAGCACCCCCGGAGCGACCGGAGCCATACACCAAAACGGTGCGTACAACATCACGATCCCGCCACGCCCCGTGAACCACGGGCGCATCGCCCCACGACGCCACTACCGCGGCCGGCTCACACCAAACCCCCACATCGTCGTGCGGGTTTGGGAGGACGGGTCATTCCGCATCAACGGGGTAGGCGGATGCCTCCCCCACGGCCTTTGCATCGACTAAACCTTCGTCACTGCTACTACCCCATCTGGGGTGACGGTGACAAGCCGCCGGGACACGCCGCCGAAAACCGCGATACACAACCACACAACCAGCCACGCACCCAACGTGAACACAGACAACAAAAAGTGCAAAAGGTGGTTGACTGGTTTGCCTTTCGCGACCATTGCCTGACCGTCTGACCGGTTCTCAACACGCCACCCCTGCGCGGCGAGGCGTTGCACCTCACCGTCAAGTACGTGGTTTCTTTCACTGGTTTCCATGGTTCTCACTCATTCTGCGTGACGATTTACAAACCGACAATAAGTTTTCTGATGGTTGATGCCGATACGTGTTTCAGGAACAAAATCTCGTTGCAGGGGGTCATGTGTCATGGACGGGGACGGCGGGGTGGTTGACAGGCGACGCCGGCACATTGACCGTGTCGCCAGGGCTATGAGGCTTGCCGCCGACGACCTTGGCCCTGACGACCCTTTGGGACTGGAGCTGGGTGTTTGCTTCACCAAGGATCCTGACGATGTCTTGGTGTTGGAGGTTGTGGCGGGTGCGTGCAGCCTTGAGCAGCAGCCCGAATTCTTCTTTGGCGGGGTTCTTCGCGTCATCCATGACTCGTAGCATCGCATCTCCTAGGTAGTGGTTTCAATAATCGTGCGGGTACCTGTATGACTAGTCAGCAGGTCCGGTGATACATCCGCCACTCGGTGTCATGGTGGAGCTACAACCATTGTGGTTATCGGCTTTCTTGCCGTGTTCCTTGAATGCGGCTTGCCGGTCGGCTTCCCTCTTGACTAGTCATTCGGTGTGTGGTACTGTCCCCGCATGGATACGAAACCACATGTTCTTGCGAGGGGTATGCGGGAAGGTCGCGGCTGGTCTCAGGCGCAGCTCGCGGCGATTGCCGGTGTGTCCCCTTCTACCGTCTACCGTTTTGAGGCTGGACACCGTGTCGCCGAGGCCACGCGGTACCGGCTTGCGTGCACGTTGGCGTTGTCGCCGAGGGACGCAGCATGAATTCGCGGGATTTCGCTCACCAGACAGCTAGCCGCCTGGAGCTCGAACTGTCCCTCAACCCCGATGGTTGGAAGCGGGGTCGTCGCCTCACCTCCTGGGCGTTCACCACCACAGCCTGCATGACCGGTGTTTGGGCGGGCGGCATCCTCGGATCGTTGATCGGGTGGTGGTCCTAATGCCGTGGCGGACACGATGAAACCAGTGTCGTACACCACCGTCTGCTCCTGGCAGACCAACGGCGACCCGGACTGCCCTTGCCCGGAATGCGCCCATGACCGCGACGTCCACCAAGCGATGTGGGACGCCATCTACGTGAACAGGGGATCAGCATGAGTATCGAAGTCACCACCCAAACTGAGCTCGACGCCGCAGTCGCAGCTCATCCGGACGAGTTGATCACGATTACTGGTGCCGGTTGGTTCACGGTGTCGTCTGGTCGTTTTGCGTCCGGCTCCGCGTCCGTCGAGGCGTCCGGCTCCGCGTCCGTCAGGGCGTACGACTCCGCGTCCGTCGAGGCGTCCGACTCCGCGTCCGTCGAGGCGTCCGGCTCCGCGTCCGTCAGGGCGTACGGCTCCGCGTCCGTCATGGCGTCCGGCTCCGCGTCCGTCATGGCGTACGACTCCGCGTCCGTCAGGGCGTCCGACTCCGCGTCCGTCATGGCGTCCGGCTCCGCGTCCGTCAGGGCGTACGACTCCGCGTCCGTCATGGCGTCATGCATGGTCGCCGTCCACAACCACAACCCAGACAACAAATACGGAACCGTCAAGATCACTGGTGGCGTCATCATCGACGTCAGACCTGCCGCCAACCTAGATGAGTGGTTCGCCGACAACATCATCGAACCCGTCGACGGTGTCGTCACCCTCTACAAGGCCGTTGACGACGGCTTCAAATCCGGGTACGGGTTCGACTACACGCCTGGGACGGTGCCGGTAGCGCCGGACTGGGATGGTGGCGTTCAGGAGTGTGGCGGTGGCCTGCACTTCTGTGCTGCACCGTGGATCGCCAGGTCACAGTTCAACCGGTCGGCTACACGGTTCGTTGCCTGCCCCATCCTCGTGTCGGACATCGCGTTCCACCCCGGTGGTCAGCTGCCGTCGAAGGTGAAGGCGAAGGGGTGTTGCGCCCCAGTGTGGGAATGCGACATTGACGGAAACCCGGTGCAGTCATGACACCACACCACCACATAGTTAGCCGTCGTTGCGCCAGGTGCTCAACAGGCCTTGAAGGCATCGACCGTGACCGCACCACCACGCCTGACGACTTCACATGGGTGTGGGGTGAGGTTGCCGGCATCCTTGTCGCCAGCCTCACCGTCTGCGCCGCCATCGGAGCGGCAATCAAACTTTGGGGGATCATCGCATGACCGGTTTCGTGAAGGCGGAGAAACGCCGCGCCAAACTCAGGCTCGCCCTCGACGGCCCGTCAGGCAGCGGGAAAACGTGGACGGGGCTCACCACCGCCACCGCGCTCGCCGGGAATGGCCGGGTCGCAGTCATCGACACGGAACACGGCTCCGCGTCCCTGTACGCCGACCGGTTCGACTTCGATGTCATGGAGTTGAACGGTAACTACGACCCCGCCAAATACGTTGCGGCGATCCGTGCCGCCGAATCCGCAGGGTACACCGTCATCCTGATTGACAGCCTGTCGCATGCGTGGGAGGCGGAGGGCGGTGTCATGGAGATCGCGGACCGCAACAAGAAGGGCGGTAACTCGTGGTCCGGGTGGGCGTCAGCCACCCCCGCATACCGCCAGTTGGTCGACGCCATTTTGCAGTCGAAGTGCCATGTGATTTGCACGATGCGCACGAAGGTGGAATGGACGCTTGATGAGAAAGGCAAGCCCATGAAGGTGGGTACCGCCCCCGTCATGCGGCAGGGCATTGACTACGAATTCACGGTCGTCGGTGACCTGGACCTGGAACATGTGATGACCGTGACGAAATCCCGGTGTCCGGCGGTTGCTGATCACCGGTACCGTCATCCTGGCCCGGAGTTCGGCCGCGAGTTGTTGGCGTGGCTTGATGATGGCGGCGACCCCGTCATCCCGGTGTGGCAGTCCCGGTGGGCGGAAGCCCTGAAACGGTTCGGAACTGACCGGCGTGACGCGGTGATGCGGGACGCGAACCCGGAGATCCTCACTGATGACGCGGTGTGGGAACGGTTCTGCGTGAAAGCCGCAGAGATTGACGCAGAGAACGTTACCCCCCGGGGGGATGCAAACCCCGTCGCGGTTGGTGGTGGTGTGCAGGCCGATGAGCCTGCTCAGGATACGCCGCCACCAACCGAGGTGATCAACGCCGCCCAGTTGCGACGCCTCCACGCCATCACTGGTGAGGCTGGTGTTAGTGACGCGGAAGCATCCGCCATCACATTCCAGGTCGCCGGCGTCACATCCCGGAAACACATTCCGGTCGACAAGTACGACTCCGTCATCACCGCCATCGAAGCAGCAGGAAAGGACGCGGAATGAGCGACCTCGTGTTCCTACTCCGCTGGCTTCTCGCAGAGAGAGGCGGCCTGACAGTCCAGCACTGCGACGACGCCTTTGGATCGAGGTGGGAGGCGTTTGCGTGGTGTGACATCCGCAGTAGCTCTGCAGGTGAAAGCGAGGGGTCGACACCGTTACGGGCGTTGCGGAACCTTGGACATGGTCTCCAGGAATTGATGGAGTCGGAACCATCTGCCCGAAAGTTGCGCGTTGTCAACCAGGAGGAGGAAGTATGACTACTACGGATCCGTTGACCGGCGAAGTTGTCGACCTCGAACAAGTCGGGGCGGAGATCGTCGCTTTGGAAGCCGCGTACGGTGAGTCGCAGGCGGAATGCACGCGCCTCGCTGAACTGTTGAGCAACGCGAAAGCCATCATCAGGCGCACCACCCCGCCACTGTCACCCGCGATTGACGCTGGCCGCGGCTGGAAAATCGTTGTGGAACCCGGCAGGCGCGGGAACCGGACTGTTGACCAGGCGATTGCGTCGGAGCACCGGGAGGTACTCCTGGACTTGGAGTTGGGTGAGGAAACCACCGGGTTCAAGCCGGCAGCGTTGAAGCAGATCACGGCGTCTCGCGCGGTGCTTGTCGCGAGGGGTGTGCCGTACAACCAGCTTGTCCGGGAACCGCATGTTGGTCCCGCGATCGTCACCACCGTAAAGGAAGGCTGAACATGGCTGCTGATTTGAATCGTGTCACTCTTGTGGGTCGGTTGACCAGGGATCCGGAGATCCGCCACACGGCGGCCGGTGATGGTGTCGCGTCGCTGCGCCTGGCTTGTTCGTCACGCGGGAAGGACGAGACGGGGCAGTGGACGGATAAGCCGAACTATTTTGATGTGACGGTGTTTGGCCGGCAGGCTGAGAGTGTCGCCCAGTATCTTGGGAAGGGCCGGCGGGTTGGTGTGGATGGCCGGTTGCAGTGGCGTGAGTGGGAGGCGTCTGATGGGTCTCGTAGGCAGGCGGTGGAGGTGGTTGCGCAGGACGTGTTCTTCCTGGATACGGCAGCGGACCGTGACACGGCAACTGCCCATGGTGGCGGCGCTCCGACACCGAATCCGACACGCGACGACGACATCCCATTCGCACCAAGCTGGATCTGACATGAGCTACGCAAACGCAGATCTGCGGTGCGGCGAGATCTTCATCGTGACGCATCGCGGGTCATTCGTGATTCAGAGAGGCGAGGCAGTGATCCTCATCGCGCAGTTGGCCGACTGCCTGGCCGGCGGATTCGCGCAGCGTGACCGCCAAGTCATCGTAGATGTCGCGAACGGATGTGAACTCAGCGTCGACGAAGCGTCTGGCCTGGTCAACGATCGCGCGGACTGGGTCTATGACGATGCCTGAGCTTTTGAATAAGGCTGCGTGCCGCAGGTACGGCCTCACCCGCGCTGACGTCGACCGGTTGTTCGACCGTGCCCCCTTGTTTTCTCCGCCTGAGTCTGGTTCCGTGTATGTTCGACGTGACGTGTTGGAGGCGTGGGTGGCTGACCATACGGTGACAAGACCAGGAACCAGGCCATGATGGCACGGAAGCGCTGCGAGTACTGCGATAACGCTCGCGCACAGTGCCTTGGATGCGCTGCAGTTGACGCCAGGGAGGCGATGCAGGACTTCGCCGCCGCAT
>OFRC01000251.1_pt1 | contig 15348 bp, 24 predicted proteins | sample 1543051 | NCBI WGS metagenome assembly OFRC01 (sample SAMN07774231, study PRJEB24372) | wastewater metagenome
TAACGCAGAAATAACCGGCGGCTGAAAGCCGTCCGCGTTGATTGACGGGTTAGCCGTGCGCCCGATGAATGCACGGCGTCTGATGAGGATTTGAACATGAACGCAAGCCGCGAAATGCCGAAGTACGAATGCCACAAGAAAGTGTGGGCGCTGAAGATTGCCGGGATCGTTGGCGACCAGCATGGCGGGGTGTATTTCCAGCCCGCCGAGGAAGGTTATGCCATGGTGCCGATGTCACCGGAATACGTGGCGAAGCACAAGCCCGAAGTCGGCGGCTACTACGTGGTGTACGAGGACGGCTACAAGTCCTTTTCGCCGGCTGGTGCGTTCGAGAGCGGGTACACGCCACTGTGACGGCTAACGATTAAGTTAGACGGCCTGCAAAGGAGTGTTGAAATGGAGAAATCGAAATGATCAACATCAACGAACTGCGCCAATCGCTTGGGGCTGTGACTCCAGAAGAGGTTGGCGAACTACTCGACCGCCTCGAAGCTGCTGAAACAGCATGGAAAGTATCAGACAAATCCCTCTATGACCTAACCGAGAAAGTTATTCCGAACCTCCGAGATCAGCTGGAAACGGTTGAGAAAGAGCGTGACGCCCTGCGCGCCCGTATCGAGGCAATGGAACGGCAGGAGCCGGGTGCATTCGCTCTATACAGCGGGTGGGCGAGCAAGGCCGTATATCTCAGCGAGATCGAAGCCTGCGAGCAGCGTGATCGCCGCCAGCTAACGGCGGACCTTGGCGGATCACTTGAGGCGTATCGAGTCGTCCCGCTCTACCGCGCACCCGGCGCACAGCCCGCGCCGAGCGTACCTGAAGGCATCAGCAGGGTTAGCCTTGACTTCTATTGGGACAGTGCAAAGCAGCATCACATCCCGACCGTCCTGGTTGAGTTCGAGCCAGTTCCAGTGGGCTCCCCGAACGACGCAAAAGGGTGGCAAGACCGCGATCGCTTTGCAGCGCTCACCTCCGGCGCAAAAGGAGAATGAAATGCAAACACAACATAGTTTTACTCCGGGGCCGTGGCACATTGGCACGCCGCCGCCTAATGGCGAACAGACCATTGGGACTACTCAAGGGCTAATGGTTGCCGTAGCAACGACGGGCACATCGGTTCCGACGAAAGCGAACGCCCGCCTGATCGCCGCCGCGCCTGATCTGCTTGAAGCCCTAATTGAGCTTGCTGACTGCGGCGCAGAAGCATGGGGCGAAGATCGGCCATGCGTTAAGTGGGCTCGCGCAGCAATCGCCAAAGCCACCGGAGAGCAGCCATGACCCCCGCCTCCATCAATGAACTGCTCGACCGCCTCGAAGCGGTTGAGCGCGAGCGCGACGCCCTGCGCGCCAAGATCGAGGCGTTGGAGCGGCAGGAGCCAGTCGGGAAATTCATACAGCACCCAAGTCACGGCATGTGGGAACAAGATGGATATAGCGACAACCCCGACGCGAAGCCGTTATACCTCGCCCATGGCGCAAAAGGAGAAGGGAAATGACCTACGAAGCATGGCGAATCAGTTACCAATCGAGCGAGCAAGCTGCCCGCTCAGCGTATAAAGAGTGTGCGCAGTTGCGCGCCCGTATTGAGGCAATGGAGAAGCAGGAGCCGGTTGGTGAGGTCGTCCATAACGGGGAGTCAGCCGGCCTGTACGACATACTCGAACAGGGGGCTCTGGTCTATTCCCTCCCCGGCGCACAGCCCGCGGGATGCTAGATCGCTTCTGGAGTATTGGGCAGCTTACAGGCCCGCCGCAGCGACGAAAAGGTCATCGACTTGTGCGGCCGTCAGACCAAGCGCCGTGGCCACCATCTGCGTTACCGTGCTCCCGCGCTCAACGTGCGCTGCGCGATCCCATTCGATGCGGACTTGCGCGCGCACGTTCGCGGGCAGCGCGTCAATGATGGCCTCTACGTCGTCGAGAAACCCGGCCTCAAGGAGCGCAAGCTGCGCCTGTCGTGCGGTGATGCGCTGCGGGACGATCACCTCGGGCGGCGATGTCGGCTCGGGGTACGGCGGCAGGTACGCGCGCAACTCGGCACGCAGGGCGATTGCCTCTTCTTCGAGCGCACGGATGGCGGCCTCGTCGTCGGGCGTGCCGTAGCCGGAAGCGACAGCGCGCGCCGGGCGCACCGATGCGCGGTCGATGTCTTCCAGTCGCGCCAGGATCGTGCGGGCGCGGGCGCGGTGTGCGCGAGGGACTTGGGCGGTGCCGCCCATCACGAAATCCTCTGATAAAGCGTGACGCGCGCCGACGCAGATCCGCCTGATGCTGCGTAACCAAGGGCGCGCCACGTCCCAGAAAGCGAAGCAATTGAATAAGTCGATCCATCTGCCGAGCACGGTCTCAGGTCAGCGCCTGCCACGGTCGCCCCCGGCAAAACAGTCCACCCGGACGCCGTTGTCCGATATGCGAAGCAAAGCGCCCCGACGACGTCGTGCCCGATGTCTGTGTCGAGGTATTGGCTGTGAGTATGGCTTGCCGCCGCCTTGCCGTCCGCAAGGTCATATGCGTCTTTTACCGCGCTCGGCGTGGCGGCCTGCGTCGTGCTGGTGCTGCTCACGCTGGTCGAAAGCTGCACGATGCCGGCAACGCTGGTGCTGGCCGTGGGCAGGGTCATGCCGCCCACCGTGAGCCATTCGCCCGACACCGCGCAGGCGACGAGCATCGTGTTTGCGCCGAGCGTCTTGGTCGTCGCCCCGTCGATCGTCTGCGTCGAGAACGGATCGACCGTCACCGTCCCGGTGCCGTAGTTGGCCACGGCGACCGCAAAGCCGCTGCCCACGGCGGATGCGTCCGGGAGCGTCACGGTGAAGGTGCCCGAGCAGGCGATGACCTTGCCGCGGTCTGTGCTGGTGACTGTGTATGCCGCGGTCTTGGTTGCAGACCCAGCGCCGAGCAACGCGCCCATAGCAGCCTGTGCTCCGGCTTGCGTGCCGTCCGTGCCGAGCAGGCCAGTCAGGAAAAGGTGCAGATTCGAAAGTGCGGTCTTGAATTCGCCCTCGGTGACGGACGGGCCGGTAAAACTTGCGATTGACGGAATAGCAGGCATATCAGGAACTCCACATCAGATTGGCATCGCTCGACCACATCAGTTGAGCGTCATTGACCCACATATAATCGGACCCGAAGGCAAAGGCGACCTCTTCCCAGGTGCCGCGCGTGAGGCCCACCGCAGCGACACGGATCAGCGTCGCGGCGCCATACAGCGCCTGCGCGGTGTAGCTGTTGGTGGTCACCTCGCCGGCGCGCGTCCAGGTGATGCCGTCCGCCGACTGCTCGACGATGTAGTAGTCGGCGCCCGCTACGGCATCCCACGAGATGACCATTTTATCGACCGCGCCGGGGTAGCTGCGCGCGGTCAGCCCGGTGACGATCGGGTATGTGTTGCGCGTGGGCAGCAGCCACGCGGAGCCATCCGGGGTTGCGCCGGTATCGGCCTCGTGCACGAAGTCCGACTCGATCACACACTCGATTTCTGCCGTGCTCATGCCGCGCGGCTTGACCGACAGCACGCGGGCGCGGATGTACTGCGAATCGGTCGGGCCAAAAGCGACATGCGATCGCTCGCGGTCCCGCCCGGTGTCCGGTGTCGGATCGGTCAGCATGTCCCACGTCAGCAGCTCGACGACGCGCGGGTCGGCGGTCTGCCCAACCTCGAACGGGCCGGCGGGCGAGCCGTCACGGCGGCGGAACGACAGGTAGTGCGTGCCGGCAATCCAGGCGAGCGGCTCGGACACGGTGAGCAGCTGCGTGTCTGCATCCCACTCCACCGTCTCGGCGAACTGCCCCCACTTGGGCATGTCGTGCGCAATCGCCACGCAATCCCCGAGCGACGGGATGAAGCCGTCCATCTCGGTCTGCCACGAGCAGAAGCGGCGCCGGTAGCGGTTGCACGCGGCCATGTACATGCCCTCGCGCCATGCGTGCGAGCGCGATGTGACGCCGTACAGCTTGACCTTGACGGGCTTGTCGGCGGTGCCGAGCGGTAGCGTTGCGCGCACGGACTTCCACCCCCAATTGCCGCTGTCGAAGTACTCGACATCCACCGCGTCGGCCATGTCCTCGGACGGCATTTTGTACGTGAGCTTGAACGAGTTGCGCAGCATGTTCCTGGGCGAGAACATCGCCATCGGCAGCGGCTCGGCGGCGTCCCGATAGACCTGGAGGCGCCCACCCTGGAGGAAGGGCGCCGCGCGGCAGACGCGGCCGACGTTGGTGAGCGCTTCCCACGCCGTGCTTTGCGAGTCGAACACGCCGTCGAAGTTGTCGCCGCGGGCTACGCAGGTGTCGGCCAGGGCCTTGAGCGCCGCGAGATTGATGCGCGAATCGGGCAGGCGCTGGCGGGCGATGTAGGCAAGCGCCCATGCGGGGTTGCGTGTTGCCGTCACGCCGGACCACGCCGACCCCGACCAGATCGGCAGCTTGCGCGTGACGATGCAATTGACCTTGCGAGACGCCTGCGCACTGATGTTGTCAGTCGCGCGGACGCGCATGGCAAGCAGCGTGACATCGCCGTAGGACTGCGCGCCGGGGATATAGGCCCGCAGCCCGCCCCAGGCGATGTCGTTGCCGACGCGGGTTGATGCGTCCTTCGTGCTGGTGCGCGTGACGCGGCACTGGTAGCGGGCGGCGGCGACTGTGTAGCGGTAGGATCGGCGGATGGGCGTGGTGGTGCGAGCGGTGATGGTGACGTTTTGCGCGACGACCCACGAGCCCACGCCCACGCCGTCGTCGTCGATCTGCTGGTACTCGAGCCGGAACGCGATCGTGCGGTCATCCAGCCCGCCGCCGTCGTTGGCGTAGTACAGGCCGCGACTCAGCACGATGTCGAAGCCGATGCGGTTTGCCGCGGTGCCCGCTGGGTTGGCGACGAATGGCCCGACGGCCACGTTGTAATCCATCTCCTGCCCGGAAACTTCGGTCGCGGTGATCACCCTGGCCGGGAACAGCGTGACGCTGCCGCCTGGCGCGATGATCTCGGTATCCACTTCGTCGAAGCTGTCAATCAGCGTGTCTTCGATGCGGATCTGCTCCACGTCGTAGTGACCGCGCCCGATGGCCAGAAGCTGATACAGATACTGTTCGTTGCCCGCGTACTCGGTGTAGGGCATCGCGGCGAAGTCGGGATAGATGATGTGCCGGCCGAACACTTCCGGGATCGGCTGCCCGATGCGGGCCGCGTTGCCCTGCGCGCCGATGTTGTAGGTCGGCGAGGCAGCTGCGATGTCGCTGGCCACCTGTGCGGATGGCGGGCGCGGCGGCGGGATCAGCGCATTGACCAATCCCGCGCCAACCAGCCCGATCGCCCCCTGTGCGAAGAGCAGGGCGCCGCCCTCGCCAAGCGCCCCGACGAGAGGGGACGCGAAATATGGAGCAGCCATCGGCGCGAAGAATGCCACGGCGATCATCAGCACGATGCGCAGCGGATTCGATCCGCCGCCACCGCCCTGCGGCAGCACGACAAATGCGAGCGTGTCGCCGTCGCGCAGCTTGCGATTCCATGCTTTGCGCAACACGGCACGGCCGTTTAGCAGCGCGATGAAGGGCTTGTCGGTCTTGGGCGCGAGCGCGCGGATACGCCGACGGCGGCCGATCGGCTGAACGGTGCGATGCTCCAGCGGGCGGAACGGATCGAGCGAGGTTACACAGACGGCACGCATGCACGCCTCCGGTAGGTCTTGAGGATGTTCCAGCCGTGCGCGGCGAGGCTATCGACGGTTTGCAGCAGCACGCCCGCACCTTCGACCGAATGCAGAACGCGGCCTTCTGCGAAGACGCCGACGTGGTGCGGGTGACGCGCGCAGCCCATCAGCAGCACGTCGCCGTCCTGGCGTTCGGTCACGGCCTCCCATTGGCTGTAGTCGGCATAATCGCGGGCGGCATGCAGGCATGCGAGCACGCGCGTTGCATCCGCCGACACGACAGGCATCTCGACGCCGCAGCGGTCCCGATAGACCGCGCGGACCAATCCGTAGCAGTCGAAGGCATCGGGGCCGTCGGCGCCGTTGCGCCAAGGCTTGCCCAGGTAGTCAGCAGTCCAGTGCATCAGCCCACCAATCCGGGGAAGCGCTCTTGGTCATAGGTCTCGGTCGGGAAGCGGTAATTGGCGAAGTCGCCGAAGCTCGCGCGCCCACGGACGGCGAAAACGTCGCACTCGACATCATGCAGCACGAGCGTGATCGGCGGGTCCATCTGCGGCGCGGAAAGGTCCGTGGAGAGATAGGGCCGGTAGGTAACTTCGATCAGTTGATCCGACTGCGCGGCGGCGTCCATGTACGCGACGATAGAGGCATCCACGTTGTCGATCTCAATCTCGATCTCGGGCGTGCCGGTCGTCATCAGCTCGGGCAGCGTGAAGCGGAACGCGAAGCGGATGAACTCGACTGCCGCGCCGGGGTTGATCGGCGCGGTGGCTTCGAGCGTGGCCGTGAGGTTCGCGTGATCATTCACGACGCGGATAGGCGCCACGAAGTCGGGATGCCGCAGTTCCAGCGTGTGCAGGATGACGGTGTCCGTGGGCGCGCTGGCGTATGCCTCTTTGATCGCTGCGGACAGGGACGGGTCAGGCATCAGGTCACTCCGGCGGCGGTCAGGTCGGCATCGCTCATGACGGGCCGGTTGCGCGTTTCCCACTTGCAGGACACGGTGTGCAGCCCCTTGCCGAGCGGCTGAGATTGCCACGGCTCGACGAAGCGGGCCTCGATCGTGGTGATGCCCTGGCCGTTGTCCATCGGGGCGTCGAACCACGCGGCGCCGCTGTCGATGCGGTGCTCATACCACGCCTCGAATATAGCCATCTGCTCGCGCGTGACGTGGAATTGCAGCGTGATCTCCGTAGGCGCTTGGGTGAAGCGGCGGCGCTGGCGCGCGGGGCCGGCGTCCATGTCGCTACGCACGAAGGCCGGTTGCGGCGCGAGGCCATAGCCGTCCAGCTTGGGCTTTGGAAGTTGCGGGGGCCAGTAAGCCATTAGCGTCTTGCTCCTGCTGCGGGGTTGAGGCCGTAGCGCCCTTCGAGCATCGGCGCGAGCCCGCCACCCTGCCCGATGCGGCGCCCCATCATTCCTTCGATCTTTTCGACCATGACCACGATCTGCGTGTTGCCGGTGGCGTCCGTGGTGGCGGTGGCGCTGGCGCGGGTGTCGGGGCCGGCGTTGTTGTGGACATCCACCTTGACGACCGTGCCGGCGCCTTGCATCGTCACCGGGATGGTGCGGCCATCGGGCAGCGGGACATAGGCTTCGGGGCGCGAGCCTTCGCCGTAGAGGGCGAGCTGCGGCGAGTTGGCCACACCGCCGGATGCGTAGGCGCGCAGGGGCAGCGGGCCGGCGCTGGTCATGACGCCGCCCGAGGCAAAGCCGAACATGCCGGCGAAGTCGAAGCCGCTCACGACCTGCGCGAGCGGGCCGGTGACGTTCTGCTGCACCAGCATGCGCGCGAGGTCGGCGAGCATGGAGTCGATCATGTCGCCAAAGCTGCTCTTGCCGGTAACTGCGAAGTCCACGATGGCGTTGGCCGAGTCGCGGCCCCATCCTTCGATGGCTTGCTTGAGGTCGTCGAACTGGTCCTTTACCTTGTCGGTGACGGGCTCGATGTTGCCCAGGGCGCGGCCAACTGCATCGCCGTACTCGTCGGCGCTGATCGCGCCTTCGAGGTACGCGCCGGCCAGCAGTTGCATGTCGGCGCGCTGCTTTTCGAGATCTGCGGTGCCGAGCAGATCGGCCAGTCGTTTCTGCGCTTCGCTTCGATCTTCGAGTGCGTCAATTTCAGTCAGCAGCACCTCGGCATTCTTGATCTGTGCCTCGGTGGCGCCATCCATCGCGAGCTTGTAGAGCGTGGCGGACTTCTCGGATAGGCCAAATGTCGAAGCCTGCGTGTTGAGCGCCTTGATCTGTCGCTCTACCGACTCGTATTGCTTCTCTGCCTCGGACTTTCCTGATCGGCGCGCGCTGCTGCCACCCCCACCGACTCCCGCGGCCGATCGGCGCCCGCCACTGCCACCACCCCCCGCGGGCGGAATAGGCGGGCCGGCGAACCCCTCGTCAAAATCGCTTTTGGCGCGAAGCTCCCAATACTTCAGTTCTTTCTCAAGCTGCGCGATGCGCCCATCGCCCGCCAAAGCAGCGATTGGACTACGCAGTAGCGCGGGCTTTTCAAGCTCTTCGCGCAGAGACTTGATTTCTTTTTTGACGCGATCCGCTTGCTGTGCGGCGGACTTTGACGGGTCAGCCGTGCCGATGCCGGCGAGCGCCTCAAGGAAAGACATCCCTGCCCGTCGGGCGTCTAGAAACTCTTCAGCGAGGTCATTCAGCGCCGGGATGATTGCATTGCCGATTTCAGCAGCAACGCTGCGGGACAAGCCTTGCAGACGGTCAAGATTCTCGTTGAACTCTTTGCTCGCACGAATGAGCTTGTCGTCAAGGATCAGACCGAGCGCTTCGGCTTCGTCGGCAATGCGCTTGAACTCCGTGCCGTTGTCACGAAGCAGCGGAATCAGCGCCGTTGCATCGTTTGCCAGCGCCTCCATGTAGAAGGTGGCTTGCGCTTGGCTGACGTTCGCCTTTTCAAGCGAGTCATAATAGAGCTGTAGCGCCTGCGGACCGGACAGACCGCGAAACGCCTCAGCAGCAAGCCCGATCTTCGGCGCGATCTGCTCGAAAAAGTCCTTAAGCGGGCCACCCCCTGTTGCAAGGTACTCGCCGGTCTTGTCGTTTACGTCCTTCAATACATCGGCGAGCTTGTCCGCTTCAAAGCCGGCGACCTTAGCGCCTGCCGCGTATCGCTGAAATTCCTCCGCGGACGTTCCAGACAGAAACGATAGCCGGCCAATTTCTGCCGCTGCGTCACTGGCGCTTTTAACCCATGACGCAAGCGCACCGACAGACAGGACGCCACCAATCAAGCCGATCGAGTCCGCCACTTTCTTGAAAGCGCGATCCATGCGCTGCGCGTTGCGCTCCGCAATTTGCGCGGCTCGGCCCATGTCTTTTTCAATCGACGCCATCCTTGCGTTAATGTCGATTGTGAGTGTCGCCAGCGCCATGTCATTCCCTTTCGCGTTGCGCGTCCCGTATCGCAACTAGCTGCAATACAAGCGTTTCAATGTCGTCTATGCCGAGCATTTCAGCTATGACGGGAAGCGCGGCCCAATCAATGCCGCCCATGATATTCCATGCGCGAATTGAAAGCACCGTCTCCCCGTCTAGCTGCGCGACTGGCCTGACTTGCTCGGGCAAGTCTTGCGATTCAAGCCAGTCAGTCAGTTTTTTACCGCTTCATCCTTCGTGCGTGCGTGCAACTCATAAGCCGAAATGATTGCAGACGTAACCGGGCCGAAAAGGTCCAACCGATCCGCAAGCCACTCAACCAATACAGAATGATCGAACGGTAGCTGATGCGGGTCGCCGCCCGAGAGAATGTCGCCCTCTGTCACCCCATCCCATCCGACGACGAAAGACATCAACTTTTCCGGGCTACGGTCCTGTTGGAATCGCAGCATTTCCAGATCAGTCGGCCGGCGGATGACGAACGTGTGATTTCCGGCCGTCACCCGCTGTTCGCGGGCGCGGCGCATTTTGTCGATTAGCGCGGACATGGGTTAGCTGGCGTAGTAGGTGGCCACGCCTTCCATGGTGATGGCCGTGGTGGTGGTCACCAGCCCTTGCGACTGGCCGCCCGGCAGCAGCGAGGCGCCGACGTAGCCGGCGAAGTACATCTTTTGCCCGCCCTGGCCGAAGGTGAAGACGAATGCCTTTTTCTGCTGGGCATCTGATGCTGTCTTCATGGCAAGCAGTCCGGCGTCGGACACGTCATGGATGTGGTCCATGCCGAAGGTGGACGCGCTGGGCAGCCCGGGAATCTGGCTGCGCTGCGCTGCGTGGATGGTCGTCGTGTCGATGAAGTCGAAGTCGCCGCCGGAGGGGTTGACCGTGGTGGCGGTGGTAATCGACGTGCCCATGGTGAGCTTGGCTGCGGTGCCCGAAGCGAAGGTGTCGAAGTTGGTGGTGTCGATGCCTTCGAGCTGGAACGTGTCGGTGGTGACGCCGGCCACGCGCACGACGCGCTGGTCGATCTGGAACATGCCCTGCACTTCCAGAATGAGGATGTCGCCATTGGCGAAGCCGTGCGCGGTGGAAGACGCCACGCCGGGGTTTGCTTTGGTGACGACGGTGATGGTTTTGGCGGCTGCGCGCGCCGATTCCATCGCCACTGCAACGTTTTTCCATACTTTGGCGTTTGCCATTTGAGTCTCCTAGAAACAAAAAAGTCCGCATCAGCGGGCTCGTTGGTTGCGCCAAGTGGCGGTCAAACAAACAGGGTTACAGCAAGCGACGAGACAAAAAGCCCGGTCTCTGGATCGTATGCGCCTGCCCTTTCCTGCGGCACGTCGCCAGCCGCGATCAGCGCAGACTCAACAGCATCAGCAACAGCATCAGATGCGGCGCGAGTATTGGCCCAGCATTGCATTTGCATCGTCACGAACTCGCCATGACGCATCCCGTCAATAGTGACGATCGGCTCAGTGCCGGTGCGCGAAAACACGATGACAGGATATGTGCCATCTTCGGGCATTGCGTCTGGGTAAATGCGCGCTGCACTACCGGCGCCGACCAACGCAGCCACGCCAGCGCTCGCCGTTAATGAACCGTACAAAATAGACTCAGCGGACACGGCCAGCCCTCGCGTTGAGCTTCTCGATTTGCGGAATGACTTCACGCATGAAAACGGCGATTGCCTCTTTCCCGCGACGCTCTGCTGCACTCGTCATGAACCGCTGCGCCGCGATGCCGGGGTGCTTGACGTACCTTGAAAACGATCCGCCGAACTTCAGGAACTTCTTGCCTTTCGTCGGCTTGATGACGTAAGCCTTGGTGCCGAACTCAAGAAAGCGCCAGTAGAAAGGATCGTTCGGATTGTTCGCCCCCGCCTTCCCGAGCTTCTTTTGCCGACTTCCACGAAGCGGGCGCACCGAGATATAGACGCCCTCGTCCTTATTGCGCCGCGCGAACTTCGACGCCCTGACGGCGATGTTTCTGCGGATCGTGCCGGGCTTCCTGTTCGGCGTCGGCGACTTCAGAATCGGCGCGTTTGACTGCGCCTGCTTCTTGATGATGTTGCCGGCCTGGCGCAGCGCCCCGCGAACTGCCTTTGTGCGGATTTGCTTCGCAGCATCGGCGAGCGCACGCTTTAGCTCATCGACGCCTTCTAGTTTGACCGTAACACCATCAGAGGCCATTGCGAACCCCGCTGATGCACATCAACTCAATAGTGCGTCCGCGCGACTCCACGTCGATCACCGAGACAATATCCAGCGCGGTGCCGTTGAAAAACACGCGCATTGCGCGCTCAATCCCCGGCATGGCGCGAATGATTACGCGATAGTCCGATGAGTCCTGCGTTTGCGCCGCCGCAAATAACTCGCGTCCGCGCTTAGGATTTACAGCAGCCGGGACGTTCTCCCCAAACGATTCCCATACCACCACCTCCTCGCCGATGCTGTTCCGCGTGACGCTCTTGCGCTCGATCGTGATGCGGTGCCGCAGTCTGTGTGCCAAGCTCATCGCGTCCTCATTTATCTACTCCATAGTGCCGGGCCAACATCCCCGGCGACCAGATTTCAGGGTCCGTCAGCCCGATTGCCTCGGCACACCACTCGCTGCAAAACCACCCGGCGTCATCGACGGGCAGGCGTAGTACTTGCTGCGTGAGCAGATCGAGCCAGCCGTAGCGCTGACCATCCGTGCGCTCGAACAGGGCCAGGACTTGCGCCGGGTCCGCGTCGACGTCGATCACGGCCCAATGCGGCTTCGTCAAGTCGATCCGCTTGCGCCGCACGCAGCCGTCGCGGACGGATGACGAGTAGCACCAGCCATCCACGACCAGTTCGCAATGCGAATACGCCGAGCGTGTCCACCACGCGATGACGTAGCCGCCCAGGTCCTGCCAGCGGTGCGGCCGGTAGAGGGCCAGTTTCACGCCCATACTCGCCTCCACAGCCGACCCACCGCCCACCCCGTCGCCAGCAGCGCTAGCAGCCACGCGCCGATGACGATGCCGCGCAGCGGCATGGGGCCACGAACCTCGACGTCGCCCGTCCGTACTTCGCCCGCGAAGCCCCATAGCGACTGCATCGGCTTGTCGAGGGCGCGCGGCGGGACGTAGTGCGTGATCGTGCCGTCCTGCGCCTCGTGCAGTACATGCGGCATGCCCCAGTGGCGCGAGCGGACGACGCGCAGTGCGCCGCCGTGCTCGTGCCAGCGCGAGAGGGCATGGGTTAGGCAGTTCATCATCAGGCCGCGTGCGTGATGACCGCGCTGTTGACGGCGTTGGTGTAGGTGACGGCCATGATTCAGTCCTTTGATGTGCGGCAGGTTTCGTGCATTCGGCGGCATTCTGCTGCCGCGTCGATCAGGTCGAGGGTCCAGAGGGTGACGGCGAGCTCGTCGGCGTCAGTCGGGGTTGGCAGTTGAGGGCATGCGCTCAGGCACTCGCTCGGGCGCATCAAGCTGATTCGCGGCTCTGATGCTGTCGGCGTAGTCGCGCAGCCGCTCAGCAGGGAGAGCGCAATCAGGGCGGGGGGCAGACTTGAGCGCATTCAGTTGGCCTCGGATGCGCGCGGCGCGGGAATCAGCCGCAGCGCGCGCATTTCGTATGGCTTCTTCAGTCCTGCGTGCGGATTCAGCTTCAGCGTCGAGACGTGCAGCGACAGCAGCGGCGTGCGCAGCCTGTGCGGCCCGAGCGGTACAAGCGTCGTCGGCAGTCGATACGCCGTGGCGGTAGCCGCCCCAGCCAGCCAAAACGACAGCCATGCAGCAGGCCAGAAGCAGATAGGGATTCGGGACCACATTACTTACCTCCCAGGTGCGCCAGCGCGGCGCTGTAGAGCTTGAGCCTGTCGTCCAGGCCGGTCAGGCCGCCATTGACGCGGCGAGTGACTGCGGCCATGTCGCCTGTGTCGGCGAGCTCGTTGCAGCCGTGGCGATGCCACCACTCGGCGGCGCTCATGGCTGCGTAGTACGGATCTTCGAGTCGCTCGGGGTTCAGGATCAGGTCGAGCCCCAGCGCGTCGCCGCTGCGGTCGTAATTGTCTCGCCCCGTGATCTGGATGAGTCCGCGACCACGGTAAATCCATCCGTCGCCGGTTTCGCTTGGGCCGTTGCCCATCCTGTTTGCGTATGTGAGACAGGCGATGGTGGCGGGCTTGCGGGCGATGCTTTGCGCAAGGGCGTTCGGCTTGCCGTTCATGTCGGCGTAGCGGGAGGGCCATGTGCGGGCGAGCCCTTCGGCGCTGTAGTTGAGGTTTTCGACGGTGCGGGCGAGGCGTGCGGACTCGTGCGCGATCGTTGCGAGCCACGCGGCCAGCCGGCGCGGGCTGGCGTCGATCTGGTAGCGGTGCGCGGCCTGGCTGATGTGCGGCAGCCATTGGACTGCGAGCGCATGGCGGATGCCCATCGCTTCGAGCAGGCCGGTCAGGCGGTCGATGAAGGTGGTCAGCATTTGCGGTCCTCGTGATGTTCGCAGCGGCACGCGGCGACTTCATGCGCGCCGATAAGCGCAATGGCGACGCCGATGACGATCAAGAGCACATGCCAGCCGTTCATTTGCCGCCCCCGATTACGCGCTGGAAAACACGCTCAAGCGCAGACGTTCCAAGGCTCGCGATGCCAGCCGCGACGCCGATCTGACCCGCAAACGACAGGTCTGGAATCCAGACGACGACGACGCCCGCGACGGTCCCGAGACCGCCCGACGAGAGCGCGCGACCGACGATGATCCGCGTGGTCAGCATCTCCTGCGAGGCGAATAGCTGCCCCAGGCCAACCACCATACCGACAAGGGCAAAGATCACGGACTGTGCGATCTGCTCGCCGTAGCCGAGCAGCACGGACAGGAGAGACGGGACGCGATCAGGCATATCCGCCCCTCAGAATGATTTGTATGGCCACAGCAACTGCTCAGCAGCAGCGCGGTATGCTGTGCGCTTTTCCGGGCTGGCGTCATAGTCCGCAGAGACCATCAGTACGGCAGCCTGAAACACGTCCTCAGGGACCTCGACAGCCGCAGCGGCGCCCGGCTCAGCAGGCAATGTGCCGTTGTCCATGAACGTCAGACACTCCCGCATAGCCGATCCGATAAGGCGAGTCAGCAGCGCGTCGTCGTCGTTGTGCGTGACACGCAGCGCGGCTTTTACGTCGGCAAGTGCGGTCATTTAGTGCCTCACAAATAGAAAGCCCGGCACAAGGCCGGGCTGGATGAGTGCGACGGGCGCGCGAGGGGGATTAGATTGATTACGGCGTTGGCCCGGTTGAAGTGCTTCCGAATGCCTCGCCGTCCCAAACCCAAGAAGTCGATGTCACTGGATCGGCAAAGCTCAGGTCTGGGAACGCACCCTCAACGACCATGACCCCGCAGATTTCGTACCAGTCGCCTATTTCCCACGGGAAGCCAGCCGCGTTGAAAAGAGACAGCTGAACTCTTGTGGTTTCGGCGGGTTGCGTGAAGATAACAACTGGTAGCGTTACCATCCGGTTTGCAGGAACGTCGACGTTTCTGGCGGACGTTTTAGCCACTGTCGACCCCCCTGCGGGTTGATGTTCGACATCAAAATTAATCCGCTGGGGTTTTGAACACCTGACAAGTACAAGGGCCGTATATGTTTTCCCCGCCTCCACTGGGATATTGTGCATGTACGGCCCTGCAATAGGAAGCGTTGGAGCCGCTGACCACGTAAGGCGCACAGCATGCCCCCCAAGCGGATTACCTGCCGCACTCGTGAAGGGCGCTGTACCACCTCCGGTATAGTACCATTTTCCTGTACCGGTGAGCGTCACAGCCCCGTTTGACTTCGGGAGGATCACGAGATTTTTTACAGTCGGTGTGGTAAACCGACTGTTTAGCCAATTGATCCGCCGCACTAACCACGTTATGGCAATATCAAATCGCGATCGCGCGTCTGGAGTGTATCCCCAGCGCCGCGCGTCGTTTAGCACTGCACCGGAAACCCGTAGAGCGAGACTCTTACCCCAGTCAATAACACCGCCCGGCTTTTCGACTTCGGCTTTAAGCACCGCCCACCTTGCATTCACGACAGCAAAAAACGCGGGGTCTGCCATCAACCGAATCCACCACTTCGCGTTTCGGATGTACCAGCCGGATGACGGGGCTGAAAAATCAACAAACCCGAGCAATGCCACCGATCCGGCGCCGAGACTGCGGTCGCTATCCCACAGGGGGCCAAAGAAAATCTTTCCCAGACCAGAACCAGAGTCCGCGACCTTGAACAACTTGCAGGACGAAAACATCACGGCGTCCGCGTTTCGCGTCAGTTCTGATACTAGGTACCAGTTTG
>OFRC01000252.1_pt1 | contig 15312 bp, 27 predicted proteins | sample 1543051 | NCBI WGS metagenome assembly OFRC01 (sample SAMN07774231, study PRJEB24372) | wastewater metagenome
ATGCCTACCCCGTGTAGGTCTAGGGAGCATGCCGCGAACGTCAACGACTCGCAACCGTTCGCGGACGTTGACCTTTCGCGCCCGCGAACGTACATTCCGACCGTCCGTCCGGCCCCTCGAAGCCGGCCGGGCCGCGAACCCTCCTTCCCACTTCTCGGGCTGGGCGGACACCTTTCAGGAGGGGCAAGCGGCCAGGACGTGAAGGAAATTCGCAATGACCACCACGAAGACCGCCGCCCGAAGCGCACGCGCCAGGCGGGGCGACTACTACCCGGACACCATGAGCCCGAGCGCCCGCGAAGTGCTGCAAAGCGCCAGCAACTTGCGCTTCTGGCAGGACTGGGCAGGGCAGGGCAAGACCGGCGGAATGCTCGACCTGGCAGAAGACGTGATGCGCTGGCACGCCGGCGAGCTGATCGCCACCAGCACCGGCACGCCGCCGCGCCGCCTCTTCTCCGATGCCGAAGCCCGGCACCTGGTGAACGTCGCCGCGGGGAGGGCGTGACCATGAAACACACCCTTTGCGGCCACGCCGGCCGGCGCATCACCGTGCAGGATGTCGAAGGCGCCGTCGTCATCACCCTGACCGCCTGCCCGGGCCAGCTGGACGCGGGCGCCACGCCGCCGGCCCTGTCGATCACGCTGAACCCGCCGACCGCCGGCCTGCTGCTCGACGCCCTGATCGCGTGCGCCTGCCTGGCGGAAGAAACCGAATTCAACCGGGATGTAGCCATCGCCGCGCACCTGGCCGGCGTGGAGATTCGGCCATGAGCGCCGGCATGGACACCGCCACGCGCGCCCGGATGGACGCCATCCTGCAAGCCGGCGTGCCCGCCTTCGGCTTCCGCCTGTCGTCCAGCACGGCACCGATGCAGCTGCGCGTCGTGGCCATGAAAGAGCGCAACGCGCTGCGCCTCATGGCCAGCACTGACCCGGAAGAGTCGCCCGCCTCGCAGGCCATGCAGCTGGACCTGTCGCCGGACGGTGCCGTCCAGCTGGGGCGCCTGCTGGTGCACCACGGCAAGGCCATGGGCGGGGCGCCGGCATGAGCCGGCACCCCTTCGACGCCTGGACGTGCTTTGCGCTGCTGTGCCTGGCTCTCTGCGGGCTCCTGCTGGCCCTGGACGCCGCGCAGGTACTCAGCGCCATCCCTGAGGCTGAAAGGCCCGCCAGCGCCCGCCTGGCCCCTTCGGCGCCGGCTTCTGCGCCGGTCTTCACCCTCGACGTGATCGCCGCCCGCCCATGACCGCCCAAGACATGCGGGTAAACCCGACCCTCCCGGGGGTCTCTGATCTTCTCGGTATGAAGTGCGAAATCGGTACACCCGACACAGGCCCGGCAACCGTCCCGGCCTGGACCCGGCCAATCCGAAAGGCACCTAAACCGCGGACGGTTGACGACGTGGCGGACCAGCTGGCGAACCGCCGGCGCCGATTCGACCTCACCCGCGTCGCCGGCTCCTGCTTGCACGAAGCCGGCGCGCACTGGAAGGACCAGCACCGGACCGTCTGGTGCCACCGCGGCACCACGCGACGCGAGGGCGAAACCCTGCCGGTGTACCGCCAGGCGAACGCGACCGGCGCCCGCCTGGCCGAAGTGACGACCTGCGGCCATGGCTGGACCTGCCCTGTGTGCGCCGCGAAGATCACCGAACAACGCCGGCTGGAAATCATGCTGGGTCTTGAGCGCCATTGCGGCCAGGGCGGGGGCGTGTACCTGGTGTCGCTCACGCTGCCTCATCGGGTGGACGAAAAGCTGGCCGACCTGGTCGAACGGCTGGACGAAGCCCGCAAGCGCCTGAAGAACGGCAAGCGCTGGAAAGGCCTCTTCGGCAAGGGCGGCAGCGCCGGGTGCGTGGGCGCCATCACCAGCGCGGAATGCACCGTGGGCTGGAACGGATGGCACCCGCATCTGCACATGCTGGTGCTTGCCAACCGCCAGGGGCTGGGGGAGGGCGCACCGAACGAAGAGGGCGACTTGTCCTCATCGGCCATCGACTCCCTGCGCCTGGAGTGGGTACGCCTGCTGCTCAAGGTGGGCGCCATCGAACAAAGCCAGGCCTCGGACGTGTACCGCCACGGCTTGAACGTGCGCGGGGGCGACAAGGCGGCAGAGTACGTCGCCAAGTACGGGGAAGACTCGTGGGGCCTGTCGCGTGAGATTGCCAGCGTGCACGCGAAGATCGGCGTGCGTGGCATGCAGGGCGGCATGCGCCACTTCACGCCCTTTCAGCTTCTCGAAATCGCCGATGCCCGCGGGGACTACTCGCTGCAGGCCCGGGCCATGTTCCGGGAGTTCTCGACCGTCTTCGCCAAGAAGCGCATGTTGACCTGGTCGCCCGGCCTCAAAACCCGCCTGGGAATCTCCGACCTGACCGACGAAGAGATAGCGGCCGAACTCGACAAGCCCGCACCTGGTGAGGAATTCAAAGCCGGCGAAGTGACGATTCCCCAATTCCAGACCCTGGTGCGAACCAACCAGCTCGGGGCCTTCCTCGAATTCGTCGCCCGGGAGTGCAACGAGCTCTTCATCGCTCAAGACCTCATCGACCGCTGGATTCAGCGCCGCGCCGACGACTACCCGGCCAGGGGGTCCGGTGTCGTGCTGCGGGAAGTGGACTGGAATTCCTACGTGCCTGAGAAATACCGCTTCGAAGAAATCGACTGAGCAAGGGAACCGCATGCCGACAGACCTCGAACTGATCCGCGCCGCCGCCGAAGCCGCGCAGACTTCGCCCTTCATGCCTGCGCAGCTGCGCGCCGGATTGCCCGCCTTGGCCCGCGAGCTGCAGCGCCAGGCCGAAGCGTTGCAGGCGCACGCCGCCGCACTCGACAAGCTGCACCAAGCCCTGCCGGCCGAACTCTACGAACGGGGCATCTGATGGCCTCAACCCTCATTGGCCGCACGGACTGCCCGGAATGCTCCTTCGCCGCCGCCCACGTCAAGCGCGCCGAAGGGCAAGACAAACGCCTTTACCGCTACTGCCCGGGATGCGGGGCACAGTACTTCACGCGCTCCGACGAACAAGAGCAACGCCTGCAGGAGCGCACGCGCACCAGCACGGCGCCAGCTGCGCCAGGCGCACCCGCTGCAACGCCCAAACCTGCGCCGTTGCCCGACCTTCCGCCGGCGCCGCCCGCACCGCCGGCCCCGAAACGCTCCGCCCTTTTCGGAATCTGAGCCATGGACCCGACCGTTACCCTGGAAACCCTGGCCGGCGTGACCGCCGAAGCCGACGCGCTGGGAGGACCAAGCCCGAAAGAACAAGAGCAAGCCGAAGCCGCGAACGCCGCCGAAGCCGACGAAAACGCGGCCCGCGAGTGGGGCGTGATCGCGTACACCATCGGCTCCGCGCTCGGCATGCTCGCGCCAGAACTGCGGAAGGTCTACACCGAAGACGCCTGTCTGCTGTGGGGTCGCTCTGTCGTGCCCGTGGCCTCAAAGTACGGCTGGGATGGCCCGGCCGGCGTGCCTGAGCTGGGACTGCTGATATCCACCGCCGGCCTGGCCGTGCCGACCTTCCTCATTGTTCGCCAGCGCCTGGCCGAACTCAAACCGCGCCCGCCGACCGACACCACCGGCGCGCAGGACGTGCCCTACACCACCAAGCCGGCACCGGTGCCCGATGGCGGCTGACCTCGACGCCAAAATATGGGCCGTGATCGGCGCCAGCGGCACCGGCAAAGGCCTGTGGATCAAACAACAGCTCAAAGCCCTGAACCCGGCCCGCCTGGTCATCTTCGACGTGATGGACGAATACGCCGACTTTGCCAAGCCGGCCGCAACGACCGAAGCCGTCCGAAAATCCATGATCGCCGCCGGCGCCGGCCCGCTGCGCGTGCGCTACGCGCCGAAGGGCGCCGACACCAAGCAACTGCGCCGCGAGTTCGAAGCCCTGTCAAGTCTGGTCTATGCCTGGCGAAACTGCACCTACGTTGCAGAAGAGCTGGCGAACGTCACCACCCCGAGCTGGGCGCCTGCGGCCTGGCGCAAGATGACCACCAGCGGGCGGCACCAAGCCGTGCACATCATCGGCGTGACCCAGTCGCCGGCTTTTGTGGATAAGGCCTTTCTCGGGAATGCGACCCTGATTCACTGCTGCGCGCTGCGCCAGCAACCGCACCGTGTAGCCGTCGCGACCGCGCTAGATATCGAAGTCGGGCAGGTGGCCGGCCTGCAGCGTTTCGAGTGGATCGAACGCGACTTCAACACCGGCGCGCTACAGCTGGGACGTGTCGCCGTGCCAGGCGGCGCCCGTAGCCGTTCTAGTCCTAGCTCTAGGGGCGCCGCGCCCTCTCGACAAGCCGCACCGCGGCCCGTGAAGCTCCGGCCATCCTGAACAGCGCGGCAACTCCGCGCACCAACCGCCGGAGTCATCCTCATGAAAGCCAAACTCGTTTTCGCCGCCGAAGTCCTCGTGGTCTTCGCCGCCATCTACGCCGTGCAGAAACACGTCTTCAAAGTGCCCGTGGTCGGCGGCTACCTGCCCGGCGGCGCCTGAGCGCATCGCCTGACCGCCACCACCTGACCACTCCGAAAGAACGACCATGGGCTACAAGCTCCCGTTGACCAACCTGCAGAACGTCGCCGCCGGCAACGTCGCCACGCTCAAGCTCCCGACCGGGAAGGGCGCCCCGACCTACGATCAAGTTCTTCTGGAACTGTCGGGCGGCATGACGCCGGCGAACATCGAATACGTCCGCGGCAAGGCGAACGGGCGCATCTTCCTGGACGAGCTGACCGGCACCGTCATGCAGGACCGCGAGGAGTACCGCGGCATCTACACCGCCGCCGGCTTCCTGTGCCTCGACTTCACCGAACCCAAGGCCCGCAACGGTGCGGCCGAACAGTTGCTGGCCAGCATTCCCGGCGCGCTGCTCTCCGACCTGTCGCTGGAAATCAAGATTGCCACCGGCGCAACCGGCACCGTCAAGGCCTTCGCGAACTACCGCCCGCCGACCTCGAACCCCTACATCCGCAAGCTGCTGAACACGACGCAGGCTTTCAGCGCCGCCGGCACCGACGCCGCGCCGAACATCATGTACCTGCCGACCGGCGGCGCCGGCGGCAAGCTCAAGCGTGTGTGGATCCACGAAGGCACGCCCGGCACCGTGACCAGCGTCCAGCTGCGGGTGGCGAACAACGTCGTCCACGAAACCAGCCGAACCCGCCTGGAGCACGACCAGCGCCGCAACGGCCTGGTACCTCAAGCCGGCATCGTCGTCCTGGACTTCATCGAAGACGGCAACCTGGCCGGCATGCTGGACACCGCATCGGCGCCCATGGTGGAACTGCGCATGTCCACCAGCGCCGCGGCCAGCTACACCATCTGCTTCGAGCTGGTCGACCCCATCGGCAACCTGTGAGCCGGGCGCACCATGGACCCGACCAACGGCTTCACGCTGGGGGCTGACCCTTTCGGCAGCTTTGCCAGTATCTGGGGGACCGCCGCCACCATCGGCGCGGACCCTTCTCTGAACCAACCGCGCACGGCTTACACCGTGCCGACCAACGCCTTCGGCTCCATGCAACCCGCCACCGACGACGGGGGCGGCTGGGGTGACTTTTGGAAAGACACCATCAAAGGTGTCGTGGGCTACGCCATCGTCAAGGATGCGAAGCAATCCGGCGTGGACGTGAACACCGGAAGCCAGCGCCCGGCACCGGCGGCAGCTGCTGCGCCGGCGCCCATGTCCATGCTTCCGATGCTGATGGTCGCCGGCCTGGTGGGCGCCGTTGTATGGGCCGTCGCCCGAAAGGGCTGACGTGCCACTTCCTCCGCTCAATCTCAACCTGGCGAACCATTCCAGCGCCGAAGGGCGGCAACAGTCCGCATTCGACAACTCCGGCTGGAACGTGTACGTCGGCGGCGCCTCCGAAACGTCGCCGTGGCTGGTCTTCGCCGGCCTCGCTGCGCTCTATCTGCTGCTGCGCCGAAAGGGCTGACCCGTGGGTTTCTTCTCGTCCTCCTCGTCCAGCTCGCAAAGCTCCGAAGCCTATGACATGCGCCAGGTGGGCGGCGCCAATTCGCCGCTCTCGAATCTGCGCATCGACCTGAACAAGAACAAGAACAGCACCATCAACCTGACCGATGGCGGCGCCGTCTCGCAGGCCATCACCCTTGCAGTTAAGGGCATCGAAGGCGCACAGCAAACAGCACGCGAAGCCGTCGCCTCGAACTCGTCTCTACTGGATGGCGTCTTCTCTTCTGCGAGCAAGCAACAAGAGCAATTCACCAGCGCCGTGGAGAACATCAAGACCAGCGATGTGCGCACGCTGATCATCGCCGGCCTGGCCGTCGTCGCCCTGGTGGCCGTCCAACTGTTCCGCAAGGGCTGAAGCCATGCAACTGACCGTCAACCTGCCCGCGAATCAGTGGGTCCAGCAAGCTACCGCGGGGGACTACTTTGTCCTTCTCGACACCGGCGCCGTGTCGGCCGTGGAACTGCGCTTCTGCAAAGGCACGCTGGAACTCGAAAGCGTGCGTACAGCGCGCCGCGGCCTCAAGGCCCGAACGACCATCGGCTTCTCGCACATCTACCTGCGCGCCGCCAGCGCAACCGCCGTGGAAGTGGTGATCTCCGATGGCGCCGTGGATGTGGACACCATCGACGGATCGACCGTCAACGTGACCGCTGCGACGCCGCTACCGGTGTCCAACGACCGCGGCAGTCCGGGCAATCTGCTGTATGTCTCCGGCGTGACCGTCGCCGACGCGCCCGCAACCTCGATTGCCAACGTCGCCCCGGTGGCCTGCTCATCGGTGATTGCCACCATCGCCGCCGTGAACGCGGCCAGGCGCGCAGTCCGCTTCACCAACCTAGGCCCGGACCCGGTCGCCATCGGCGCGGCCGGCCTCACGTGGGCGAATCGCTGCATCGTGCTTGAAGTGGGCGACACCTGGAACGAAGACCGCGCCGCGAATCTCGCCTGGTCGGCGATCTGCGACACCGCCAAGACCGCCAGCGTCACCCGCCAGGACGTGATCGCATGAGCCAGTTTTTCAGTCAAGCGGCCCGGCGCCTGGCCGCGCAGCTGCTCGATGCCACCAGCGCATCGAAGGGCGCCGCCCTGGTCAAGCTCGATGACCTGGCGTATCCCGCTGGCAGCGTGGGCGCGCAGTTCATGCTCTCCCGGTCTCCGGCTGAAATCGCCGCCGGCGTGACCGTCGCCTTGCAGAATCGCCGCTTCGACGAGCTGGACGTGCGCCGCTACGGTGCCGTCTTCGACGGTGCCACCAATGACGCCGCGGCCTGGTCCGCGGCTCTGTCCGTTCTGGGACAAAAGGGGGGCGTGATGTGGGCGCCGCCGCGGCCTACGCTGGTCAATTCGCAGCTGACCATGCACGCCGCGCCGCAAGGGTCATGGAAGATCGAAGGCTGGGGCTGTGAGATGTTTTCGGGCGCCGCCGTGACTGGCTCCGTCCTGTCGCTGCGCTCCGGCTTCTCTCCCTTCCGTCGCAGCGTGGCCGGCCTGTCGTTCAACCACCGCGGCAACGCCAACGCCGCCAGCTGCATCGAAGCCCGCGGCTGTACCAATCTCAAAATCGAGCAAGTGTCCGTGGCCATGCACGGCACGAAGGCCAATTACGCCGCCTTTGTCGTCGGCCCGCTCACGCCAGGCGACGACGACTCGAACAGTTTCTGGACGACCTTTGACAACTGCAGTTTCCGGCCCTTCTCCGGCGCCGATGGCACGCCGCCCGCCTACTGTGTGCGCCTGGAAGGCAGCGCCAACGCCACGACCTTCACCGGAAACAACTTCAGCACCGGCGCCATAGCCGTCGCGCTGCGAAACGATGGGGTCGGCACCACCCTTGCGAATGGTGTTCTCCTCGATGGAAACCACTTCGAGGGAGTCGGCATCGCCGTTGATGCGCTGGCGTCTCCCATCGGCGCCGGGGGCTACTGGCCGACCGGCCTGCGCATGGTCTCGAACCGTGCCGAAACGACAACGACCTTCCTGAACCTGAACACCACGGACAACGCCAGCGCCGCGAACGATCATTCGCAACCGCCGTTGCTGCACTCGAACTACCTGGTCGGCGGCTCAGTGCCCAATTACCTGCTGAACCCTCGCGGCGCCCTCGTCCAGTCCGCCGACCTGGCGTACTACGGCCCGGTGTCGAATGTGAGCATGAACGCGAACGGCTCCTACACCGTGCGCATGGCCTCCGGCAATTTCGTGATCGGCAACGGCTCGAACAACAGCACCTGGAACGCCGCTCACCTGGTCATGGGCGCCTTTCACCTGTGGGTCGACGGCTCCAACCGTCTGCGCATCAAAAACGGTGCGCCGGCTTCCGACACCGATGGCCTTGTGGTCGGCACGCAGGCATGAGCAACGGCGCCGCCATCGCCCTGACCCTGTGCGCCGCCGCCGCGCTCCTGGTCACCGCCGCCTGGAACCGCGGCCAGATCGAGCAAGCCCTGCAGCTGCAGGACGCGCCCGATGCGCCGCCTGTGTCGGACTGGCTGGACGAAGTCGCCGCGGCTGTCGCAGAAACGAAAAACGCCATCATGCCAACGCCGGCCAGCACCATGACCACCAGCGCCGAAGGCCTGGCGCACCTGCAGGCCCGTGAAGGCCTGCGCCTGGTGCGCTACCGGCTGGGGGACGGTGGCTACACCATCGGCTTCGGGCGCTACTTCCCGGACGGTGGCCCCATTCCGCCGGACACCATCGACCGCGCCACTGCTGAAGCCTGGTTCGTTCAAGACGTGGCGCAGAAGGGAGAACGCTGGGTGCGTGCCTATGTGACCGTCCCTCTGCTGCAGCATGAATTCGACGCCCTGGTGTCCATGGCCTTTAACCTGCGACCGGCCAGCTTCAAGACCATCGCCGACGCCGTCAACCGTGGCGAAGACCCGGAAGCCGCGGCCATGGTCTTCACAAGGCCCGGCACCAACCTGGAACGCGGCCTGGTGAATCGCCGCGTCGCTGAACTCGCCATCTTCCGCGCTGGGGACTACGCATGAAAACTTCAACCCTCATGACCGCTGGCGCCGTGGCCTTCGCCGCCTTCGCCGCCTGGTACGCGCTGCGCAAGCCGGGCCAGGTGGCCAGCGCCACGCCGGCGCAGGCCCAGCGCGATACCGGCCTGGCCGATTGGCTGGCCCAGCTCAATGGCCAGGCCAACCAAACCAGCACGGCGCACTACATGCCCCGAGAGTGGTACTTGACCAATCCCTTCATGCAGGCCTGACCATGACCGCAAAACATGCTTTCTACATCGCGGCCCTCGTCGCTGTGGGCTTCTACATCGGCAAGCGCGCCACCCTGGCCAACGCCTCGAAGCCCGAAGCGCACAACGAGATTGCCACCGCCGGCGACTGGTGGAGCTACGCCGGCTCATGGAGCGCCAGCTGATGCGGCCCGCCGTCAACGTCGATGCAACCGCCATCCTCGTTGTCGTCGGCGTGGCCGTGGCCGGCTTCCTTGGATGGAAGGCCTACAAAGCCGCGGCCGGTGTCGCCGGCTCCGTGGCTGACACGGTCGGCGCCGCTGCCCAAAGCGTCGCAACCGCCGTGAACCCGGCCGACGAAAACAACCTGGTCAACCGCCTGGTGTCGTCCGCTGGCGAAGCCGTGACCAAAGAACCCGGCTGGTCCCTCGGTGGCCAGCTCGCGGAATGGTTCTCGCCTGGTGTCGCCGCCGCGAACGCCATGAACAACAGCGCGCCCACGGTGCGCGCACAACCCGTGAACACCGCCGTCATGGACCGCTGGGACTCCTACGCGCAGAACAAGCCGCCGGCCCTGGCGCCGTCGCCGTTGTTCACGCCGCCCGCTTCGAGCTGGTTCACCACTTTCTGAACGACGAAAGGCCCGCGCCGTGCAAGCCCTCGCCGAATGGCTCCCGCTCTTAAATCTGCTCATCGTGCCCGCCGTGCTGCAGTGGAACGCCATGACCCGCGAACTGGCATCGCTGACCGCCATCGTCCGTTCGCACGGGGAAGCCATCGAGCGCCACGACCGCCAGCTGGAGCGCCAGCGATGAAAGCCCGCGCCGTGATCCCTTCGGCACCCTCCGTGCTGCGCGAGGGCCTGCTAGTCGTCGCCGGCGCCATCGTCGCCGCTCTCATCATCGGCCAGCTGCCCGGCGTGCGCGCCTGGATCAAGGCGCAGTGGCAAGACACCCCGCAAGGCCTGTGACATGAGCAACCGCGCCCAACTCTTCGCCGACTTCGACCCGACAACGGGAGAACCAACCCTTTTGAAGCGCGACCGCGCTACGCCGGCCACGGCCCAGCCCGGCACCGGAGGCGCCGGGGGAGGGTACGACGACACCAACACCGCCGCGGCCCTGGAAACGAAGCGCCTGGCCGGCACGCTGACCAAAGGCGTGACCTACAAAGAATCCGACACCGGCCTTCTGAAGCTCGCCACGTCCACCACCACTACGCAACCAATCGGGGGCATCGTGCAACCCAAGACCATCGCCGCCGCAACCATCGCCGTTTCGGCTGTCGGCTTCACCACCGTCTTCTCTCAGGATGTGAGCCTGTATCGCTTCCTTGGACTGCAGATCGAAAACACTGGCGCGAACGCACTCGACGCCGCCAAGCTCTCGATTCGCGCCGTCGCCGGCATGTCCATGCTGCCCATCTTTGCCAGCTCCGCGGCCGACCGGACGGCAGAGTTCTACACCGCCGGCGACTTCCTGAAGCGCATCGACGCACAGCAAGACACGGTAGACCTATCGCAGCTGCCCGCGGCCGGCATCCTCTTCCTGGTCTTCGACGTGTCCGAGGTGGAAACCTTCGAGCTGCAGCTGCAGGCCCTGACCGCGACGAATAACGTCCTGGTCGGCGCCATCCTGAAAGGCTGACCATGGGACGGCTTCACATCGACCGCTCACAAGCCGCCTGGGACGTGCCTCTGCCCGACAAGGGCGTCTACATCGGCAACCACTACGCCACCGGCTACAGCTCCGGCCCGGGCAATGCGCGGCTGGCCTTCAAAAGCTCTCTGCACCAGTTCCCGGCCGGCTTCATCTGTGACCGCGTCTCGCTGTACGTCACCACCGCCGGCACCGTTGGCGCCGGCTCGGACAACAGCTCCATGCGCATGTACCCGGTCGATGGCAACCGCCAGGCCATCAAGGGCGCCAAGCCGCTGCGCTCCGTCTCCGGCGTCTCGCTGCTGATCACCGGCGCATGGGCGCATTACGACCTGGCCGTTCCGCTGCTGATGCCGAGATTCGTCATCGTCGGCGGAATTCACGACTACGGCAGCGCGCCCACGGTCGAAACACTGCAAGCCACCAGCGGCATTCGGTCACTGCCTCAGTCTGTGGAGAACGGACTGCCGACAACGACCTTCAATCAGTATCACTCGTTCACCTGGACCGAAGCCGTCTTCGGGTCGGACGCCACAAAGACCTGGAACAACCCCGGCGCGGCCTCGCTGCTGACGAACAACAGCTACGCCTTCAAGTTCCGCCGGAAGACCTGAAGCCATGGCCCTGCTGTCACGGCTCCCGCCCTGGAACGGGGGCTTCAAATTCGGCAACCTGCCAAAGCTCCCGAAAGCCGACCAATGGATTCGCCGCGACAAATCGCGGCTCATGCTCGGCTCCAAGCAATTCGCGTTTTGGGGCACGCACTGCAACGAACGCAGCTGCGCCATCCAAGACCCGACCGAACGCGCCGGCCTGGTCAAGCGCATTGCCGAACAAGGTTTCAACGCAGTACGCCTGCAGGGCTTCGATAACAAGCTGTACAGCGACGGACCTGGCAACGGCCCGTGGACGCCAGGCTATGCAGGCTTTGACGAGCGTTACATGCAGGCGCTGGACGCCTTCATTGACGAGCTGAACCAAGCCGGCGTGTATGTCTGGTTCTGTTTCAACCACTACTGGCAACCTCTCACCAGCGCCGGCCTTCCCGTAGGCACGTCCGCGGCCAGCTCGGCAACCGCTGGCAGCGGGATGCACGTTTTCAGTCAATACCGCGACCTCTGGAAAACGCACATCGCGGCCTTTCGTGAACGGGTCAACACTGCCACCCTGGCACGCACCGGCCAGGCCGTGAAGTGGAAGAACAACCCGGGCATCGCCGTCTGGCAAGACGACAACGAAAACGGCGCCTCTGATTCGATGCTGCGCTCCGCGGCCTGGTGGGATCCGATCGCCGCCGGAACGGCACCGCACAGCTACTGGACGCCAACCCTGACCGCCATGTGGGCCGCTCACTGGTCCGCCAATTACGCCGGCGACGCCATGCCTGACGCTGGCGCGCTGCCATCGCGGGCGCAATGGACCACCAACTGGACGACCACCGAACAGCGCCGCTGGGTCAGGTGGTGGGGGCTGATGGATCAAGCCATTGCGGCCGAGATGTACGCATGGTTCAAGGCCGATTCAAACGCGCTGTATTGCGCGGGGGAATACAACTACAAGCACCCGCTGGTGTCGGCGCAGTTCACCGACCTCTGCAGTCGGCACTACTACCTTTCCGCCGGCGGCGCCAAAGACACCGACACCCCGAACTACGCCACCCGTGGCAGCGCGCTGGGCTCAAACTCAGGCTACCCCTACGGTGAAGAATTCACCTGTCTCCCTGAAGACGTGCCCTACGTCCGCACCGAAGACGGCAGCTACGGCTTCGGGCTGTATGACTTTGAGTCTCCGGCCATCGGCGGCATTGTTCAGGCCCTCACCGGCGGCTCCGGCCTCTTTGTGCTGACCGAAGGGCAGAACCACACACCCAGCACGCAAACCGGCCTCACGAACCACCCGCACACCCTAGGCGGCTGGTCTTCGCGCCGCCTGGTGCATCGCTTGATGGCGCCGCTGTGGCGCAAGGGTCCGCGCCTGAAGGCGCACAGCAACACCCGCACCAATCAGCTGGGGGACGAACAGTTGCTAGACGTGCAGGTAGCCGCCAAGAAAGCCGGCGTCTGCACCACCGACTACCTGGCCGGCACCGGCGGCAGCGCCTGGTCATGGCTCCGCGAGCGCGTGCGCTGGGTGCCTGGCGGCGCCTCGCACAGCATGACCACCGATACGACCGTGAAGTTCGCGCAAATGGGCGCCGGCGTGACCGACGCGTCAGGGCAGATATTCGCCCGGGTCGACCAGCTCAAAGTGTTGACGCCTCAAGCTGGCGTCTCCGGCTGGGTGTCCACCATCGAAAACGGCAGCGCCGGCGCCCTGACCGCGTCCGGCCTGGCGGCGCCGACCTCTGGTGTCTGCCTGGCAGTGAACGACGACGACGGGCCGCTTTTCGGCGGCTCCGGCCTGCTCGGGGTCTTCCGTCACACCACGATCTACACCGCCACGCCAGGCGATGTTTTCGCCGGCGCCGCTGTGGGAGAAACCGTGACCAGCTTTGGTGTTCAGTCCAATACGCGCCAGGTGACGCCGGACGCCTTCGGCCTGGTCCTGAACACCGCCGGCGCCGGGAAGTGCGATCTTTCCATCATGGGCATCAACCTGGACGACGGCAGCGAAGCCCTGATATCGACGACCTACGACGGAAACGCCGGGACCGTCAGTTTCACGACTGACCCCAACTACGCGCTGTACCGCTGGGTGCCCAAAGCGCGCCCACTCTCAAGCCGGCGCAGGGTGTCGCGACCCGCTGGCGTCTGAACGGGCAGGGCGCTAGACTTTCGCCCATGAAATCCGCTCTCTTTGGCCTGCCCGTTGGACCTGCCAAGAATCGCAAGACCAAAGCGCCCGCCTTGGTCGCTGGGGAGGGCTTGCGATTCGTCAAGGTGGAAAAGGGCGGCGCCGTCGGAACGCTGCGCGTGTTTGCGCAAGCCCGGCACGATCCAGAACGCGCCAAAGAGGCAGCGCGCCGCATTCGAGAAATAGGGCGCAAGTACAAACCCAGCACCAAGACCGGCGCCGTCGCGACCGTCCGCAAGCTACGCGACGATGGCGAGTGAGCGCCTGGTGCTCGATGCCAGCTTCGCCATCGAAGCACTGGCACCGACTACGGCACTGTGGCAGCGCCAGGCCTTCGACCTGATAGACCGCATCGCCTCGCGTGACGTGGAAGCCAGCGTACCGTGGCTCTTCTATGTCGAGCTAGCCGCCGTCATCACCAAACGTGTCCGAGGGCGCCGCACCGACGCCACGGACGGCGCAGACTTCCTGGCCATGGTCGACGGACTCGGACTGCACCTAGATCTGTCGATCGATGGCGCCGGCGCCCTGCATGCCAATGCGATGCGCTGGAACGCAGGCGCCTATGACGCCGTCTATATCGACCTGGCCACGCGAATGGCCATCCCGCTGGCCACGAGGGACCGCGGCATGGTCACCGCGGCCCGGGCGGCAAAGGTCGACGTGCTGTAAGCCCGCATAGCTCGGCCCGTTCGCACATCCGAAATCACCCAGCGCCACCACCCGCGCCAGCTCGGCGCGCAGCTGCTGCAGCTCGACGCGAAGGCAAGCGGCCAGGCCGACCGCGTTGCGTGCGTCGTTGACCGCGTCCGCGTCGACCTGGCTACGTCCCCAGCGCGTGCACCAGAAAATGGCCAGCATCACCGGCCGCGGCGCCTGGTCAAGCGTGATGTATCGCTGCGCCGACCTGGTCGAGATACCCAGCGCCCGCGCCAGCGTGGCGGGGCTCGGATTCCCAAGATCGGAGAGCATCACCGCCAGCGCCGGCGTGTGACGCGGCAAGCTGTGCAGCATGGCCGGATATCGGCATCACCAGCGCGTGACTGTGGGCACCTGGCTGTAGGGCAACAGGGGTAGTCCGTGCCGAAGTGCCCGCATCAAGGCCCGAAGCAACTTGACATAATATACAGACTGGCCCTCGCCTATATCAGGATGTGATTTATTGCCGATACTCGCCTGAGAATCGGGAGATATAGAAACTCCGAATATGAGAAATAGTACCGCCGCAGTGGCGGATAGTTTCTCGCTGAACTCGCGCCAGGCTTGCACCTGGTCAGTCTTCCCGGCCCGTTCGGCGCGCTCCGCCTCGATATCCGCCACGACGGCGGCAGGGTCCAGCTGGAGCAGTGCGGCCAGGCGGTAAGCCACCAACGGCGCCGGCACGTCTATGCCTCGCTGCCACTTCGACACCTGCTGCCGAGTGACCTGCAGGGCTTGCGCCAGGGCGTAGTCGCTGTCCTTCCCCGTCCGCGCCTTCGCTGCGCGTAGGTAGTCGGTCGCTTTCATGGCCGCGTCTCCTTCCCTAGACCGCCTAGGGCTAACCGTATCGTGCGCGCTACGTCCCGACGTTGCAACGGTGCGCGCAGTTGACACGGTGCGCGCAGTTGACGCACATTCCGACCGTCCGTCCGGCCCCTCGAAGCCGGCCGGGCCGCGAACCCTCCTTCCCACTTCTCG